>Ga0210407_10003553_pt1 | contig 12599 bp, 12 predicted proteins | sample IncBWC27MmetaG_FD_150860 | JGI IMG/M metagenome (GOLD analysis project Ga0210407, IMG submission 150860) | Forest soil microbial communities from Barre Woods Harvard Forest LTER site, Petersham, Massachusetts, United States - Inc-BW-C-27-M | ecosystem: Environmental > Terrestrial > Soil >... | reverse complement strand
CGAGCCGATCGAAGGTCTCGGCCCCGAACGCATCTCGCGTCTCGGAATTGGTCTGGTCCCACAGGGCCGCCGCATCTTCCCATCGCTGACGGTTCGGGAGAATCTGATCGTGGCCGCGCAACGCAGAACTGCTGGCGCCAAGTCGTGGAGCGTTGAACGAATCTACGAATTGTTTCCACGGTTGCGCGAGCGCCGTGGCCAGTTTGCCGGCACGCTCTCTGGTGGCGAGCAGCAAATGTTGGCGATCGGGCGTGCCCTGATGGGAAATCCACGGGTGCTTCTGCTCGACGAGCCGTCCGAGGGTCTCGCGCCGCTAATCGTCGCCGAAGTCGGCCGTGCGATGAAGCGATTGAAAGAGGAAGGGCAGTCCATCGTTCTGGTCGAGCAAAATCGCCAGCTCGCGCTCGATATTGCCGATCATGCTATCGTTCTCAACACGGGATATTGCGTGTTTGATGGCACGGCGCGTGAATTGGCCAACAACGAAGAGCTGATCGCGCAACATCTCGGCGTCTATCGCGCGCAGTAATCGGATGAATGCAACCAGTAGAGGCGGGACATGAAAATCGGCGTATGCGGAACGGGACGAATGGGATCATCAATCGCTCAGCGGTTGATGTCCGTGGGACACGATGTGGCGGTGTGGAACCGAAATGCGACAAAAATGGTGCCTCTGACCGAGGCGGGCGCCAGTGCCTTTGCATCCCCTGCGGAACTCGTTGAGAATTGCGAGGCCGTGATCGTCATGCTGCTGAACGACACCGCGAGCGACGCGGTCTATCGCGGACGGAACGGCATTCTGAGCGCGACGCTCGAAGGCAGGCTGGTTATCGACATGAGCACGGTTCGGCCGGACACGATGCGGGCTGTCGGCGCCTCGGTATCGCAGCAAGGCGCTGCATTTGTCGAGTGTCCGGTCGGCGGAAGTGTTGGCCCCGCCAAGGAGGGCAAGCTGTTTGCGCTGGTGGGTGGCGAACAAGCCGATATCGCACGCGCAAGACCCGTTCTGGAGCAGCTATGCCGCCGCATCGAGCATGTCGGCGCACTTGGGTCGGGTGCGACACTGAAGCTCGCGATCAACCTGCCGCTCCTGGTCTATTGGCAGGCGCTGGGAGAAGCGCTGACCATTTGCAAGCCGCTCAATCTATCTCCTGATCGACTGATCGACATTCTGTCCGATACCGCGGGCACGCCCACCGCTATGAAGGGCCGCGGCACGGTCATTGCCAAGGTCTTGGGCGGCGCGCCTCCAGGCGAAGCCGCCTTCAGCCTCAGCGCTGCAAAAAAGGATCTCACCACCGCCGTTCAATTCGCAAGATCCATCCATGCCGAGCTTCCGGTCGCGGCCAGCGCGCTGACCTGTTTCGAAGAGGCGGAGGCCGCAGGTCTGGGCGATACCGACGCAACCACGGTCGCGACGCGCTGGCCACAACGGGTGTAAGCCAGGCAAACCATCCGATCCCCGATATCCATCAGCAACAGGTCCTCAACCATGATCGATCGCAAGAACCGCTATGGCCGCACCGCCGCACGCATCCATGACGCTGACGGCCTCGCCCGGCGGCCCTCTTCACCGACGATCGATATTCACGCCCATATCGTGATTCCTCAGGCGGCCGCGCTCACCCAGCCACATGTTGATATCAGCCGCATCCCGCTCGCCTATTTCGCTGACGATGTGAGCAAGGATATCAACGCGCAGCAGGAGAAGGACGTGCGTGAAGTGATGACGACGATCGATCGCCGTCTCCGCGACCTCGACCGGATGGGGATCGACATCCAGGTCGTCGCGCCTGCGCCGAACCAATGTTACTATTCGATCGAGCCGAAAATCGCCGAAGCCGCGCATCGCCTTGCGAATGATGGCGTCGCGGAATATTGCGCGCGGAAGCCCGACCGTTTCGTGGGACTTGGGGTCGTCACCCTGCAGGAGCCCGAGCTTGCGGTTCGCGATCTTGGTTACGTCATGGATACCTTGAAGTTAAAGGGAGCGGAGATCCTGACCAATGTCGACGGACAAGAACTGTCGGATCCGAAATTCCGTCCCTTCTTCGCGAAGGCGGAAGAACTGGGCGCCTTCATCATGATGCACCCGAATGGATTCACCCATGGGCAGCGCCTGACCCATTACTATTTTAACAACGTATTGGGAAATCCGCTGGATACAACCCTCGCCCTGCACAATCTCATCTTTTCGGGAACGCTGGCTCGCTTTCCCGAACTGAAATTGATGGCGGTGCATGGCGGAGGTTACCTCCCGAGCTATTCGGGCCGGATTGATCACGCCTGGGGCGCGCGTCGCGATTCCCATGCGGGCCTGCCGTTGCCGCCAACGACCTATCTGCGGCAGGTCTATTTCGACACCGTGGTCTTCACTTATCACCAACTGGCTTATCTGATCGACGTGTTCGGTGCCGATCGCATCGTGATGGGCACCGACTACCCATTTGACATGGCTGAGTACAATCCGATCGGCCATGTCGCCGGCGTCGATGGCATGGACGAGGTGACGCTTGCACAGATCGCCGGCGGCAATGCCGCACGCGTGCTCGGCCTCGATGTTTGAGGCTCTGGTCTCTTGTTCTAACGCGTTTTCTTCACGCGAACCCGCTTCCCACTTCGCTAGAAAGCGCTACGGTTTAGTGAGCGGCGCTCGCCGCCTTGTATCCTGGCTGCTCAAACGGATGGGATGAGGCAAAGGCCGGGAGTGCAAAGCAGCGTTCGGCGAGCCGCGCCACGATCGGAAAGGCAGCCAGATCGAGTTTGAGAAAATGCGCGCCGACGACCTGCCCGGCGATGCAAATATCAGCAAGGCCAGGCTCGGCGCCTAACGCGAATGGCGCCGGCGCCCGCCGCGCAAGAAGTCGCTCATAAGTCGCAAGTCCTTCAGTCGTCCAGTGCTTGCCCCAATGCTCGATGGCATGCGCATCGGCTCCAAATGCCTTTGCAAGATGATTGCGGACCCGCGGCACGACCAGCGGGTGCGCGTCGGCGATTGTCATCAATGACAGCGAGCGCGCATAGGCGCGTTCACGCGGATCCTGCGGCATCAGCCGCGGCTCCGGCCTGATGTCTTCCAGATATTCGATGATCGCCAGCGACTGGAACACGGAATGGCCATCGTGGATGAAGGTCGGGACAACACGCTCGGCATTCACGGCCTCATAGCAGGGTTCGAACTGCTCGCCCGAGAGAATGTCGATCGGGATCTCCTCGAACGGCAGGCCTTTGAGCTTGAGAGCCACCCTCACCCGGAACGAGGCGATCGATCGCCAAAATCCGTAAATCTGAATACCCATCACTGGACCTTCTCTTGGAAAGACGGGATCGTCCCACCTACTCCGCCATATTGTGCTGTTGCCAACGCAAAAGATAGGCCTGCAGCCTTCGGATCAAGGCCGAAAGAGCGACGCCAACCAGCATCAGCACGATGACCGCGACCATCATGCCCGAGGCCTCGCCGCGCGCCTCCGATTCGATGATCAGCCGGCCGATCCCGTGTTCCGCACCAATGAATTCTCCAACGATGACGCCAATGAGAGCAAAGGAAATCGCCGGCGAAAGCGAAGCAAAGACCCACGCCATGGTCGAAGGGATCACGACCGTACGCGTGATCTGCCACTCGTTGGCGCCGAGCAGCCGCGCAACATTGATGAAGCCTTCATCGATCGAGCGGGCTCCCTCGAAAGTATTGAAGAACACCAGAAACACCACGACGATCCATGACGTCACGACCTTCGACACGTCGCCGATGCCGAAGGCGAGCACGATGATGGGCGCCAGCGCGATACGCGGGATCGAGTTTACGGCCGTGATAAAGGGCTGAAAAATGGCACTCAACCGATCAGAGCGGCCGAGGATCAGCCCGGCAGCGAAACCGCTGACAACGCCAGTGACGAACCCGAAGAAGGTATTTTTCAGCGTAATGCCGGTGGCGACCCAAAGGTTATTCTCGTTACGTGCAAGGCACTTGGCAAAATCCCCGTTGAAGAAGCCGTTGAATACGCCGGTTTTGGACTTGATGCAGCTCAGGATCAGGAAATTATTGAAGATCTCCGACGGCTTCGAAATGAAATAGGGATCGAGCAGATCAGGGACGAGCCAAGGCAATTTGGCGTGGAGATCATATCCCCATTGCCAGATCGTCAGCACCACGGCGCAGATTGCTGCCTGCCAGACGAAGGTGCTGACCGGACTTCGCCTCCTCATGCCTTGCGCCCTTTGACGAATTCCTCGCCGAGCGAGTGCCAGATATGCTGGAACAGCTCCGCGTAACGCGGCGTTTCCCGGACCTTGACCGCATCGCGCGGTCTCGCAAAGTCAACCTCGAACATATCCTTGATCCGCCCTGGCCGGGCCGAGAACAGGATGATGCGGTCCGCCAGCGTGAGCGCCTCGCCAAGGTCGTGGGTGACGAACAGGACCGTCTGCTGCTCCCGCTCCCAAATTCGGAGCAACACCTCGTGCATGTCGATCTTGGTATGGGTATCGAGCGCGCCGAACGGCTCGTCCATGAGGAGAATTTGCGGCTCGACGATCAGCGTCCGCATGAGGGCCGCGCGCTGGCGCATTCCCCCTGAAAGCGTCGACGGATAAGCGTCCTCAAACCCCTTCAAGCCCGCTTGAGCAACGCAGGATGCAACACGATCCTTGCGCTCCGCATCAGGCACGCCCGCCAGCTGCAGACCGTAACCGATATTGTCGGCGACTGTGCGCCACGGGAAGAGCGTGTCACGCTGAAAGACGTAGCCGACGCCGGACGTTGCCTTACCCGCAAGCACCGGCGCGCCATCGATCAGAATCTGGCCGCTGCTCGGCTGGACCAATGTCGCAATCATATTGAGGACCGTGCTCTTGCCAGAGCCGGACGGACCAAGCAGCGCGACAAACTCTCCGCGCCGGACGCTAAACGACACATCGCGCACCGCCTCGATCGTCGTCCCGGCAAGCTGAAAGGATTTGCTCAGCCCCTTGATGTCGATTCGATTGACGTCCGCCGATTGAGAGAGCGTCGTTGCAGCAGTCATATCCTGTATGTTCAACCCGGATACGCCTTTCGCGCCGCCTCGATGAAGTTCGGACTGACGAGCTCGGCGATGGTGAGAGGCTTGATGCCGGTCATCTCGCGGAACCAGACCTTCTCGCCGCGCGCAAAGTCGGCCGCATCAATGGTCGCCTGATAATCGGCTACTTTCTGCAGCGCGGTAATTTCCAGGATATTGGCGGCGCGCGAGGTGCTGCCGACATACGGCTCGATCGCGCCATAGATTTGATCTGGCGTATGCGCCTTGATCCACTGAGTTGCTCGCCAAAGCGCGGTGACGAAAGCCTGCATTTTGGCCGGATCTTTGTCGATCGTCGACTGCAGGGTGAAATGCGCCGTCACCGGCACCTTGCCGCCGATATACTTGTTCCAGATCGCTTCATCGGTGCCGTCGAACAGGAGCGCACCCCAGTCCTGGTCCATCGACTCATTCAGCAGAGACAGTGAGCTGACGAGCACGTCGACCTGCTTGGACTTCAGCGAGCCCAGCATGGTGTCGACATTGCCGGTCCCGATCCAGGTCACTTTCTGGTCGAGACCCATCGTCTCCATGTAATAGGACGCCCAAACATGATTGGTGCCCCCCAGCGAGGACACCGAGATGATGGGCTTGCGGCCATCCGGCCGTTTCCATTCCGTCAGCGCTTCCAGCGTATTGATGCCCTGGTCCTTGAGATCCTTGCGAATGATGAACATCACGGAGCTTGAGCGCGTATCGACCGGCATCAGCACACGGCCGGCTCGCCCATGGTTGCTGAGCTGCATCGGATGGGTAATGTCGCCGATCCCGATATCTCCTTGCGACGAGGCGATGATCTCTCGTGTCTTGACGCCGCTGCCGCCCTGGATGAGCTTGCAATCGAGACCGGCCTCCTTAAAAAAACCGATCCGGTCGGCCACGAACTGCGTTTGATAGACCGGCACCGCGACCGGATAGATCACCCGGCCGGAGTTGTCCGCAGCATGAGCGCGGCGTCCGACGGCCGCTGCTACGCCACCAGCAACAATTGTCAGGGCGGAACGTCTCGTGACATGGGCCATCACGCGTGCTCCTTCCCCCTGCCGGCGACTTTTTCGAGTGCGCTCAGCACAGCGTCGCCCATCTCGATCGTGGAGAGCTTCTTCGCTCCCGGTTCAGCGATATCAGCGGTCCGCGCCCCTGCAGCCAAAGCAGCGTCGACCGCTCTCTCGAGCAGATCGGCGTCGGCAGGCCTGTTCAGTGTCATGCGCAGCATCATCGCCACGCTGAGGATGGAGCCGAGAGGATTGGCGATGCCTTTACCCGCAATATCGGGTGCGCTGCCGTGCACCGGCTCGTAAAGCGCCTTGCGGCGACCGAACCGATCCACCGGCCCCAGCGACGCCGACGGCAGCATGCCAAGCGAGCCCGAAGCCATCGCCGCGCAGTCGGAAAGGATGTCACCAAAGATATTGCCAGTCACCATCACGTCGAACTGCCGCGGCTCCCGCACGATCTGCATGGCGGCGTTGTCGACATAGAGATGGGTCAGCTCGATATCCGAAAATTCCTCCTTGTGAAGCGCGATGACCTCCTCGCGCCATACCACGCTGGTTTCCAGCACGTTAGCCTTGTCGACCGAGCAGACCTTGCCTTTTCGCGTCCGCGCGAGTTCAAAGGCGGCCCGCGCCACCCGGCGGATCTGGTTGGTGGTGTATTGCTCGGTATTGAAGCCGCGCCGCTGGCCGTCGGGAAGCGTCTCGATGCCGCGTGGCTCCCCAAAATAGATGCCGCTGGTGAGCTCGCGAATGATGACGAAGTTGACAGCCTTCAGCACTTCGGCCTTGAGAGGCGCCGAGCCGGCCAGCGCCGGGCTGGCCACAATCGGTCTTAGGTTGGCATAGAGGTCATACTTGCTACGCAGCGACAGCAGGCTTCCGGCCTTGCGCGCTGCCGGAGGAACTTCCTTCGTCTCAGGACCACCCGTGGCGCCCCAAAGGATGGCGTCCGCATCGTCCATCGCCTCGACGGTATCCTCGGGAAGAACCTTGCCAGTGGCAAGATAGGGAATGAGGCCGTATTGCGCCTCACGTAACGTCATCGGTGCGCCGCGCTTGGCAACAAACCAATTGAGAACCCGCTGCGACTGTGCGGTGACTTCAGGCCCGATGCCTTCGCCGCCGACGACTGCGACCTTGACCATGTTGGAGAGGTTGTTCATGCGGATTTCCTTGCAAAGTGGATCCATGGTCTCGCCGTACGGTCGGCTGCCTGAAAGGCGCGAATTTCATCATCGCGCTGCAATGTCAGCGCGACTTCGTCGAGTCCCAGCAGAAGACCTTCGCGGCGGCGCGGATCGATCTCGAAATGGTGCTGCTTCCCGGATGGCGAGGAGATCGTCTGTGCTTCCAGATCGATGCCGATCCGCCCCGCCCCCTGCGTGGCCTCGATCTCGCTCGCAAGGCTGTCGACGATCTCCTCGTCGACGACGATGGGCAAAATTCCATTCTGAAAGCAGTTGGCGAAGAAGATGTCGCCAAAACCCGAGCCGATAATGGCGCGGATGCCCATTTCCTGCAGCGACCAGACTGCCCCCTCGCGCGAGGAACCGCAGCCGAAGTTCGGACCAGTCACCAGGATTTCGGCCTGTCGGTACGGCTCACGGTTCAGGATAAAATCAGGGTTCTCCGAGCCGTCGGGCAAATAACGCAACGAGCCAAAGGCCCATTTGCCAAGTGTGCCGCGGATGTTGTTTCCGACCAGGCGTTCGATACGGATGATGACGTCCGTGTCGATATTGCCTCGCGTGATCGGCGCTGCGATCGCCGTCAGTTGATTGAATGGCTTTGGCATGATCAGCGCCCCATGGCCCGCACATCGGTGATGGCGCCCGCGATCGCCGCCGCCGCCGCGCTCGCCGGGCTTGCAAGATGGGTCCGCGCCCGCGGTCCCTGCCGGCCGATGAAATTGCGGTTCGACGTCGAGACCGAACGCTGTCCGGGAGCCACTGTCTCACCATTGGCCGCAAGGCACATCGAGCAGCCGGCCTCACGCCACTCGAAGCCGGCATCAATGAAAAGCCTGTCGAGCCCCTCGGCGACCGCTTCGCGCTTGACGGTCTCTGAACCGGGCACCACCCAGGCCCGCACGCCGGCCGCAACCTTTCGACCCCGCGCGACTTCAGCGGCTGCGCGCAGATCGCTCAGGCGGCTGTTGGTGCATGAGCCGATGAAGACCCAATCCACCGGCGTCCCTGCGATCGGCGCTCCAGGTTTCAGGCCCATGTAATCGAGCGCGGTTTCGACCGCCGTGCGCCGGGCCGGATCGCCGATCGTCGCAGGGTCTGGGATGTGGCCGTCAACGCCGATGACATGCTCCGGACTGATCCCCCAAGTCACCTGCGGGATGATCTTTTCGACGTCGATCACGACTTCCTTGTCAAAAATCGCGTCCGGGTCGCTCGGGAGCTGCCGCCACGCGTTGACTGCCTGCTCCCACATCTCTCCTTGCGGCGCATAGGGGCGCCCGCGCAGATACTCGTAGGTCGCCTCGTCCGGTGCGACCATGCCCATCTTGGCGCCGAGCTCGATCGAGAGGTTGCAGATGGTCAGCCGCCCTTCGATCGGCATGCTCCGGACGGCACTGCCGGCATACTCCACGGCATAGCCGGTACCGCCCGCGGCTCCAACATGCCCGATCAATGCGAGGATCAGGTCCTTGGCGACGACACCGGGCGGAATCTTGCCCTCGAATCTGACGCGCATGCTTTTCGGCCGCCTCTGGATCAGAGCTTGAGTCGCCAGCACATGCGTCAGTTCGCTCGATCCAATGCCGAATGCGAGCGCCCCGAGGCCGCCATGGGTGCAGGTGTGGCTGTCTCCGCAGACGATGAGGCAGCCGGGCAGGCTGAGGCCGAGTTCCGGTCCGATGACATGAACGATCCCTTGCCCCGGCTGATCGATATCGAACATCTGGATGCCGCTGGCGGTGGTTTCGATCCGCAACGCCGCCAACAGCTCCTGTCCGATCTTGATGGTCCCAGCGCGCCCGCGCGCGGTCGAGATGGCGTGGTCGGGTGTCGCGAACGTCAGTTCGGGATTGTGGACCTTGAGACCTCGGTTCTTGAGATCGAGCAGCCCGCGCGAACCACCGAGATCATGCAACAGGTGACGGTCGATGTGGAGGAGATCGGTGTCTTCGCTTATTCGCGCGATCACATGCTGGTCCCAGATCTTGGCCAACAGCGTACGGCCGGGCATTCCCAAATCATGCTCCCTTTGGCTTCTCGGGCCGGCGGCATGAACCGCTAGAGCATGACGTGATTAGGTGGAATCACCATCATGCTCTAGCTCTTTAGTTTGAGCATGATCTCCGCGCAAACGCATTCCGCGTTTGTCGCGAGGGACAACCGGTTTCCACCCCGCAACAAGTGCGGGGCATGCTTTTCCGGATCATGCTCTAACCACCGCTTCACACGGCTTATTTTGAGATCTCTTGTCGCGCTATATCAAAGCACGATTAGATGCCGTCAGGCTAGTGCTGATGCGTAAGATCGATGCTTGACAGAACTTCGGCATTTTCAGGCGGTTTTTCGTGCCTTGCCAAACACTCCCGTTCCAGCAAGTTCGGCGATCCGCCGGTCATCGTAGCCAAGCGTCTTTCGCAGCACCTCGTTGGTATGTTGGCCGAGCAGCGGCGCGGCCACCGGCTCGATGCAGGGGGTTAGCCCCATCGTGAGTGGTGTCTCAATATTTGGGACGGCCCCCGCGGTCGGATGCGGGATCTGGCTGAGACGGTGGCGTTCGCGGGCTTCAGGTGCATTGAACCCTTGCTCGACTGTACGAAGATAGCCGACCGGGACATTGGCCTTTTTCATTTTGGCCATCCAGTGTTCGAGCGTATCGCTGGCGAAAACGCCGGCGATGATCGCGCGCAATTTCTCCTTGTTGGCCGTACGTGCCCTGCGCGTCGCAAACGCCGGATCGGATATGAGATCGGGCCGCTCCAGCACTTCGGTCACCAGCCGGCGATACAGACGGTCGTTCGCGCAGGCCATATAAAGTGGACCGTCCGCCGCCTCGTAAAGGCCAACGGTCGGCGATCCGTTTGGCGAGTTACCGAAGCGGCCGGGATTCGTCCCGTTGATCAGATAGGCCATGCCGTAAAAGCCGGTCATGGACATCGCAATGTCGAACAAGGCAACCTCGACATGCTGACCTCGTCCAAGCCGGTCGCGAGCGATCAGCGCCAGCAGGATCGCGTTACATGCCGACATGCCGGTCGCCATGTCGACGATCGGCGGTCCGGTCCTGACCGGCGGCCCGTCGGCAAAGCCATTCAGTGACATGAATCCGCTCTCGGCTTGTGTGATCGGGTCAAAGCCGGGTCGCGAGGCAAAAGGTCCCTTGCGGCCATAGGCGGAGATCGAGCAATAAATGAGGCGCGGATTGGTTAACGCGACGGTCTCATAGTCGAGCCCGAACTTCTTCATGACCCCGTCCGAGAAATTCTCAATGACGACGTCCGCTTTGCCGATCAGCTCTCGCGCAACGTCACGCGCTGCAGGTACCGTGAGATCAAGCGCGATGCCGCGCTTGTTGCGGTTGAGACTTATATAGGCGGCACTCTCGCCTCCGATGTCCGCATGCTCGTAGGCGCGCGTGTCGTCGCCCCCTTCAGGGTTCTCGATCTTGATTACCTCGGCCCCGAAATCCGCGAGGGTCTGTGTACAGGCAGGGCCGGCGACCACGCGCGTGAAGTCCACAACCAGCAGACCGTCGAGCGCGGTCGGCGCGTCTTTCGCGCGCGGCAGGCGGTCAGGTAATGATGGTCTGATGGTCATGGCGAGGCGTTCCTCTGTCGTTTTTTGGTGACGATGGTGAAGTCGATGCTTTGCCGCCGACTTTAGGGTTCATTCGGTTGAACCGACAATAGCTTCTCGCGCACGAGGCCATGCAGCACCGCGTGGCGAGCCTGGGCCTGAAACGCAAAAAAGCCCGGTGGCAGATGCCACCGGGCGGAGTGCCTTCTTGGACCATTTATCGGTCATGCCGAGGGACACAACCTGCGTGCTGAATTATCGGGCGCTTATCGCGGGGGTTGGGATGTCAGCCGCTTCCCTAAACGATGGATTTTCGCCAATATAACGTGTGAGGCCAGCCCAGGGGTGTCGAGGCTGATAAAGCCGATAGCCCGCTTTGATGAAATTATTTGCCGAGGCCACATTATCCGTCGTATCCGAGACCACAAAGCTCCAGCCGTTGCGCCGGGCGCGCGCCTCCATCGCGCGCATCAACCGCGATTGCAACGACCGTCCCCAGTGTCGATCGACCACGCCGACACGGCATAAATATCCGGCGTTCTGCGCATGCGTCGATGGCACCAGTCCGGCAAAGGCAACCGGCACGCGTTCATGGAACGCAAGCCACCAATGCCCGCAGTCGAACGGCGGAACAGGTGCGCTGTCGAAGAACGTCAGCCGATGAAGATCGGCAAGCATACCTTTGTTGCTCAGCCAATGTCTCGGCCACGATGGCCCTGATATCTTCGTCACGCCGTGCGTTCATCGCCTGATCATTCTCGCGACATTTTCGATTCGTATTTGGCGAAGCAGAAGCGTGCCAATCTTTCCGCCTAAGCACAGGCGCGAAATATCGACCGAGGGTATTATGGAAAATGACCGCCTTGCGGGCTGATGGACGGCGCTATCACGCCACCTCAAAGTAAATACAATCTATGATTGTTGCTCATAAGCGTGAGCATCGGATGATCCGTGTCATTTAGTTGCAAGCGATCATCGCAGGACGATCGCGTGCGCGCTCACAAGACACATCAACAGAAATTCATCCGCCCGAGTGACGAAAGCCACCGAGACAGGCGGCGCCTTTCTTCACGCCGGTTTGGACTGGTAGTATCATTCTACCATGTCCGGACAACTCGTAACTGCTGCGGCCATCATGCTGATTTGCACGGCGGCCGCCTTCTTCCTTCCAAGCCACCACAAGGCGAACTGCATCGGCCCCGTCGAAACGGGGACTGCCTCAGATAATTCGGATGATGTTGCTCGGGCTCGAGGATCGCATCGGCGGTGCTGCCGGTGAGCGTGATCAGACGCCGTTAGCTGAATTCGTGCATCGGCTACAGTTGCGATTAGGCGGAGGTTGATACGCGCCGGATAAGCCATGCAAAAACATCCACTACCAGCACTTCCATTCCAATAATGAGCGTGGCGATGGATAGCGAGACGAAATAGAACGGAGGGATCGTCAAGCGTCGCACCCACGGCGGAAGCCCTGATATCCGCTTCAACATGATAAGCCCGAGCGACGACAGCAGGAGCGCGATCAGCGGAGCCCCGGCTATCAGCTCAAGGATGAGTCGTCTTAACGACAAGCTGCCCATCCCTCCGGCGCACTGTTTTCGTTCTCACTTGCCGCTGGCAATGCCTTGCCGGCTGCAGTTCTCGCGAACCTCAAAACCCGCTCCACTGTGTTGTCGTCGATGGACATCGATGGCCGTGTCACACGACGTTGTCGTTAACAACTCTCAGATCACGGGCAAGGCTCCTCCCCCATTGGTAAGGACGAAATGCCTAAT
>Ga0210407_10003552_pt1 | contig 12601 bp, 8 predicted proteins | sample IncBWC27MmetaG_FD_150860 | JGI IMG/M metagenome (GOLD analysis project Ga0210407, IMG submission 150860) | Forest soil microbial communities from Barre Woods Harvard Forest LTER site, Petersham, Massachusetts, United States - Inc-BW-C-27-M | ecosystem: Environmental > Terrestrial > Soil >... | reverse complement strand
GCGGCATCTGGGAGCTTCCGTTCGGATTGCAGCTCTCTCCGATCCTTCAGTATGGTTCGGCACGTCCGTACACCTTGACCAACTCCGCCAGCACCCTGAACTCCGGCGGCGGCACGCAACCCGCCGTCGTTGTGCCAACCTCCGATCCCAAAGACTACCTGGCGTTTTCCGGAAACAACGCTGGCGCACAGAACTGCTTCTATGGCATCAATGGCGTCGCCCAGGCTTGCACCATTGCCAAATTCGATCCGCTTCGCGGCGATCCGTTCTTCGAGCTCGACATGCGTTTGGCGAAGAACTTCAAATTCCGCGAGCGCTACAATCTGCAGATCGTCGCTCAGGCGTTCAACCTGACCAATCGCGCCAACTACGGCAACGACTTCGGAGCCAACATCGCCAGCCCTTCGACGTTTGGCCACCCGATTGGCTTTATCAATCCCAGCAGCACGACCACTCCTCGTTCTCTATGGAGTGAGTTCGGCTTCCGCTTTACCTTCTAACCCTCAGCGGAGCGTCTGATTCCGTTTAGCGATTCGCCGGGCCGGCGCGAAAGCGTCGGCCCGTTTTATGTGGTGCGCTGAGCATGTTCGACAACTTGGAGGTGAAAGTCCTCTACTCATCCTGATGGAGCTGAAGGGTAGCGAAGCGCAAGGGCGAAGAAACGGGCCGATGGACAAGAACTGGATTTGAGGCCTACGGCGTCGGACGAGCGGGCAAGTGATCGCGAAGTCCGTACCCATCAACAGCTCCCCCTATCCCGATTCGCGAGTCGTAGCAATCCCTTCGCGCGTCCGTTTCGTGATTCGCCTCTGCTCGGATCGCTTCGAATTCGCGCCAGGAAAAGTTTCCTTCTCCCCAAACCCCATGCGCGCTACACTGATTGACAGGGAATGTTCCGCCGTCCCTCATCCCAGAAAAAGAAAAAGCCTTCGCGGCCCGCTTTTCGCAAAGCCGGCGCATTCGCCCGTTCCAAACCCAAAAAATCGTCCATGGATTCGTACCTCCTCCAACTTGGCGAAAATATTCGCTCCGTCCGGTCCCGCCGCGGCATGACCATCCACCAACTCGCTCGTGCCTCCAAGCTGTCCGCGCGCTTTCTCGCCACCGTCGAACTCGGCCGCGGTAACATCTCCGTCAGGCGCCTGAATATCCTTGCCCACGCGCTCGACGTTCCCATCGAGATGCTCGCCGCCGACGCTCAGCCAACTTCGCCCGCGTTCAACCAGTCCACCGCCTTCCTGAAAAAACTTCCACCCGGCCAGTTGCGCGACGCGCACAAGCTGCTGCTCGAAAAATTCTCAAACGCTGACGCCAGCCTGCGCCGTTCCCGAATCGCCCTTATCGGCCTTCGCGGAGCTGGAAAATCCACCCTTGGCAGCCTGCTTGCCCAGCAGCTCGGCGTTCCCTTCATCGAACTCGATAAACGGATCGAGCGCGACTCCGGCGTTACCCTCAGCATCATTTTCGATCTCTATGGACCCAGCGGTTACCGCCGAATGGAACGTGAAGCTCTTGAATTGATCCTCGCCAAATACCCGCGCTTTGTACTCGCCACCGGCGGCAGCATCGTTGCCGATCCTGGCGGCTACAACCGTCTGTTGAGCGAGTGCTTCACGGTCTGGCTCCGCGCCAAGCCCGAAGAACACATGGCCCGCGTCCTGGCGCAAGGCGACCGTCGCCCCATGGCCAACAACCGCCAGGCCATGCGCGACCTCCGCCGCATCCTCTGGAGCCGCGAAGCCTTGTACCGTCAAGCAGATACAGTCGTTGAAACCACCGGCCAAACCATAAGACAAAGTCTGCAAGCGCTAGCCCTGCTCGTAAGTCCCGCGCCATAGAATTAGGCTATAGTTTCTGCCTTATTGAGCTCAAACTACTTACAGCGCTGCATTTCTGCAGTTCCAGGCCAACCAGGCTCAATATCCCCCTTCGCCACGAAATAGGAACTATAGTTCCTATCGCGATTTCACCCCGGGTCTATAATTCAATAGTCGGGTCCGGCAAACAGGACGCTTCTGCTTTCGAGGTTTGCGATGGAAAACGCCGCTGCGAAAGAAAAAGAATTGGTCCTCTTCACCGCGCAATCGCGCGAATCTCGCCACTGGAAAGTAAAAGTCGAGGGCCGCATCGCCACACTTGCCATGAACGTGGACGAAGATGGCGGCCTCCGCCCCGGCTACAAATTAAAACTAAACTCCTACGATCTCGGCGTGGACATCGAACTTTACAATGCGTTGCAGCGAATCCGATTCGAGCATCCTGAAGTTGCTTGCGTGGTGATCACCAGCGCCAAAGAAAGAATGTTTTGCGCCGGCGCGAATATTTACATGCTGGCCAGTTCTTCGCACGCCTGGAAGGTGAATTTCTGCAAATTTACGAATGAAACGCGCAATGGCATGGAAGATTCCAGCCGCCACGATGGCTTGAAATTTTTGGCGGCGTTAAACGGCACGACCGCCGGCGGCGGTTACGAACTGGCTCTTGCCTGCGACGAAATTCTGCTGATCGACGATCGCTCCAGTGCGGTGAGCCTTCCGGAAACTCCGCTGCTCGGGGTGCTGCCGGGCACCGGCGGCCTTACGCGCGTCGTCGACAAACGCAAAGTGCGCCGCGATCTTGCCGATCTGTTCTGCACCAATCCCGATGGCGTGAAAGGCGAACGCGCCAGAGCCTGGGGTCTGGTGGATGAAGTCGTGGCGCCGGCGAATTTTGCCAAAGCTGTGCAAGATCGCGCCGCGAAGCTGGTTGCCTCTTCCACGCGGCCGGCAGCGGTGAAGGGAATCGAGCTTCGCCCGCTGGCCCGAAGAATTGACGATTCCGGTTATCACTATCGGCATGTGAACGTGGTATTCGATCGCGACGCAGGAACGGCAACGATTACAATTCGCGGCCCGCAGGGGGCACAACCCGAAACGGTCGCCGCGATTCACGCTGCCGGCGATTCTTGGTGGCCGCTGGCCATGGCGCGCGAACTGGACGACGCCTTATTAATGTTGCGCGCCAACGAACCGGAACTCGGCTTGCTTCTCTTAAAGACCGAGGGCGAGATTGCTCCACTGCTCCAAGTGGATATTTTCCTGGCGAATTCGTGCGAAGACTGGCTGGTGCGCGAAACGGTCGGGTTGCTGCGCAGAACTTTCGCGCGTCTCGATGTTTCCTCGCGCAGCATGTTCGCCATCATCGATCAAGGTTCGTGCTTCGCGGGAACGCTCTTCGAACTGGCTCTGGCCGCGGATCGTTCGTACATGCTGGCGCTGCCGGACGAAGAATCCAAGGCGAGAGACGGGAAAAGTGTCGCGCCGCGAATTGCCCTCAGCGCCATAAACTTCGGAATTTTTCCCATGGTGAATGGGCGGAGCAGATTGGAAACGCGATTTCGCGGCGATCTGCAGAAACTGGCGAAGTTAAAAGTGAAAGCCGGCGACGAGCTTCCTGCTGAGGACGCCATCGATCTTGGCCTGGTGACTGTTGCATCGGACGATCTCGATTGGGAAGACGAGATTCGTATGGCCATCGAGGAGCGCACCAGTCTCTCGCCGGACGCGCTGACCGGAATGGAAGCGAACTTGCGTTTTCCCGGCGCGGAAACTACCGACACGAAGATTTTTGGCAGGCTTTCCGCCTGGCAGAATTGGATTTTCATCCGCCCCAACGCCACTGGCGAGCAAGGTGCATTGAAACTTTTTGGCAAAGGATCGAAAGCGAAATTCGATCGGGAGCGTGTGTAATGGATTCAAATTATCAAGACCGCATACCGAACAACGTGGGGCTCGGCGCGAATCGCACATTGCAGCGCGCGCTCGAACACTGGCAGCCGGAATTTTTGAATTGGTGGCACGGGCTCGGCCCCAGCGATTTCAATGCCAACAGCGTGTACCTGCGCACGGCAATCAGCGTAGACACCAAAGGCTGGGCGACCTTTGATTACGTAAAAATGCCGGATTACCGTTGGGGAATTTTCCTGGCGCAGGAAGAAAATGACCGCCGCGTCGGTTTCGGCGACCATTTCGGCCAGCCCGTGTGGCAGCAGGTTCCGGGAGAACACAGGTCGACGCTGCGCCGCCTGATCGTCACGCAAGGCGATACCGAGCCGGCATCGGTTGAACAACAGCGTTTGCTCGGTCACACCGCGCCATCGCTTTATGATTTGCGAAATCTTTTTCAGGTGAACGTGGAGGAAGGGCGGCACCTTTGGGCCATGGTCTATCTTCTCCACGCATATTTTGGACGCGACGGCCGCGAAGAAGCGGAAGAGTTGCTGGAGCGCCACTCGGGCGACGCCGACAAGCCCCGTATCCTGAGCACGTTTAACGAACCGATCAGCGATTGGTTGAGTTTTTACATGTTTACCTATTTCACGGATCGCGACGGAAAGTTTCAGCTGAAGTCGCTGGCAGAATCGAGTTTTGATCCGCTTTCGCGCACCTGCAAATTCATGCTGACCGAGGAAGCGCATCACATGTTCGTGGGCGATACCGGCATCGGCCGGGTGATCAAACGCACAGTCGAAGTGATGAAAGAATTGGGAACCGACGATCCGATTGCGCTACGCAAGGCCGGTGCAATCGACCTGCCGACCATCCAAAAGTACCTGAATTTCTGGTTCAGCTCCTCGCTTGATTTGTTTGGCGGAGATTCTTCCTCGAACGCGGCGTCCTATTTTGCGAATGGCTTGAAAGGCCGGCCGGACGAAATCAAGTACGAAGACCATATCGAATCCGAATCGAGCTACGCGCTAGAATTGCCGGACGGAAAAGGCGGCGCTCGCGAAGAAAGAATTCCCATGCGCAACGCGGTCAACGAAGTCGTTCGCGAAGCCTACGTGCGCGATTGCGAAAAAGGTCTGGCGCGCTGGAATCGCCATTTGGAAGAAGCCGGCTATCCGCAGCGCATGACATTGCCAAGCACAAGATTTCGCCGCACGGTTGGCAGCTGGGCCAACGTTCCGACAAATCCCGAAGGCAAACCAATCGGCATGGAAGAATTCAAGGCGCGCCAGGACCAATGGCTGCCGACCTCAGATGATCGCGCGTACGTACACAGCGTAATGCACGGCGTCTTTGAACGAGGAAAAATGGCCGGCTGGATCGCGCCGCCCGAACGCGGCATCAACACGCAACCCGTCGATTTCGAGTACGTCCGTTTCCACTGATCTGGAATTTCCCCTTCGGTGTCTGCTTGGTTCAGCCGCGAATAAGGCCACTCTGGGGTTGATAATAAATGACGGCTCGCGCAGTCTCGTAACCACATAGATGAGCTGTGATCTCGGCGAATTCGTGCGGGAATTTGGCGCGACCAGGGTCTTAGCGCACAATAGCGCGAGCATGAATTCGAGTGACCAAATCAAGAATGCGCTGAAGCGGTACTGGGGCTACGACGCCTTTCGATCCAAGCAGGAAGAGATTGTGCGCAACATTCTCGATGGACGGGATGTGTGCGTGGTGATGCCGACTGGTGGCGGGAAATCATTGTGCTATCAGCTGCCTGCTGTCTTGCAGCAGGGAAAAACTGCCATCGTTGTTTCGCCGCTGATCGCGCTGATGCAGGACCAGGTTGCACAACTGGATCAAATGGGCATTTCCGCCGCGGTGCTCAACAGCGGGCAATCCTGGAATGAGCAACGCGATACGGAGCGCCGTGCGGAAGCCGGAGAATTCCGGCTGTTGTATCTTTCGCCGGAGCGCCTGGCAAAACCGGAAATGCTGGAATGGCTGGCGAAAGTGCCGATTTCTTTTTTCGCGATTGACGAAGCGCATTGCATTTCAGAATGGGGCCACGAGTTCCGGCCCGACTACCGGCAAATGAAGGTGCTGCGCAATGAATTTCCGCAAAAACCGATAGCGGCATTCACGGCAAGTGCCACCAGGCACGTACGCCACGACATCATCGCGCAACTGAAATTGAAAGATCCCGGGAAATTTATTGCCAGTTTTCATCGCAAAAATCTGAACTATCAGGTCGTAGCCTGCGATGCAAAGACACAGAACGCGAAACTCATTGCGATTCTGCGAAAGCACTCGGGCAGTGCGGCAATCGTTTATTCGCCGACGATCAAGCGCGTGGCCGAGACCGTAGCGACGCTGCGCGAAAATAAAATTGCCGCCATCGGCTACCACGCGGACATGGACAACGCGGAGCGCAAGAAAAATCAGGAGCGGTGGATGGCGGACGAAGTGAGCGTGCTGGTGGGAACGGTGGCTTTTGGATTGGGCATCAACAAGAGCGCCGTGCGCGCTGTGGTGCATCTTTCGTTGCCGAAGTCGATTGAACAGTATTACCAGGAAGCGGGGCGAGCCGGGCGTGACGGCAAGCCTTCCGATTGCTTTCTGTTATGGCAGAGAAAGGATGTGGGCCTGCTTGCGTACTTCATCGAGCAGATTTCCGATGCCGCGGAGAAAAGGCGGTCGTGGGACAGATATCACCAGGTCCGCGCGTTTGCCGAATCGAAAGAGTGCCGCCACAAAATTATTTGTAATCATTTTGGCGAAAAAGTGGCGTGGGAAAATTGCGGAGCATGCGATGCATGTCTTCCTCCCATCGAGTGGAAAGTTGAAACCACCGAACGTGTCAGGCGCCTTCCCTCAACCGCGAAGAGTGCTGAACGCGTTGCCCCGGTTTCGCAGGGAATCGATGCGAAACTGCTGACCGCATTGAAGCAATGGAGGCTCGATAGATCGAGAGCAGACAGAGTGCCGGCGTTCGTGATTTTGCATGATTCCACGTTGGAGCATCTCTGTGTACGCAAGCCGGCTACGCTGCCGCAACTTCGCGCGGTTCCCGGCATTGGCGAAACGAAGCTGGAACGCTACGGAAAAGAGATTCTGGACCTTTTGCGGGGACGATAGTTTTTTGATGACGAGCTAGAAACGCTTGCATACGCACCGCGCACGCGGTATTCTTTTTCTGATGAGCATTCACTTGCAGATGAGCTCGGCGATAGGCGGTTGTCCGTGTCGTCGTTGTACCCCATCTGGCGAGGGAATGGTGACACTCTAGAGTCAAATCGATTCAGCTGGAGCGATCTTCCACCACCGCCTTATTTCATCCGGGCGGTGTTTTTGTTTTTATACGATTGTAGAACGAGCGCGGTCGCCAAGCGGTGAGGCAACGGTCTGCAAAACCTGCCGGAATTAGAGGCTTAACGTGGTTTCAACAGGTTACAAGGACTTGATTAGCGTAGATAGGCGCTGCAGGGGCATTTTGGGTACAGTTTTGCGTATGAACCTGGGTACATGTTGCAGCAAGTTTAGCGCAGGGTTCTAGAGGGTTTGGTGGCGATGCCGAAGCGGTCGAGGCGCTGGTCTGCAAAACCGGTCTTAGCGGGTTCGAGTCCCGCCGCTACCTCCATTTTTCAAAATGCCTAGGCACCAGCGCGGCTTTCCCCCGCCGCAGGGTAAAAGCCGTCAGCGCTTCCGCATGAACCTAGAAAGCTCCCCCGCGATCCTTCGCGCCTGTACCAGCGCATTTGTGCGCTGCCGCGGCCGTGTATTTGTCCAGCACGCTTAGAAAAGTCCAGTCCTATTACCTGTACTCTTTTTGGTCCCCTCGACAGTAGACACACCGCGTCGCCGTATCTATTGTCCCGCAGAGGGGAAAAGTCCAATGCAATCCGTCTTCGAAAACGAACACATTCACGGAGTACGTCGCTTCGTTTCTGAATACCAGTTTTTCGTCGGGGAATTGCCGCAGATGATTACTGTCAGGTTCTATCAGTCGCTCGACAGGAATTGGATTGAATTCGAGCAAAGTCACTTCATCAATACGCCGCTGCAAATCGACGCATACAGGACAAGCGCGCCCTACGGAGATGACCAGGACGATGCTTTGCGCCTCGCCGTGGGGTTTTGTCTGGTCCAGTGGTACGAGCAGGCAATTCGTGAAGGTCATCAGCCGGATGAGTCTTGGCTGGTACCGAACCCAAGGTTTCACAATTTGCTGAGCCCTATTCGGTGCGGTCGCAAAAAAGAGCTCGATGCTGTTTCCGATCCCACTCAATCTGTTCGGTCATGTCGTCTCTTGTCACCGCATGCCGCTTAAGACAATTTCCTGCGGTACTGAGCCGAGTAACGCACGTTCCTGGTTCCGCATAAAATGAAATCCGGCTTGTGGGCGTAAATCGGAGTCCTTCCTGTTTACTTGATTTTGCTATGATTTTCGCTCATGCGCACAACGATGAAGAATCTGGGCAGTATGAGTTTGCTGGCGCCCCTACGGCAACAGCGCTTTTGGTTTTGGGTGCTGGCTTCCACTGCTGGTTTCGTTCAATGCTGGTCCTACCGCTACTGGATAGAGTCGGATGGCGTGAACTATCTGGACGTTGCATGTGCCTATTTACGAGCTGATTGGTCCGCTGCGATTAACTCTTATTGGAGCCCATTCTATTCTTGGCTGTTGGCGGCGGTCTTTTTTGTTGTCCGACCGACCCCAAACTTGGAATCAACCGTCCTTCATTTCGTCAATTTTCTTCTGTTTATAGGTGCTCTGTTATGCGGCGAGTTCTTTCTGAGAGAATTGATTGAGAATCGAGCAGAAGATTCCCTCCCGGAATGGGCGTTGTGGTGCATTGGGTACTCGTTGCTGTTGTTTGTCTCACTGTTTATGAATTCGCCTTACCTGGACACGCCGGATCTATGTACCTCAGCAGTTGTCTATTTGGCTGGCGGCCTCCTGATTCGAATTCGGTCCGGAAGGGCAACGACCTTGGCATTCGTACTGTTCGGCGCGGCACTCGGACTCGCATATTTCTCAAAAACTGTGATGTTCTTAGTCGCCTTTGCTTTTTTGGCCGCAGTGGGCGTCCGCCGCGGGACACTCGTGGCCGCTGGTTGTTTTGCGGCTGTCGCGCTGCCGTGGATCTTGATTCTCAGTCACTCTGCAGGCCACATGACATACGGCGACGCCGGTTCGGCAAACTACATAAAGTATGTTTCCTACTCCGGCGCTCCTGTTCATCCGCCTCGTTTGATAGCCAGCTCGCCGGAAGTTAGGGAATTTGCAACCCCTATTCGGGCAACGTATCCGTTGTGGTATGCCTCGCCTTATTGGATCGAAGGGCTACACCCGCGTTTTGATTTGAAGACGCAATACACGGTACTGAGAAACAATTTTAGATACTATTTGCATCTGCTCGCCGGTCAGAAGGAGTTTATTGCTGGTTTTGTTCTGATTCTTATTGGCTGGCCGAGCTTAAGCGGAGTGCGCTGGCACTTGCTACTGCCGTCGCTGTGGGGATTCTTTCTCTATGGCTTGATCCATGTTGAGCCGAGACTGGTAGGCGTATTCTTTTTCATTGCTGGCATGACGCTCTTCTTGAGTCTTCGTGCACGATCGCATCGCCTGATAATACTCGCGACTTTGCTGATTGTTTTTGTGACCGCATTCAAGGTCGTGAAGGCCGGTGTTCTGGCTCCCAGTCACGTTAAAAATGCACAGTGGCAGACGGCTGTGGCCTTGAAAACAATGGGACTTGCCCCTCATTCACTCGTGGCAGTCTTCGGCCACGGGGACGAGGGTGACTATTGGGCCCATCTGGGAGGATTTAGAGTGGTAGCTGATATCGAAACTGAAAATCTACCGTCATATTGGTCAGCTCCCACTCAGGATCGGGCTCAAATCATAAAGGGTCTCGAAAAGTTGAACGTTCGGGCGGTGATCTGTACTAAGCACCCCGCTGAGGATGGTTGGCAATTTATTTCGGGATCGCCAGACTACTACGTGCGCTTTCTTAGTTCTACCGGTTCGGAAAATACGGGCGCCGAGCGCTAATGGTACTCACATACGAATCCTCAACGGCCTTGGAAATTGCGCTGGTTTGGCGACTCTAAATCATAGGATCGACTTGGCCCTCACGGCTCACGGTTCTGTCTAACCTTCATTCGCAAAGTTACCCGGAATCGAGAATCCCTGACTGATCAGGGGTATTTTCTCGCTGGGTCAATAACGTCGGCGCCGTCGAGTCGCAACCTCGTCCGTGACGGAGCCCGAAAACTGGAGAGAGCCGTCCTTGTCGATTGAGGCCCAGGAGCAATCGCGGGACTGCAAAGCAGCATCCTACGGCCCCTACGGCTGCCGACTCCTCTAGTCGCCCCGACCTCGAATCCGGCCATCCATGCCAAGCTACGAGATTGACTCGCTCGTTGTGTCCGATGGCTTCACCACTCTGAATATTTGGTCCCGTCCAACGCCGTCGGCTGCGACTTTAGAATAAGTATCGAAAATGTTCTTGCCGCCTCGTACTCAAATGCGGGACTGGCGCTTATATTCGACGGCGCAGACTATTGCTGCCACCAAACACAGCGCACAAATACCCCAGAGAACATTGATCGATTCCTGGGCTGGAAAATGCCTGGCCCACAGGACTTGAAGAGATTGGCCATTCGTTCCTGGGTAAGCGTCAGCCGTGAGTGTTCGCACCCGGTCAGTAGGTTGCCTTAATACGCCGGTTATGGATCTTGGACGGCGATTGAAGTCCGCCACAAAGCGATCCAGGTCCTGTGCACTTTCAATCAGGCGCTCGTTGGAATTGCGATCGTTCCGGATCCACACCAGGATTCGCAGATTGTTCGCGTTTTCAGGCTCTCCATCAGAAAATACGGGCAGGTAGACATCCTGGAACTGCACCAGTTTTGTGGCGTAGATATACTGTTTGCCGAAATAGAAGCCGGCCAATTCAATATGCTTGTTTCCGCCAAAACCTTGCGGGATGAAGTTGTGAAGGCTGATTCTCTGAGCCGCAGGCAGCCCGCTCGATAGCATGGACTGCTCGTCCGCGGCAACGATGAAGAGCACCAAACTAGCGCCCAGGAAAATCAGCACGGCAAGAGCGTATAAGGCCTTCTTCTTTGCACTTAATACTTCCGTACTTTTCAGTAACTTCCTATCAGCACTGGTTACGGGCGGTCTAGTTCGCTTTCACTCTGGTAGGACCAGTCAATGGTTGGGTCGAGGGCCGGGTCGACCGGGGTGTTGTTGACGTTTTCGCCGTCTTTGCCTTTGTTGAGTTTCTTTTCTGCGCGGCGCTGTGCTTTTTCGCGAGCTTTTTCCTGCCGCTTCATTTCTTTCTGGCGCTTCTGGAATGTAATCGACATAGGTGTCTCCTCGAATTTAAGTTGACGCCGTTGTTGCCCTCGAGCGTATTCCCTAGATAGAGCTCTCGACGAAAATGCGGAAGCGGCGCGACCGGGACGGATGACGCAGCTTCCTTAAAGCTTTTGCTTCAATCTGACGAATGCGTTCGCGGGTGACGTCGAACACCTGGCCGACTTCCTCGAGCGTGTGTTCGCTGCCGTCGTCCAAACCAAAACGCATTTTGATGATCCGTTCCTCGCGCGGAGTCAAAGTCCGCAGCATGGATGCCATCTGTTCTTTCAAATTCAAGTGAATTGCGGCGTCGGACGGGGAGACGACGCCTTTATCCTCGACCAAGTCGCCGAGATGGGTTTCTTCATCCTCGCCGATCGGCGTTTCGAAGGAAACCGGCTGCTGCGCGATTTTCTTGGTTTTGCGGACAGAGTCAACGGAAACGTCCATGCGCTTGGCGATTTCTTCGGCGGTCGGTTCGCGGCCAAGTTCCTGCACCAGTTGCGCACTGGTGCGCACCTGTTTGTTGATGGTCTCGATCATGTGCACCGGAACGCGAATGGTGCGGGCCTGATCGGCGATGGCGCGAGTGATGGCCTGGCGAATCCACCAGGTCGCGTAAGTGGAAAATTTGTAGCCGCGGCGCCACTCGAATTTGTCGGCACCGCGCATCAATCCAATGTTGCCTTCCTGGATCAAATCCAGAAATTGCAGGCCACGGTTGGTATATTTCTTGGCGATGGAAACGACCAGGCGCAGGTTGGCTTCGGTCAGTTCTTTTTTGGCTTGTTCAGCGTCGGCTTCACCGCGAACGATGATGGCCAGAGCGCGCTTCAGATTGGTGGCATTGGCTTTGCCGGATTCTTCGATTTCGCGAATCTGCACGCGGCACAAACGCAATTTCCGGCGTGCTTCCGCCGCAGCTTCGCCGCGCGAGGCATTGGCGCGCCGTTCCATGCGGACGACTTCGCGCTCCAGGCCTTGCAACCGTTCGACAGCGTGGCGCACCAGGTCGATCAGGCGCTTCCGCTCGCGTTCCTTGAAATGGACGGAGCGCACCAGATGGGACATGGCAATGCGCGTCCGGCCCAATTGACGCCGGGCGCGCGAATAAGCGCGTTTGTTGGAAGCGGCGGTATTTTCCAGTTTGACAGCCTGTTTCAGAGCCAAATCGTAAAATTTCGCAATTTTGTCAATCAGTTGCAGCGTCTGCCGGGTCTTGCTCTCAATTTTTTCCGGAGTCAGATCTTCGTCGTCGAAATGAATGATTTCCTTTATGGGACGGATGCCATTGCGCAATTCGTCGGCCACCGCGATCAATGCCTTTAAAACAATGGGAGAACGCGAAATGGTTTTGAGCACCAGTAATTGGCCGCGCTCCATCCGCTTCGCGATGGAAACTTCGCGCTCGCGCGTCAATAGCGGTACAACGCCCATCTCGCGCAAATAAGTTCTGACTGGATCGCTGGTTTTGTCCAGCAGGCCGGGTTTACGCTCGAAGTCGGCTTCTTCGCCCGGAGCC
>Ga0210407_10003550_pt1 | contig 12609 bp, 8 predicted proteins | sample IncBWC27MmetaG_FD_150860 | JGI IMG/M metagenome (GOLD analysis project Ga0210407, IMG submission 150860) | Forest soil microbial communities from Barre Woods Harvard Forest LTER site, Petersham, Massachusetts, United States - Inc-BW-C-27-M | ecosystem: Environmental > Terrestrial > Soil >... | reverse complement strand
ACGAAGCGCCTGCTCCGATTTGGGGAACGGGCCCGATGCATGCCCGCTTCGCCGGCGCGAACAAACCCGTGCACGACTCAGACGCTCGCGCCAACATCCTTTCGTTCGCGCGAAAGCAGCTTGCACCAGGAGTCCAGGCACCGCCGCTGGTCAAGCCCAAGCTCACCTGCTCGCCCGCGCCCTGTGTGCTCCCGCCCACACAAGCCTCAGAAGGCGGAGGCATCGTGACCGATCCGCTCATCGTTACCAACCCGCTGAACCAGAAGGAACTGCTGCTGGGCAGCTTTGATGCCAACTGTCCGCCGCCGTCGGCTTTGGGGTTCCATCTTTCCCGTGATGGCGGCTCAAGCTGGACACGCGTCGAGTGTATGCCGACGATCATCAAAAAGAACAGCGTGTGGTGGCCGACTTTTGAACCGGCGGTTGGCTTCGACCGCAAGGGCAACACGTACGTCGCAGGCTCCTACTCCCCCAGCGAGGGCTCGGGCGGTTTCGTCGGGGTGCAAAAGAACGGGGGCAAGCCGGTCGTGGCCCTGCGCCGCAACCCATTCGAGAGCTTTCTGACGGTGGATACCAGCGCGCACAGCCCGCGGGTAAACAGCGTGTATGTTTCCGGGGTCGTGTTTATCAATCAGGGCAACGCCAACCATGTTGAGGTCTCCCATTCCACCGACGGCGGCGCTACCTGGACCCAGGCCGCGGTCGACCCAGTTCAAAAGGACCCAGCAGGCGACGACTTCACGCGCATGGCGGTGGGCAAAGACGGCACGGTGTATGTGACTTGGCTGCACTGCCCCGGGCCTGGGCCCGACACTTTTTGCGCCGACGGTACAAGCTACATGATGTTCTCCAAGTCTAGCGACGGAGGCGACACCTGGTCTCCGCCACGCCTGATGACCAAAGCGCAGTTTGTTGCTCCCGGCTTGCTGACCAATACCAAGTACGGCGAGCGGGTGTACAACTACCCGGCGATCGCCGTGGACAACGGCAACGGCTCGCACAGTGGCAATCTCTACGTGACGATGTATAGCTGGACGGGAACCTACCTGCGCGTGCAAGTCATCCGCTCCACCGATGGCGGCAACACCTGGTCCCAACCAGTAGCTCTGGCCCCAGAGACCGCCATTCACGACCAGTTCTTCCCCGCAATTTCCGTCAGCCCGACGGGCCTGGTAGGAGTAAGCTGGCTCGACCGCCGCAACGACCCGGCCAATCACAACTATCAGGCCTTCGCCGCCATCTCAAGCGACGGCGGGCAGAGCTTCGGGCGCAACTGGCAATTGACCAGTGCCTTCTCCAATCCCGACAAAGCCTACAACTGGATGGGCGATTACGCGGGCAACACCTGGGCCGGAGGCAACTTCATCGCCGCCTGGATGGACAGCAGCAACGGCATCGACATGCAGGAAGTAGTCGGCGGCATCCGCCTGAAGTGAGCGACTCGAGCAAAAGTCACCCCTGTTTCGCAAGCGCTGGTACCCCGGCTCTCGCGGTTTTCGGCCCTGAGATTCTCCCAAACCCTCAGTTCCGCGCACGCTTTATCATTGACTAAATGATTCAAATCCGATAACCTGTCAGAAGATACATTATCTACAAGATAATATTGATCTTTGACAATCTGACCAAGGCTATGGCGTGGCCTCTAAGTCCCGGGCCCGGTTCCAAAATGGGAGGCGAAATTCGTCGCGACCATCCGTAACTCCCATGTTCTCTAGATTTTGCCCGTAACTCCCGCAAACTCAAAGATCTAGCAGGTAGTCGCAAAACTGATCCATTGTTTTCTGGATTTTGCAGCCAAAGGGGGGAGGGGGGTACCCGGTACCAAACAGTAAACCCCGTCCCAAAGTGGAATTGAATGCTGGTTCGCTGCTCCCCGCAGCAAGTCTTCCAGATGCCGCCGCAGGTCGCCGCCGATCATGCTGGTGCGTCGCCGATGTGATCGCTACCTGTAACCTTTGTAGATACGCATCCATGCGCGGACCCCTTGGTTGCTTCTAGTAGAATGAAATCCGGCATTGACGGTTGCACAATTTCACGCCTCTACGAAAGGTGCTATGAAAAAGCTGCTGATGACGATGCTGGCGCTGGCATTCCTGACGATGGCAGGCTGTACCTCAGAACCTTCCAAGCCAACGCTACCCGAGGCAGCTCAGCCCAAGGCCGTCGAGTCCGAGACCGGCCGCTACGCCTTCCAGAAGCTCTACATCGCCGCCCGCGGCTGGGCCCGCGATGCGCAACCGTTCCGCCTGGAATCGCAGCTCCAGCCCGACTCTCGCGGCAAGGACGGCAAGTCGGATGTCTGGCGCGCCTCGTTCGCGTCCGCCGCGGGACGAAGCGCCAAACCGTATGTGTGGTCGGGCACGGATGTGCCGGACGCCCCCTCGCGCGGAATCTCCCCCGGCACCGAGGACACCTACAGTCCCAGCAACGCTTCCACGCATATTTTCGACATCGCTTTTTTGAAAGTGGACTCGGACAAGGCGCTTGAAGTAGCCAAGCAACATGGCGGCGATAAAGTGATCGAGAAGGCTCCGGACACTCCCATCCTCTACGTGCTGGATTGGAATCAAGCCAAAAGCGAACTCACCTGGCATGTGATCTTCGGAACCAGCCGGGACGACGCGAAACTAAGAATTGCTGTGAACGCAACCAGCGGAGAGTTCATCCGAGTAGAAAAATAACTCCAGCGGCGCAAACGATTTTATTTCTTTGCTTCTGCTTTTAGTTTCTGCAGTGCCTTCTGTGCGTCCTTGGCAAACGGACCTTCGGGCAGAATCTTCAGATACTCCTGATAGTGCACGATTGCCTCATCGGGTTGATCCAGCTTCTCGTAGCACTGTGCCATGCGGAAATTGGCGACAGCATCTTTCTCTTTCCAGATCAGTGCGTCCTGATAACGGGCGAGCGCGGCCTTGTAGCTCTTGCGCTTGAAATAGTAGTCGCCGACTTCGTCATCCTTCATCGCCCGGTAAGGATTCCAGGGATGCATTTCCTGCACGTCTGCGGGTTCATCTTCGGGATTGGTGTCGACGATTCCGCTGTTGGGGTGATTCTTGGCGTCGTCCTTGGGCGGGCTCAGATCAACTCTGGTGTCGCGACTGGAGCTTTCCGTCGACGCTGCTTCCTTGTCCCGATCGGAGCGCGGTGGGGACTGGTTCTGCCCTGGCTGATCTTGATCAGTCTGCTGTTGGGCGACAACCCATCCTCCCAGACAGAGTGCGATGAGCACAGTAACAAGAAGCGACCGCATATGGTTATTTTATCGCGTTCAGAGCTGGAACGCTGGTAGCAGAACCCGATAACCACAAAGGACACGAAGGTACACAAAGGAAAACCCAACCAAACGTTGGCTGGCTCGTGTCCTAATTTGGTTTTGACTTTAAAAAAAAGCAGGCCACTCCGGGGGATGGAGCGGCCTGTGTTGGCGAAGTCCTCCGGGGAGGAGGGTAAAGTTGGTTATAAGGATGGCCCAGACGGCTGGTTTGTCGCCGATGTGGCGGGCGCGCTTCCGGTCGTGTTGGTCATGAGCCGCACGTCCACGCGGCGGTTCTTGGCCCGGCCTTCCCTGGTTTTGTTGGAGTCGACTGGCTTGTCTTTGCCCAGCCCGATCACATAAATCTTGTATGCCGGGATGCTGCGCTCGGAGGCGAGATACTGAATCACGGCATCGGCGCGGCGCTGGCTGAGCGCATAGTTGTATTCGGAATCGCCGACGGAATCGGTCGCGCCTTCCACCGTAAGAATGTAACCCTTGGTGTTGGGCACATCGGTGGCGATCTGATCGAGGGCTGCTTTAGCATCTGAAGTCAACGCATCTTTGTTAAAACCAAAATGCACCGCGGTCTCGGTTACAACCCGGTAGTTGTCGAGATTGGCTACGGCGGTCTGCAACGCATCCACACGATGGACAGCGCCAGTGGCGAGGGTCTGAGCCTGGTCTGCCTGCTGACCGGCTGCCTGGGCTTTCTGGTCCACGTCGGCGGCTTTCGCCTGCACTTGCTGGATTCCGGCCTGGGCGCGCGCGTCTACGTCCTTGATGTCTTTCGAATTCTTGGCGGTCAGGTCGTCCAGTTCGTTGGTCTTGTTGATCAGCGGCGTGGTCTGTTGACGAACATAATTCTTGCTGGCGCATCCAACCGAGGCCGCCATGGTCACTGCCAGTAGAACAGTTAACGAAGTGCGTTTCATTTTAGGGAAGCTCCTTTTTCTCTTGTAACCGGGACTCTAAGATCTCTTGGATCGTGGGCTTTGGCTTTCTCTTCTGCTTTGTCGATCCCGGTTACGAACCTGGTGTTTCGAAATCTGGGCGCTACGATGGCCGGATCCTGGGGTCCGACCAGCGTGCATCCGCTTTGTACTTGAGCACGAGCGCTGCCAACCTGCGCTGGAAAATTGGTCGACTGTAAACTGTTGCTAACACTGTAATTATACTATTTTTCACAAAGTCATCGTCGCGAAACTGGAAACAAAGTCGCTAAGAACTGAGGAAATTTTATACGGTGAGGAAGCGCCGACTCGTTGTCACGCCCGGACTGGAGGCGACAGTCATAGGCGGGAGAAGCCTCTCCGCGAGGACAAGTCTGGTGGTCCGTTGATTCGGCCAGCGAGGGTGAAGGAAGCGTTGATTTCGCTTTCTTCCCATAGCACGTTCAAGTTGTTGCCGGATGATCTGTTCGGCAGGCGCGACTCGTCGTTCGACACACTTTCTTCAGCCAGCTAGAACCTCGTGCGTTAGACGAATTATTGCGCGACTCATAGCAAAGTTGGAACACACCATTCCACGAGAATCCGATAGAACGGGCAGACCTCTAATAAAATAGAAATATACCCATGGACCTGGCCGCGAAAATCCGAACCTTGCCTACTTCGGCCGGCGTGTATCTCTACAAGAATGCCGAGGGTGAAGTCATCTATGTTGGCAAGGCGAACAATCTGCGCAGCCGGGTCAGTTCTTACTTTCGCGAAGGGCGGGTCGAGGATGCCAAGACTGACACGCTGGTGCGCGAGGCGGTCGACGTTGACTACATCGTCGTGGCCAACAACAAAGAGGCGCTCGCGCTGGAGAACCACCTCATCAAACAGAAGCAGCCGCGCTTCAACATTCTGCTGCGCGACGACAAGACGTATCCCTACGTGAAGCTGACGTTGGGCGAGCGTTTTCCGCGGGTTTATGTTACGCGGCGGTTGAGAAAAGATGGCAGCTCGTACTACGGCCCATATTTTCCGACGAGCCTCGCGTATCGCATCGTGGATTTGATTCACCGCCATTTTCTGATTCCATCGTGCAAGGTGGATCTGGGGCGCTTTCATCCGCGGGCATGCCTGCAGTACTACATCGGGCGCTGTCTCGGGCCTTGTGTAGAAGGGCTCACCACTCCCGAGGCTTATCAGGAAGCGGTGCGCGATGTGAAGTTGTTTCTCGAAGGCCGGCCCACGGACCTGTCGCAATCTCTGCGCAGTCGCATGGCGAAAGCCGCCGAGGCCGAGGAGTATGAACGGGCAGCAAAATATCGGGATTTGATTTCGACTGTGGAGCAGTTACAGGAGAAGCAGCGGATCGCGGCGGTCGAAGGCGACGATGCCGACGTGTTTGGGTACCACTTTGAAAACGACATGTTGGCCGTCAACCTGTTTCACATGCGCGGAGGGCGGGTGCTGGACCGGCGGGAATTCTTCTGGGAGGAACTGCCGGAGTTCGAGACTTCTGGTAGAGACGGAGCAGACTACGTCTCCAGCGCAAATATTGCCAGCAATGTTTCTACGGAATTTCATCCTGGTGAATTCTTTTCTGCGTTGCTGAAGCAGCTTTATATTGGACAGCCTTATGTGCCGCGGAACATTTATGTGCCGGTAGAATTCGAGGATCGCGAGACGCTTGAGGAAGTGCTGTCCGAGCAGATCGCGGCCGAGGGCGGCCGCGCCACACGGGTCCACATTGTCGTCCCACTGCGCGGTGAAAAGCGTTCGCTGCTGGACTTAGCGGGCAACAACGCCAAGCAATCTTACGACCAGCGCTTTCGGGTAATGAAGCCGAACACGAAGGCGATTCAGGAGGCGTTGCAGGATGCGCTTGGCATGCCGGAATTGCCACGCCGCATCGAGTGCTTCGATATTTCGCATATTCAGGGCGCGGAGACTGTTGCTTCGATGGTGGTCTGGGAAGACGGCCACATGAAAAAGTCTGACTATCGCAAATTCATCATTCGCAGCGTTGAGGGAGTGGACGACTTCGCCTCCATGCGCGAGGTGGTAGCGCGCCGTTACAAACGTCTTCAGGAAGAAAAGAAGGCGATGCCGAGTCTGGTGCTGATCGACGGTGGGCTCGGTCAATTGCATGCCGCGGCGGAAGCGCTGGCATCGCTTGAGATCATCAACCAGCCGCTGGCTGCGATTGCCAAGCGGGAAGAAATCATCTATGTGCTCGGACAGGAAAGTGAACCTGTCGTTCTCGACCACCATTCTCCGGTGCTGCACCTGATTCAATTGATTCGCGATGAGGCGCACCGCTTTGCCGTGACTTTCCACCGCAAACGCCGGCAGATGCGGGATCGCTCGACCGAATTGCTGGACATCCCTGGCGTGGGTGCGCGGACCACTCGGCGACTGCTGGAGCATTTCGGAAGCGTGCAGGCCGTGAAGCAGGCCGATTCGGCTTCGCTTTCTTCAGTCGTGACTCGCGGGCAGGCGGAGGCGATTCTGGAACACTTTCGCAAGTAACCTTAAATCGCAGAGAACGCTGAGAACATCCGCGGAGTGCGCGGAGGCTTGATTTTCTTTGCGGCCTCCGCGCGGTTTCTTTGCGATCTATGCACTTTAAGGTTTCGGGCTGGGCGAGGAGTTGCCCATGTCCATCACGACTTTCCAACTACCGTCTTTCTGCCTCTTCCAGATGCTGGCGTACTTGCCGTGCTCAACCGTAGGCTTGCCGTCTTTGTCCTTCGAGCGAAACTCGTAGGTTCCGTAGGTGTAGCCCAAGTCGCCCGACGCGGCCATGTCGGCGCGAACTGGGGCCCACGTCAGGTGGTTGTTCTTGTCGTCGAGAAAGCCCATGGTCTTGGCGATATTTTCTTTGCCCTGAAGCATATCCTCTCCGTTGGGCAATTCGGCGGCATCGTCGGCGTAGAAGGACATGTATCCCTGCGATCCCCGCTCGGCCGTAGCCTTCATGAAGTCGGCTTCAAGTTGACGCAAGGTGTTCCCATCAGCATTGGCCGATGCGGAAGCAGATGAGTGGGTGTTTGGAAAGATGACAATCGTGAACAGGAATGCAACCGCAACAGCTGGCAAAAGCGATTTCATGAAGCCTCCAGAGAACAGGGACAATTTTACCCGAGTGGCAACTGGGCCGCGCCGCTTTCATCCTGTTAGACTAGCGGTTCGTCCCATGAAAACCTTCCTGTTAGTCTTGACTCTGAGCAGCGGCCTTATCTGCGCGATCGCCCAAAATTCAGATGCTCCGAATCCACCTGCTCCGCAACCGAACCTGGCTACGCCGCAAGAAAAGCATCTCCGCAACGTTCGCCAGCTCACCTTCGGAGGACAGAACGCCGAAGCTTATTTCTCGGCGGGCGGCAAGAAACTGATCTTCCAGTCCACGCGGGACAATCTGCAATGCGACCAGATCTTCACCATGAACGTGGACGGCTCCGACGTTCGCATGGTCTCGAACGGTAAGGGGCGAACGACTTGTGGATACTTTTATCCCGACGGCAGAACGATTCTTTATTCCTCCACCTATCTTGCGGACGCGCAATGCCCGCCCCGGCCGGACTATTCCAAGGGATACACGTGGGCGGTGTATCCGTCGTTCGATATTTTTGCTGCGAATCCCGATGGCTCTGGCCTCATGCAACTCACCAATACGCCGGGTTACGACGCCGAGGCTACGGTGTCAGAAGATGGGAAGAAGATCGTATTCACTTCCATGCGCAACGGAGATCTCGACATCTACACCATGGACGCCGACGGCAGGCACGTAAAACAACTGACTCACGAACTGGGATACGACGGTGGGCCATTCTTCTCGCCGGATCGGAAGCGGATCGTTTATCGCGCCTACCACCCCAAAGGTGAGAAGGAAATCACCGAGTACAAGGATCTGTTGGCGCAGAACCTGATCCGCCCCACCTCGCTTGAGATTTGGATCATGAAGGCAAATGGGAAACACAAACGCCAGATCACAAATCTGGGCGCCGCCAGCTTTGCACCGTCGTTTTTTCACAACGGCAAACGGATTATTTTCTCCTCGAATCAGGGTTCGACCGGCGGGATGGGCAACTTCGAGCTTTATGCCATCAACGTCGATGGCACGGACCTGGAGCAGATCACCTACAGCCCGGGCTTCGATGGGTTCCCCATGTTCAGCCGCGACGGTAAGCACTTGGTATGGGCGTCGAATCGGAATGCCAAAGCCCCGCACGAAACCAATATTTTCATTGCAGATTGGGCGCCGTAGGTAGCAGGCTTACCAAGAATCCTTGTCATTCCGAGGAGCAAAGCGACGAGGAATCTGGTTTCTTCCGGCCACAGCGAAAACCTGGATCCTTCGCGTTGCTCAGGATGACAACTGTGCGAGGGCAGAGGTTCTGGGACTTCCGATTGCCTTTGCGGAAGCAGGGCCACGCTTCGCGCGCCGTATAATTGACTCTTCGCCCCATGGAATCTGAGATCAAATCTCGTCAGTGGTTGATCACGGTTGGGCTGCTGGTCCTGGCATTGGCCGCAGTTATTGGTTCGATCCTGACGCGCGATCTGGGCCCGTTGCAGTCATCCTCGACCAAAACAACCAATCAGCAAGTTCCGCTGGTGGACGAGAGTCCGCTGCAGACCGCCCGCACGCTGGCCAAGCTGGCCTCAGCGGATGACGAACGGCGCCTTGCCGACCAAGCCGAGGAGTTGGCCGACAACGAAGTCGATCTCGCCTTTCACGACGCTCTGCGCGATGCCGCGAATCATACTGTCCAACCGACGGCACAGGATCGCGAACTCTACGAACACGCCAGCCAGTCCGAGGCGCAGGTCAAGGCAGATCAGGACCGAGTTGATCAACTGAAGAAGCAGCTTGGCTCCGCCAGCGGCGCTCGGCAGCAAGGCGTGCAGGAACAACTGGACGTCGCCCAGGCCCAACTGGAACTCGATCAAGACGAAGCCAGTGATGCCAAAGAAGACCTGATCCGGTCGGGCGCCGATCCTGGGAGCTTGATCCAACGCCAGTTCGATCAACACCAGGCGGCTGAACACGCTACCGATGAAAAGCCGGCGGCCGCTGCTGCCAATATTCCGCAGGTGAACTACCAGGCCGGTACGCTTTGGGCCCAGTTCGCGGCCTGGCGTGCTTTGCGCAATAAGGCGATCCCATTACAGCAGGCGCGGGACGAAGCCACTCGCGCGGCCATCGCGCTGGCAGAGAAGCATGCAGCGCTGGACCAGAAAGTAAAAGCCGCGAAAACTAAATCACGGGAAAACCCGCCGACCGCGGGTCAAGCGAATGGCGCTCTGCCGATTTCTGGCCAACCCGCCCAACCCGGTTCCAGCCAGTCGGGAGACCAGCAAAGCTCCGCACCTGCCGCCCCCACAGCGGTCAAAGCTTTGCATCGGCTTTCCGATGACCAAAAAAATCTGGCCGACCTGGACAAACGCATTCAGGACTCGCAGGAATTAGCCAACAGCTACGCCGGTTGGATTGCGTTGATCCACTCTCACCAGCGCGCGGCGCTGCACGGCATGATCCAGTCGGCGCTGCTGATCATTCTCATCGTGATGACGGCGTACCTTGCCGATCGCTGGGTCGATCGCTACCTTGCCGAGATGGGAGCCGGCACCCGTTTGCACACTCTTCGCGCCGTGATTCGTTTCGCGGTGCAGGCGGTGGGCGTTGTGCTCATTCTGCTGGTGGTTCTCGGCACTCCGCAACAGACGACAACTTTCCTTGGCCTGGCGACTGCTGGAATCACCGTCGCGATGAAGGATTTCATCGTCGCGTTCTTTGGCTGGTTTGTGCTGATGGGGAAAAACGGACTCCGCGTGGGCGATTGGGTTGAGATCAATGGCGTCGCAGGCGAAGTGGTCGAGATCAATCTGCTGCGCACGGTTCTGCTCGAAACCGGCAACTGGGCGGATACCGGCCATCCCACCGGCCGCAAGGTCGCATTCGTGAACAGCTACGCCATCGAGGGCCACTTCTTCAACTTCACTACCACCGGACAGTGGCTCTGGGACGAACTGCAGATTACCGTGCCGCCCAGTCAGGACCCCTACCCGCTGCTCGATTCCATTCAGCAAACGGTAACAAAGGAAACTGAAGCTAACGCCGCCGCAGCCGAAAAAGAGTGGAAGAATACGGCCAGCAACTACAAAGTGAGTTCAGTCTCAGCCGCGCCAACCGTCAACTTGCGCCCAACCTCCGCGGGCGTGGATATCCATGTCCGCTACATCGCGCGAGCCCAGGAGCGGTCGGCGATCCGCACGCGCTTGAACCAGGCTTTGGTAGAACTGCTGCATCACCGGGCGGACGAAAAGGAAAGCATGTCCGCGGGGAAGTAATTCTCCTCGTGTGGGGACGGGGTGCCTCGCCCGCCCAGGCGGAGCAACGCTCTGCAACTCGCGTACACAGATGTCGGCAAGGATTCGGATACCGGCCAAGAAAACGCTACCGTCAAGTTTCTTTGTGCGCCAGATCTAACGCACCTTGCGCCGGGTTAATCATTGCGGTGTTCGGCAACACTTGCGGATACTCAGAACGCAATCGGTCGTAGAAAATCTGCCGCACTTGCGCACAATTGCAGAAGACTCCTCCCGAAACAGCCACCGGTACGGTTCCCGCATTAGCAAAAAGTCGGCCAATCACGATTGTGGCCAGGGCTGACAGCTCCACTCCAGCCTTGGTCAGAACACCGTGAGCCGTCGCATCGCCTGCGTCTGCTGCGGACAGCACCGCCGGCACCAGCGCGGCGAAGTCAGGTGAAGGGGCCGCATTCGCAGCCACCACCAACTGTTCGCGTGTGGTCACTCCCCACGACTTCATGATGCTATCGAGTAACAGGCCAACCTGCTCGCCTTTGTCATACGCACGCATGCAGGCAGCTACGGCGGACCGACCGATCCAGTGTCCCGAGCCTTCGTCAGAAATAGCGAATCCCCAGCCGCCCGCTCGCGCGATCTCGCCTTTGGAGTTTCGACCATATGCAATCGACCCAGTACCGGCAATGACCACCACGCCCGGGCCGCCGCCAAATGCCGCTTCCATGGCGATTACCATGTCACCCACAACTTCAATTTCTCCGGAGACAAACTCCGCGAGCAATCGCCCGACGACCGCAGCGATTTCTGGCCGTGCCCCACCGGCGATCCCCACACAGGTTCTTTCGATCCGCGCCGGACTAACGTTAGCCGCAGCACAGGCCTGCCGAATGGCAGCGCCCAGGCTCTCCCGCGCTTGCCGCTCTCCCACGCGAACCACATTACTGCCGGCGGACGTTCCAGCGCCCAGTACCGAAACTTCATCGCCAACGAGGCAGGAGGTCTTGCTGCCCCCGCCGTCGATTCCAAGAAAGATGCTCACGACCGTAGTTCTACCACAGTGGCTGACTTGTGTAGAGCGGACACTCCTGTCGGCTGCTTTTGCGGTTGCGTTTTCTCGAGTGACTTGGGTGATGAGGAAGGTTCCTTGTCATGCAGATAAGCAAACGGTCGGCAGCAAAGCCGGATATTGTGGAAGAGCAACAATGGGTTTGGACAAACTCGATCTCGCAATCATCGCGCTCTATCTCGTCGGGATAACCCTGTTCGGGCTGCGTTTCCGCAAGCGTCAACGCACCCTGCGCGATTACTTTCTCGCCGACCGCAACATTCCCTGGTGGGCGATTGCACTTTCGATTGTCGCTGCCGAAACCAGCACTCTTACCATCATCAGCATTCCCGGTCTTGCCTACGATACCAATCTCACGTTTCTGCAGGTTGTTCTCGGATATCTGGTGGGACGCGTCATCATCAGTTTTGTTTTGCTGCCCCATTACTTTCGCGGCGATCTCTATACTGCCTATGCCCTGATCGAGCGCCGTTTTGGACGCGGCCTGCGATCTCTGACCGCCGGACTCTTTCTCGTAACCCGAGCGGCAGCGGAAGGAGTGCGCGTCTACGCCGTCTCTATCGTTGTTGGAATCGCGCTGGGCACCGGTGAGATTGCATCGATCGCCATTATTACTATCTTGACGTTGATCTATACCTTCGAAGGCGGTTTGGCGGCAGTCATCTGGACCGACGTCGTGCAGACCGTAATCTACGTTGGCGGAACGGTCGTTGGGCTGTTTACCATCCTTCACCTGGTTCCCGGAGGATGGGCCACCATTCATGGCGTTGCCGAAAGTGCGGGCAAGCTGAGGGTCTTCGACTTCACCCCCGACTTCTGGCTGCCCTACACATTCTGGGCGGGCCTCATCGGAGGAGCCTTCCTGACCACCGCGAGCCATGGCACCGATCAGCTAATCGTGCAACGACTATTGGCGGCGCGCAGCCAACGCCAGTCGGTAATCGCCTTGCTCTCCAGTGGAGTTGCTGTCCTCTTCCAATTCGCGTTGTTCCTGATAGTTGGAGTGATGCTGTTTGCTTACT
>Ga0210407_10003548_pt1 | contig 12615 bp, 12 predicted proteins | sample IncBWC27MmetaG_FD_150860 | JGI IMG/M metagenome (GOLD analysis project Ga0210407, IMG submission 150860) | Forest soil microbial communities from Barre Woods Harvard Forest LTER site, Petersham, Massachusetts, United States - Inc-BW-C-27-M | ecosystem: Environmental > Terrestrial > Soil >... | reverse complement strand
TCGATTGAAGAGCCTTTAGCAGCCGAAGCGCCTTACGCCGCCGAACAACCCGCGGCTGCCGCCCCGGTTCCTGTTCCCGCTTCGACTCCGATTCCAACTCCGATCCCGACTCCGCAGCCGTGGCCGCAGGAACGCCCGGTATTGCACCAGATGGTTTCGGAGATCGAGCAATCGTTGGGCGAGGATTTTCTTGCAGAACCGAAAAAAGCTGCTGCTGCACCCCGAACCGAGCCGGAGCCGGAAACAGTCACGGCCAAAGGCGAAGAGTTCCGTTCGGGTTCGCTGGACGATTTTGTTTCTGATCTGGAAGCTTCGTTGGGTGGCGACTCATTGCCGGACGCCACCGCTCAGCCGGCGAAATCGGCCGCTCCAGTGGTCCACACCGAAGTTCCGGTGGCGATGGCCGCGGCTGCAGCTGCCGCCCCAGCGTCGCTACCCAAGATCGGCACGCAGAAGCCGGCGGTTCCGCCACCGGCGTCTCATCCTTCGCCGAAACCGGCCGCCAGCCGGCCGCTTCACAGCTCGAGACCTGAACCCGCCATGGGCTCGGACCCAGGCGTTGATCTTTCGGCGATGTTCGGGGAGCTGAAGCACGAGCTCGAAACCGGCGTCACCGGCGCAGACGACGATCCCGAAACTCATTACAACCTGGGCGTGGCTTTCCGCGAAATGGGATTGCTCGACGAGGCTATTGGCGAGCTGCAGAAAGTAATTCAGGCGGTGGAACACGGCCAGCCGTTCGCGCAGATGATTCAGACTTATACCTGGCTCGCGCAATGCTTCCTGGACAAAGGAGTTCCGGAAGCCGCAGTGCGGTGGTATGAAAAGGCACTGCAACTCCCCAGCCTTGATCAGGAGACGAAAACGGCTCTGCATTACGAACTCGGTTCGTCGCTCGAGTCGGCGGGAAACAATCCGGCGGCGTTAAGCAATTTCCTCGTAGCCTACGGCAGCAACATTGATTATCGCGACGTTGCCGAGCGGATCAAGGCCCTCAGGCCGTAGAATAATCCGATGGGGCTGAATCCATCCGGCTGGCTGTGCAGCCGCGGGAGCGCGGTGTGACCGCCGATCCGAACACCATCCCGCCGGTCACTAGTAGTTCAGCTTCCGTTCCCATGCCAGAAGAAAATCAGACGGCGTCACGGGAGGACCGTTTCACCAGCGTTGCCGTGCACGCGTCCGAATCGGGTGCGACCACCAGCACTCCGCGGGTGTGGCTGCTGCGGGTGCGGGCGTTGCTGTTCGTTACATTGTGCGCGACTTTCGGGGTCCTGCTACTGATACTTCCCTGGACTCCACGGTGGACGGACAATCCGCTGCTGCTGGCTTCTCCCGCGCTGCGCGATGTAGTTTCCAGCGGCTTTGTGCGCGGATTTGCCAGCGGCCTGGGCCTGCTGAATCTCTGGCTGGGATTCCGCGAGGCCATTCTTTATCATGAAAATCCTAAGAGCAGTGGTCAGTGATCAGTGGCCAGTGATCACCGCTTTCTAGCCACTGACAACTGATTTTGAGGACCTGATGAGTTCTAAAGACGGATCGAAAGACGATTCCAAAGAGTCAAAGCTAGAGCTAAAGATTGCGCCGCTGGCGTATGAGAACCCGCTGTTTCTGAACAGTCCGGACGGTCGGGTGCTGCGCATCATGTCGGAATATGTGGAGCCGCTGGCGCGCTTCCGCCGCGAACAGATTCAGGACACGGTCGTGTTCTTCGGCTCGGCGCGGTTTCCGAGTCTGGAGAACGCGACTCAGGCCATGGAACAGGCAAATTCCGCCGGGGCCGAAAACTTGGCCCCGTTGCGGGCAGGCGTAAGCAGCGCGCGCTATTACGAAGACGCCCGGCGGATGGCGTTCCTGCTAAGCGAATGGGCGGCGACGATTCCGGCGCGGCGGCGGCGCTTTGTGGTCACCACCGGCGGCGGGCCTGGAATCATGGAAGCGGCCAATCGCGGGGCGCGGGAAGCCGGTTCGAAGACCATCGGGCTGAACATCCGGCTGCCGTTCGAGCAGAATCCTAATCCTTACATCACTCCGGCGCTGAATTTCGAGTTCCACTATTTCTTCATGCGCAAGTTCTGGTTCGCCTATCTGGCCAAGGCGCTGGTGATTTTTCCCGGAGGCTTCGGAACTTTGGACGAACTGTTCGAGATTCTGACCTTGGCGCAGACCCAGAAACTGGCAAAGAAGATTCTGGTCGTGATCTACGGCCGCGAATACTGGGACCGCCTGATCAACTTTCAAACCATGATCGATGCGGGAGCGATTTCTGCAACTGACCTCGATCTGTTCAAGATTGTGGACACGCCGGAGGAAGGTTTCGAGTATCTGCGGGACGGACTGACGGAATATCACCTCGAGCATGAACGCCGGCCCGTGGGCGAAGTCGCGCCGGAGATTGCGAAAACGAATCCGTAAGAGCAGTGGCCGGGGGGCAGTGGCCAGTAAAATCTCACACCCTGATTGACCATGCTATTTAGCTGAGTGCCTGATTACTGGCCACTGACCACCGCCCACTGACCACTGGTTCCCCGTGCTTCTCTACTACATCACTGATCGGACGCTGTTTCCCGGCGGCGAACTTGAGCGCCGGGAAAGGTTGCTCGCGAACATCGCTGAGGCCGCGCGCTGCGGGATCGACTACGTGCAGTTGCGGGAGAAAGACCTAGCGACTCGCGACTTGGAACAGCTTGCGCGGGAAGCGATGGAAAGGATTCGTGCCTCCGGCGGCAAGACCCGCCTGCTGATCAATTCCCGTCCCGATGTTGCGCTCGCCGCCGGAGCCGACGGGATTCACCTTAGATCCAAAGATGTGTCGCCGGAGGAGATGCGGAAAATCTGGCGCGCGGGCAATGGATCGGCGCAACCGATTGTGGCAGTGTCGTGTCACACCGAGGAGGAAGTGTTGGCAGCGGAAAAATCTGACGCGGATTTTGTGGTGTTCGGTCCGATGTTTGGGAAGCCCGTGGTTGGAAAGAAGGACGCTCGGGAGATGGGTATGGCGGGTCTGGACTTGCTGCATGCAGCTTGCAGAATCGGAATTCCAGTCTTTGCATTAGGGGGAGTTACCGCGGAAAATGCTGCGATGTGCATGGCCGCTGGGGCCGAAGGCATCGCGGGGATTCGGCTATTTCAGGAATCGGCTTTATCCCAGGTCGCGGCGAAAATCCGCCGCTGACCTCAAGCACGAGCCGAGAGCATGGTCAGGATCTCCTGCAATCCATGACGGATGCGCCGCAAGTCGGAAGCGGAGTGAGATGGAAATGGCAACGGCGCTTGGTTTTTTACCGCCGCGACCTCACTGCGCAGTTGGTGCCGCGCGCCGGCAATGGTGAAACCTTCCTGGTACAGAAGCTTCTTGATGTGCAGCGCGGCTTCCACGTCTTTGCGGCGGTACATGCGCTGGCCGGTGCTGCTCTTGACCGGCTTCAGTTGCGGAAATTCGGTTTCCCAGAAACGCAGCACGTAGGCCGGAAGCCGGCACAGACGGGAAACTTCTCCGATGCGGAAATAAAGCTTGTCTGGAACAACGATTTCGTTCTTCCAGTTGGCTTTCGATTTGGCGTGGGCACTCACGTGGACTCCGGGACTCGGCGCGCGGTTTGCGCGGAACAAAGTCCTCACTGCGTTTCTAGCATGATCGGGCGCGGCGGACAACACTTTCTTGGCCCCAAATAAAAAACCTCCCGAGAGGGATGCTCCGAGAGGCCGTGCAAAATCTTGAATCCGCGAGACTGGGTCTCGCGTGTGGTCTTAGTGCTTTTTCTTTTTTGCCTTTTTCTTTGCTGGCATCATTTCCTCCTGGACGATTTTTTCCTGCCACATCGTGACGCAGGGCCCCAACAACTTACAGATCGCCACCAACATTTTGTGCTAGTAGGATCACTGACTCAAGATATTGCGGTGTATTAATCTCATTGTCAACACAATTCGTGCGTGGGGAAGGGGTTAGAGATCAGGCGCACCCTCGGACGGACAAACCTTTTCACCGCCGAGCACGCAGAGATCGACCGAGAAAAGACTTCAGAAATTGTTTTCTCTGCCTTCTCTGCGTTCTCAGCGGCGAATGGCTTTGATTTTTGCAACTTTTTCCACAGTGCTAGAATCGGTAGTTTTGCGGGAGCGGACCGGGATGCAGAAGACGATGCAAGCCGTAGTGAAAGCGCATCCCGCTCCCGGGGCAGAGATTCGCGAGGTCAAGGTTCCTGAATTCGGCCGCAACGAAGTTCTGGTCAAAGTTAAAGTTGCATCCATCTGCGGCACCGACCTTCACATTTATGAGTGGGACCGCTGGGCGCAGGGGCGTATTCATCCTCCGCTGATACCTGGGCACGAATTTTGCGGCGAAGTCGTCGCTTACGGGGACGAAGTCACCAGCGTGAAGGAAGGCGACTTCGTGTCCGCCGAGATGCACGTCGCCTGCGGCAAGTGCCTGCAATGCCGCACCGGCGAAGCCCACATCTGCCAGAACGTAAAAATCATTGGCGTGGACGCGAACGGCGCGTTTGCCGAGTATGTGGTGATTCCGGAGTCCAATGTCTGGAAGCTGGATCCGGCGATCCCGCAGGAATACGCTTCCATTCTTGATCCTCTGGGCAACGCCGTGCATTCGGTGTTAGCGGGAGAGATCGCCGCCAAGTCAGTAGCGATCACCGGCTGCGGGCCGATTGGGCTATTTGCAATCGCGGTTGCGCGGGCAACGGGCGCGGCCCAGGTCTTTGCCATTGAGACCAACCAGCATCGCAGGAAGATTGCCGCCGAAATGAAAGCCGATGCGGTGTTTGATCCCGCCACGCAGGATGTGAAAGCAGAAATCTTGCAGCGAACCGGCGGACAGGGAGCCGACGTGGTGCTGGAAATGGCGGGGCATCCCAAAGCCATTCGCACCGCTTTCGATATTGTGCGCCGCGGCGGAAGAATCTCTCTACTAGGGCTGACATCAAAGCCCATCTCTCTGAATTTCTCCGAAGACATCATCTTCAAGGGCATCACCATTCAGGGAATCAACGGGCGGCGGATGTACCAGACTTGGTATCAGATGACGGCGTTGCTTAAGGCCGGGAAGCTGGATTTGCATCCAGTAATTACGGACCGAATCGCGATGAAGGATTTTTCCACCGCGATGGAGAGATTGAAGACGGGCGAGGCGAGCAAGATTCTCGTATATCCAAACGGAACGAAATAATCGTTCTATCGGCTACAATCCCAAAAGTGCTGAAATACTTTACCTCTGGGGAATCTCATGGGGAGGCGCTCGTTGCGTTCCTCTCCGGCATGCCTGCGGGTCTCGAAATCTCGCTGGAGTTCGTGAACCGCGAGCTTTGGCGGCGGCAGCAAGGGTTTGGGCGCGGCGGCCGAATGAAGATTGAGCGCGACACCGCCCACATTCTTTCCGGTGTGCGCCAGGGAAAGACGATTGCGTCGCCCATCGCAGTTCTGCTGGAAAACCGCGATTGGAAAAACTGGCAGGAGCAGCTTCCGGTGGAGGCGGGCGATCCCAAGCTGCACAAGCGGGTCGCGTCTCCGCGGCCAGGGCATGCCGACTTGGCCGGCGCTTTGAAATACAACTTTCCCGAAGCCCGATATGTTCTGGAGCGGGCGTCGGCGCGGGAGTCGGCGGCGCGGGTGGCGATTGGAGCACTGGCAAAATTATTTCTCCGCGAACTGGGAATTGAAGTTTTGAGTCACGTGGTCGCAGTGGGAGCCGCCAACGTAGAGCACGAAGTCCCGTGGGAAAAGATTGTGGCCAGTTGCGCAAAGGAAGAAATCTTACTGAACTGCGCCGACCCCGATGCCGAGCAGCGCATGAAAGAGGAAGTGGACAAAGTGCTGCGAACTGGCGATTCGGTTGGTGGAGTCTTTGAAGTAGTCGCGCACAATGTTCCTCCCGGCCTTGGGACGTACGTTCAATGGGACGAGCGGCTGGATGCGCAACTGGCGGCCGCCGTCATGTCACTGCAAGCGGTGAAAGCGGTCGAAATCGGCGCGGGAGTTGCGGCGGCGTATGCTCCGGGCTCGGCGGTTCATGACGAAATCGGGTACGCGAAGTCGTCTGAGTTCGCCGGATTCACGCGCACCCGGAACAACGCAGGCGGAATTGAAGGCGGAGTCTCTAACGGCCAGGAAATCCGTGTGCGCGGATACCTGAAACCGATTTCCACCTTGCGGCGTCCGTTACAATCGGTGGACTTTGAAACTCGCGAACCGGTCAAAGCCGCGTACGAGCGTTCGGACGTTTGCGTGGTGCCGGCGGCAGGAGTCGCGGGCGAGGCCATGGTAGCGCTGACTCTGGCGCGAAGCGCACTGGAGAAGTTCGGCGGCGATTCCGTGACCGAGACCGTGCGAAATTTCAAAGGGTATTTGGAGCAACTCAAGAATTTCTGAACCCTTGGGGCTGAAGCCCCGGTTTATTTTTACAGGCTGGGCGGCACGGCTAAAACCGTGCCCTCCCGAAAGACTAAAGACCACCGACGAACGACCGACTTCATGATCTATCCCATCGTAAAGTTTGGCAACCCAGTTCTCGAAAAGCCGGCGGCGCTGGTCACCGAATTCGGCGACGAGCTGAAAACGCTGGTCGAGGATATGTTCGAGTCCATGTACGCGGCCAAGGGCGTAGGGCTGGCGGCGCCGCAGATTGGCATATCCAGACGGCTCGCAGTCATCGACGTCAGTTTCCGGGAAGATCCCCATGCCAAGCTGGTGCTGGCGAATCCGGAGATCATTCACAAAGAAGGCAAGCAGCGGCAGAGTGAGGGCTGCTTGAGCATTCCTGAATTTCGGGAGGAAGTGACCCGGCCCAACAAAGTCACGGTCCGCGCCCAAGATGTGAACGGCAAATGGTATGAGAAGACCGGTGAAGAATTACTGGCGCGGGCTTTTTTGCACGAGACCGATCACCTGAATGGGAAGCTTTACATCAGCCATATAAGTGCGCTGAAGCGGGATTTGATCAAGCGGAAGATCAAGAAACTGATCAAAGCAGGAGAGTGGTAGGAAATCGACTGATCGGGTGATCTGGTCACCGGGTGATCTGAAAGACTCTGTGATCCTCCGTGTTCTCTGTGGTTCATACTTTTCTTGTTTGACCACAGAAGACACGGAGGATCACAGAGGTATGATTGATGTCCCGATGATTCAGTCTTTTGATCTGGTTTTTTGCGGAACGCCGCGTTTTGCGGTTCCGACTCTTGAGAGGCTGGTAGAAGCCGGATTCCGCGTGCCTTTGGTGATCACGCAGCCGGACCGTCCCAAGGGTCGCGGGCTTGAGCTAGTTGCATCGCCGGTCAAACAAGCCGCCGAAAAGCTTCAAATCCCGATCTACCAGCCGGAAAAAATCAAACTGAATGAAGACCTTCGAGGGAAGTTGGAGGCGATTCGTCCGCAAGCAATCATTGTGGTGGGATACGGGCGCATTATTCCGCCGTGGATGCTGCAGCTGCCGTCCCTCGGGAACATCAATCTGCATGCGTCGCTGCTGCCGAAATATCGCGGGGCGGCGCCAGTGCAGTGGGCTATCGCCAACGGGGAGACGGTCACCGGCGTGACCGCAATGCGGATTGATGAAGGGCTCGACACCGGCGACATTCTGCTGCAGCAGAAACTGGCGATTTCAGAAAAGGACACGGCGGAGACTCTCGCGCCGAAGCTGGCTGCGATTGGCGCTGATTTAATGATCGAAACTTTACGCAGGCTTCAGGCCGGAACGATTCAGCCGCAGAGGCAGAACCATGCGCACGCGACGCTGGCTCCGATCTTAAAAAAAGAAGATGGAAGAATTGATTTTGGGCGCAGCGCGCAGGAAATCTGGAATCGGCTGCGCGGCTTCCGACCCTGGCCGGGGGCGTTTACCAGTTTTCGCGGCAAAGGGTTGAACGTCACCGCGATCAGACTTGCGTCGGAGCAAGTCCCTCAGGCAGAACTTGCGGTAAAAGACGGCCAGCTTTTCGTGGGCTGCGGCAGTCGCAGCGCGATTGAACTGCTGGAACTCCAGCCTGAGGGCAAGAAACGAATGCCGGCAGCGGATTTTGTTCGCGGGTACCGTCCTCAGACGGGGGAGATACTGGGAGACAGGAGTTAGAGGCATTGGAGTCCTTGATGAAATTCGGCTGTGCCGGATAAAAGTTTTCGATTGGACTTGCGAATCATCTGCGCCTACGCTCATCTTGCACCATTGAGCAGCAATACGGGACGCTGGCGTTCTGGAAAGGAAGAGAATTACGTCACATGGCAAAGGCAAAGGAGTTTACGGTAACGATCGCGGATAAACCTGGCGCGCTGGGGAAGTTTTTTCTTGCACTGGCGGAGCGGGGAGTGAATGTCCTCGCGTTTCAATCGTATGTGGAGGACCGCGAAAGCCTGGCCCGATTCGTGGCCGATGATGTCGCTGGCGCCAACGCGGTGCTGAGGACGATGCACATGATTTACGAGGAGACGGATGTCGCGGTGGGCCGCCTGGCGCACCGTCCGGGAGAATTGGGCCGCGCCGCAGCGAAGCTGGGCGAAAAGCAGATCAATATTGATTACAGCTATTGCGGCTTGGAGTCCGGCTCAACCCGCGCGCTGGTGGTTTTTGGAGTGGATAACGTGACCGTGGCAGCGAAGCTGCTGGATGAAGTGGCTGCCCTATAAGCAAACAAGGTTCGGCCAAGTCTCACTCATATCACCAGATGACCCGATCTTCCGACCCGCGATCTAAAATACCTCCTCATGCCTGTTTCCCATGCGCGCGCGGCGGCGTTTGAAATCCTGCTGCGGATTGAGACTACCGACGCTTACGCGTCGGAGATGCTGCATGCCTCGCGCTTCGCGCAACTCTCCCCGGCAGACCACGGATTGCTGACCGAATTGGTAATGGGAGTGCTGCGCTGGCGCGGCTTGCTGGACAGCAAGATCGCGGAGCGTTCGAGTCAGTCGCTAGCGAAATTGGATTTGGAAGTGCTGACGGCGTTGCGGCTGGGGGCCTATCAGATTCTTTTTCTCGACCGGGTTCCCCGGCACGCCGCGGTCAATGAGAGCGTGGAACTGGTCAAGAGCGCGCACAAGCGGTCGGCGGCTGGGCTGGTCAATGCAGTGCTGCGCAAGATCGAGCGATCCGCTTCTGATTTGAATGACGGCTTTTCGCATCCGGAATGGCTGGTTGAGCGCTGGGTGAAGATTTATGGGGCCGAGACTGCGAGGAAGATTTGCGAGTACGATCAGCGCGCTCCTGCGCAAGCGATTCGCATAGCCGACGCGAAAGCGGTCGAGCTGCGCTCGACCGAGCGGACGAGGGCCTGCCCTCAACCAGCCGAAGGGGCGTCCGCCCCTACGCGATTTCTGGATGAGCTCGACGCCGTCGGCGTTCAGGTTGAGCCCGGGAAGCTACTCTCTACGGCATTCACCGTGAAGTCCGGCGACGTCACTACGACAAAAGCATTTCGCGAGCGGCGGGTGATGATTCAAGACGAAGGGTCGCAACTGGTCGCAATGTTGGTTGGGCGCGGCAACAAAAAGATTCTGGATTGCTGCGCCGCGCCGGGCGGGAAGACGCGAATCATCGCGGAACAGAATCCGGAGGCGGTGGTCGTGGCGATGGATTTGCATCCGCAACGGGCCGCGCTTTTGACAAAGCTTGTGGCCGCGAGCAACGTGCGCGTGGTCGGGGGGGACGTGCGGAACATGCCGGTGGGCGGGGAGTTCGATCGGATTCTGATGGATGCGCCGTGCTCAGGGACGGGGACGCTGGCGCGGAATCCGGAGATTAAGTGGCGGCTGAAGGCGGAGGATTTGTTGCGCTTGCAGGAATATCAGGTCGAGATTTTGCGGGCGGCGATGAAGCTTGTTTCACGCGGGGGACGGATTGTTTATTCGACGTGCTCGCTGGAACCGGAAGAGAATGAGGCCGTGATTCAGAAAGCGCTGGAGGGCAATCCTAGCTTCCACCTGGTCGATTGCCGCAATGAGCTTGAGTATCTTCGCGTCAGCGGCGAACTTGTCTGGGATGGAGTTGACTCGTTGCTCCGCGGACCTTTTTTGCGGACGATTCCGGGAGTGCATCCGTGCGACGGTTTTTTTGCGGCGGTGATGGAAAAGGAATGATCGTCCGGAAATGATCAGCCGGTTTTGCGGGCGGCTTCACGTCATCACCTGACGTCCTAATCTCTCACGCCGAAATTGATGACCGATCCGGACAGGACCTTCGCGCCCGGCGCGGGAACTTGGGAAACAATGATCGCAGCGGGCGGTGGACTTGACGGCGCTGGAGTAGCGGAGGGCGGCCCGGCATGGGTTGGAGTCGCTGGGCCTGCGGTCACAGATTCGGAATGGACCGGAGTCGCGGATGATGTTGCTGGCGCGACGGGCGTGATAGACGCGGAGGCACTGTCGGCAGCGGGCGCGGGGTACGACGTCAAGGTCGCTCTGGGGGCGGGGAATCCAGCCTCAACGAGAGTGATGGTGGCGCTTCCCAGCGGCTGTCCGATGAAGCTAGGCATGACGAAGGCCTGGGGCGGACCGTCTTCGGCGATCAGCAGGTTGATTTTGGGGGCGGCGACGCCGGTGGCGTTAGGCGGAGGATCTTGCGCGATGACCTGGCCGGCGGGGACTCCGGAGAATTGCAGGCTCGCGGTTGAAGCCGGATCCAGCCCGCGTTCCTGAATGCTGATGGTCGCGGCGCGTTCGCTTTCCCCGATGACCTGCGGGATCGGAATCCGTTGCGCGCCCAGGCTCAGCGCCAGGCGCAGTTCCCAGCCGCGGCGGACGACGGTTCCGGCAGCTGGCACCTGCGACAGAATTCTTCCGCGCGGAATCAACGGACTGAAGTATTCGCGCTCGATTAGTACCGCCAAGCCGGTGTCCTCGGCGATGCGCCGCGCCTCGACCGGAGTCTTGCCCTGAAAATCAGGGACAGTAACTTCGCGGCCGTGAATCGCCAGCCGCATCGTAGTCAGCGCTGACACCAGTGCCACGATCAGAAGAACCAGCGCCATCCACACGATGCGGAGAAAGGTGCGCATGGCCGAATTCAGCCCCTGGCCCAGGCGGGCGGCACGGGATGCTTCGCCTCGTAAGCCGTGATCTCAGCCTGGTGCTGCAGCGTCAGGCCGACGTCGTCGAGTCCTTCGAGCAGGCAGTGGCGGGTGAATTCGTCAATCGGGAAGCGGGTGGAGAGGCCTGCATTGTCTTTCACCGTGCAGGATTCAAGATCGATCGTGATTTTGTAATCTGAAATCTCGGCGGCCTTGCGGGCGATGTTGGAGGATTCCTCTTCGCTTAGGACGACGGTGAGAACGCCGTTCTTGACGCAGTTGTTGGCGAAGATGTCGGCGAACGAGGGCGCGATGATGGCGCGGAAACCGAAATTGGCGAGTGCCCAGACGGCGTGTTCGCGAGAAGAACCGCAGCCGAAGTTTTTCCCAGCGACCAGAACGCTTGCGCCGGAATATTGGGGTTGATTCAGAACGAAAGAAGCATCGGGGACGCCCTCGGCGGAGCGGCGCCAGTCGTTGAAGAGGAATTCGCCGAAGCCGGTGCGTTCGATGCGCTTCAGGAATTGTTTGGGGATGATCTGGTCAGTGTCGATGTTCGCGCGGTACAGTGGAGCGACTTTGCCGGTGTGGGTGCGGAATGGCTGCATGTGTTCCTCGTCCGTGTGCGGAAGTTCCGCAGGGGCTAAAGCCCAATCAGTAATCGCCGCTTCATTGCAGCGCTGAAGCGCTGCTCCACCCAAAACCGAAACACAAAACCCTCAGAAGCTTCTAGTTGAACCGCCAGTTACGGATATCGGTAAAATGCCCTTCGATCGCTGCCGCCGCGGCCATCATGGGGCTGACTAAATGCGTGCGTCCGCCGCGGCCCTGGCGGCCTTCGAAATTACGGTTGCTGGTGGAGGCACAACGTTCGCCGGGTTTCAGAATGTCCGGGTTCATCCCCAGGCACATCGAGCATCCGGACTCGCGCCACTCGAATCCAGCATCCTGGAAAATCTTGTCGAGGCCTTCCAGTTCGGCCGCATGCTTCACGTGTTGCGATCCGGGAACGACCATGGCGCGAACGCCGGATGCAACTTTGTATCCTTTGGCGACGCGGGCGGCGGATCGCAAGTCTTCGATGCGCGAGTTGGTGCACGAGCCGATGAACACGCGGTCCAGGCGAATCTGTTGCATAGGGGTGCCCGGTTCAAGGCCCATGTATTCGAGCATGCGCTGCGCGCTGCTGCGATCGAAACCGTTTGCGGGGAGCTCGGGAACGCTGGCGGTGATCGGCACGACCATGCCGGGATTCGTTCCCCAAGTCACGAACGGAGCGAGGTCAGCGGCATTGATCTCGATGACTGTGTCGTACATTGCTCCTGGATCGGAGGCGAGTGCGCGCCAACGGGCAACTGCGACATCCCAGTCGGCGCCTTGCGGAGCGAAGCGCTTTCCTTTCACATAAGCGAAAGTGGTTTCATCGGGCGCGACCATGCCGGCGCGAGCTCCGGCCTCGATGCTCATGTTGCAAAGCGTCATCCGGCCTTCGACGGAAAGCGCGCGCACCGCCTCGCCCGCATATTCGATGACGTGTCCGGTGGCGCCGTCGGTGCCGATTTTGCCGATGATAGCGAGCGCGAGGTCTTTGGCACTGACGCCTTCACCG
>Ga0210407_10003546_pt1 | contig 12621 bp, 7 predicted proteins | sample IncBWC27MmetaG_FD_150860 | JGI IMG/M metagenome (GOLD analysis project Ga0210407, IMG submission 150860) | Forest soil microbial communities from Barre Woods Harvard Forest LTER site, Petersham, Massachusetts, United States - Inc-BW-C-27-M | ecosystem: Environmental > Terrestrial > Soil >... | reverse complement strand
GTTCCTTGAATCAAGCCCTGCTGCCCGAAGTGATTATCGGACTGGGACAAATTCCGCTGGTGCGCTATGCCACTCCCGGAACGCCCGAACTCAGTGCCGCGATCGAACCCTTCGTCCCGCACTACGACGCTCTGCTCTTGGCCAATCACGGCGCGGTCACCTGCGGCCCGGATCTTTTGACGGCCTTCTTCCGCATGGAAACCATCGAGCATTTTGCCAAGATCGTTCTCGCCGCGGAGTTGGCCGGCGGGCCCGTCCTTCTCTCCAGCCGCGAAGTGGCCAAGTTGATGGCCGCGCGAACGAGATACTTCGTCACTCCGCCGCCAGGCGGAGGCGCCGAGCTTCCTGAAACCAACGACACCGGTGAATCCTCCAGCTCCCGCGTTTCCCTCACCCGCAACGAACTCGACGCTCTGATTGACGAAGCTGTCCGCAAAGATCGGGCCCGCCGCTGACACTGCCAAATTGGCAGGCACGGGAAAAGTTTTTCTAATTCGAGATACCCGCCCGCCACTTCCACTCATCCATCTATTCGGAACTAACAGCGAGCAGCACTGCTCAGTCCACGTGAATTTCCAGTTTGGCACTACGAATTGAAGGAGCACAGCTCTATGAAGATGATTATTTCCCTCATGATGACCTTTGCTCTGGGCTTGCCTTCTCATTCTGCAAAGATGCAAAAGGGAACGGTCAAACTCACTAGCAAGGAAGAAATCCGCACTACCATCAAGGAAATTCTGCAAGCGACGTTTGAGCGAGCGGTATATCGGAAGCCCGACGGAACCGCCGAATCTGTCAGCCTAGTTCTTTTACACGCTACGGATGAGAACCGCCAGCGCGTCCGCCATTTCGGCAACGCAGCGATCAGCGTTTTACAGGAATATGTCGCGGACAGCGAGGGCTGGCGCCAGCAATTGGCCTCAGAGCTATTGGGCGAGTTCAAATCAGACGAGGCCCTTGCTGCGCTCGTGGACTTCGCCGAGCATGCCAAAGTCCGCGATATCGCAGTGCATCAAATGGCCCAGTACCCCATCGACAAAACGCGCCCGATCCTAAAAAGCTTTCTCTCTGATCCTGATCCATTAGTTCGCGATGCCGCAAGGCGTGCCCTGGCTTCATATGGCGAAAAATGATGGGCAGGTCGCAAAAATGCGCCGCGCCAAGAGAGACAGGCTGCCGCGAAGGTTTGGGTCGTGGTCGATTCGGGTACTCTGGTACTCTACCAGAAAACATCCAGCAGCCTGTAATATACGTCCTGAAGTCTAGTCAGTTCTAGAGGCTCTCGGTCGCAAGTCCATCGCCAGCACCGCCATCTGCACCGTTACGAGTTGTACGTTTGCCCAGCCGTGAGCGGCAATGCGGGCGGTCGCCTCATCGAGCATGGTATCGGTGAGGTCCACTCCGATTATCCGGCCGCGAGGGCCTACTTGTTCCTGCAAGAGGGAGAAATTGAGCCCTGTTCCGCAGCCGAGGTCCATGACTGTGTCGCCTTGGTTGAGAGCCAGCGATTGGCTTGCCCGTTTGCGATAAGCCCAATGACGGGATCCTGAAAGGTAGAGGAATAGCGATTCCCGATCGTACCATTTGGCCCTCTTGCGGTAGAGCGCGACTAGACTGACGGAGCCGGTGTTTATCCACTCTAACGCCTCCAAGGGCCAATCAGATCGTAGCAGCGTCACCACCACACCAAATACTTTGAACGGGTTCGCGAGTACGGCTGAATCGGGTGCAAGGACACCGGATGCGCGCCTGAAGGACAACTAAAGCTCGAAACGCAGAGGCGCGCAGGAGTCAGCTTAAATGAACTAACTACAGCATCCGCCGCTCTTCGGCGTAGTCGGAGTCTTGCCCAGGTATCGCTCTGGATTGAGATCGAATTTCTGTTTGCAATTGGAACCGCAGAAGTAATACGTCTGCCCTTTGTGCTCGGTTCGTCCAGCAGCGGTAGTCGTTTCAATCTCCATGCCGCACACAGGATCCTTCACAGCGGTTGTACTCTGCACTCTGATATCTCCTTGGTTCGTGAACATTGGCTTGACGGCAGCCCAAACGTTGATGGCCCGGCTTGAGCAACGCACTATGCACTGCCCGTGCCTCGTTTTTTCCATTCCTGTGGGATGGGTGCTACTGGCGACCAACCCTCATTTTCGGTTGCTTCTCTGCTGTACACAATCCGTGAGCAAGAAAGCGAACCAATAGTGTCGCAGAACTAGCGCCATGCCCTGAACTATATGCGCGGGAGCACCCAGCAAAATGTTCCGTTTCGGACACGGCTCTCTTCTTTCGAATTTCGAGAGTGTGCAATAACGAACAGTCGGGACGCGGCGAATGGCACTACGATGTAGGCCCTTTCCAGAATTCCGGCTACCCGCACGTCATACGCACGTGCCGGGAATCACAGGAGATGTTGGCATTGATGTCGGACAATCGGGTCCGACATCGAAAGCCCAAGCGGTTGAACGACACTCGGTAGTCTCCCAGGAGGGTAAGTGTCTCGTCGAAAGATTTCATGGATGCCACTCACGGTTGGATTTCTCATAGTGGGATCGGTCTTTGCGGTCTCGTTGCCGGACAAAACGCACCCAGAAGCAAGCAGGGGAACTCCACGCGGAAATCGAAACGCACAAGCGGATGCTGACAGAATTCAACAAGGGTGTGGCCACAAACCCGAAGACCGGCGAAAACCCCTATAGTAAGAAGATGCGACTTCACTGTGAGAAGTACATCAAGGCTGCTCAAAATCTGGAGCAAGAGGCTGTCGAATCTGCGAGGTTTCACGACCTCCGAGCGAAGGAGTTGGAGGGCAAGTAAGCCCTCAGGATTGTCGTGCGACGAGTGCTCATTTTCGCGTTGGCGTTGAGCCTTGCAGGGCTGGGACTCTGCCCGCTTTCCACGTGCGCGATGCACTCTTCGAAAATGGGTGAATGCGCGACACCAGAGACCGAGTCCCAATGCGACCAGATGAACATGGACGAAAGTGGAACGCAATTCTTGTCGGCGCCGGACAGGTCCTGTTGCTCTATTTCTAAGGCGCCGATCCCAGAATCACGGTACCGGGCTTCTGATTTTCCTTCGGCGCCTCAAGTTCATTTTGATCCTACCGATAACGCTCCCCGCACTCAACGACCTGTGGCGGTCTTCGTCAGACACCCGAGCTCACGACCCTCGCCGCAATCCCTTCTCTGTACATTCTTAATCTAAGCCTCCTGATCACCACCAGCCGCGCACACATAAATCTCATGGTGTAGAAGCTGACAAAGCCCGTGGCAGTGCCCTCTCCGCACAGCCGGGCGTTGGCCCGGAAAGGACAGCATATGAAGATCAGTTTCGCGGTGGTTCTTGCAAGCCTTCTACTTCTGTCGACCGACGCACCAATGCGGGCGCAGGAGGCGCCCGTACCAAGTCCGCCGGTGAAGCTCGCTGAACTTCTCGCTGAGGCCGAACGAAGCAATCCGCAGATACAGGCCGCGCGGCACGGTTGGGATTCGGCGAAGGAGGTTCGTTCGCAGGTGTCGACGTTGCCCGATCCGCAGTTCGTTCTGCAGCAAATGAATGTTGGCAGTCCACGGCCTTTCGCCGGCTATACGAATAGCGATTTTGCTTACGTGGGCCTCGGCGTCTCGCAGGATCTTCCTTATCCTGGGAAACTGCGCCTGCGCGGTGAAATTGCCAAGAAGGATGCGGATGTGACGCAGCAGAAATATGAATCTGTCCGCAGGGCAATTCTGGCAGAGGTGAAGATGGCCTACTTCAAGCTGGGCTATCTCGCCAAGCGGCAAACGATTCTGGTGGGAGACGGACAATTACTTCAACAAGTCGAACAGTCTGCCGAATCCCGGTACCGCAACGGAATGGGGAACCAGCAGGAGGTCCTGCAGGCACAACTTGAACGCACCAAGCTACTTAGAGAAATCACGACGAACCAACTGGAAGCCGGAAAGGTTCAAGCGGAAATCAAGCAGCTTCTCAACCGTCCGCAAGCATCGCCTGACATCGAGTCCATCGAAATCTCGGAAACCAACCTTGCCTATACGTATGACCAATTGCTGGCCGCGGCGAATTCAAGCAACCCCGAAATCGCCGGCGCACAAAAAATGGTCGAGAAACAGGAACTGCAAGTAGACCTCGCGAAGAGGGACTTCTACCCGGATTTTAACCTGCAATACATGTGGCAGCGGACCGACCCCGCGCAGTTTCGCGCCTATTACCAGGTGACGCTCGGGGTCCGCATTCCGATCTATCGTGGGCGACGTCAACGGCCAGAACTGGCTCAAGCCGAGGCAGATCAGAGCCGCGCGAAAAGCGACCACGAGGTACAGACGCAACAAATCGCCTTCCAGCTTCGCCAGCAGTTCTTAGGGGCCGAAAAGTCGGCTGAACTTCTCAAGATTTACCGCGACGGATTGATTCCCCAGGCGCGCGCAGAACTGCAAGCCGGTATGGCTGCATATCAATCGAATCGCCAGGATTTTCAGGCCTTGCTCGCATCGTTTCTCGACGTACTCAAGCTCGACGAGGAGTATTGGCAGACGCTTTCGGAACACGAGATGGCATTGGCTCAAATCGAAGCAGTAACGGGATTGCCGCTGCGCTGAGTGGCGCAGCCAGGGAGCAAGATCATGAGGAACTATCGAAAGGCGTTCTTCCTCGGACTGGTCGTAAACGTTGTGTTCATCGGCGTGCTGGCTGGAATCTGGTGGAGCGCCCGAAGGTCTGCCGCAAAGCAACACCCGGTCACTGCCGCGTCGAATTCTGCAACACAACCGGTTCAGAGCAGCTCTGTCGGCTCGGCAGCACCCCCGAAGGAGACTCCTCTCGCGCCCGTACAGCTCTCCGCCGAACGATTGCAATCCATAGGCGTCAAGTTTGGAGTCGTGGAACGGAAGCCGGTTCAGGACGAAATCCGCGCTACGGGAACGGTCGCGATCGACGAAGCACGACTTTCCTACGTCCAGACGCGAATCTCCGGCCACATCGAGAAGGTGTTCGCGGATGCGACCTATCAGTACGTGCGCAAAGGCCAGCGGCTGTTCACGATTCACAGTCCGGAACTCGTCGTAGCCGAGCGCGAATACCTGCTCGCGAAACAAAATGCCAAAAACCTCTCACAAAGCACTGTTCCGGGCGTCGCAGAAGGCGTCGCATCTCTGCTGGATTCGTCACGAGAACGCTTCGAGCAATGGAACATCCCGGAACAAGAGATTGCCCGGCTCGAATCCACAGGTCAGGTCGTCGAAGCCATGGAGATCGTCTCGCCCGTTTCTGGCTACATCACGGAACGAAACGCACTTCCGAACTTGAACGTGCAGCCAGAAACGCGGCTCTACACCATCGCCGACCTCTCCACCGTTTGGGTGCTGGCTCAGATCTTCCAGAACGACCTGGCGCGCATAAGAATCGGTGCTCCAACTTCGCTCAGTTTGGACTCTTACCCAGGCCGCGCCTTTCGAGGAAAGGTTGATTTCATTTACCCGGATGTGGACATGACCACGCGCACGGCGCGCGTGCGCCTTCTCTTTTCAAATCCCAATCTCACCCTCTCGCCAGGGATGTTCGTCAACGTAACGGTGCAAGTGCCGCTCGGGAATCAACTCGTAATCCCCGTGAGCGGAGTTCTACAGTCTGGGACACGGCAAATTGTTTTCGTGGACCGAGGCGCGGGATATCTGGAGCCTCGTGAAGTACAACTGGGACCGCAAGCAGGCGACCGGTACATCGTTCTAAAGGGACTGAAGACTGGAGAGCGGATCGTTACCTCTGCCAACTTCTTGATCGATTCGGAAAGCCAGCTACAAGCCGCTATCGGTACCTTCACCACTCCACCGCCGGGAGCGGGCGGGGCATCCGCAATGAACAGCCCCGCAACTCCATCAACAACCCAAGTCCAATTCTCGTCGGAACCGGCGGCGCCACGGAAGGGTTCCAATCTGTACCGAGTCAAACTTGCGTCAGCCGATGGCACTCCCGTCACGGGCGCGCAAGTCAGCGTGCGCAGCTACTTGCCGGGGATGCCGCAAATGAGCATGGCCGCTATCAATCTCGTCACGACCTTGAGTGAAAAGGGCGACGGCGTTTACGAAGGCCAAGCAAAGCTCGATATTGATGGCGCGTGGCAACTCAGCGTCACGGCGATTAAGAGCGGAGCCGTCCTCGTAACCAAGCAACTGAGTTCCAGCGCCGAGGGGGGAAAGTAGCCATGATCTCCCGCGTGATCGATTGGTGCGCGAGCAACCGGTTCCTCGTTTTCACGGGGACCCTGCTGCTTGTTCTGGCTGGCATCTGGTCGCTCAAGAATATTCCGCTGGATGCCCTGCCTGACATTTCCGATGTCCAAGTGATTGTGCACGTCCCTTGGGCAGGTGAACCGCCCGATATTATTGAGGACCAGGTGACATACCCGCTCGTCACGACGTTACTTGCGGCTCCCCACGTGAAGGCCGTCCGCGCGCAAACAATGTTTGGAGACGCCTACATCTTCGTAGTTTTTGAAGACGGCACCGACCTCTATTGGGCTCGTTCCCGCGTTCTCGAATACATCCAGCAGCTCCAGGGCGTCTTGCCGAAAAACGTGTCTCCGATGATCGGCCCCGACGCGACGGGAGCCGGCTGGGTGTACGAATACGCGGTGATTGACCGCTCCCACCAGCACAGCCTCGCAGACTTGCGAAGTCTTCAGGATTGGTATCTCCGGTATCAACTGGAAACTGTTCCAGGGGTTTCGGAAGTCGCTTCCATCGGAGGGTTCGTTCGCCAATACCAGGTGAATTTGGACCCCAACAAACTTCGTGCTTACAACATTCCGCTCGCTATGGTGATCGACCGCGTCCGTGACAGTACAAACGAAGTTGGCGGCCGGGTGCTCGAAATGGGCGGAGCGCAATACATGATTCGCGGACTCGGCTATCTCCATTCGCTGCAAGACCTCGAAACCGTTCCAGTCGCGACGAAGAACGGCACCCCGGTCCTCGTCCGCGATCTGGGAACTGTCGCGTTTGGCCCCGATATTCGCGAAGGTGTCGCTGAGTGGAACGGCGAAGGGGAAACCGTTGGCGGAATCATTGTGATGCGTTATGGGATGAACGCCCTAAACGTGATCGACGGTGTTAAGAGGAAGCTCAGAGAGGTCAAACCATCGCTCCCTCCGGGGGTTGAGATTGTGTCCGGCTATGACCGGTCCGGACTTATTCAAGCGTCCATCAAGACGCTACAACGCGATCTCCTCGAAGAAGCCATCATCGTCAGCTTCGTGACCATTGCTTTCTTGTTCCATTTCCGCTCGGCGTTGATCCCGATTCTGGCTTTGCCCGTTGCTGTCCTCGCGTCCTTTATTCCTATGTATTTTCTGCACGTCAGTTCCAACATCATGTCGCTTGGCGGACTGGCGCTGGCCATAGGAGTGCTCATCGACGCATCCATTGTGATGGTAGAGAACGGCTACCGCCACCTGTCGGAACACATTGCCACAACAGGGACATCGGGAACCAAGCTGACAGAGAAGGAAAGGCGACGGATTCTGATGGGAGGGGCGAAACAGGTTGGGCCAGCTATCTTCTTTTCCTTGCTCGTTATCGTCGTGTCGTTTCTGCCGGTATTCCTGCTCGAAGCACAAGAAGGGCGCATGTTTCGTCCTCTCGCTTGGACCAAAACTCTTTCTGTGGCGTTCTCTTCGATTCTTGCCATAACTCTCGTTCCCGTCCTGATGGTGATTTTCATTCGCGGCCATCTTCGCCCAGAATCTGCAAATCCATTCTCGCGATGGACCCAGGCCATCTACCTGCCTCTTCTCCGCTTGTGTCTGCGATACCGCAAGACGACTCTGCTTCTCAACCTCCTCTTTTTGGCAGTCACGATTCCGCTCGCGTGGCGCATCGGCAGCCAATTCATGCCGCCGCTCTATGAGGGTTCCTCGCTCTACATGCCGACCGCTCTTCCCGGCATTTCCATTACCCAGGCGTCCACATTGCTCCAGGAACAGGATCGCATCATCAAATCTTTCCCTGAGGTTGAAAGCGTTTTCGGCGTCGTAGGCCGTTCCGACAGTCCCACCGACAACGCGCCGCTCGACATGTATGACACTACGATCATGCTGAAACCTCGCGAGCAGTGGCGTCCCGGCATCACCTACGAAAAGCTGATTCGCGCGATGGATGAAAAGCTCCAGTTCCCCGGCTTGACGAGTACCTGGACGATGCCCGTGCAGAATCGGCTCGACATGGAACTCACCGGCATCAAGACGCCCGTGGGACTCAAGATCCAAGGTCCGAATGTCGAGGGCATCCAGCAAGCCGGTGCTCAAGTGCAACAAATCCTTGGCGGAATTCCTGAAATCCGATCTATTTTTGCCGAACGCGTCGCTGAGGGATTTTACATAAACGTGGAAGTGAACCGCCCGGAGGCCGCACGTTATGGACTTACCGTGGCCGATGTTCAGCGCGCAGTGACTTCCGGCATCGGCGGCGAAAACGTCGCCGAAAATATCGAGGGTCGCGAACGCTATCCCATCAACGTGCGCTACAGCCGGGACTTTCGTGATGACATTTCCCAGCTGCAACGAGTCGTTATCGCCACGCCCACCGGAGCGCAGATTCCTATCTCGGAAGTCGCTAAGGTTTATTTTTCCCGTGGACCAGCGATGATTCGCGATGAGGATGGCCTGCTCACTGGCTACGTCTATCTCGACCTTGCCACCAAAGACTACGGTGGTTTCGTTGCTACGGCTAACCGGCTCCTCGGCGAAAAATTGCGCCTTCCACCCGGATACACCTACAAATGGTCCGGAGAGTACGAATTCGAAGTGCGCGCCAAGCAAAGGCTGAAGTTCATCGTACCCATCGTGTTTTTTGTGATCTTTTTGCTGCTCTATATGGTCTTCCACTCGATCACGGAAGCCGCCGTCCTCATATTCCCCACGTTTTATGCCATGACTGGCGGCCTGATTCTCCAGTATTTGCTTGGGTACAATTTCAGCGTAGCCGTCTGGGTAGGCTACATCGCGTTGTTCGGAATTGCCGTCGAGACAGGCGTCGTCATGGTGGTCTATCTCCATGAGTCGCTCGATAAGAGGATTGCCACGGGCGTACCGCTCAAGCACGAGGATATCGAAGCGGCTGTAATCGAAGGTGCCGTTCAGCGATTGCGCCCGAAGCTCATGACGGTGACGGCAGTCCTCGCCAGTCTGATCCCAATCCTCTGGGAAAGCGGAATCGGCTCGGATGTTATGAAACCCATCGCTGCGCCCATGGTTGGCGGCATGATTACTTCAACGATTCACGTCCTGATTCTCGTTCCCGTCTTCTTTGCCTTCATGAAGGAACGTGCGCTTCGGGCTGGCACCCTGGGTATCAAAGCTGGTCAAGAATAGAACTGGAATCGAGAAGCGCGGAAACTGGGGATTCGCAATTTCCTCCATCCTCGCTGGAGGGCACGCGAATAGCGTCGACGCAAAAGGCTCGAAATTAATGGATACGGGGCTACTATCGGGCACGATCGGAGTTCACAATGGACCACTCGACACACAATGATCGCGGAAAGGCGTCAGACGCACACGCCGGTCACAAAATGTCAGACACTCACGGGAGTCACGACCGTCACGCCGGACACTCTGTTGCCATGTTTCGCGACAAGTTTTGGCTGAGTTTCGCTCTCACAATTCCGGTAGTTCTTTGGTCGACCGACGTTCAACGCTGGCTTGGTTACACCGCGCCTTCCTTCCCCGGGTCAAAGTTTATTCCTGCCATCCTCGGAACAGTCGTCTTCGCCTATGGCGGCCTAGTCTTCATCCGCGGAGCATGGGGCGAACTTGCCGATAGCAAGCCCGGCATGATGACTCTCATCAGCTTGGCGATCGTAGTCGCATTCGGAACTTCACTGGCTGCGACATTTGGCCTCTTCGAAATTGACGTTTGGTGGGAACTCGCGTCATTGATTACGATCATGGTCCTCGGCCACTGGCTGGAAATGCGAGCCATTTCCCAAGCTCGTGGCGCGCTCAACGCACTCGCCGCTTTACTTCCGGACACCGCTGAACGCGTAAACGGCGCAGAGACTCAGTCTGTTCCACTCTCAGATTTGCGCCTTGGCGACATCGTGCTTGTCCGGCCCGGAGCACGTGTTCCGGCAGATGGCACTGTTGTTGACGGCGCTGCCGATGTTGACGAGTCCATGATCACTGGCGAATCCAAAGCGGTCTCGAAGGGCGTAGGTGCCAAAGTTGTTGCCGGGACAGTTGCCAGTGGCGGAAGCCTTCGCGCAAGCATTACGGCGATCGGTGACCAGACCGCTCTCTCAGGCATCATGCGGCTCGTCGCGACTGCGCAGGCTTCCGGCTCTCGCACGCAAGCTCTTGCTGACCGAGCAGCCGCGATCCTCTTTTACGTGGCAGTCGCGTCTGGCATCATTACCTTCACCTACTGGTGGTTTTCAGGCGACAAAGAACACGCCCTGATTAGGACGGCAACGGTCCTAATCATTGCTTGCCCGCATGCCCTTGGACTGGCGATTCCACTGGTAATCGCAATCTCGACATCATTAGGGGCTCAAAACGGGCTCCTTGTTAAGGACAGACTCGCACTTGAACATGCCCGCAAATTGGATATGGTCATTTTCGACAAGACCGGTACCTTGACACGCGGTTCTCCCGCCCTATCGGAAGTCGCGGCCGCACCTGGCGCTACTGAAAACGACTTGCTTGCCCGTGCTGCCGCCGTCGAATCCAATTCCGAACACCCACTCGCCAAAGCCATCGTCGCCGAAGCCACACGCCGAAGCGTGGCCCATTTGTCAGCGACGAATTTCGAGGCGCTACCTGGTCGGGGAGCGAAGGCGCTTGTGGAGGGCAAGAGCGTCGAAATCGGCGGACCGCGCTTGTTGACCGAGACCAACGTAACGGTGCCGCCGGAAGTTGAAAACCTGACAACTGCTTGGGCATCTGATGGGAAGACGGTTCTCTATGCCGTGGAGCAAGGACGCTTGCTCGGAGCCTTCGCCGTGGAAGATGAGATTCGGCCCGAATCTAGCGAAGCCGTCACCGAACTTCATCGACTTGGTATCCGGGTCGCGATGATCACCGGGGACTCGAAGACCGTTGCCGAGTCGGTGGCCCGCCGTATCGGTATCGATGAAGTCGCAGCCGAGGTTCTTCCTGCTGATAAGGCAGCGGCAGTGAAGAAGTTTCAGACAGGCGGCAAGCAGGTCGCAATGGTTGGCGACGGCGTGAACGACGCACCAGCGTTGGCGACTGCAAATGTCGGCATTGCAATAGGTGCAGGAACAGACGTAGCGATCGAATCCGCTGGAATCGTCCTCGTACGTAGTGATCCTCGCGACGTGGTCGGGGCAATCGAGCTTTCACGCGCAACCTACAGAAAGATGATCCAAAATCTCGTTTGGGCGACCGCGTATAACTTGGTCGCTATCCCGGTCGCCGCTGGTCTTTTCGTCCGCCGGGGATTCGATCTCCCCATGAGCGTGGGGGCGGTGGCCATGAGCATATCTACGATCATGGTCGCGTTGAATGCGCAACTCTTGCGCAGGCTGAAACTACGCCGAGGGGTGTCGGCAGAGTCTGCGTCTACCAAGCGTATCGCTGTGAACCATGTTTAGGAGAGCTGGTGCTTCGGGGAATTCACTTGCGGGGCGTGCAACCGGAACACGATCGTCAAGAACGGACCAATGCGGTTGGTCGAATAGATTTAAATTGCTGTCAGCGGGGCTGAAGCAGCCGCGGAGACGGACTGAGCAGCAAAGGGTGTCCGATAGTGATGGTGACCACCGAAGAGACACTGTCAATACTCCCGATTGCTACGCGCACGTCGCGAGCGCTGTCGCCAAACTCCTGTCCCGGCTGCCAGTCAGCTTGGATTAGAAAGGTCCGATCCTGACCGAAGTTGGCGAGAGTGTAGTCGGCACTTCCAGAGTAATCGTGCGTACCACCGGCCGCGCGAACCCAACGGTTTCCGACTACCGCACGTCTAACCTACTGATTCTGCTTATGCCAGCGGTTGACAGGCCGCCTGTCACGGCAGAGGTCGCGAGTGCGAGTCTGGTCGTCCCGGCCATATTTTCAATCACTTACGCCGTTTGTCCGTCCGAATCGTTGCACACCTGTTGCCGAAGCCTGGGTCCGTATTGCCGATGAATTAGTATATGGATGAGGTTGAAGGAGCAGATGCTGCGCTTCATGGCGGCGGATGCCCCGGCTGGCGACTGCCCAGTGATCCAGTTTGGACCCATCGTGCGGTAACAAATGCTCTTGCGTTCGGTCCGCAGGCGCGGTCCGCCGAACTTCTGCGATCTGTTAACTATCTGGTGACTCAACATTTTATAGGCCAGGAGCTATGAAAGAATAGTTCTGGTTGCGCGCGTTCAGGACCACTGGATCCAAGCAGAGATCCCTTCCTCTCGCGAAAGACAGTTCTCGGTCAATGCGCTTTCCTGAGGAGTGTGTAAAGTTGACGAACCCATGCCGAGTTATGGCCGTCTTGGGCACGCGGCCAGAAGCGATCAAGTTAGCCCTCGTTATACACGAACTGCGTCAGCGCCCGGACGAATTTCAGATCTCGGTCGTGCACACCGGTCAGCATCTGACCATGCTCGACCATGCTCTGCAACTCTTCAAGATCA
>Ga0210407_10003545_pt1 | contig 12622 bp, 12 predicted proteins | sample IncBWC27MmetaG_FD_150860 | JGI IMG/M metagenome (GOLD analysis project Ga0210407, IMG submission 150860) | Forest soil microbial communities from Barre Woods Harvard Forest LTER site, Petersham, Massachusetts, United States - Inc-BW-C-27-M | ecosystem: Environmental > Terrestrial > Soil >... | reverse complement strand
CGCGGAAGCGGCGTGCTAGAATTTCGTTTGCATTCGTACCGACACCTGCGTGAATGTTTAAAAAAATACTGATAGCGAATCGCGGTGAGATTGCGGTGCGCATTCTGCGTGCGTGCCGCGAGATGGGCATTCGCGGCGTCGCGGTTTACAGCGAAGCTGACCGCGCGTCGCTGCACGTCCGCTTGGCGGACGAGGCGTATCCGATCGGGCCGGCGCCCTCGCGCGAAAGCTATCTGGTGATCGACAAGATCATTGGGGCCGCGCGCTACGCGGGTTGCGACGCGATTCATCCCGGATATGGATTCCTTGCCGAGAATCCGGCGCTGCCACGCGCTTGCGCGGACGCGGGGATTGCGTTTATTGGTCCTTCGCCGGAGGCTATGGAGCAGCTTGGGTCGAAGACTGCGGCGCGGCACATCGCGAAGAAGGTGGGCGTCGCGACGGTTCCGGGCACGCTTGATCCGATTGCGAAGGTTGAGGACGCGCTGGAAATGGCGCGACAGATTGGCTTTCCGGTGGTCCTGAAAGCCGTGGCGGGCGGCGGCGGCAAGGGCATGCGGTTAGTCGAGCGCGAATCGGAAATGGCCGGAGCTTGGCGCGACGCGGCGTCGGAAGCGCGGAACGCTTTCGGAGATGGGCGGCTGTATCTCGAAAAATACTTGGTGCGGCCGCGGCACATCGAAATTCAGGTGCTGGGCGACCATCACGGCAACATTGTCTATACCGGCGAGCGCGAATGCTCGATTCAGCGGCGCTACCAGAAAGTGATCGAGGAGGCACCTTCTCCTGTGATGACTGCTGAATTGCGGCGCGCTATGGGTGAAGCCGCTGTGAAGCTGGCGCGGGCGGGCGGCTACACGAACGCTGGCACTGTGGAGTTTTTGGTCGATGCGGAACGAAATTTCTATTTTCTCGAAATGAACACGCGGCTGCAGGTGGAGCATCCGGTCACGGAGATGGTCACGTCGATCGATCTTGTGAAAACGCAGATTCGCATCGCGGCGGGCGAGCCGTTGCCGTTTCGTCAGGAAGATATTGCGATCCGGGGGCATGCGATCGAATGCCGAATCTACGCGGAGGATCCGGACAACAATTTCTTTCCTTCGCCGGGGAAGATTCTCGAGCGGCGCGCGCCTTCCGGCCCGGGAATTCGGCTCGATGACGGCGTTTACGGCGGCTGGACGGTGCCGAACGAATACGATCCGATGCTTGGAAAACTGATTGCGTGGGGCAGCGATCGCGCGGAAGCGCTAGCCCGTCTGGAGCGTGCGCTCGGCGAATACTACGCGAGCGGAATCAAGACGAACGTGGGCCTCTTCCGCCGCATTCTCGCCACCGAGGATTTCCGCAGCGGCAAATTCTATACGCGCTGGCTGGACGATTTTCTCCGCGACGAAAAGAAGCGTGCGGGCGAGGCAATAAACGCTCAGGCGGCTTCAGCTAGGGCGAAAGAGGTTGCGTCGTGGGCTGAAGACGCGGCGGTTTTGGCGGCCGCGTTCTGGCATTTTTCGCGCGACGGTGTCAACGGAGTGAAATCGGCAAATGGTCTCGCGCCCAGAGAATCACCTTGGAAGCTCGAGGGCCGGCTGGAACAACTGGATCGCGAGCCGCGACGCTAGACGAAGTCACGCAAAACAATGAAGCTTGAAATCGAACTCGACGGCAAGACGCGGAACGTGGAATTAATCCGGATTGGCGAACGCGTGCAATGCGTCCTCGACGGGCGGCCTGTCGAAGCCGATGTCGTCGAAGTTTCTCCCGCGGTGTACTCGGTGCTCATCGGCGGGCAATCTTTCGAAGCGCGCGTCGAATCCGCTGCCACGGGGCTGCGCGTTATCGTCGGCAGACACGAATACGCCGCGGCGATTCGCGACCCTCGCCAATGGCGCCGACATCGCGGCGCAACCGCCGAAGCGCAAGGACGCCAGCAGGCGATCGCGCCGATGCCGGGAAAAGTCGTGCGCATGCTCGTGAGCGCGGGCGATGCCGTCGAAGCGGGCCAGGGGCTCATGGTGATCGAAGCGATGAAAATGCAGAACGAAGTACGCTCACCGAAGCGCGGCACTGTCGAGCGCCTGCTCGTCTCCGAGGGGCAAACGATCAACGCAGGAGAAGTGCTCGCCACCGTTACGTAACGCCAGCTCGTTGGTTGCGCCAATCTCCGATTCTGACCCAACCGCCCGCTGGATGACTGACAGAGTTCGAGTTCTGAAAGGGCATCCTGAATCATCCTGCCGACGCCCGCATCAAAATCAAAGGCACTTCGGATTGGTTCTAGAGTTCAGTTGGTTTTATGGTTGATAACTCCTAACATGTAGGACGTGGGATGCCTGAAATGATCGACCTACTGAAACTCTTATTCGTCATATCGGTAGGAGCCTTTCCTGTGTTCGCTCAGTCAGTAAAGCCCGCCTCAGATGCAGCTGTGGAACCACGCAACGTAAACTATTGCGAACTGGCTGAGGACCCAGCTACCCACAACCGCGAACTAGTGCGACTAACTGCTTTTGTGACGCACGGATTCGAGGATTTTCACATCGCTGAACCGAATTGTCCCAATCCTCCCCAGCATTTCTCTGTTTGGGTTATGTATGGTGGTAAAGCGGAATCGAACACCGTCTATTGTTGCCCGGGAGAGAGCAGTCGAGAAGCGCGGCCTGAGCCTCTGGCCGTTGAACAAATACAAATTCCTTTAGTTAGCGACATAGTGTTTCAACAGTTCACGGACCTCTTGAAGAAGGAAAACGACACGACAGTGCGGGTTACCGTATTGGGAAGATTTTTCTCGGGGAAAAAGCAAACTGTCAACGGGCCAGCTTTTTGGGGCGGATACGGACATCTTGGTTGCTGTAGCCTCTTTGTAATTCAACGCGTGGAGTCGTTTGAGCCGCACACAAGGAGTGATGTGGATTACACCGCGGAGGCAGGGTGGTATGAAAACGAAGGATGCAAGTCTGATGGTGGCCGCTGGTTAAGGCATGTGTCTATTCCTTACTCAGATCGGGTAGCCGGACAGGCCATCGCGGAACAAGAATTGGCCGACAGTGGGGTCCAAGCTTGGGCGTTCAGCGACCCCCAGCGTGTCGCGGTCGAGTCGCTGAAACCCTTCTACGGCGACCGAGTCCCGACTCTGCGCAACGTAAAGCAAGCTCCGGCGCGACAGGTGTTTCGGTGGATGGATGGGAAAAAATCTGTAGTCGTTGTTGTTACGAGGCCATATTGGCTGTCCTTTTACTCCAAATCAGGTTCCGCCGCGTGGGTCAGCACGACGATCAAAGAAACGGATTGCCATTAGCCTGAACCGCTACCCGGATAAAGCTTGCTCTTCATCTTTGTAAGCGCAATGCGCGATGCTGAATATCAAGAAGATACTTTTGCCGGTGGATTTCCCGAATGCTTCGCTGAATGAGATTCATCAGGCGGCGATGCTGGCGCGGCATTTTGGCGCGCAGATCCTGATGCTGCACGTGGTGACGATGCTGAGCCATGCCGCGGGGATGCCGGATGCCGGGCGCGAGCCGGCCGGTTGGGACTTGCTGGCCACGATCCTTCAGGAGGCCAAGAAGCAGCAGGATCTGTCGCTCGAGCGGGAGCTGGAGGGGCTTAGCATTCGGCGCATGCTGGGCAGTGGCGACCCGAGCCGGGCAATCGTTCATATGGCCGCGGAGGAAAACGCCGACCTGATCATGATGCCGTCGCGCGGTTACACGTTCGACCGCTTCCTTCTGGGTTCTGTAACGGCGAAAGTGCTACAGAGGACCGAATGCCCGGTTTGGACCGGCGCGCATGTGGAAGAATCGCCCGCGCGGGAATTTGCGATCCGCAACGTCCTGTGTGCGGTGGATTTGGGCCCTCGCAGCCGCAAAGTTTTGCTGTGGACCGCCCAATTTGCGGCTGAATTTGGCGCGCGCTTTACGCTGGCGCACGTGACGGCCGGGTTCGAGCTTTGGGGGCCGGGCGGCTGGTACGTGAATCAAGCGTGGAAGGAACAGCTCCTCAGCGACGCTTCCCGCAGCATCGAGGAACTCAAGAAAGATACGGGCGTCAAAGCAGAGGTATTTATCGGAAGCGGCGATGTGCCAAAGATTCTGAATCTGGCCGCCAAGCAGACGAATGCGGATTTGCTGGTTATAGATTGCTATCCCTACGGCGGTAACCTGCGGACTCACGGTTACGCAATCATTTGCGCGGTGCCAATTCCGGTTCTGAGCGTTTGAAGGCGAAACGTTCTGGATGTGCGCGAGCCTCGCAGAACGAATTCCAGCGGCAAATCAAACTACATTCGATGTTGCGTCAGGCGGAAAAATACGGAGGAGCGGACAATTTTGCTCGATTGACATTCTTTGCGAGGCCAAGCTGTTTGAGGACCCAGATGCCATACCAATTGACATCGATTTCATACCATTTGAGGCCGTGGCGCGCCGAAACGGGGAAGGCGTGATGGTTGTTGTGCCAGCCTTCGCCGAATGTTAGCAACGCCACCCACCAACTGTTGGTCGATAAATCCCGTGTGTCAAAGCGGCGTGAACCCCAGATGTGCGTGGCGGAGTTGACTAGCCAGGTGGCGTGGAGTCCCACGACGATGCGCAGGAAAATGCCCCACAGCAGGAAGGGCCATCCGCCGATTACGAACAGCACGATTGCAAGAATCACCGTGGGCACGAAATGGTATTCGGTGATCCAGACGTGAAACTTGTCCGCAGCCAGGTCGGGGACATAGCGGTCGATGGTGGAAGCGTCCTGGCGCAGAGCGTTTCCAACAAGAATCCAGCCTACATGCGCCCACCATTTGCCGTCGCGGGGTGAGTGCGGGTCGCCTTCCTTGTCCGGGAATTGGTGATGAACCCGATGCGTGGCCACCCAGAGCAGCGGACCTCCTTCCAAAGCCGAGACGGCGCAAACGGTAAGAAAGTACTCGAACCACTTGGGAGTTACGTAGCCCCGATGAGCAAGCAACCGGTGATAACCAATGCCGATGCCCAGGCTTCCGGCAACCCAGTACAAAAAGATAGCGACGAACAGCGCATTCCAGGTGAAGAAGAAAAATGAAGCTATGGCGCCGACGTGGAGCAAAATCATGAAAGAAGCGATCAACAAGTTGAGCCGCTTTGCGCCGGCCTGATTCTTCGGCAGGGTATTGAACCGCAAAACGCGCGTGGTGGACATGGACATACGTTCCTGTGCGGATTGTGCCCAGCGGCGCAGAAAAAAACTGTGCTGAATAGCTCACATGCGACGTTTGGGCGCCCGCCGGGTCTGCCGATCTCGCGAGGTTGCAATCCCGTCAGCGCGAGAGTATCGTTCTGCAAGCGAAAAACAGGCCGACGCGCGTCCTCGTCCCTCGCGCGTACCGGAAGCTTGCACTTCATCTTTGAATGCACCGCTGCTTCTGCGTCGACCTGCCGCTAGACTATCGGAAATAAGGAGAGACGCATGTTTCCATCGAACGGAACGAACTCGCCCGCATTCAATTCAAGCAGCACCCGGAACTGGTTTTCGATTGCGTTTATCGCGGTGGCCATCACCCTTCTCGGGGGAGTGTTTGCGCCTGCGGGCCGGGCGCAAGACGGCGGCGACCGCGACCACCATCATCGTCATCATAAGGCCGATCTCTCAAAGGTCGTTTTCGTGGGCGACTCGCTTACGGCCGGCTTTCAGAGCGATTCGCTGATCGACACGGCGCAACCGCACGGATGGGCGAACGTGGTGGCCGGGCAAGCGGGGACGCCGCTGTCGCTGCCGCTGATCGCGCCGCCGGGAATTCCTAACGTGCTCGAGCTCGTGAGCCCAGGGCCGCCGCCGATTATCATCACGGCTCCGGGGACGTCGACGGGCCGCGACAATCCTTTTCTTCAGGCCACGGACCTTGGAGTGCCGGGCGCGTTGTTGAACGACGCGCTGGTCACGAAGCCTTCTTTTCCGATCGATGACCTGACCGACCTGATCCTCGGACTGCCCGGCCTTTTCGGAAATGTTTCTCTGACGCAAGTGGGCTGGGCGCAGGCGCTTCAACCGACGACACTTTTCGTGTGGATCGGGAACAACGATATTCTGGGAGCAGCGGCGGCTGCCGATCCGTCGCTGGCCACGCCGATCGGGACTTTCCAAACTGAATTCAAGCAACTGCTCGACCAGCTGGCGGTGACGCATGCGACGATTGTGGTCTCGAACATTCCGGACGTGACGGCGATACCGTTCTTCACTTCGGCGGACACGATCGCCCAGGAAGTTGGTTTGCCGCTGTCCGTGATTGGTCCGATTCTCGGCATTGATGAGGACGACTTAGTCACACCGGAAGGCGTGGCGCTGATTCCGGGGATTTTGGCAAATCCGAGCACGGGGCCGCTGCCTGCGAACGTGGTGCTGACTTCCAAGAAGGTGATCGAAACGAAATTGATCGTCGATGCATACAACGTGATCATCGCATTCGAGGCGTTCGAGCACGGCGACACGCTGGTGGATATCCACTCGCTGTCGGTGCGGACCGCTAAACACGGGATCGAAGCCGACGGGAAGCACTTGACAAATGCATTCCTCGGCGGACTGTTCTCGCTCGACGGAGTTCATCCGACGAATACGGGCTACGCGGTGATCGCGAATGAATTCATCAAGACGATGAACCGTGAACTGGACACAAACGTTCCGCCGATTTCGATCGATCAGGTGGCAAAGACCGACCCGCTCGTTTTCGCGAGCGTGAAAGCACATGGCCAGGGCCACGTCGACGCGAAGACGGCGACTTCGATGAAGGCGACGATACTGCGTCCGGGACCACACTAGGCTGGAAGGCCGGGCTGCGCGGTTGGGGCTCGAAGGGAGCTTCGATCGCGCGGAACGGCGAAAGCAGGTTTACCTTGGCGCGGGAAGTTTGCCGGACGACTGAATAATCTCGACGGCGAGGTAATTTGTGACCTTGGCTTCGGTGCGCGCTTCCATCAGATAGGCGTTGCGCAAAAGCTGTTCCTTGCGGTTCCTCAGCGTATCTCGAATGGTCTGCTGGACTTTAGGATCGGAGAGTTCGCGCTGCCCCGCGGGTTCCTTCGCAATCATCTTCAGGATGCGGTATCCGCCGTGGTCGGTGATCGGTCGCGTTACTTCGCCGGGCTTCATCGCCAGCACGGTTTTCTTGAGAAGCGGGTCGGAACGATTGAGAGCGGATTCGGAAACAAATCCAATATCGCCGCCGGTTGAGGCGGTTGAGTCCTCCGAATAATCCATGGCCAGTTGGGCAAAATCCGCGCCGCCTCTGAGTTTTTGGTCGAGGAGGGCCGCTTTCTTGCCGGCCTCGGCTTCGTTCGCGGATTTATCGTTCTTGCGATTATGCACCGCGGGATCGGGACGCGGCGTGATCACGATTTGCCCGATGTGGTATTGCTGCTCGACTACGTTGAACTGCGCGCGATTCTTGTTGTAGAAGTCCGTGACGTCCTGGTCGGTGATCGAAATCTTGGCCACAACTTCGCGATTGAGCAGCTTCTGAACGGAAAGCTGCCGGCGAATTTCGCTTTTCAAATCGTCTACAGTGAGGCCGGTATCCCTGAGCTTCTTCTGAAACTCTTCCTCGGTGTAGGGGCTCTTCGATTCGGTGAACTTGTCGGCAACTTCGGCGTCGCTAGCAACGAGATTATTTTTGTTGGCTCGTTCGAGCATGATTTCGTTGTTGATGAGCTCGTCGAGGATGCTGAGTTTCAGGGACAAAGATTCTTCCTGCGAGGGAGCGGGGCCTTCCGAGTTGACGCGCGTGCGGTAATATTTTTCGACGTCGGAGCGGGAAATTTCCTTGCCGTTGACGACGGCCCACACGTCGGGTCCCGGCGCCGTCTGATTCTTGCAGGACGCCGCGAACGCGCATACGGCCAACGTTGCGAGGATGGCGATTCTCCGCTTCAACGGGAACTCCTTCCGGGGAATGGCTTCAAGCGGCTTTCTTCACGCGGCCGGAGCGAATGCATGAAGTGCAAACACGCAGATGCTTGTGCACGCCTTTGACGACGGCTTTCACGCGCCGCAGATTCGGGTTCCAGCGGCGACGAGTGACGTTGTGGGCGTGGCTAATCGTATTTCCGTAAAGCGGCTTCTTACCGCAAAGTTCACATGCGAGTGCCATGGTTCCGTTGCTCCCTGCAAGAATTTCAAGAAAGATTCAACTTTTTATGCTACCAGAGATTCCGCCGAGCGCGAAGCAATTTGGCGCGGCAGAGACCGCTTGAGGCGATGATGACACGCCGCCCAGACAAACACGACTTAACCGGCGTGATTCAGTAGACAAGAGCGGCTATTCAGGGCACGCGGCGCCGCCATCGATCCAGATTTTCATCTGGGCCACCGTGTCCGCTCTCGAGAGCGGCGGCAACGTCCGGCCGTCGCCAGGATTCCAGCCCCATCCGACCAGGTCGTCCGAGGAAACGTGCGTCAGGAGTTGAGCGAGCGAGCGGCCACCAGTTTGTTTCGGATCCTTGAGCTGCCGGCAGAGCTGCGCGGGCGTACGGCCCACGAAAACCATCTTGTGTTCCGGCGGGGGCAGACCCCACTTTGGATTTCCCGGCGGCATGTTTGCTCCGGCGGTATTCGCCTCTTGATGACACGTGTTGCACCGCATTCCGTAGACACCGTGTCCATCGCTGCCGCGCTTCACGAACTGCGCGTGCACGTGGCTGTCGTCCCCCTGAAGCGGGGCATCGCCCGCGGGATGGCAATTCTGGCAGCGTGGCGAAGTAAAAACTTTGTGAACCTGCAAAAAAGCCGCGCTAGCGTCACTCGCACTGGGCGCGATGTTAGCGGCGGTGCCCGCGTTGATGTTGACGGTGCCGTTCTCATGCGTGCCGGCAAACGCGGCGGCTAGAGCAGCCGTACACACAAGCGCGGCGAGTGCACCAAGCGTTGCTCGAATTGGAAGTCTGCCTCCTGCGTTCATGACTTCACCTCCGCGCCAGCTGCCAAGTCGCTTGACCGAATCGGAAGCCGCCGAACTCGTTTGCCCGTGGCCGCGAAAATTGCGTTTGTGAGAGCCGGCGCCACTGGAGGCACGCTCGGCTCGCCGACGCCCGTGGGTTTTTCCTCGCTTGGCACGATGAACACTTCCACCGCCGGCGCCTCGAACATGCGAAGCATCGGGTAGTCGTGAAAATTCCGCTGCTGCACGCGCCCATTTTCGAGAGTGATTTCCGTCTTCAGCGCGGCAGTTAAAGCGAAAATGATTCCTCCTTCCATCTGCGCAGTCACGGTGTCGGGATTGATCACTCGCCCGCAATCGACCGCGCACACTACGCGATGCACGTGCACCGTACCGTCTTTTTCCACCGACGCCTCGATCACCTGCGCCACGTAGCTGTCGAAAGAGAAATGCGTGGCGATTCCGCGTCCGCGGCCTGCGGGCATTGGCTTGCCCCAACCAGCTTTCTGCGCGACGAGATCGAGCACTCCGAGCATTCGGGGCTGCTTGGCGAGCAGCTTTCTTCTCAGTTGATAGGGATCTTTACCGCCTGCGTGCGCCACCTCATCGAAAAAGGCTTCGACGGAAAAACCGGTGTGCGAGTGCCCCACCGAGCGCCACCATTGCACCGGCACTCCGATTTTTGGCGAATGCAAGTCGACCTGCAGGTTCGGTATTCCGTAGAGCAAATCCGCAGCGCCTTCCACAGATGCGGAATCGATTCCGTTCTGAATTCCGAATGCCTCGAAGGGCGTCCCTTCCATGATGGACTGGCCGACAATCGTATGGGTCCACGCGATCGGCTCTCCGTTCGCATCGAGACCAGCGGCGAAGCGATCGTGCCACATCGGCCGGTACCATCCGCCGCGTATGTCGTCTTCGCGCGTCCACATTACTTTCACCGGTGCTTTTGCGGCTTTTGCGACGTTCACCGCCTCCATCACGAAATCGGACGCCGGATTCGCGCGTCTTCCGAATCCGCCTCCGAGCAACGTAGTGTGGATTTGAACTTTTTCCGGCGCCAGGCCAGCTACCTTCGCCGCGTTCGCGCGGTCACCAGTTTGGAATTGCGTGCCGGTCCAGATTTCGCACGAGTCCGCTCGCAGGTCGACCACGCAATTCAAAGGTTCCATCATCGCGTGCGCGAGGTATGGCACGTCATATTCGGCAGTGATTTTCTTCGCGGCGCCGGCAAGCGCGCCCACCGGATCGCCGGCCTTTTTCGCCACGAGGCCGGGTGACGCGCTCTGCGATGAAAAATCCGCCAGCATCTTCGTTGACGAAATCTCAGCGTTCGCGCCATCGTCCCAATTGATTTTCAATCTCTCGCGGCCCAACCTTGCAGGCCAGAAGCCGGATGCGATTACCGCGACTCCTGACGGCACTTGCTCCACCGTCCGCACGCCGGGAACTTTTAATGATTCCGAAGCGTCGAAGCTCACTACTTTCCCGCCGAACACCGGAGCGCGCGCCACCAGGGCTGTCAGCATTCCGGGAAGAGTTACGTCTAGGCCGAATTGCGCAGTGCCATTTGTTTTCGAAGGTGTATCGAGCCGACGAACCTTCTTTCCGATCGTGATGAAATTCTTAGGATCCTTGAGAGGCACATTCGAGGGGACCGGGATTGCGGCCGCAGCGTTCGCGAGCGATCCATAAGAAGCTTTCTTTCCCGATGCCGCGTGGATCACGACGCCTTTTTCCACATGGCAACTGCCCGCCGGAACGTTCCATTGCTGCGCCGCTGCCTGGACGAGCATCACGCGCGCCGCAGCGCCCATCTTTCGATAACGCTCCCACTCGGAAGTCGTCGTGGTGCTGCCGCCCGTCATCTGGATGCCGAAAGCGGTGTGGTTGTACGCGGCATCCACGGGCGCTGGTTCCACGCGCACCTTGGACCAGTCCGCTTCCAGCTCCTCGTTGAGCAGCATCGGCAAACTTGTGTAAACGCCTTGCCCCATCTCCGAGTGATTGGCAATGACGGTGACAATTTCGTCGGTGCCAATGCGCACAAATGCATTCGGCGCAAAAACTTTACCGCCAGTCGCGGGTGACTGCGCGCGCGCGAGCTCAAGCTCCGGCACGTAAAGACTGATAAGCAGGCCACCTCCTACAGCGGCGCTTGCTCGAAGAAATTCGCGGCGATCAAGACCAGCGGCGGTCATTTCGCCCTCCCTTCCGCAGCCATTGCAGCTGCGCGGTGAATCGCGCGCCGAATCCGCGGATAAGTTCCGCACCGGCAGATGTTGCCGGACATGGCTTCGTCAATATCGTTGTCCGTCGGCTTGGGATTTTCCTTCAACAGTATCGCGGCGCTCATGATTTGCCCCGACTGGCAATATCCGCACTGCGGCACGTCGATCTCAATCCACGCGCGCTGCAACGGATGACTCAAATCCGGCGAGAGGCCCTCAATCGTGGTGACGTGCTTGCCTTCGGCACGCGAGAGCGGCGCCACGCATGAGCGAATCGCCTGCCCATCAAGATGGACCGTGCAGGCTCCACACTGCGCCATGCCGCATCCATACTTCGTGCCGGTAAGCCCCATCGATTCGCGCAGCACCCAGAGCAAAGGCGTCGCCGGATCGGCATCGGTTTGGACGGCTTTTCCATTCAGGACAAATGAGGTCATGTTGAACTCCGGTGATTCTGTCGCCTAGCGTATCGCACTCGCGTCCCGCCGGGCGCATACTGGGACGTCGCACGCAGGGGTGATTATAAACAGGCGACGCAAATCCGGCACCTGAAATCTAAATTCCGGAACACCGCCGGCAGTTTGAATTTGAGAAGGTGGAGCATGCAATTCATTTTTCGTTTCGTCGTAGGCGGCTTGGTGGTTTCATTGTTCGCGGCCTTCGGAGACGTGCTAAAGCCAAAGAGTTTCGCCGGTTTGTTCGGCGCGGCTCCGTCGATTGCGCTCGCCACACTTGGATTGACAATAGTAGCCGACGGGAAATTATATGCGGCGCAGGAGGCGCGCTCGATGATCGCCGGAGCTCTTGCTTTCTTGGTGTACGCGGTTGTGACGATCCGTCTCATCATGCGTTACCGCTTGCACGCCGGCCGTGCAGCCTTTTCAGCAATTGCCGCATGGCTGATTTGTACTGCTGGAGCTTGGCTCTTGGTGTTGCGGCGATAAACCGGTGACCGTTCAGGTTGATCTCTCCGCGCTGACGAAAACAAAATGGCACGAGTATGCCGTGCGATTCCTCTTTGGTGGCGCGGTCACCGTGGTCACCGGACTTCTGGCTAAGCGTTACGGACCCGTCTTCGGAGGTTTGTTTCTCGCCTTTCCCGCTATTTTTCCCGCAAGCGCCACCTTGGTGGAAAAGCATGAGCGGGAAAAGAAACAGAAAGCGGGAATACTCAAAACTACCCGCGGACGGCGAGCGGCCGCACTGGATGCCCGCGGCGCCTTCATAGGCAGCATAGGGCTTATCTGTTTCGCGCTTGTTGTTTGGAAATTATTGCCGGACTGGACAGGCTCGACGACGTTCTTGGCGGCGCTCTCCACTTGGCTCGCCGTGTCTATCCTGATCTGGCGGCTTCGGAAACACCATTGGCTTAAATCCGGCTAATACGATTCCAGCGCCGCGAAATTTCGCGCGTCAGCGCCCTTTACGGCCAACCGCCTTCATGCCGTCTTCAATCCGGCGCCGGGCTTCCGTCGGACCTTTCACGTCGAGGACTTTA
>Ga0210407_10003544_pt1 | contig 12623 bp, 9 predicted proteins | sample IncBWC27MmetaG_FD_150860 | JGI IMG/M metagenome (GOLD analysis project Ga0210407, IMG submission 150860) | Forest soil microbial communities from Barre Woods Harvard Forest LTER site, Petersham, Massachusetts, United States - Inc-BW-C-27-M | ecosystem: Environmental > Terrestrial > Soil >... | reverse complement strand
GAGCGCGCTTCAGTCCGAGGGCATTCAACAATTTTGGGACGACGATTGGCAGCGACGCGGGAATCAACATCCTCCATGAGTTCGGGCCCGGCATCCGGCAAATGGTGAACGCCCACACGCCGAGGTTCGTGTCCAGGATCGAAGAGCGCATCAACCCACGACCGGTTCCCGATGGACATTGAGGCCCGCATCCCGGCGGGAAGATAGAAGAAGCGGGAGAAGCGGTCCACCAGCCGTGCAGCCACCCATTGACTATCCTCTGAGGCACTCCTACCATTTCGGCCAACGATTCGGTCAAGGTTTCTAGCGAACCGCCGCGTTCAAGGAGAGATTATGACTCGCGAAGCCAGAATGATGTCTGGGATCATCCTCATCACCGTGCCCACGATTCAGTACGGCGGATATTTCCTGCTGACCTCCCTGCTGACCAAGGGCAGCGGCTACATGGACAACCCGCTGCGCCAGAATTTTTTCCGGGCCGGGCATGCCCACGCGGGCGTGATCGTGATTCTGTCACTGATTTGCCAAATGCTGGCGGATGCGGCCGTGCTTCCCACTTCATTGCTGTGGGCAGTACGAATCGGACTGCCACTGGCCGCGATTCTCATTTCGTCGGGCTTCTTTTTCTCGATGCTTCCACCAACCGCCAGCGAAGCCAGTGGAGCAGTCTCCCTGATTTACGCGGGAGCAGTGATTCTCGCTCTTGCGGTGGTCACGCTCGGCGTGGGATTGTTGCGCTCGCCCCAGTCTAGCTGACATCGGATTCCGCGTTTTTCGATTCGACGGAGCACTCTTATGAGGTGAAACGGCTGGCGCGGGTCAGCCGTCGGCGGCGGAATCCCACTCATCGCAAAGTGCGCGATGAGTGGGCCGGCCCTAGAACGTATACCGCAAAGCGAACTGAAACGCTCGCGGGCCGCCGGAACCGAAGAACTTCCCCGCTGTTTCAAGCGGGCGATTGAAGCCCGACGAGTCGATCGTATTGCTGAATCCGGAGTAGTTCCTGTTGGTCGTGCCCCGGATGTTGGTGATGTTGAACAGATTGAATCCTTCTGCAATCGCCTGCAACGAATGCGGCTCCTTGAAATGGAAGGTCCTCGTGATCCGCATGTCAAAGGAGTTGAAATCGTCGCCGAAATGGATTTTCTGGAAGTCGGCTTGGGATAGAAGGGGAGTTACAGTTCCCTCGTTGCAGGGGACGGGACCTGGGTTGCCGCAGGGTGGCAGCGCATTGTAGGCGACGATGGCGTTATAGAGTGCCGCCCCATCCTTGATCTGGCGTCCCAGTCCATTCCGGGGAATGTTGGGAAGCCGGCCGCCATTCAGTGATGCGCCAACGAAGGAGTCCATCGGGACATGGGAAGCCCACGTCCAGATGGGCGAAACAAAGAGCTTCCACGGCACCTCCATGTTCCCAGAGAGCACGAAGCGGTGCCGCTCGTCGCCGGTGGAATAGCCCTTTTCGAACTTCAGATTATTAAAGTGCATGGCGACGATATTCGGATCCTCGGTTGAACCGCCGCTCGGGCTGACCTGATCGTCTGGTTGTTCGTCGAAAGTTTTCGACAGGGTGTAGCTGACATTAAATCCCGGCCGCCATGGTCCGCTTCCCGGGCGCTTCTTGAACGATATCAACAACGCGTCATACCATGTCCTCCCCACGGACATGAAGTCGGTAATCTGCTGGCAAGTGGGATCAGACGGGCATCCGGTGGCCGCCGGCAAGCCTTCGACCGGATCAATGATTGTGCAGGGATCCCGACCATTGGGACAGGCAATATAGGTGGGATCAACTCCCGCCGGCAAGCTGCGCAGAAATCTTGGCACGAGCTGGCGGTAACCACGATCGTGAAGTCCGTCCACTGAGAGAACATAGTCATTTCCGATCTGGTGCTGAACGCCCAGGGTGAACTGCTCCACATAAGGCGTGTTGGATTTGTTATCGATGATATTGACTCCAATTCCGAACGTGCTGGGGCCGCCTGAGAATGGGCTGGCAAGGGTCGGCGTGCCGGCGTCGTAAGTGGGAGTTCCGTACGACGTCACTGGATTTGTCGGTGGCAGAAAACATATGCCGAGAGTGTGATTCTTATCCTGCATTGGAAGAAGAGCGGGATTTGGGACGTTGCAGGTCGAGCCACCGAAAGCTTTCAGCGGCAGAACTCTGCCATTGAGCACTTCCTCCAATTCGGCTGGCTCCAAAATCACTCTGTCGTAATAAATGCCGTATCCGCCGCGCACCACCGTTCTTCCATTGCCGAATGGGTCCCACGCGAAGCCTATGCGCGGCCCGAAGTTGTGGTATTTGCCCGAGCCTTTATGTGGTCCCAGAATGTTGCGGATAAACTCGCAGTTGGGATTTGAAGGATCAAGCGCGGTGAGCGACGGACAAGCTTTGTCGCGATCGGTCTCCCCGAGCGAGTTGAAATCGATATCCCAACGAAGCCCGAGGTTGAGCGTGAGCGTCGGTCTGATCTTCCAATCGTCCTGCACAAACGTTCCCAGATAGTTGTTGTGCACAAATGGCCCGGAAGGAGAACCGGGGGCGTCACTCTTCAGCCCGAGGGCAATCGGAATGTTGGTGTCGTCACAGGGAGCGGCCGCCGAACAAGCCGCCCCTGTGAACAGGTTCTGCGGGCCGGAGAAGTCCTCCGTCATGAGGACGCTTCCGCTACCGAACAGGTCAAAGAATATATCGGATCCGTAATGCTGGTATTCGACCCCGAAGTTCAAGCTGTGCTTGCCGAGGGACCAATAGAACGTATCGCGGAATTGGTCGCGAGCCAGCCGGGTGCGTTGCGGGATGCGGTAGTTGGCTCCATCCTGAAGATCTGGGAACCGGATTTCATTGCCTAGCGCCAGCCCGGCGGGATTGGTCGCGGGGTCGTTCGGCGAAAAGAACGGGATGTTATTAATAAAGTAATTTTTTTGATAAATAAACGTATTCACCTGGCGGGACGAAAGGGTTCTCGACCAGTTCACCAGAAATGAATTGTAGCGATTGAGGGACTGCTGACGATTGGCCGCAGAACCGAACGGCTTCACCTGAAAGCCATTGTCAACGTCCAGGGATCGTTCGAACGAGTATCGCAGGGAAATATGGTCCTTCTCAGTGGGGACCCAATCACCTTTCGACGTGATCCGCACATCGTGTACGAAAGCAAGCGCGGAACCCCCGATCAGCGTCCCCGAGCCATCGCTGTTGAATTCCCGAACGCCCACGGGAACCGCGTGGTCCTGATTGAGGTATTCTCCCGCGAAGAACCCGAACAGTTTGTCGCGAACAAGCGGGCCACCCAGGGAACCGCCGAACTGTTCCCGGGCAAAGCGCGGCGTGGGCTGGCTCCGGTCGAATGTCGCGGGCAAACCCTGGAACGCCTTGTGGCGGAAGAAGAAGAACTCCGACCCGTGCACCTGATTGGTCCCTGATTTTGTGGCGATGTTGATGACGCCGGACGAGGAACGACCGACTTCTGCCGTGTATTTGTTGGTGGCAATCTGAAACTCTCCGATTCCATCTTCCGGAAAGTTCATCAGGGTTCCGCCCACGACTTCGTCATTGTTGTCTGCGCCATCGACGATGATGTTGCCGCCTCTTCCGTACGCGCCTGCTGAGGAAACCTCCAAGGTGTTTGTCTTGGTGGGGTCAAAGCGCGGCGCTGGGCGATTGCCCGGAATCAGGAATGCCAGCTCTAGAAAATTCCGGCCATTCAGGGGAAGGGTCTGCATTTCCTCAGACCCCACCACGCCCTGCACTTCGGACTGGGTCAAATTCACCTGCAACTCTTCGGTTTGCACCGTCACGGATTGCCCGACCGTAGCGATAGCCAGCTTTACGTCCACAGTGGAGGCACGTCCGACATCCAACCGAACATCCTTTATCTCGGCTTTAGCGAACGTTGGGGTTTCGACGCGAACCGTGTAATCGCCGGGCAGCAGATCGGTAATCGAATAGAAGCCTGCCGTATCGGTAGTAGTATCGCGAACGGCTCCGGTTGCCTGGCTGACGATGCTCACCCTTGCGCCCGCTACGACTGCGCCTTGCGGGTCCGTCACAGTGCCATTAAGGGTTGAGGTCGGAAGTTGCGCGGAAACGGCGATCGAGAGAACAACCACCAAAACAAGACCCAATACTGAACGCATAATCTCCTCCTTACATGAGAGCTGCGATCCGCTGGAATCTAACCTGTGAAGGGAGGTGGGGCCCCCTCCACGGTTCGAGGCGGTACCTCATTTTTGGACCTGCGGATAATCGCCCTTCGCACACCTATCTGTCAAGTGGCTTCTTGAGGGGTGTTATGGAAGACAGATCTTATGGGACTCGACGACAGAGTCGCTGAGAAGGCAGGGCGGACGAATGCGTCCGCCCCCACGTGGTCGCGGGTTATTTATAATCGCTTGCTTCCAGTCTTTAACTCTTAACTGGGCAAGGACACTCATTGGCACTCGACGACAACATTTATGAACTCCGGCGCGAGAAGCTGAAAAAGATTGAGGCTCTCGGGCATCCGGCTTATCCGCGGAAGTACAACTACAGCCATACCGTGCCGCAGATTCTGGCCGAGTACAGCGGCCAGACGGCTGAGGAACTGGAATCTCCGCGGGTGACGGTGCGGGTTGCGGGACGCATCATGGCGATCCGGCTGATGGGCAAGGCTGGGTTTGCGCATTTGCAGCAGGACGGACAGCGGCTGCAGATCTACGTCAAGAAAGACGCGATCGGCGATGCGGGCTATGAACTTTGGAAGCTGCTCGATCTGGGCGATCACATTGGAGTTCGTGGATATCTGTTTCGCACACGCACGGGAGAGCTCAGTATTCATGCCGAGGAATTGACGTTTCTGTCGAAAGACCTGCTGCCGTTGCCGGAAAAATTTCACGGGCTGACCGACGTTGAGTTGCGCTATCGGCAACGGTACGTCGATCTGGTAATGAATCCGGAAGTCCGCGAAGTGTTTTTGAAACGCAGCAAACTGACGCAGTCCTTGCGGCGGTATTTCGACGCGCAGGGATTCATGGAAGTCGAGACGCCGATGATGCACCCGATCGCGGGAGGAGCGGTGGCGCGGCCTTTTAAGACGCATCACAACACGCTGGATATGGATCTGTTTCTGCGCATCGCTCCGGAACTTTATTTGAAGCGGCTGACGGTGGGCGGATTCGATCGCGTGTATGAGATCAACCGCAACTTCCGCAACGAGGGGCTGGGTTGGAGATGGAATCCTGAGTTCACCATGCTCGAGGCCTACCAGGCATACACGGATTATCTCGGCATCCTCGACACGACGCAGGGAGCGATCGAGCAGGCGGTGAAGGACGTAACCGGCGGGATGAAGACGAAGTGGGGCGAGCATGAGATTGACTGGTCGCACGCCAACTGGCGGCGGATGACGATGCGGGAGGCGATCGTCCATTTCTGGCCGGAGAAGGCCGGCGCAAAGCCCGAGCGCAACGACTTCGCGGCACGCGAGCTGGCCGAGGCGCTGGTGGAGCGAGTGCGCGGCGCGGGGATTAGTTTGAAGTACGATCCGGCGGCGCCGGTCGGCAAGACGATCGCTGCCATTTTTGAAGCGGTGGCCGAGGCACACCTGATGCAGCCGACGATCATTTATGAATTCCCTACCGCTGTGTCACCTTTGTCGAAGCAGAAGCCGGACGAGCCCGACTGGACGGAACGCTTTGAGATATTCGCGGGGAAGATGGAAATCGCAAACGGCTTCAGCGAACTGAACGATCCCGAAGATCAGAGGCGGCGGTTCGAGGCGCAGTTAAAAGAACGCGAACGCGGGGATGAAGAAGCGCACCAGATGGATGAGAATTACATCAATGCGCTGAGCTATGGCATGCCTCCGGCGGGCGGCGTGGGCTTGGGAGTGGACCGGCTGGCAATGCTGATCACCGACTCGCACACGATTCGGGATGTGATTCTGTTTCCGTTGCTCCGACCCGAGAAAACTTCGAGCGCGGACGAGGCAGAGGAGAAGTAGGCTTGGCTGGGTCCGCACCTAAAGAATCACTTGAAGTCTTATTGCAGGCAGCTCATGCTGACAATAGTTTGAACACGGGCAGCGCTGCTGTAATGGCCACTTCGGGCGTTGGGTCGGCAGCGCTTTGCTTTTGTGCCATTTTGCGAGTCCCCGGAGAGTCGTAGTCAAAGGCTGATGCCGAGCTGCGCTCGTCCCCGCACGAGCAAATTAGTCGGCTGCGCTTCCGGATTTCTTTGCGGCGGGCTTCCCTGCGTCTCTGACTGAGCCTTTTTCGGGACCGAAGTTTTTCGTCAAGTAATTCAGGAAGGCATTGCGATCGGCGTCGGGAACGACAGCACCCAGGCCTTCCATTTTGTCGAGTTCGTCAGACCATTTCTTGCGAGTCAGGTGCTGCTCGGTGACGCGGCTGGCGTTATGGCACGAAGTGCAGGCGGCCTTCACTTTGGATTGCATAGGTCCGGGAGGAAGTGGCTTGCCTGGAGCGCTGGGCGCTTGCGCACTCGCCAGAACGATGGACGCGAACAGAAATATTGCCGGAAGAACTCGATGGAACACGCTGGATCCCTTTCTCCGTTCTCAGACTTTGATGTGTTTCGTGTTTTGTGGTTGCATTTTTTTGCTTTAGTTTGCGCTGGCGATGGGATCGCGCTTCGGGATCTGTGCTCTGCCAAACACCCTTTGCTGAGTTGCGCGTTTCCCCTTCCTCCGTGGATACTGAACATAGTCCATCATGAATACGAATCTCTCTTCCTCCGTTCCGTCTCAACTGGAAACCGATTGCCTGGTCGTGGTGGTCCTTGATCGAAATGAAAAGGACCGAAGCGAAAAAAAGGACAAGCCAGTTGTAACCGTCGAATCCAGCGACGCTGCCGTGCGCGAAGCTGCCACGGACGTGATTTCGAGCGGCGAAGTCACCGGCAAGACGTTCGAAACCACGTTGCTGCATCGCCCCGCGGGGTTGAAAGCGAAACGATTGCTCCTCGTCGGCGGCGGCAAAGCCAAGACTTTTTCGGCGGCGGAACTGCGCAAGCTCGCCGGCACGGCTGTGCGCACACTGAAAAGCAAAAGCATCCGCAGCTTTGCCTTCGTTGTTCCTGAGACAGCGATTCCCTCGAGCCAAGGTTTGCGCGCGATCGTCGAAGGCGCCTTCGTCGGCAACTTCGATCCTGGGTACTACAAAAGCGACCGCAACGAGAAGGACCAGAAGATCGACGCCCTCACCATCGTTTTGCAGGGCGACGCAAAGGCACTGGAAAGCGCGATGCAATCCGGACGCATCGTCGCCGAGTCGCAGAACTTCACACGCGACCTGGTCAACGAACCTTCCAATCGCATGACGCCGACCATATTGGCCGATCGTGCGAAAAAAATGGCGGCGGAAGTCGGCCTGAACTGCGAAACCTACGGCGCCGACAAGATCAAACAACTCAAGATGGGCGCATTCTGGGGAGTGGCTCAGGGATCCGACGAGCCTCCCGCGCTCATCGTCCTGCGCTACGATCCTGTGGGCGCGGCTGACAAAGTTCATTTAGGTCTGGTCGGCAAAGCGGTCACCTTCGACACTGGCGGCATCTCCATCAAACCCGCCGACGGCATGGAGAAAATGAAGTACGACATGGCCGGAGGCGCCACCATGATCGGCGCCATGCGCGCCATCGCGCTGTTGAAGCCCAAGGTCAAAGTTACCGCCATCATCTGCGCCACCGAAAACATGCCCTCGGGCAAGGCGCAAAAGCCGGGCGACGTGCAGATCGCGATGTCCGGCAAGTCGATCGAGATCATTAACACCGACGCTGAAGGACGCCTCGTTCTCGCCGACGGCCTCAGCTACGCCCGCCAACTTGGCTGCACTCATCTCGTGGATGCCGCTACACTGACCGGCGCCGTAGTCGTAGCCCTCGGCTACGTGAATGCCGGAATCTTCGCCAGTGATGACCAGATGTATGAGCGCTTCGCGAACGCCAACAAACAAGCAGGCGAAAAGATGTGGCGTCTTCCGCTCGACGACGAATACAAGGAAAATCTCAAATCGAACATCGCCGACATTGTCAATGCCGGCAGCCGTTGGGGCGGCGCCATCTTCGCCGCCATGTTCCTCAAAGAATTTGCGGAGGACACACCCTGGATCCACCTCGACATCGCCGGCACCGCTTGGACAGAAGAAGCCAAACCTTGGATCGCCAAAGGCCCGTCAGGAATTGCGCTGCGCAGTCTGGTGGAATTCGTGAAGGGGTGGGAGTCGTAGACGCTGTGAATCCTTTGCGTCTCAGGCTCTATCATAGACCTTAGCGCAATGGATCTCCCCCAGAAAATCCGCACTCTGCCCGCCTCGGCCGGGGTGTACCTCTATAAGAACGCCCAAGGCGAGGTGATTTATGTCGGCAAGGCCAACAACCTTCGTTCGCGCGTCTCCTCCTATTTCCACGAAGGCCGATGGGAGGACGCTAAAACCGGCACGCTCGTCCGGGAGGCGGTCGACGTCGACTACATCGTTGTCGCCAATAATAAAGAGGCGCTGGCCCTCGAGAACCACCTCATCAAGCAGAAGAAGCCGCGCTTCAATATTCTGCTGCGCGACGACAAGACTTATCCGTACGTGAAGCTGACTCTAGCTGAACGCTTCCCGCGTGTATACGTAACGCGGCGTCTGCGTAAGGATGGCAGCGCATACTACGGCCCCTATTTCCCTGCCAACCTCGCCTATCGCATCGTCGACCTCATTCATCGCCACTTCATGGTCCCGTCCTGCAAAGTGGATTTGACGCGGTACCATCCGCGTCCGTGCCTTCAGTACTACATCAAGCGCTGCCTTGGTCCGTGCGTAAAGGAACTGACCACGCCCGAGATTTATGCCGAAGCTGTGCGCGATGTGAAGCTCTTTCTTGAAGGCCGGCAAACCGATCTCGTCAAATCTCTGCGCGAGCGCATGTCCGAAGCTGCCGAGGCACAGGAGTTCGAGCGCGCCGCGCGATATCGCGACTTGATCTCGACGGTCGAGCAACTGCAGGAGAAGCAGCGCATCGCCGCCGTGGAAGGAGACGACGCCGACGTCTTCGGATATCACTACGAAAATCAGATGCTGGCTGTGAACCTCTTTCACATGCGCGGCGGAAAAGTCCTCGACCGCCGCGAGTTTTTTTGGGAGGAACTCCCCGAGTTCGGAACGCAACCAACCGAGCAAAGCGACCAGAACAATGGAGCGACGGGCGTCCCCGCCCGTCCGGCCGACGATCCCTTCCATCCCGGTGAATTCTTCTCTGCCCTACTCAAGCAGCTCTATCTAGCCCAGCCCTACGTCCCCAGAAACATCTATGTCCCCGTAGACTTCGAAGACCGCGAAGAATTAGAAGACGCTCTCAGCGAACAGCTCGCGGGCGAGGGCGCCCGCGCCACACGTGTGTACATCACTGTTCCGCAGCGCGGAGAGAAGCGCGAACTCATCGATCTCGCCGGTACCAACGCCAAGCAGTCTTACGACCAGCGTTTCCGTGTCATGAAGCCAAACGCGCGCGCCATTCAAGAAGCCTTCCAGGACGCGCTCGCCCTTCCCGAGCTGCCAAAGCGCATCGAGTGTTTCGACATCTCGCACATTCAGGGAGCGGAAACAGTCGCATCGATGGTGGTATGGGAAGACGGCAAGATGAAAAAATCAGACTACCGGAAGTTCATCATCAAGACCGTCGCAGGTGTGGACGATTTCGCCTCCATGCGAGAAGTGGTCACGCGTCGTTACAAGCGCTTGTGTGAAGAAAGAAAGCCCATGCCCAGCCTGTTATTAATCGACGGCGGGCTCGGACAGCTCCACGCCGCCGCCCAGGCGCTCGATGCTCTCGAAATCATCAACCAGCCTCTAGCCGCCATTGCCAAGCGCGAAGAGATCATCTACCTCTACGGACAGGAAGACGAGCCCATCGTTCTCGACCGTCATTCTCCCGTCCTCCATCTGGTGCAGATGATCCGCGACGAAGCGCATCGTTTTGCTGTAACTTTCCATCGCAAACGCCGCCAGATCCGCGACCGCGCCACCGAGTTACGAGAAATTCCCGGCGTAGGCGAATCAACCACACGCCGTCTGCTCGAACACTTCGGCAGTCTGCAAGCGGTGAAACAGGCGGACGTCGCGGCGCTGTCAGCGGTCGTGACGAGAACACAGGCGGAGGCGATTTTGCAGCACTTCCGGAGCGCGCAATGAAAATATTTGGCAACAAAAAACCCGCTCCCGAGCTGGTCACAACCGGCCGTTTTGAACTGGAGCGCGACGGACACGTGGCTTCCCTCCAATACACGGTGGCCGGCCACGTGCTCGCGCTGCTTCATACCGAAATTCCCGAGGCTCTTCGCGGCAGTGGCGTAGCCTCAACCTTGGCGCAAACCGCGTTCGACTGGGCGCGAGACCATCACATGAAGGTCGATGTGGTCTGTCCCTTTGTCGCCGCATTTCTCGAAACCCACCCTGAATATTCGGATCTGATCCTGCGCTAGCTCCCCGACGGCGGCGCTGGCTCGGGCTTGCGGACAAGCAGGGTGCGTCGGCGTACAATTCCAACCGTGGCTCGTAATCGCTATCGAGCGGGAGGCCCCCATGCCCGTGTATGACTATGTCTGCAACGACTGTCACAAAACCTTCGAATTAATTCTCACCCTGAAGGAACACGAAGTGAACGCGAAATGCCCTGAGTGCGGCAGCAAGAACGTTGAGCAGGAAGCGACTGCGTTTTACGCCGTGACCGGAAAAAAGAGTTAGGCCAAAAGCCAGGCCGCGAATAACCAAGTGATACCCTTTGGCGAAGTTGGGAGGCCTTCTGCGCCCCACGCAGAACTCAGGACCGACTCTTCAAAACCCGCCCACAGGTCCTGAATACTTCTCCCGAGGCTTGAGGAAATAAAGCAACACTGCAATAGCGAGCCGCACCAGGGAACGCCCCCACACCAGGTATCCTGGATAGATCCTTTGGAGGTCCAGCGTGTAAAAGGACAGAAGCGGTGTGAGAGCCAATATGCACAGGCCCGCAATCACCGCATTCACAATGGCCAGATTGCGGACAGGATCGCGGGAGGCGAAGAAGAACAGGAGGCTCAGCATGAGCGCAAGTCCTCCCATCTCCTTCAGTACGAAAAGCAGCAGGGTTGAGACTTCCGCCTCGGGAGGCCGCAAGAAGATCCGCATGATGAGCGGCCTGCTGGCGAAGATCATGAAGAGGCCTCCGACTGCGGTGAATGCGGAGAACACACCCAAAATGATTCGCAATGCACGATAGGGTGGACGGGACATGGGAGCGAACCTCCCTTCGTCGAATCGAAAGATTATACGGCGGAGGAAAAAATCGGCTGCGGTTTTCGCCACCCCAACTTTTTCGGCGACCGGCGACTAACTTCCGATGCGAGACATTTCCGTGAAATCCCACCCTTGCGCAAAGAACGAACGCGCAAGGATGGGGCACCCGCCTTTTGATGGAGAGTCTGGTTATGGCGTGATCTCGTACACTACGCCCCCATTACCGCCGCCGGCTGCCGTGCCGTAGAGGTTCCCTGCACTGTCGAGCACAACGCCGCTGTAGATTTGGCCCCCATCAACTCCGCCGGTGAAGCTATAGAGCAGGGTGTGGGTCCACTTGTTGTTCGCGCCGGGAGTTAGTTTGAAAACGGTGCCGGCATAACCTGGGTCTGCGCCTCCAAAAACAGTTGTGCCGTACAGGTTCCCTGCAGGATCCATAACTAGGCCGGCGCCCGGCTCAGCGCCGTCGGGCCCGGAAAAGTGATGCAGAACGGAGGTAAGCCAGACGTCATATTTGTATTGGCTTTCCGTGAGCAGGTAAACGGCGCCATGACCACCAACTCCTCCAGAGTATGTGGTGCCATACATCTTCAGCACACCGGCTGGATTCACGTTGAGCAATTCACCTAGAGGGTAGCGGCCCGCTGCGCCCGTAAGATTAAAGACGTGCTTCACCACCAGGTGATGGCCATAGGTCCACTCGTACACGTTGCCAACTCCCCACTTGCCTCCGGCGTAGGTGGTGCCGTAGCTCCAGCTGTTGATGCCGCCCCATGGCTGGTTGCCATTGTTTAGTGCAAAGGCGGCGTTAAAATCGCTGCCACCTGAGGTCGGGAGGCGGAAGGCCGTTCCCTGGTTACCGGGACCACCACCGACCGTCGTTCCGTAAAGAGCGCCAGCATTGTAGCGTAAGCTCGATCCGGGAGAACAGCCATCCGTGCCGGCAAGAAAGGTGTGCAGGACGGTGAATGTCCAGCCGCTGTTGGACGGCGATAGCTTGAAGACCGTGCCACACTGGGCTGAAGCATCGCCACCGTCCGCGGTGGTGCCGTAAAGATTGCCTGCTTCATCGATGGCGAGGCCCCCGATCGGCAAATGTCCGTCCGGGCCTCCGGTGAAGTTGTAAAGAACGGTTTCGGTCCAGCCGCTGCCGGAAGCCGTGAGCTGAAACACCGTCCCCTTGCCGTAGAGACCGCCGAATTGCGTCGCTCCATAGAGATTGCCTGCCGGGTCGAAGATTACGCCCGCGTAGGGTGAGTTTCCGTCGACGCCGCCAGTGAAGGCATACAACACTTTCTGGGTCGCTGCGTGGCCACTGGAGATTGAGAAGAGTAGAAACGTGAGAACTACAATAGTCTTCG
>Ga0210407_10003542_pt1 | contig 12628 bp, 10 predicted proteins | sample IncBWC27MmetaG_FD_150860 | JGI IMG/M metagenome (GOLD analysis project Ga0210407, IMG submission 150860) | Forest soil microbial communities from Barre Woods Harvard Forest LTER site, Petersham, Massachusetts, United States - Inc-BW-C-27-M | ecosystem: Environmental > Terrestrial > Soil >... | reverse complement strand
CGGCCATGGTATCGCCGCAATCAACGATCCGGCGTTAATGGATTTGCTAGCGGAACGAAAGATTCCCCTCGAAATCTGTCCGGGAAGTAACATGAAGACCGCCGCCCTCGCCAAGCAGCTCGGTCGCGAGGATGCACGAATGGAAGATCATCCACTCCCCCAACTCCTTCGCCACGGAATTCCCATCGTCCTCTCCACCGACGACCCCGCCATGTTTCACACCACTCTCCGGGAAGAATATGCGAATGCGGCTCGCATGGGGTTGCAGGAACATGAGTTGACTCGCATCGTCGAGATGGGTTTTGAGCACGCTTTTCCGCCTGCCAGCGAGAAGCGCGGAGCATGAAGCGGTCCGGGGCAATGTTATACTGACGGCATGAAAGCACACGTCTGGGTAATGCCAAAACGTACCGTACTCGACCCTCAGGGACAGACCATCCAGCATGCCCTTTCCGGCCTCGGCTATTCCGCCGTGCGCGACGTTCGTCAGGGGAAATTTTTCGTTCTGAACCTCGATGGCTGGAGCCGCGATGAGGCTCAGAAACAACTCGAGCACATCTCCAAAGAAGTGCTGACCAACACCGTCATCGAAGAATATCGCTTTGAAATTGTGGACTAAGCCGCTCTCTCATGAAAAAACTTGCGTATGTTGCAAAAACTTTATCTCCACCCTTTGCTGCCTTTTTCTTGCTCGGTATTCTGGCCGCTATCCCGATCACTGGATGCAGGTCGGGCCGACACACATCGGACTCACAACTGCGCCAAATAGACGACATGTTGGACTCCCAACTCCCCGCGGGCACGAGTAAATCCAAAGTATCCTTTTACCTTGGTTCGCAGGGATTCCCACTCGAAGCTACAAACGATCCTCACGCCCTGGTTGCCGTCGTTCACCACGTGGATACAGAAACGCTCCGGCCCGCAACTGCCCGCGTCACTTTTCACTTTGATGCCAGAGACAATCTCACAACCTACGAGCTTGCTGCCGCGCCTGGCTCTGCTACCCAGCCGTAATCAGACTCGCGACATTTTCCCGAGAATTCGCCTTGGCAAGACCCTCACCATGCTACGCTGCTAGAAACTCTCTGAGGAGACGCCGCGCATGTGCGGAATAGTCGGTTACATCGGGCCCAAGAAGGTTGTGCCGGTCATCATTGAAGGCCTGCGGAAGCTCGAATACCGCGGCTACGATTCCGCGGGTATTGCGGTTGTGCCGCAATCCGGCAAACTGGAGATCCGCCGCGCTCCTGGAAAACTTCGCAATCTCGAAGAAGTGATTGCCAAGCATCCGCTCGAGGGCACTTACGGCATCGGCCACACGCGCTGGGCCACGCACGGCCGGCCGACCGAAGAAAACGCGCACCCGCATCGCGATTGCACCGGCCAAATCGTCGTTGTCCACAACGGGATAATCGAAAACTACCTCGAGTTGAAAGAAAAACTGCAGAAGGAAGGCCACAAGTTCGTCACCGAAACCGACACTGAAATTGTGGCCCACCTCGTTGAAAAAAATTCCCAAGGCGGCGTTCCGCTGGAGGAAGCAGTCCGCCGATCCTTGAAAGAATTGCGCGGCATCTACGCGCTCGTTTTCCTCTCCGCGAATGATCCCCAGAAGATTGTTGCGGCGCGCTTAGGCCCACCCTCGGTCATCGGGCTTGGCGATGGAGAATATTTTGTCGCCAGCGACATCCCCGCCCTGCTTCAGCACACTCGCGAAATGTTTTTCCTCGCCGATGGTGACATCGCCGTTCTCACCGCCAAAGGCGTCCACGTCATGGACCACGACGGCCGTCCCGTCGAACGCCCCGCGCATCATGTCGCCTGGGACCCCATCATGGCGGAAAAGGGCGGCTACAAGCACTTCATGCAGAAGGAAATTTTCGAGCAGCCGCGCGCCGTCCGCGACACTCTGCTCGGCCGCATCTCCCAGGACACTGGAAAAGTCTTCTTGGATGAGATGGCCATCACTGAAAAACAATTCCGCGAATTCCAGCAGGTTCGTATCGTGGCCTGCGGCACGAGCTGGCATGCCGGCCTGGCTGCCAAATTCATGATCGAGCGCCTCGCCCGCCTCCCGGTCGAAGTCGATTACGGAAGTGAATTCCGCTATCGCGACCCGATCATCGATTCGAACACGCTGACCGTGTGCATCAGCCAATCCGGCGAGACTGCCGACACGCTGGCCGCCCAGCGCGAAGCGAAATCGAAGGGCTCGCCTTCACTTGCAATCTGCAACGTGATCGGTTCCATGATCACGCGCGAAGCCAACGGCACGATTCCCACGCACGCCGGGCCGGAGATCGGCGTGGCTTCCACCAAAGCCTTCACGGCGCAATTGACCGCGCTGCTCTTGCTCGCTTCCTATCTTGGCCAGGTTCGCGGGAAGCTCAGCGATAGCGCCGCCAGAACCCTCATGCTGGAATTCACGCGCATCCCCCATAAAATCGAAACTGTCCTGCAGGCCGACGAATCGGGCTTCTACGAAAACCTGGCGCGACAATTTTTCCGATATACCGATTTCCTCTATCTCGGCAGAGGCATCCACTACCCGATTGCCCTCGAAGGGGCCCTGAAGCTCAAGGAAATTTCCTACATCCATGCCGAAGGATATCCAGCAGGCGAAATGAAGCACGGTCCCAATGCGCTGATCGATGAGAATCTGCCCGTTGTGGTCTTGGCCACACGCGACGAATCCGACCCCGAAGCCATGACTCGCTACGAGAAAAGCGTTTCCAACATCAAGGAAGTCAAAGCGCGCGATGGCATTGTCATCTCCATCGTGACGAATGGTGATCATCTCGCGCGCGAAGCCTCTGATCACATCATCGAACTTCCCCCCGCGCCGGAATTGCTCGTGCCTCTGCTGGAAATCATTCCGCTCCAGTTGCTCGCCTATCACATCGCCGTGCGCCTCGGCTGCGACGTCGATCAGCCTCGCAACCTCGCCAAATCCGTCACCGTGGAGTAGCCAGGCCCGTTTCCGCTAATATAGGGGCATGCTTCCCTTTTCTCGAGCGCGTCTCGGAACCGCTTTGGTCCTTCTGCTTTCCGCGGCGCTTACAGCGTCGGCTCAGACTCCGGAGCCTGTTGCCACCGCACCATTGCGCGAAGTCCACGCTGAAGGCGAAAAACTTCTCACGGAGGCTCAAGTCATCACCATAACCGGCCTGCTCCCAGGCACACAGATTGGTAAGGATGATTTGAAAGCCGCCGCCGATAAGCTCGTCCAAAGTGGGCTGTTCGCAAAAGTAAGTTACAACTTCCAGACAAGAGTCGCTGGCGTTCTGGTGACCTATCACGTCGAAGAATCTCCTCGAATCCCCGTTTACTTCGACAATATTCCTTGGTTCTCCGATTCCGCGCTTTCTGACGCCATCCGCGCTAAGTTTCCTTTCTTCGACGGTACTCTCCCCGAAGCCGGGGCCGCTGTGGATGAGGCTGTTGAAGCCGTAAAGGAGTTGCTCGCCTCGCGCGGAGTGCAAGGCTTGCTGGAACATACGGTCATTGCGAATCCGAATGACGAAGGCACCGTGCAGGAAATCCACATTGAAGGCGCTGCAATCGAGATCGCCAAGCTGGAGTTCAGCGATCCTTCCATGAAAGACTCCAAAGCCGTGCAGCAACATCTATCCGAAATACTGGGAAAGCCCTATTCCCGCATGACGATCGATCTCTTTCTCACGGAAGCGATCAAGCCCATCTACCATCAACAAGGTTTTTTGCGCGCCAAACTCGGGCCACCGGAGGTGCGGCTCACCGGTGATGCCGCGCAGAAGCTGCCCTCGAAAATTCCGGTATATGTTCCAGTTGCGACCGGCGAAATTTATCACTGGAAGGAAATCCACTGGACGGGAAATACCCTCGTGTCCGAATTCACGTTGAGCGGTCTGCTCGCCATCAAACATGGCGATGTCGCCGACGGCATGCAAATCGAAGCCGGCTGGAATCGCATTCGTGAAGAGTACGCCCATCGCGGCTACCTCGAAGCCAAACTCGATCCGCAGCCCGCCTACGACGATCAGGCGCACACCGTCTCCTACGCCGTGAGCATTCAAGAAGGACTGCAATACCACTTCGGCAAAATGGTCCTGACCGGAATTTCTCCTGCTGCTGAACGAAAGTTGCAGGCCGCATGGCCCTTCCCCCCCGGAGCCATTTTCGACAAAACAAAGTTCGAGGAACTCCTCGCAAAGCTGCAAATGCAGCAGGAACAGGTCTTTGGTGAATTGCCGCTGCACTATGAAAACGTCGGACACTGGCTGCAAACGGACGCAGGCAAAGGCACTGTGGATGTGCTTCTGGATTTCAAGTGACCTGTGACGCCACCGTTGTGCAATGCCAGGGGCACACTGAGATATACTCAGCACTGCGATGAAACAACTCGTTCATATTCGCCAGCCAGAGAACGCCAGCTTGTCCGCGGAAGAGAAGAAAACTCTTCTGCTCGCACGGCTCGCGGAAATCCCTTCTCTCATCGTCGCCCTTTCCGGTGGTGCGGACTCCGCCTATCTGGCCTGGGCCGCCCACGAAGCCCTCGGTACCGCCGCCCTTTCCGTTACTGCACTCTCGCCAAGTTATTCTGCTCACGATCGCGCCATCGTGGAAGAGTTTGTGAAACAACTGGGCTTGCGCCACGAATTCATCGAAACGCATGAGATGGAGAATCCCTCCTACCGCGCAAACGCCGCCGACCGTTGCTATTTCTGCAAAGACGAGTTGTTTTCAGTCCTGGATGAATTGGCACACGCACGCGGTTTTGCTGCCATCGCCTACGGTGTCAACGCCGATGACACGCTCGATTTTCGCCCTGGCCATCGCGCCGCCACCGAGCATCAAGTGCTCGCCCCACTGCTTGACGCCGCCCTAAGCAAAGCTGAGATTCGGCTACTTTCGCGCCGTGCCGGATTGCCCACTTGGGATCGCCCCGCCTCCGCTTGCCTCTCGTCGCGCTTGCCCTATGGCACGGAAGTGACGCCGGAACGTCTCGGACTTGTCGAGCGCGGCGAAGCCGAATTGCGCGCTCTCGGATTCCGGCAATTCCGCGTTAGACTCCACGACAAGCTTGCACGCGTGGAAATATCCCCCGACGAAATGCCTCGCGCGCTTGCGCCAGAAATGGCTGCAGTCATCGCGAATCGCCTCAAATTGGCCGGCTTCGCGTATGTGGCCTTGGATCTCGAAGGATACCGCCAGGGCTCGCTCAACGAGACACTTTCGTCCATAGGGCAGGGTTCCGCAAAGTCTGCCCGGGGAACATAGTTCCCTGTTTTTGCGTAGCTATAAGTGGGACGGCTGAAGGCAAGTCTCTACGCCGGCACGGAGGATGAATGTCGCGCCACCGTAATCTCTGCTTACCGCTCGTGCTTCTTTCGGCCGTCGCTCTACTGGTTGGCTGCCAGAACGGGCCTACGGTCAGTGGCGCCTTCGATCGCAAATATGACGTGACCGGTCCCATCCGCCTGGAACTGGCCAACGCCTCGGGTAATGTCGACATCACCGGCAGTGCCGACGGTAAAGTGCATGTCCACGGCGATGTCCGTGCCTCCGGCTTCGGCTCGGAGAGTTCGCAGCAGCGCCTGAACGAAACTGTTTCGAATCCTCCCGTCGAGCAAAGAGGCGACACCATTCGCATCGGCAAGGAAATGTCCCGCTTGCACAACGTCAGCATCGTGTACACCATCCAGGTGCCGCACGACACGGAAGTCAGCGCTACCGTCGCGTCCGGCGCACAGACCATTCGCGGCGTGCGGGGTCCGGTCAAGGTGCAGGCTGCTTCGGGCTCCATCCGCGTCGAAAAAATCGAGCGCGACGTCCAACTCTCCACCGCCAGCGGGTCTATCTCCGCAACTGATATTGGCAGTGAGGTGCGCGTAAAGTCCGCCACGGGAAGCGTGACGGTGACCAACACCCGCGGCGATGTAATCGTGGACGCCCTTTCAGGCACCATTCACATATCTCGGCCCGGCGGGCGAATTGAAGCGGGTACCGCCAGCGGCGAAGTCGAGATTGAAGGTGCGGCGAGTGATGTAAAGGCGCATGCGGCCTCCGGACGTGTTTCCGTCCAGGGTAATCCCGGCACCGACAGCTACTGGGAACTGAAAACGATGTCCGGCGGCGTACAACTCGGCGTGCCGTCTTCCGCGAATCTCCATCTCTCGGCGGAAGCAGTCTCCGGCGAGATTCGCACTGACGTTCCCATCGTCGTTGAGGAACAAGGCAAACATTCTCTTCGAGCCCATATGGGCAGCGGCGGCGGGCGCGTGGACGTGCATACCGTCTCCGGCGAAATTCGCGTGACCGGCACGAGATAGTCTGATGCGCCCTGCAGTTCTAGGCTTCGATGAAATCTTCGAACAATTAGCGACAATTCCTCCTGATACCTTTAGAATCCCGCTTGTATGATTCTCCAGCCCGTCTCTTGCTGCGCAGCATCTCTTCTTTTCCTCGCTGCGCTTGCCTCGCCAGTCTGTGGGCACATTCCTTCGCAGAACGAGAAGCCACAAAACCCACCTTCGAAATCTTCCGCCAAACAGCCTTCGCCTGAGGAGCAATTGCAGCAGGCCATCAATATTTCCGGGAACGACCGCGCCGCGCTGGTCCGCAACCTGGAAGCCTACCTGAAGGAATATCCCGATTCGCGCCAGCGTCCGCAGATTTATCGGGCTCTTGTGGAAGCCAGCTTGCAGTTAAGAGACAACGTGCGCGCCGCCGGATACGCCGAAAGAATCGTCGCGCTCAATCCCGACGATATCTCCATGACCATTTTGACGATTCAGTTGCTCGAACGGAGCGGCGAGGAAGCGGCTCTCCGCCGGGCCACGAACTACGCCACGCGCGTGCTCGAGTTTATCGAGCGCAGCTCTCCCGGCGAAAAATCTCCCAAGATTTCCCCGGCAGAATGGGCCTTGGAGAAAAAACGCGATCGCATGAATATCCTCTCGATGCGCGGAAGGCTCGAACTGAAGTTGAAGGACACGGCTGCGGCGCAGAAGGACTTTGAGGCTAGCTACGCGATGCTGCCCTCCTCGACAGCCGCGGAACAACTCGGCGAAATTGCTGAATTGAAAAAGGACTTGAACGGTGCCGTCCAGAAATACGCGCGCGCTTTTGTACTGGCCGAGGCCACGCCCGGATTTTCCAGCCGCCGGGAGATTCGTCAAAAACTGGGCAACGTCTGGCGGCTCTCCCATGGCTCGGACGATGGTATGGGTGAGTATTTGCTTCGCACTTACGATGAAATCTCGCAGGCCTCTCTCGCCCAGCCCAGGAAAAATGCGGACGCCCGCGAGCCTGCGGACTTCACCCTTCGGAAAGCTCCCGAAGGTACGGCTTTTCCGCTGAAGGAAATCAAGGGAAAAGTTCTCGTCGTCAATTTCTGGGCCACCTGGTGCGGCCCCTGCCATGAGCTTGAGCCTTCGTTCTCTCGCGTTGCCGCGGAATTCTTGGCAAATTCCGATGTGCTTTTCCTCGCCGCCAACTGCGACGAGGATGAATCTCTGGTAAAGAGTTATCTTGAATCGGACAAGTTTTCCATGCCCGTTGTATTTGCCGATGGCCTCGACCGGTTCTTCACCGTCAACGCCTTCCCAACTGTGATGGTGATCGACCGCGTGGGGAAAGTTGCCTACCGCTCGGATGGTTTCGAACCCGACAATTTTGAACCCAACTTGAGAGCCGCCGTCCGGCATGCTCTGGCACCGCTTAGTGCTTCATCGCCGCCAGCGAAACCTGCTCCCTAAGCGCGCAAATCACTAGCCACTCACCGACGTACCCTGCGGATAGCTTTCTGCAACTTCTCGCGCGGCCAGAATCGTATTGACGTGAATTCGAATGGTGTCATCGACGCGCCGCGCGTATCCGCCGGCAAGTGTCGTCGCCACGGGAATCTTGCGACGCCGCGCTTCCTCGAAAACGAGGCGGTCGCGCCGCTTCAATCCTTCTTTGGTGAGCGACAGTCCGCCCAGCTGATCCTCGCAGTAGGGGTCGGCGCCTCCAACATAAAAAAGAATTTCCGGCCGGAATTCGTCGAGCGCTTTCTGCACCGCTGGAATCAACGCGCCCAGATACTCGTCATCATCTGCGCGGTCATCCATGTTGAGGTCGACGCTCGAAGGCGGCTTGTGCGCCGGATAGTTATTTTCTTGGTGAATGGAAATCGTGAAGACCGTGGGATCGTTTCGGAAGATCGCTGCGGTGCCGTTCCCGTGGTGTACATCCGTATCGACCACGATTGCTTTCTTGATCGCGCCATCGGCTTGCAGCTTGCGGATCCCCACCGCCACATCGTGAATCGCACAGAATCCTTCGCCGTGACCAGGATACGCGTGATGAAATCCCCCGCTCAGATTGGAACCAAATCCGTCGCGAAGCGCGCACTGGCCAGCGAGGATCGTTCCACCGGCAGCTAGCCACACTGCTTCGACGAGTTCTTTCGAATACGGGACTTCCAGCTTCATCACTTCGCTGGCGGTCAGAGTGCCGATTTTAAGTTTATGCACCCAGTCCGCTGTATGCACGCGCAGTAAGTCCTCGTCGCTCGCAGGATTCGGACGCAAAAAGTCTTCTGGCGTAGCGATGCCTTCGCGGAGGAGCATTTCGTGAATAAGCCGGAATTTCTGCGATGGAAAAACGTGCGGCCCAAGATTCAAATCATACCGCTGGTGATAAATCAGTTTGAACGGCAGCATGCTGCGTGGCGCGGCTAGTTCTCGCGCTCGAGGATAAAATCCGGGAGCGTTGCGAGAGCGCGCGCGAATTCGGAATCGGGGCGGCCGTTGAGGCAGGCTTTGGCGCGATGGGCGTATTCTTGTGCCAGCGCGCGGGTGCGGCCAAGCGCGCCGGATTCATGCACGAGGGCAACGAGCGTTTCCGGGCGCACGGAATTGAATTCTTTTTCTTCGAGCACGCGTGCGACCATCTCGCGCGCGTCGCGATGGCCATTTTCCATCGCGTAAATCAAAGGAAGTGTAACCTTGCCTTCCTTTAGATCACTCAGCACCGGCTTCCCCAGTTGCTCCGCTGACGCCGTAAAATCGAGTAGATCATCCACGAGCTGAAACGCCAGGCCGGCGTAACGCCCGTATTCGGCGAGCGCCTGTTCTTCTTTTCCTTCAAGTCCGCCGAGCACTGCGCCGAGTCTCGCACATCCACTGAAAAGGCACGCCGTTTTGTAGGTGGCCAGCCGCAAAGCGTCTTCTTCAGTCACATCGATGCGGCCGATTTTTGCGAGCTGGATCAATTCGCCTTCGACCATTTTCTGGGTCAGGTCGATCAGGATGTCGAGGATTCTAAAATTGCGCTCTTCCAGAGCCATCTGGAAGGACTGCATGTAGAGCCAGTCGCCGGTGAGGACGCTGCGATGATTGCCCCACTTGGAATTGGCGGACGGGCGGCCACGGCGCGTGTCCGCGCTATCGATAACATCGTCGTGAATTAAGGTCGCGCTGTGCAGAAGTTCGACGACCGCGGCCATGCGGATGGCGCTGCGATCTTTGCGGCCGGCATAGCTGGCGGAGAGAAGCAGGAGCGCGGGACGCATGCGCTTCCCTCCACCGCCCAGCAAATACTCGGTGATTTCCGCAACGGGTGGGAACGCAGCATCGCTCTGCCGGGCAAGCTCTTCTTCGACCAGGACAAGGTCGTCGCGAACGAGATCGAAAATCTCTTTGGCCGTCAGAAGAGCGATGGTCTATCTCCCAAGCTAATTCTTTTCGCGAAGACTGGAGGCCACAAAACTCGCTGGCTGGGCGAGTCCGAAGAAACGCCGAAAATTCCCTGTAGTGGCGGCGGCAATCTCTTCCGGCCAACAGTTTCTCACAGTCGCGAGCGTGCGCGCCACCTCCGCGACGTAGGCAGGCTCGTTGCGCTTGCCGCGCCAGGCCTGCGGCGCGAGGTACGGAGCGTCCGTCTCAATCAAAATGTTCTCCAGCGGCAAAGCCTTCGCAACGTCGCGAATGTTCTGCGTTTTCGGATAAGTTGAATTCCCCGCAAAGGAAATCAGGAAACCCATGTCGATGCCGCGTTGCGCGTCCTCGAGCGTGCTGGTGAAACAGTGCAAAATTCCGCCGAGGCCGGTGGGCCGCCAGTGCTCTTCGATCATGCTCAGGCAATCTGACCAGGCATCGCGGCAATGAATGATGATCGGCAACTTGGCTTGGTGCGCGAGGGCCATCTGATCGCGAAACACTTTATGCTGCACTTCGCGCGGAGAATGATCGTAGAAATAGTCGAGACCAATCTCGCCCCAGGCGATCACTTTGGGATGTTTCGCCAGCCGCGCCAGCTCATCCAAATGTTGTTGCGTGACTTCTTTTGCTTCGTGGGGGTGAATTCCTACAGTTGTGTAAATCCAATCGTGGTGTTCGGCATAAGGTAGAGCAGCATCGAGTTTCTCCGGGCCGGGTCCAGTGCCGATAGCGAGCAATGTCGAGACGCCCACAGCGCGCGCGCGTTCCAGCATGGCTTCACGGTCCTCCGCGAATTGCGGGAAGTCGATATGCGCGTGGGAGTCGATAAGTTCCATTGTTAAAATATTGCCGAGTAGGGGCGCAGCATGCTGCGCCCCTGCCAGGAGAACGTTTATTTCAAGCGGGCGCCGATTTCGACGTCTTCGTCGGGGAAGCCGGCGAGGACGGGGCGGCCTTCGGGGCCAACGGAGGCGGCAACGATCATGCCGTTGGATTCGACACCGCGGAGCTTGCGGGGCGCGAGATTGACGACGACGGCGACTTTGCGGCCGATCAATTTTTCCGGCTCGTAAAATTGGGCGATGCCGGCGCAAATCTGGCGAATCTCGGTGCCGATATCGACAGTAAGCTTCAGCAACTTGTCTGCGCCGACAATGCGTTCGGCGGTTTTGATTTGCCCTACGCGCATCTCGACTTTGGCGAAATCCTCGATGCCGATTTTTTCCGGCGTAGCTTGCGGCGTAGCCGCTGCAGCGGCACCGCCACCGGCTGGTGTGCTCGCCGGCGTCGCCGGCGCGGTAACGGGCGACGGGGCGTTCTGTGCATCTTTTTCCATGGCTTCCATCCTCTCGATTGCTTCTGCTTTTTCAACGCGGGGAAAAAGCGCTTGCGACTTGCCGAGTGCGGTGCCCGGCGCAAGCTGCCCCCATCGCAAACCATCCAATGCGATAGAACCGGGCTGCCCCGGCTGGCCGAGCAGCGACCACACTTTGGTGGTGCTCTCCGGCAAAACGGGATGCGTCAATGCAGTGACGATGCGCAGAACCTCCGCGGTGGTCCAAAGAATCGTGGAACGGCGCTGCTGATCGGCTTCGCTATCGCCGAGCGACCAGGGATGCTCCGTCGTCAAGTATTTGTCCGTCGCGGCAACGAGCGCCCAGATTTCTTCCAATGCGAGAGAAAATCCCAGCTTGTCGTACTGCTCCAGGACTTCTCCGATGACTTCTTGCGCTTTCGTGGCGAGCGCGGTGTCCTGCGGTTGAAGTGCGGCAGGTTTGGGAATTTTGCCGGCGCTATTTTTCTCAATCATCGCCGCAGTGCGGCTGGCAAGATTTCCGAGGCCGTTGGCGAGGTCGCTGTTGTAGCGCTGGACGAGCGCGTCGTAACTGAAATTGCCGTCTTGGCCGAACACCGTTTCGCGCAGAAGGTAGTAGCGAAGCGCGTCCATGCCCAGGACGTGAACGATTGGACGCGGCCGAACGACGTTGCCGAGCGACTTGCTCATTTTGGCGCTGTCCATGAGCAGCCAGCCGTGGGCCCAAATTTGTTTCGGCAACGGCAGGCCTGCGGCCATCAGAAAAGCGGGCCAGTAGACGGAGTGGAAACGGATGATTTCTTTGCCGACGAGATGGAGATCGGCGGGCCAGAATCCGGTTTTCTCATACTGCGGGCCGCCGACGGCACTGAGATAGGCGGTGAGCGCGTCGAACCAGACGTAGAAAACGTGCGGCTCTTCGCCGGGAACGGGAATGCCCCAGCGAACCGAAGTACGCGTAATGCTGAGATCGCGGAGGCCGCCCTCGACAAAACTGAGAACTTCGTTGCGGCGCGCTTCGGGTCGGATGAAATCGGGATGCTTGGCGTACCAATCGAGTAGCGGCTTCTGGAAGGCGGAAAGCTTGAAATAGAAATTGGCTTCGGTGACGGTTTCCGTGGGTCGGCCACAATCGGGGCAATTTTCGCCGGGCTTCACGTCCACGTAAGCATTGTCGTAGATGCAGTATTGGCCGGTGTAATGGCCGGGATAGACAAAGCCATTGTCGCGGCATTGCTTGAAGAGCCATTGCACGGTGTGCGCGTGTTTCAAGTCTGTGGTGCGGATAAATTCATCGCCCTGGACGCCAAGTTCGTCCCAGAGGGCGCGCCACTCGGCGGCCATTTCCGCGACGAATTCGGATTCGGGCACGCCAGCTTTCTTGGCGGAGCGCTCGACGTTGACGCCGTGTTCATCGGTGCCGGTGGTCATGACCACGTCGTAGCCGCGCATGCGCTTGTAGCGGCGGATGGTGTCGCACACGATGGTTGAGTAGGTATGACCGATATGCGGCAAGCCGTTCGTGTAGTAGATCGGCGTAGTCAGGTAGTATTTTGGTTTTCCGGGCATTTTTAAAAGTTTTCAGTTATAAGTTATAAGTTTTAAGTAAGAAAAATCTGGCGGCGTA
>Ga0210407_10003541_pt1 | contig 12629 bp, 12 predicted proteins | sample IncBWC27MmetaG_FD_150860 | JGI IMG/M metagenome (GOLD analysis project Ga0210407, IMG submission 150860) | Forest soil microbial communities from Barre Woods Harvard Forest LTER site, Petersham, Massachusetts, United States - Inc-BW-C-27-M | ecosystem: Environmental > Terrestrial > Soil >... | reverse complement strand
CGTTCCACGCCCATCAAAACTTTGTCTTTGGACATCTCGAAATCGGCCATGGTGACGACTTTGCGATTTTGCCGAGCCGCCCAAAGCGCCGCTTCGTTCACGAGGTTAGCCAGATCTGCGCCCGAAAAACCCGGAGTACCGCGTGCGATGACCGAGAGATCCACGTCGTCCGAAATCGGAACCTTGCGCGTATGCACGCGGAGAATTTCCTCGCGCCCCTTGATGTCTGGCCGAGGCACTACGACGCGCCGATCAAACCGGCCGGGACGCAACAGCGCCGGGTCCAAAACGTCGGGGCGGTTCGTCGCAGCGATCAGAATGACGCCTTCGTTCGATTCGAAACCGTCCATCTCCACAAGCAGAGCATTGAGGGTCTGCTCGCGCTCATCGTGACCGCCGCCCAAACCAGCGCCACGGTGCCGGCCAACGGCGTCGATTTCGTCGATGAAGATGATGCAGGGTGCATTCTTCTTCCCTTGTTCGAAGAGGTCCCGCACGCGGCTGGCACCTACTCCGACGAACATCTCCACGAAATCGGAGCCGGAAATGGAGAAAAACGGAACGTTGGCCTCACCAGCAATGGCCCGTGCGAGCAGAGTTTTACCCGTTCCTGGAGGCCCGACCAACAGAACGCCCTTTGGAATACGCCCGCCAAGCTTCTGAAACTTTTGCGGATCTTTCAGGAATTCGATGATCTCCTGCAGTTCTTCCTTGGCCTCGTCAATACCGGCTACATCCTTGAAGGTTGCCTTCTTCTGCTGCGCGGTCAGCAAACGCGCTCGTGATTTACCGAAGCTCAGCGCTTTATTGCCACCGGCCTGCATCTGCCGCATCATGACAATCCAGAAGCCAACCAAAAGAAACAGCGGCGCCGCAGTGAGCAGGAAGTTGATCCAGTCAGCGCGAGTGACTTCCTTGACGTTAATCAGAACGCCCTTGTCGCGCAATTCCTTAGTGAGATCCGGGGCGGCTTCTTTGAACAACGTTACTCGGAACTTCTTGGCCGGTTCGCGCCACTCGCCCTCGATTTCATAGCTGTTCGGAGAAAGGTAGAGCGTGACTTCCTTTACATTTCCTCGGTCTACCTGGCTCATGAATTCGCTATAGCTGGGTTCCTCCTGGCGCGCGGATTGCCCGCTGGCCGACACCATGCGCCAGAGCACGACGCATAGCAGGACAATGAACATCCAGAAGAGTATGGTTTTTGCCGTGGAACTCGAATTCACGCTTTACCTCTTTCTTTCCTTACGCGTAGCTGCCTGCCCGGCCAACCCTAAGCGTCGCGCCCGGCGCGGCTGCATACCCACGTATGGCACGTTACGGTACCACCCGCGGCTGCCCGCAAGACCGTAACCTGCCAGATATTTAGATGCTGCATCGAAGCAAAAGTAATCAGGCTTGAGGTCGACCTTTCGCTCCGATGGCTTATCGAAAAGTGTAGCTAACTTCAACGAACGCGGACGGGTCTCTTGAAGCCGTTTCAATAGAAAATCCTGTGTCAGACCCGATTGAACTATGGCATCGACGACGAGCACGTCGCGCTTCTCCAGACGCGGAGGCCGGCTAAAATAAATCTCTCTCCGGTCATGCCCGCTAAACTGAACGTCCCGGATTTCCGCCCATACGAAATGGCAAACCACCGGGCAGGAGATCCGCCTGATCAAATCAGCCGCAAAAACAAATGCGCTATCGAGCATTATCACGATATCCAGGGTTCGATCCCCATAGTCCCCGGATATCGCTCGCCCTAATGCCGTAACCCTTTGAGCCAGTTGCTGGGAGGTGTAAACAGGCTCCAGGGCCGGTTTCAAATCTCTTCCTCCGAAATAATCACTCCCGCGCGAGTTGCCGCTCCGGCTGCGAAATCCGCTGCCACAGGCAAGCCTCGCGTCCAGACCAGCATATCCGCGCTCGTCAAAACTGGCCACCCCTCCCGATCCGGCACGGCTACCCGCTTCATTCTGAAGAACTGCTTGAGTTTGCGGGAGCTGCGCCGCCCCTTTGGCCGGAAGGAATCACCATGACGCCAATTGCGCAGAACCAAAGGTGTGTGGAGCAAGTCCTTGTCTAATGCTAGCTTGTACACCTCAGTGTCGCTCCCCAAGAGGTGCCAGTCAACCACTTTCAGGTGAAAGCGACGTTCGATTTCGGGCACCGCAACCACGGTGGATTCCCCGAGATTTCCGAGCGTGACAACTCTCGAGAAACTCGGAGGAACGTCGGGATTTCCTTCCAAGCGGGCGGCATATTCGCTCGTTTGTTCCTTGGCACGCGAAAACCTCAACCACTCAAAGCATCGTTCTACGATTACTCCCGGCAATTCGACGCGAGAGCCACTCGAGCCCGACGACGCCATTTGGACCACACGTTCCACGTGATCGGCAGTCCATTGCCGGCTATGGCCGCGCAGTTCACTAATAATTTCGCGAATCAGCCGCTTTGAAACCGCCGATCGCGCCTCTTTGGGTAAATCATTGCCCAGGAGCACACTACCGTTCGAATACGGATTTAATAAATCGGCGCAACGGATGCGCAGGAGGCTGCTGCCTTCTCGCTCTAAAAGAGACACCAGTAACGTGCGAGTCGTTGCCTTCCAGTAAACTTCGTCTTCCCGAGACCTCTCGGCCAGACGGCTCAAATGGGCGACGACCGCGGGTTGAATCTGGCTTTCCAAAATTGGCAGAATCTGGTGCCGCAGCCGGGACCGCATCCGCGACTGATCGTAGTTGCTCACGTCTTCTCGCCACGACTGACTCAGATCGCGCAAATATTCTCGCAGCTCAGCGCGACGGGTATCGAGCAGCGGACGGACTACGTGTCCGTTCACCGGATAAATCGCTGCCAAGCCCGAGGGACCCGTTCCCCGGAGGATTCGCGCCAAGACGGTCTCCGCCTGGTCATCGCTCGTATGCGCTACAGCCACGCGGTCGATTCGCCCTTCTGCTACTAAGTCGGCGAAGAACCGATAACGCAGCCGCCGCCCAGCGTCTTCCAAATTCCAACGTTTTGTGCGCGCGACACGGGCCACATCTTCACGGCCGGAAAAGAATGGAAGACCGAGGTGAGCCGCCAACGCTGCGACGAATTGTTCGTCGCCTTCCGAATCCGCCCCTCGCAGGCCGTGGTTGAAGTGCAGCACTCTAAGGCGAATTCCTTGTTCGCTGCTTACTTCGTGCAGAATCCGGAGCAGGGCCACCGAATCAGAACCGCCTGAGACGGCGAGGCCTACACGCTCACCGGCCCGCAACATCGCATGCCGGGAAATCGTATTCAGGACCCGCTTGATGAGGTCGGTGGACACGGAAGATTCCCAGTAGTATAGCTCGCCGCTACGATGTTCGATCTAGCTTCGGCATGAAGTCCAAGCGCCGCCGGATATCCTGTTGTCTGGACATTAAGTGGGTAGCATCACATAGTAGGTGGCGTGACGGGTTGGCGGAACCGCATTCCTTCGCTGATATTGGCCCCAAGACCTAGATTCAGTCATCAAACTCGCGAATTTTACTCTGCTCGAAATACCCCAAGTAGATGATTTCATGGGACAAGACTGAGTTCGTTTTGTAATTTTGCCTCCTCGCAGAAAGGGCAATTGATTTACCGGCGGATTCTTGGAGACGATCGAGTTAACTGGCTTCGACGCCACTCCTCTCGAGTCAAGCGCTCGATTCATAACATCAGGATTAGTCTTCTAATAAGAAGGGAATTCTCGGGCGGAAAGCCGTGGGTCTATTACTGTCCGATTTCGATGTTGAGGCTTGGAGACGGAGGATGGCCGAGCGTCCGGCTACTCTGCAACAGTTGAGCTACAGTACGATCAACCTCGCGGCAAATGTGTGCTTCGTACCGAATTATCCGATCGACATTTTCGGCTCGTGGGACGAGTTGAGAGTTCCTCTCATTTTCTGTTAGTTCTGCACTCATGGAATCGGAGACGCTCTTGACATGCTTCAGATATTCGATTTCGCCGTCCAATTTGGACATCAACTTTTTGCACTGTTTTCCCTGGAACTCGTTTGTGTCTTTTTCTGACCATGCATCCCGCTTTTTCCGTTCAGACTTCGCAAACGCTTCTGTTATCCCCTGCTGCGTGCGCACGTCGAACTCTTCACCGGGAAACCTTCCATAGAGTTTTCTCATAAGCGGAAGATCAAAATAGGCATCGTACCCCCTCTGAAGAAGGCGTTCGCGCCAGTCGGTAAGGAGTTGCATGCATCGCCCGACGACGAAAGGATTAGCCAAGAATTCCATCAAACCTCGCTCGCTCTTCTTGGAATTGAGCCGATCTTCTTGTTCTAGAGCCTCCCTCTGGAGCTTGTAGTCACTACGTTGCTTGAGAATTTCAGCAGATTCTGCGACGAGCAGACGGCGATGCCTCCCGAAGAGCATAGCGAGTTTCTCCACCCGCAGCTCGTCGATCACATTCTGAGGTTGGAAGTAATTCCGTAGCTCTTCCACAAGCTTCTCGTGATCCGCTTTCCGCTCAAATCCCCTCAGAATCCCGGCCGCGAAGATTCCATGTTTAAGCGCATTCATTTTGGACCGCTGCTTTCCACCTGGTGTACGTGGTCCTGTAGCAGATTTCGACAGAACCTGGGGCTGTGAGGTTTGTATCGACTCGTCATTAATTGTCGGCTGATTGTTATCCCCACTCCGTCCTGGTTCGAAATCATTCATCGCAATTCTCCGGAGATGGTTGGTCAGCGACTGAGTTCTTCTGAGGATTTCCTGCAATGGAGCACGAATCACACTTCTCGCACCGCGTGCATACCTTGTGTACGCAAATAGTCTCACCGCAACGGGCGCACGCTGTAACCCATGACGGGAGACGTTCGTAGCCGTTGGAGGCTCTGACTAACTCTGCAAGCGACATGGTCTTCGGCACAACGGAAGGTGTGCCGAGTCCTTCCTCGAACACTATCCTGAAGGCCTCCAAATCGCTATGCGCACCGTCCTCAATGAAAGCTGCGATGATAGTCGGCCATCCCAGCCGACAAGCGCCCTTCGAAATTGAATCCGCATGCCCTGCCGCCATGGACGTCGCCAGCCCGGCGGCGCTTGTATCCTTCTCGCTTACCGCATTTTCGCATTGATTCTCAAGTCGCGAATTTTCTGGGGAAGACATTAATTTCCTTTCTCGAGAGAAGTCTGATTCACAGCCTCACTCAACAATAATGACGCAGGAAATTCGCAGTATCGACGGACAATTACTTGCAGACGTTTTTGTCCACTAGTTTCGGTAGAATCCATTCAACTCGAGCTGAAAACTGGAACGAGTTAGTGTTTTGGGCCCTAGGCGAACCGAGCCCAGAAGCAGTAGAAGGCGATACACCCTTTGTATCAGGGCTTATGCGTCAAATGGAAGGGATTACAGATCTAGCCCAAGAATGCGTTCGGCCAGTTCGACGGTAACGTACGCTTTAACGATTTTTAACGCGAGAGCTTCGTTCATATCGATATATTCTTGCTCGATCCACACTCCGTGTCGTCCAAACAATTTATTAACCGCCTGTCTGCCGGCCTCGGTGTTATGTTGTTCAGGATACAGGAACGGGACCATTCCGGTCCGGGAACAACCGAAGAATTGCAATGCAGCTGCTAGGCAAATCTGTTGCGCAGTATTCTCGCCCTTTGCTCCCCTCGGTCGTCCCTCACATGGCACTATAACCGAGTTAAGTTTTGGCATTATTTCTAATGCCGCCAATTGTTGATCGGTTTCATCAAGCAACTGAAAACTGGACCAAGAAGACTCGGCCCATTGTTTAGCTTTGAGTCTTGTTAAACAGGCGCTGGCCGTAGCTGAATTGAACTGAAGCCTGCTACCCGAGCTTAATCCGTCGCGGGCGCCTTCCAGAATTTCGTTGTCCCTCACAGATTCAACGCAATCAAAAACCTTCTTCAGAATATCCCGAGAAGTTAGAGAGGCCGGCAGTACGTTGCCGACCCCCTGATGCTCAGGAGGCGTAGCGTGCCGTTCGGATTCTGACTTATTACGCAACATGTAGACCCCGTAGTGTATGATGCCCTGACCGCGCCAGATGATAGCCGGCTTCTTGTGCCGTAAAATCCCTCACTCCTTTCCGGTAAGCAGCCATTCGAGCGACTTTCCGAACTCTCGACTGATGGCAAGCAAAATCTCTGCCCCAATCTCGACGCGCCCGTGCTCAGCCGTAGAAAGGTAGCTCTGACTAACGCCAATCCGCTGTGCGAATTCCTCCTGCGTCATGTCAAACCCCCGCAATTGCCGAATCCGTCTGCCTACCGTTTTCCAGTCAACTGCTGTTCCCTTCGTCGGCAAGATTCTCCTTGACATGTATATGTGTAGATAAATAAAATATCTGTATACACATTAACCAGGTTGACGACCCCAAGTTCTAGCAATTGTTTTTTACATCCTTAGGGGACCGAGCGCAATGAAACAAATTGAGGAGTCTGAGGCGCCGATGATGGGTTATTGGCTCTATCGTTCTCGGATGCGTATGCTCCTGGCCAAAACCCCACAAAACATAGGAGAAGATGCTCGTGAGAAAAAGCAAGGGTAGCGCCGCATTCAGGTCGAATGCCAAGTGCGCGCACGCAATGTGGGGTGAGTTCCCCAGGATCGCTCTGCAGAGACTCAAAGAGTTAACGAAAACATATGACCTCTCAGTGGCGGCCGGAGATCTCCAGCTTCTGGACGGCCGATGGTACGTAACGCATGCCGGCCTACTCCGAATCGCCGAGTGCAACCGATGCTCCGGAATCAGAACGGTTATTCAGAGGGATCTATCAGACCCGCTCTCTAGCCGATGGGTCTTCAAGGCAATCGCCTACAGAACCAGCCGATCGCGAGGATTCGTCGGCTATGGCGATGCGGATCCTTCAAATGTGTCGCCACTTGTTCGTGGCGCCGAGTTACGTGTGGCCGAGACCCGGGCAGTCAATCGAGCTCTTCGCAAGGCCTATGGTATTGGCCTCTGCTCCGTCGAGGAACTTGGGTGGGAACCGAAACACCTCAATCCACCTGATCCGCAAAAAGCCCATTCCGCTTTACACAACAACAATGGTCATCAGAATGGCAACCCACGCCTCCGTGATCGTCTGTGTCTCTGCTCGCGAGTGGCATCCCGCAGGTTAGGCGTACCACAAGAATCAGCGGCAAAAGCTTTGACGAGATTGGCATCGAGCTGATGCTTGCGGATCAAGAGAACTTCATTACGAACTTAGCTGAATGGGCGACGAAAGATCGCCCAGCACTTCTCTGCAAGCTGAACAGTTATGCCGCACCGCACGAGGTCAGCTCATGACGCGCCACATTCCCGGTTTACATCACGAAAGCAGAAATAGCGCAAACCTTGAAGGCATTTTCCTGGTTCGAGTCGAACGAGCCTTTTATCGATGGCATCCGACCAGGCCTTTTTATCTCGTGCGATTCTCTGTCGTTGAACCCAAAGAATACCGCGGCCATTCCCTCACCGGCCGGATTTACTGCGCACCCAAAGCAGTCTGGCGGCTGAGCTGGTTCCTTCGAGATTTCGGCTACAACACCGATCTGCTGGGCCGAGACGAACTCGACGAAAAAGCTTTGCTCGGTCTGCAAGGCATGGTTCGCGTTTCACACACGGTACTGAATGGACATTCCTTCCTAAATTTGGACGGATTCGCTCCAGCTACTGATTGGGAGGAATTTGCTCCTGCACCGACACGAAGTCAGCCATGACCTATAGTTACCCCAAATCGCTCAGTATCTCCGTTGCCCGAGAAGCTATCGCTATCGATATCTTGATGGCTGGAAGGAAAAGGACAGCCGGCCAACTTTGTTGTTTGGCCGCCAAACGTGAGGTGGAGAAACACCTCACCGGGCAAGAAATGGAGCCGTGGGAAATAATCTATTTCAAGATCTACAAGAGCCAGCTGCCAGTCATTGAGCGAGCTCTAGAAACGGCAGGATTGATGCTTGGGAATGACAAATCGAGAGGCTACTGCCTGGAGATGATCTGCGCGGACTTTCTGGCCGGAGCGAGCCTAGAGAGCGGCGAAGCGGTAATTGGACCTTGCCATCCCGAACCCGGGTCGGCAACATCGCACCAAGCGCAGGACCCTAAGACTAATTCATGAGGATCACGAAGCGCCCAAGGCTCCGCCTCGATTTAAATTCATTTCAGCTCTTGCGGAACTCAATCCTAAGGCGCGACGACTGGCGGTGCCAATCGTGCGGTTCACGGTTAGGGTTAGAAGTCCACCACATTACACCGCGCAGCAAGTTGGGCGATGATGTTGAAGAAAACCTAATTACTCTTTGTTGGGCATGCCACCGCCGGATCCATTCAAAATAATGCGAGCAGCGGCCGGTTTTCGCTGATTCTCTTGATCACCTGATGTTGGATCCATGGGTAGGTTTTCTCAAGGCCATCTCGTAAAGGTCTGGACGGACGCCAGCCGAGTTTTTGCTCGATCAGTCGATTGTCCGAGTTGCGGCCGCGAACGCCCACCGGGCCCCCAATATGGCGCAGCGAGAGCTTTTTGCCCGCAATCTCCATGATCAAATGTGCCAGCTCATCAATGGTCACCATTTCATCTGACCCAATATTCACGGGACCGGAAAAGTCGGAGTCCATGAGGCGCGCAATCCCTTCTATGCAGTCGTCAATATAGAGAAATGACCTGGTCTGGCAGCCGTCTCCCCAAATTTCAATTTCACCGTGATTTGCAGCTTCAGCGACTTTGCGACAGATCGCCGCGGGTGCTTTTTCGCGGCCCCCTTTCCACGTGCCGTCCGGCCCAAATATGTTGTGAAAACGCGCGATGCGCACCGAAACGCCGTAATTCCTCATGTAAGCGAGATAGAGCCTTTCGCTGAACAATTTTTCCCAACCATATTCGCTATCTGGAGCGGCGGGATATACTGAGTCCTCTGAGCATTTGGGATTTGGGGGTTCTCCCTGGTTGTAGGCAGGATAGATACAAGCCGACGAGGAGTAAAAAAATTTCTGAACACCTGCGCGATAACCGAATTCCAAAATATTGAGATTAATTGTCGCGGAGTTGTGCATCACCGCAGCATCATGAGCGCCCGTGAAGAGATAGCCTGCGCCCCCCATATCGGCTGCGAGTTGGTACACTTCGTCGATTCCGTTGACAACGGAGTGTGCAAAATTCTGATCCCGAAGATCGCATAGAATGAACTCGTCCGCAGCACTACTCGAGAAATCATGCGGCTTCATGTCTGCCCCGCGAACCCAGTAGCCCTCCTCTTTCAAGCGCTTTACTAAGTGGCCTCCGATGAAACCACCTGCACCACATACAAGAAGTCTTTTGTTATTCATGAGCCCAATCATCCCCCTCTAGTTCTGAGCCCTGGCAAACCCCATATTCTCAGTTGCAGCCTCTGCAAATTAAAGCGCTTTGGCGGTGCGAACCAAAATATACGAACCCAGCCAAATTGACCAATTCCGAACGTAAAATGGGAGTTTGAATCGTAGCCAGCCGAACAGAAGCAAAGTTTGTATCCGAATGGCCCTCATCTGCATCTGATCGTCTATCTCGGGGAGGTGTAGTTGGCGATGTTCATGGCAGCGGAAGCGGCGACCCTTATCGAACAAGGATCCTCGCGTTACGAAGCTCTTATCCGTGTCTTGCAAGCCATTCGTGCGCACCGTGACCCTGCGGAGCTGTTTCCGGTCCTTAGGAACGAGCTCCGCAATGTCGTCAAATTCGACAGTATCGGCATCATTCAATACGACGAAGGGGGTAACGAAATCGCTTGGCATCTCGCGGAAAGATGCAAGGAAATGAAGGGCGGCCCCTGCCCCGATATTGCGCGACAAGAAAGCATCCCGTGGTGGGTTTACCAAAACCAGCAGGCTTTGGTGATTCCTTGCTTTGATCGTGAGACCCGCTTTCCTGCAGCACTCAATCGGGTCAGGGCCTGCGGGATTCGCTCTGGATGCGCTTTTCCATTGACCACCGTGCATCGGCGGCTGGGGGTTTTGTTCCTCGGCAGTGAAGAATCCGAAGCCTATTCGGAGGACGACATTTCGTTTCTGTCGCTGGTTGCGGATCAGATAGCACTCGCCACTGACGATGCCCTGAACTTCGACGCTTCGCGGAAAGCTCAAGAACAGCTGAAACTCCTGCTCGATCTAACGAACAGCGTTGTCTCGACATTGGATTTGCGCGAGTTGCTGCGAAATATCTCCGCCCACCTGCGGCGAGTCATGCAGTGCGATTTTGTCGGTGTAGGTCTGCCCGATGCAGGAAACAACACTCACTTGCGGCTTTACGCAGTAGATTTTCCAGACAGCAAAGGATTCCTCGGAGAGGAGAGTCTTATACCCATCGACGGCAGCCCGCCGGGCATCGCCTTCAAGACGGGTGAGCCGTACGTGGTTGCGGTCCGCGATCTAGCCGATATGACACCGGATTCCCCGCCCTCGGCCGAAGGTTTCGCCGTGGGTTGCGTTTTGCCGCTCGTAAGCCGCGGGCGCGTACACGGCGTATTGAATCTCGCCCGCAGGGAAGAAAATGCTTTTAGTCCGGATGAGGTGAAGTTTTTGATGCAGGTCGCGAGCCAGATAGCTATTGCTGTGGAGAATGCCCTGGCCTACAGCCAAATCACCGAGTTGAAAGACAAGCTGGCCCAGGAAAAGCTCTATCTGGAAGACGAAATCCGTACTGAGATGAATTTCGAAGAGATCGTAGGTAAGAGCGCCACATTGCGCCAGGTTTTGAAACAAGTGGAAACCGTGGGGCCCACCGAGTCGACCGTCCTCATTTATGGTGAGACGGGAACCGGTAAAGAGCTGATTGCCCGGGCACTCCATAATCTGAGCGCTCGCCATTCCAATGCATTCGTGAAACTGAATTGCGCAGCCATCCCGACTGGGCTGCTCGAAAGCGAACTTTTTGGCCATGAGAAGGGAGCGTTTACCGGCGCGATCGCGCAGCGTATCGGACGCTTCGAGCTGGCGAACCGCGGCACCGTCTTCCTGGACGAGGTTGGCGAGATCCCGCTCGAGCTCCAACCGAAGCTACTTCGTGTACTTCAAGAACGGGAATTCGAGCGCCTGGGCAGCACGCGCACACTGCGTACGGACGCACGATTGATCGCAGCGACCAATCGCGATCTGGAAGCCATGGTGGAAGAACAGAAATTCCGTTCCGACCTTTTTTATCGATTGAACGTATTTCCCGTTCGCGTTCCACCGCTCCGTGAGCGCCCCGAAGATATCCCATTGCTAGTGCGGCATTTCACACAGCAGTTTGCCCGCAGCATGAACAAGGACATTGAAAGCATCCCTTCCGAGACAATGAATGCCCTATGCGAATACCATTGGCCCGGTAACATCCGCGAGCTGCAGAACGTAATCGAGCGTGCCGTGATCCTGTCTTCCGGTCCAGTGCTGCGTGTGGTGCTTTCGGATCTCAAGAGCAACGGCAGTTCCGTGCCAGCGTCGGAAAACGCGAAAAGCGCAGCTCGACCCGAAAACTTAGGGAACATGCAACGAGTTCTCGAAGAAACCGAACGCAAGCAGATACTGGGTGCGCTCGAAGAAAGCCGCTGGGTTGTTGCTGGACCAAAGGGTGCCGCGGCGCGCCTCGGAATGAAGCGTTCCACCCTTCAGGTGCGGATGCAGAAGCTCGGAATTGCTCGCAGCAGTAAACCAGTCTAAGAATTCCCCGCAAAACGCGTTCGTTTCGACGATTCCACAGCGGCTTGTCACTTTTCCTCTTATTTGCGCTGACCGTAATCGTGCTGTGTGCCATGTAAATAGCAGGTGCCGACTCAGCGGCAGTGTCGTGTTGGCATGCTGAATTGAATCGGTGCAACAGTTTTTTTTAACCCTCATTTGGCCAAGCGCTTCCGGGAATAAACGCTCTCACTATAGTTTTGGCACGGCGTGTGCACTTCATGATGGTCGAGCAATGGGAGCGCAAGTGAAATATCGAAACTTTGCCGGTCGACAGAGAGTGCTTCGTAGCGGGAAGGCTTTGGTCGCCGCCGGAGGGAGAACGTCATGCTGTACGTCCTGATTGCAGTTTTAGCCGTGCTGATTTTTCTCTGCTTGCCCGGCTTCGGCCAAACCGCCCGTTGAATGGGTGGGCGCAAAGTCTGAAACGAATTTCGAGATAAACCAAAAGGGGGGACAAGAAAATGGCGATTCGAAAGACAGTAGTCCTTGCAGTTTTCTCGTTGTTGTTGCTTGGTTCTTCAGCGGTTTTCGCGCAGGAGGGACCGGCGTGGACACACGGCGAAGTAAGCATACAAGGCACGGGCTTTTTCACCAAAGACTCACAAGGAAACGGAATCTCACAGCATTCAACCGATACGGGCGGCTTCCTCATCGGATACCGTTATCACTTCAATCGTTGGTTCGCCGCCGAAGCGAACTATGGCTACGCCCGCAACACACAACAGAACCTCACCGTCGGTGGTCCATTTAACGTTCAGGCCAATGTGCACCAAGCTACTGGCGCATTTGTTGTGACCCTCCCGCGCATTTCCAGAATCAACCCGTACGTTCTGGCCGGGGCTGGCGCGCTGGTCTTTGATCCGACGAACAATGCGGGCCAATCCGTGCCGGGAGCTCTTCAGCAAGCTAAGGCTGCATTTGTGTACGGAGGCGGCGCAGACTTTCCGTTGGTGAGGCACG
>Ga0210407_10003539_pt1 | contig 12633 bp, 10 predicted proteins | sample IncBWC27MmetaG_FD_150860 | JGI IMG/M metagenome (GOLD analysis project Ga0210407, IMG submission 150860) | Forest soil microbial communities from Barre Woods Harvard Forest LTER site, Petersham, Massachusetts, United States - Inc-BW-C-27-M | ecosystem: Environmental > Terrestrial > Soil >... | reverse complement strand
CAGCGATGGGCGGCAGCTTCGCGACTTCCTCTACATCGACGACGCCGTTGACGCGGTCATCTCCATACTGCATGCGCTGGAGTTGCGGCCCGGGGCGTTGGTGATGAACGTAGCCACAGGCAAGGCAGTGTCGGTGCGGCTGTTTGCGGAGACGGTGGCGGATGTAATCGGTGCAGATCGGGCACTCCTAGGTTTCGGCGACCTTCCACGGCGACCGGATGAGGTATTATTCTTCAGTGGTGATCCATCGCTGATAAGTGCCTTTGCAGAATGGAAGCCGCAGTATGACCTTAAGGCGGGCATCGTACGTGGCGTGGAAACGCTGGAACGGGGGCAGCGCGTATGACGATAACAGGCGATCATCCTGCGAATCGACCGCTCATCACCATATGCGTGCCGGTGCTGAACGAGGAGGGTAATATTGACCGTCTGATCCATCGCCTCAGGGAGGTCGCGGGGCAGAACAGCTCCTATGAGTTTGAGTTTCTGTTCACCGATAACGCCAGCACCGACAATACGTTCGCGAAGCTTGCCTGGTGGGTAACACGCGAACCCCGGCTGCGCGCACTGCGGTTTTCACGTAACTTCGGCTTCCAGCGGTCGATCTTGACCAACCTGCTGAATGCTCGGGGCGCGGCGGCCATACAAATTGACGCCGACCTGCAGGACCCACCTGAACTGATTTCGACTTTTTTGGAAAACTGGCGCAAGGGCTACAAGGTCGTCTACGGAATCCGCCGTAGTCGCCAGGAGAATCCGCTCCTGTTGAGTGCGCGCAGATTGCACTATCGCCTGATCAATACGCTCAGTGAGGCCGAGGTGCCATTGGACTCGGGCGATTTTCGTCTAATCGACCGCGTGATCATCGATCATCTGCGGGACTACAGTGACCGGACGCCCTACCTGCGTGGCCTAATTGCCTCGCTCGGATATCCACAGATCGGCATTCCCTACGACAGGACAATCCGGACCACAGGAACCAGCAAGTTCAACCTCTTCAGCCTTTTGGCGCTCTCGCTCGATGGCGTCTGCAGCCAGTCTCTCAAGCCGCTTCAGTTCATAACTATGTTCGGATTTGGCCTTTCTCTCGTTTGCGCCATATTCGTCGCCCTCTACATCTGCGCATACCTGTTCGGACTCGCTGCGGGCGCACCCGGGTTCACCACGCTCGTGTTGCTGGTCCTGCTGTCGATAGCGATCAATGCGGCTTTTGTCGGCATTCTCGGCGAGTATATCGGCCGCATATTCGAAGTCGTGCGTGGCGGCCCACTCTCGATCATTGTCGATCGGCTTGAAGTCGCGCCGACCGACCGCTGCGAAGAAAAGGTCGAGGAAGTTGCAATCTAGAGGTTGCCGGTGAAGACAGTTATCCTGGCGGGCGGCTTTGGCACGCGCATGTCCGAAGAGACGGATCTGCGACCCAAGCCGATGGTCGACATTGGGGGTCGGCCGATCCTCTGGCATGTGATGAAGATCTACGAGGCCGCCGGCATCCAGGATTTCATCATCTGCGCCGGCTACAAAGCCGAGTATGTCAAACAATACTTTGTCAGCTATTTTCTTCATCAGAACGACATTGAGGTGGATCTGGAGACTGGGAGTGTGCGCTATTTGCGACACGACACATCGGAAAAATGGAAGGTCACCATCGTCGATACCGGCCTAGATACGATGACCGGCGGAAGGCTTAAGCGGATCGCGCCACTCGTCGGCAATGGCCCATTCTGTATGACCTACGGCGACGGCTTGAGCGATGTCGACATCCGCGAGATCGTGGCGTTCCATCACCGCCATGGCAAGCTTGCTACGGTGATGGCGGTGCCGTCGCCGGGCCGTTTCGGGATCCTCGACCTGGCAGACGATGACGGGGTGCAGCGGTTCCACGAGAAGCCTGATGCTGAGATGGGCTGGATAAATGGTGGCTTCTTCGTCCTGGAGCCTGGGGTCATCGACTATATCGACGGCAACGATACGAGTTGGGAGCGGAGGCCACTGGAAAATCTCGCTGCGGATGGGCAGCTGCGCGCGTTCCGGCATACCGGCTTCTGGAAGCCCATGGATACGCTGCGCGACAAGCGCGAGCTCGACAGCCTGTGGGCACTCGGCAGAGCACCATGGCGGCGATGGAAGGATTGATCGCATGCCCCGCACCGACGGTTCCAACGATGAATTCGATTCCTACAGCGCCGATTACAACGGATACGTCAACCGCGCGCTTGCCTTCACAGGGGTGGAGGTAGATTTCTTTACCCGAGTGAAGATGGAGTATCTGCTGACCTTCATGGTGGAGCACTTCGCTTCGGACACTCCAGCGGCAGCGCTCGACGTCGGCTGCGGCATCGGAAACGGCCATAACATTCTCGGCGGTCACCTTGCGCGCCTCTGTGGCATCGATGTCTCCGCGGCGTCGATCGAGGTGGCGCAGCGGCAAAATCCCTGGGTCGAATATAGCCATTTCGACGGCGCCAGCATTCCATACGAAGATGCGACTTTCGATTTCGCTTTCGCCATCTGCGTATTCCACCATGTTGGGTTGGACCAGCGCGGTCCCCTCGTTGCAGAAATGCAGCGTGTGCTGAAGCCAGGAGGCTTCATCGTCATTTTCGAACACAACCCGCTCAACCCAATAACCATGCGGGTCGTCAACCGTTGCGAGTTCGATCGCGACGCCATACTGCTGAAGTCGCGGACATGCACAGACCTTGTTCGTGCGGGAGGGTTCAACGATCTCAACTATCGTTTCATCCTTGCCGTTCCTCCTGTCAATGCGCCGCTGCGTGCGCTCGACCGTTTGCTGTCCAAGATGCCGCTTGGCGCTCAATACTACGTTGCCGGGCGAAAGTGACCCGATGGTAACGTTCGCGGGGCGTGCCGTGGCCGATGAATGTCGTCGGTTTCACCGCGTCGCGCCGAGCGAGCGCAGCGGGAACTCGTTGGTCATGAAGGAGAGCATGAGGATCTGTGGGGTGCTCAGGGCGTTGGGAATTGTGGCAGTAATCTTTCGGGATGACACGGCGGCCGAAGCTGATTCTGCCGACAGTTCCCACGAGCCGTAATGGGCGGCGCGAAGGAAAACTGATAGAGGTGGATGCCTTCCCAATCCATCGCGACCTGGAACACCCCCGGGGAAACGGATTCTCAATAGTAGGCTGACCGGCCCCTGGATGAGGTTGGTTGACGCTGGTTGCGTGGATTGCCACTCGGGCGCTTTTTCGAACGCATGGTCGCGGAGTTCGACTATCTTCCGGAGAATTGCACTGAAAGCCACAACCATCCTTTCCTCTGCGCTGAGGGCGGCCATTTGGCGTCTTGGATGAACCGCCAATGTCAGCGCGCAACCAAAGGCAAACCGATGATGTTTCTGAACATGGCACGAGACAGGCAGCAGCGTCGATCGATATATTTGAGTAATTTAGCCCTATTCATTCTTTCTATCGCCCTTGTTACTTTCGTTACAGCTCTAGCATTACGCCGATCTCTGCAATCCGGAAGATTGTCTATACCACCATTCTATGACGACGTGACATATTTATATTGGTCACAATCCGTGCTCCATGCCGCGCCTCGGCAGTCTATTTTCGCAACCGCCTATCAGATGCTCGACCAGCATTCGCCTCTGACAACTCTGTTCGGCTTTGTTGGGTATTCACTGATCAACGCTGGCGATATTGGCCCCTACATCGTCGCGGCCATTCATTTGATGTTATTTGTTTTTGCGTGCGTCCTAGTGCTTCGACGCCTACCGGCGATGGCCGTCATCGGCACTGCTTTCGCTATCTGCGCCATCCCGGCGCTGAGCAATTTCGCCACCGAATTTCGCCCGGAACCGGCCTGGGCTTCCTTGACCGCCGTATCGGTCATAGCGTTTTTTGCGCTGGATATCTTTGAGGGCGGCGCCCGGATCAGGCAGATCGGGCTCGGTCTGCTGGTAGGACTTGCGGTGATCAGCAAGCCGACCACTAGCCCCTTTACGATCATCGTTCTAGGCACCGCGTTCCTGGCCTCGGGATTGGCGTACTATCATGAAAAGAGAATCGGCGGGTCACCGCCGTCTATTCGCGTTATAGTAACTGGCGCAGCCACCCTTTGGGCCGCCGCGCTCCTCGTGATCATCCCGATCAGTGCAATTATCGGCCGAGATATCTATCACTATATCATGTGGGTAATGCGGGATATTTCCGATCAATTCGGAAGCCGCGAGGGATTTGTGGGTCAGTCGCTTTTTTATTCCTTCGGCATCGGCGGCCAGCAAATGTTGGGACGAGCCTTGCCCGTATTGCTGGCGATTTGGGGTTTGGGCTTCGGCTATGTAGTGTTGTGGCGACGGTCCACATTGCCGCGCATCCTTGCCCTCTTTGTCGTCGTCCTGATCAGCTATACCATCCCTTCCGTCGCTGCCGTCAAATCGGTCTGGTTCGGCTCTGCCTTCGACGCGATATTCATCATTGCTACGGTTTATTTGATTGCGCTGCTCTATGAGCCGTTCGCCGAGCCATCCTCGCATCCGCCAGCGCGTGCCATGATTTCAGCTTTGGTTGGCATCGCAGGAGTTGGGCTCTTTCTTGCCTCCAGTCCCAGCTGGGAGCGGAGCAGAGTTTTTGAGATGGATCCCGACTCTCGCGCCGAAGTTACTGACAGAACAGCGCGTATCTGGGTAGTATTGCGGGAGCATGAGTTGGTTCGAATGCATTCCGAGCCGCAAGGTCACGTCTCGAATGTTATGACTATCGCTGTGAAACCAATTACGGGTTATGTGATCAACCTTTATGCAGTGAAGGATGGCTTGCCTATGCGAGATATTGACCTCACCTATGCTCGTTCTCTGGATGAGTTGCTAGACAAGTTGCCTAACTTTGACTATGTCGTTGTACAACCGTCATTTCAGCACTTTCTCAGCGGGGCCAGTCTCGGCGCTTCGCTATCTAACGCAATGAACGGCCGGCCGGATTTCTCTCGTATCGCCTCACTTCCCCTCCAAGAACCCGGGGCTGTAGCCAATATCTACGAGCGGAAGATTCCGTAAGTCCTTTCCCCCACTTAGGATCCGAGGCGAAATAAACGAATCAAGCTGACCTGAAGAACGCAGGGAACGCATCACGAATTCCCTCAGTGCTACGGGGCACCGAGAGAATAACCTGAGCGGGTGTACAACGCACAAGAACCCTTCATACGCCCTCGTCAATGCCGGCTCTTAGTATTTCAGCCTCCGCACGCCGGTGAGGTAACTGGGCGCGCGGGTCGTTGTCCAGGAATGGCACCACGAAATGCCTGCCAAACCGACGCAACGAGGGATGCCAGCCATAGCGTTCCGCTGTCACTAGCAATGAATGCGCGGCATCCACGTATCTACCAGTGTCGACCAGCATCATCGAAATCAACTCAATATACCAGTCGAAGGTCAGCGGTACGGGGTCGTCGAACTCTGTCTTGGCGGCCTCAAATCCGTCCGCCAATGCTGCCAGCACGGCGGCGTGAATGTGAGAGGGATCCTCTGATGTGAGCTCCATAAACTGGCTGATCGGCTTGCCGAAGTAGCCGAAATCATGTCGAAAGGAGGCATAGACAGAGGTATACCGCCGTAGGATCTGAATATTAGGCAGTCCTGGCTTGGCCGTTCCCGACGTGGCGGCGACGGTCAAGCCGCTGCCGCAGCCTACGAACAAGTCCACATAATCCGTCAGTCGCGCGGTCTGGCGGATACTGATGCTGCCGCCCGAGATAATGCGCGGATTGTCGGTCACCAAGGCGTCGTGGGTTGAGATTATCACCACTGTCTTGCGACGCGCCGTGGTGATCGCCTCGGCCAATTCCACTGCCCGGCCAACGTCCATGAACGACTGGCCAGACCTCGACGAGCATTCGCAAAGTACAACCTGCGATGCATCCGCCGCGGGGCTGGCGGCAAACCACGCGTCCACCGCAGCCTTTTCTTCGGCATCCAGATTGATGGTCACGTCCACGGGCACGCTGATCTGGCGCGGATAATTGCGAAATAGCGATGGCCGTACCGTGCCATCGTAGTTCCCGAAGCGAGCGGGCGAAACTTGGGTGAGGAAAACGTGATCGAAATGTCCCGATGAGCCGAGGCTATGGGCTTCGATCTCGAACAGCTGCCACGTGCGATCCATTTCGGACCAGCTCTCCAGCGGGATTTCCCACACCGTGTCAACATCCGGGTTATTGAAGAGCACATTGCGGCAGAGGCTGGCGACCGCCCAGGTCAGGTGACAGCCGGGGAAGTCCTGCTTGATCTGCCGGGCGATGGCGGTGGCGTACAAGCAGTCGCCGTTGGAGCCGAGCATACCGAGCAGGATTCGGGTCATCGCATGTCTGCCGTCGGACGGTTAATGGCAATACCGTGCCGTTCGCGCAGGATCCAGCCGGCAACATCGATTGCTTGATGGCGCGGCAGCCTGCCCACCGTGCGTTTCAGCATGGCCAGGTCGGCTCGGAACGGTGCTTCGCCAGATGGCGGGGGAGCCGTGTGGGGCGATGCGATGCCCGCCGCGCCGGCTAGCTCCGCCGCCAGGGCGGCGGCGTGCACGGGTTGGCCGGAGGCGATGATCACATCGCTAGGATGCTCGGCCTGGATCAGATCTGCGGTCAGCTCCATGAATTCATAACTGCTGCCCCAGTCGCACCAGAAGTCTAGTGTGGCAATCGCCGGCGCTGGGCCACGCTGGCCCATCTGGGCGGCGGTTCGAGCCGCAAGGCGAGGTAGGAAATAGCTGTCGGGTCGCCGTGGCGAGTCGTGGTTGAAGTAATAGCCGACACTGGCCCAGATGTCGTGACGTGCACGATAGTATTGGATCAGGTCGGTTGCGGCATTTTTCGTGATGCTATACAGGCAGCTCGACACACGCGGCGTATTTTCGTCGATGCGTGGCGGCGGCGACGTGCCAAACACTTTCAGAGAACTGGGGTAGAACAGCCGCGTGTCTCGGCTGCGGTTGCGGATGTGTTCCAGACAGGTGTGCACGCTGCCGACATTCAATGCCAGCGCCTCGCGCCAATGGGCTTCGTAGGAGTGTCCGGCCGAACCATGTATCGCCGCCATATGATAGATCTCGCATGGCAGCACCTCGGCCAGCAGCGCATCCAGCGCAGACGCATAGGCGACATCGAGTGCGACGTAGCAGAAACGGCCGGGATCGACCCAACGCGAGACGGCCTGCCGAGCAGCGCCGGTCACCTGGTATCCGCGCCCGATCAGGATTTCCGCGAGGTAGCTGCCATCCTGCCCGTTTACCCCCAGCACCAAGGCGGTCTTCATGATGAGCTGAAACCGGCCCAGCGCGGATCAAATGCCGAGCATGTCTTCAAGCATATCTTCCGTGACATCCGCCTTGGCGATCTCCATATCGAGATTCTCCGCCGTCACAACTGTGATTTGAGGGAGTGGGAAGATCATCTTGGTGCCGGCCAAAATAGTCTCGCGTTCCCGTTTTAGGAATTCCTTTTTGAAGTGCCACGGCAGTACGAGATAGTAATCCGGCCGCATCTCGCGGGACTGCTCCTCGGAAATGATGCGGATACCGGTGCCGAGGGTGAGTGCGCCTACCTTGTCGGGATTGCGGTCTGCGGCGAACGGCACCTTATATGAATCGATCCCGTACCATTGTAGCAAGACGTTGCCTTTGGTGGAGGCACCGTAAACGTGCACGCGGCCGGCATCGGCATGAATGCGTGCCAGCAGCTCCGTCATCTGGGTACGCAGTGCATCGATGCGAAGCTGGAAGGCCAGATACGGCACGTTGGTATCGAGCTGCATCTGGAACTCGTTGACCTGCAGCCGTCTGATCATGTCGCGTGCTTGCGCCGTGTCATAGCGGAAGCAATCGGCCTTGCATACGTAGCAGCGGATGCTGCCGCCGTTGATCCAATTCAGCGACACCTTGAAGATGCGCAAACCGGCACGCGACATGACCGTGTTGAGCACCGACAGACTGTAATATTCGAGATGCTCGTGGCACACCGTATCGAAAGAGTTCATTGCCAGCATCAGCGGCATGTATGACATCTCGAGCACCCAGATGCCCTCGCAACCGAGCAAGGCCTGGATGTTGCGAGCGAAGCCGACCGGGTCCTCCAGGTCGTAGAACATGGCCACGGAGGTTACCAGATCGAAGCTGAGACCGGACAGCCGGTGGGTCGCACTGTCGGACGGGAACACAGTGTTGATAACCTGCACGGGTGGCGGGATGGTGGCCGCAATATCGGATGGATCTATGCCCCACCGTTCGAAGTCGCCGGGAATCTGCTGCAGCAGGGTCCCGTCATTGCAGCCGATATCCAGCACCCGCTTCTGGTTCGACTGGACAATGGCAAGGGCCGAATCAACCAACTCGGCAAGATGCTGCCGCATGGTCTCGTTTGTCCCTGATCTGTACCAATAATTCGCGTAGAGGATTTCCGGCGGGATGGAATGCGCGAGCTGCAGCAGGCCGCAGGCATCCTCACTGCTTGACACATCGCACCGCACCAGCTGAGTGGGCACCTTCCGTGTCGGTGGGGTCTGCATGGGTGGCTTGAGGAACGAGCCTTGCAGAAACTGCTCGCCAAGGTCGATAACAGGTGCCAAATCGACACAACCGCAAACACGGCAGCGTCGTTTGTGGAGAATATGCATCGGTTCCACCCTAGCGAGTCCAGCGCCAAACTTGTACAATTGGCTGGCATCGTCAACCTGCCTCGGGGAGGCCAGCGAACGGCGCCTTGGCGCTGGCGTGCATACTTGATAGAGGGTCGTGCGCAGCTGGAGAACACCTACCAGCCATGATTTCTTTAGCCGGGGCGAAAGGCGACGGCGCGGTTTGAGCATCACCCGTGAACCTGGAAATGTCTCCCTCATGCTGGAGGGCTGGGAAAATCCGTCCCCGTTCGCCCTTCACATCGCGGCCCGGAGCGACATAGCGCGACTCCGCGCCGGAATACGGGCCGATCTTGATAAGCTGGTGCCACGCTGCGATGCGCTGGAGCGGGCGCTTCCCGAGCAGGCACTGCGCCACAAGAGCTATGCCAGCTCCAAGATTCGCCGCGAATTCGCATTGAAGCTGGCCGCGGCCGATCCGCTGTCTGCTCCGGCCGGCCGCGCGATCGACCCCGCGCCGGCGATCAGCCACCAGGCCGTGGCCGACTCCGATGTGGGGCTCGGCGAGATGCTGCGCCGGTCGCGGCGGGTTATGTGCGTCGGCGAAATGACAGATCCGGCGCTGCGAGACGCCCTGAGCCGAGTCGCTTCCATTACAACCATGGTGACCCCCGGCGACGGCGAGGTCACGCAGACTTTCAGCGGACGCTCGCGCCCGGGCGCGGATTCCTTCAGTGCCTGGCAGGCGGTGCAGGACGAAAGCGATCGAGCCGAAGTCGGTATTTTCGTGCTTGGACGCCAGGCCGGCCGTGCCGATGTGGAATTGCTGCGCCACCGCGTCTACGCGCATCAGCGGGTGTTCGTCGAAGCCGGATCACCCGCCCTGACCTGGCTACTGGCACTTTGGGATGGCGTCGCCACCCGCCATGGCCAGGTATTCATACTGTCCGAGCCGGCTCGCCATTTTCGTGAACCCTCCGGACGGTTCCGTCTCGCGCCGGACGCCGATTGGCCGCGCATCACGGTGGTGACCGTCAGCTACAACCAATGCTGCTATCTGGAGCAGTGCGTGCTGTCGGTGCTGAACCAGCACTACCCCAACCTCGAATACATCGTGGTGGACGCCGGTTCGACGGACGGCAGCGTCGAGCTGTTGCGACGCTACGAGCACGCCTTTGCCAGGCTGATCGTGGAGCCGGACCGGGGGCAATCGGATGGCCTGAACAAGGGCTTCCGGTTCGCCACCGGCGAGATCCTCACCTGGGTCAACAGCGACGACATGTTGGCGCCACTATCACTTAAGCGCGCCGCGATGGCGATCCGCGCCACCGGCGCCGACCTGGTCGCCGGCACCTGCGAGCGTATCGGCGGCGACGACGGCCGTGTGCTGTACAAGCATCATGCCGCACTGCCGGCCTTGCGCCGGGAGCCGTTCGCGCCGCACGGCCCTCTGGACTGGTGCACGGCCTGGGAGAAGGGCGACTATTTCTTCCAGCCGGAAGTGTTCTTCACACGCGCGATCTGGGAACGGGCCGGCGGCTATCTGAAGCCACATCTGTTCTGGGCGATGGACTGGGACCTGTGGCTGCGCTGTGCCCTGGCCGGCGCCACCATCGTGCGCATTCCCGACATACTGGGTGTCAGCCGAGAACACGCGGCGCAAAAGACGACGTCCGAAGAGATGTATCTGTGGCAGATCGTCGGGATCCTCCATGAATACGACGACATGCTAGCCGCCGTTCAAGCGGAAGTCGGCCTGGCATGAACGGATCTCCTGAAGCAGCGCCGGGCTCAATCGGCTTGCAGATGCGTGTCCGCTCGGTTCTGAGACAGTGGCTTTCGGGAGCGCTGACCACCAGGCAGGTCATTCGGATCGCCATGCGCGTGACACGCTTCGAGCGCTGGGGCGTGCGGCCGATCACACAGGAACGTTTCCGAGCACTGAATCAGGCCGCGGAACAAGCCGAAATACTGAATCAGGCCGCGGAACAAGCCGAAATTCTGCGTGGCGGGATCATGTCCTGGTGGTCCGTGGCATCGAACAAGCCGCTGATCGAGTCCGAACTCGAGACACCATCGGGCCTGATTGCGCATCTGCAGTCCCTGGCGTTATCGCACCACGAGGCGCTCGCCGCGCAATCGGCAGCCGTCGAGATGGCCGGCAGGATGGCGGCACGCAACAACACCCTGGCAGCGAATCTGGAACAGGCGACACGCACGATCGAGCATCTCCGCCGTGTCGAGACCGCCTATGTGAAAGCCACTGAACTAGCCGGGCGGACCGCCGCCGAGGCAAGCCGGCTGCAGGACTGGAATCGGGACATCCAGATCACAAACCAGCAAATACTGCTCACAAACCAGACCTTGCGGAACGCAAACGCGGAGGTATCCGCAGCGTTCCAGACTGCCCGTCGCGGTGTGCAGACCATGATGAACGAATGGCAGCGAATGCTGTTCGAGGTGACCGGCAACACCGCCGCCAGCGAGGGCGCGACGACGCTGGTGCTGGCCGACCAACCCGTTGCGGAAACCCTGGCCACATTGATCAATTTGTCGGAAGCTTCGCACGGCGTGCGGCCGTTCCAGCATGCGGTGCCGATCCTGGCCCCGGTGCGGCCGTTTCCGCTGCCGTGGCGGCCTGACCTGCCGGCGCTGCGGATCGTCGATGTCGGGTCGCAGGAACTCGACTCGGAAAGCGACATGCACGCGCCGCTGCGTGCCGCGGCACCCGTCGAGATCACTGGTTTCGATCCTTTCGCAGTGTCGGATGCCGCGGATGCCGGCACCGTGAGAACGAGTGGCGAAGTCACCAGGAGCGACGGTCGCCGGATCCGCACCTTTCCTGCGCTGCTCGCAGACGGCGGGACCGTGACCCTCCATGTCAATCGCTACGATCCGACCTCGTCCATCCTGCCGAGCAACCATGCGCTCACCAGGCAGTTCGGCCTGCTCGATATGGCGGTCGAGACCGTCGAAACCCGCCAGCTGCCGTCGCATCGGATGGACGACGTGCTGCCGGTCGAGGGCGAGGCCGCCCGGATCGATCTGCTGAAGATCGACGTGCAGGGCGCAGCGCATATGCTGCTGGAAAACGCCCCGAAGGTCCTGCGTAACACGCTGGTCTGCCACGTCGAGATCGAATTCGCACCGGTGTATCTCGGTGAGAGGCTGTTCGGCGATATCGACACGCAGCTGCGTGCGGCCGGCTTCTGCTTCGTGGATTTCTTCAGCCTGGGGCGGCAGCGCTATGGCGCTTTCGACATCTCGCCTGCCCGAGCCTTCCATCGCGGGCGAACCCTGTGGGGCGACTGCATCTACGTAAGGGGCCTGGATACCGAAGGCGCGTTGTCGGCCGATGATCTGTTCCGAGCCGCCGTCATTGCGCACAGCTGCTACAACAAACAGGACCTTGCGGCAGAGTTGCTGGGAAGACTGGACGCCATGTCGGGCACCGGCCTGCAGAAGGACTACATAGACGGCACCGCTGCATGAGCGGTACCGCGGGCAGCCGCCTGATCCGGTATCCACCGCTGTCCTGGGTGCGCTCGCTCGCGCGCCACGGGCTGGATGCGCTGGCAGTGAGGATCGCCGCCCGCCATGAGTGCCGCCGCCGGTCGGACCGCCGCGCGTGGCGATGGATCCGGTCATCGTCGCGGATGGCCAGGCGACGGAGCTGGGGCGGCAGATTCTGGGTCAGCAGGCAATGCTGACGTATGATAGTCTGAGCCGGCTGGACCGGGCGCTGCTGCTGCAGGGCCGCATCGCTGCGATGCAGATCGGTGCCCGCGACAAGATCGGCCATCTGGGGGATGTCGAGTTTCGGGTGTGCTCGCAATGGGGCGAGGACGGCATCATCGAATGGCTTTGCCAGCGAATCCCGAACATCTCCCGCTCATTCGTCGAATTCGGCGTGGAGAACTTCGCCGAGGCCAATACCCGCTTTCTGCTGGAGAATCGCGGGTGGCGCGGGCTGGTGATGGACGGCAGCGCCACGCACATGGCCAGCCTGCGGCAGGATGCGCTGTATTGGCGGCACGATCTGA
>Ga0210407_10003538_pt1 | contig 12633 bp, 7 predicted proteins | sample IncBWC27MmetaG_FD_150860 | JGI IMG/M metagenome (GOLD analysis project Ga0210407, IMG submission 150860) | Forest soil microbial communities from Barre Woods Harvard Forest LTER site, Petersham, Massachusetts, United States - Inc-BW-C-27-M | ecosystem: Environmental > Terrestrial > Soil >... | reverse complement strand
CGGCAATGCCGGAAGGCACGCGCTGCTCGGCCCAAAACAAAAGTCCGTAGTCGAGCACAAAGATCAGCAGAGCTAGTAAAGCTAGCGACGCGCATTGGCGCCCGTTCGGGGATCGCTCGCCACGAGCGATCGTCCAGCCAAACAGAACGCCTCCTGCTATCAGGAACCGCATGGCAGCCAAAAGAAATGGCGGAACTTCGCGCACGCCAACGCGAATGGCGAGAAATGTGGATCCCCACACAAAATAAATAATCGCGAACGCCAACAACGTCTTCCAAGTCGGAGGATGGCTAGCGGCTTCCATAACAGATTCCTACCGACAATCTACCAATTCTCCCCGCTTAATTGCTCCTATTTGCCGGATCACCCTGTATTCCTGAACAGACCAAATTGTCCGCATAGGAATCCCCCTCGAGAACCCCCGGGCAGATTTCACCCTCCACTTGGACGCGGACCTCATCGCGCTAGGTCGGCTTGACCGATCACGCACCAAACCTTACTCTTCGGAAAGCGACTGGCCAGAGGAAAGACGGAGACTGAACCTTTTGAAGGGCAAAACGCACATCCTGATTCTCGCAGCCATTCTAGTCTTCGGCGGTACGCTCAGGGCGCAAGTGCCCTCGGACAAGGCCGCTGACCCTTCTGGCGACGACTCTAATGTCCGGCCGCCCGTAACGAAGGCCGATGTGAAGATTGTGCAGCGTGCGCACGAGATCCTGAGTTCGCCATCAAAGTGGAACCGCGCCGATACCAGGGTCTGCCCGCCCGAGGCCAAGACTTTCAGTCTATATTGCGCGCTGGAGAAGGCCACGGATGAAGTTAGCGGCAACTTCAAACACCGCGGGGCGGCCATGCAGGAGGCACGGTTCGTGATCGATGAGATTAGCCCCAAGGCAAAAAACTACGATCATCGCCTAATGGATTACAACAATGACCCGGCGACCACGTTCGCCGATATCCAAAAAGTGTTCGGGCTGCTGGAAGAGCGCATTGCCAAGCGGCTGACAGAGCAATCCCAGGGCAGTAAGAAGTGAAAGGCAGAGAACAGGGGTAGCGGACCAGCGGGCGCCACACCGCCTTCAATCCTGGAATTCCATCTCCCTCGCCCCAACTTTCCGTCCGCTGTGCTTCCGCGCCGCAGCAACGGGCAAGGAAAACGCCGCTGGACTCTCCTCTTTTTCACCAGTCACCCGTTGCAAGTCACCCATCACCGCTCCTCCCTGGCGGCTTCCCGCATCTAGCGGGCAGGCGTATAGTGGCACTCGGAATGGTCACCTACCCTAGCGGCGGCAGCGCGGCGCCGGAAGCTCCCGCTCCCGGTTTTCTGGCCCGCACCATTTTCAACTCCGGTCACAAAGTGATCGGTCTCCGGTATCTGTGGCTTGCCTTGGGCAGCGTGCTTCTCGGGATGCTCCTCTCGCTGCTGATGCGCATTCACCTCGTGTGGCCAACCGTGCAAATCCCGTTTCTCTCCGGATTCGGCGGCACGCCGGAGCGCTACGCCGCTGTCACCATGCTTCACGGTTCGTTGATGGTTTTCCTGGTGCTCACCACAGCGCCGCAAGCCGGCTTCGGCAATTATTTCTTGCCTCTCGAAATCGGCGCTCGAGAAATGGCGTTTCCCGCGCTGAATCTGTTTTCGTTTTGGGCCACAGTCGCCTCGCTCGCCGGCATGACCGCAGCTTTTTTCGTTCCGCCAGACGCCGGCCTCACACTCTGGACCACCAGCGTCGCGCTCTTCTGTCTGGCTGCCTTGCTCACGGCGCTCAATTTTACCGTTACCACGCTCGACCTTCGCACCAAGGGCATGACTTTGCCGCGAATGCCCCTCACCGTTTGGGCCTGGTTCATCAATGCCATTCTGAGCCTGCTGGTTTTCAGCATTCTCCTCGCCGCTTGTGTTTTTCTCCTTTCCGACCGCCTCCTCGCTTCGCAATTCTTTTCGCCGCTAACTTCTCTCTCGCAGCAGCCAGCACCCCTCGCGCAATCCACGCTGTTTTCTCTCTGGCAGCGACTCTTCTGGTTTTTCGCCCAGGCCGAAGTGTATGTCGCCATGCTTCCGTGTTTCGGAATCGTCTCCCATCTGCTCTCAACTTTCTCGCGCAAGCCCGTTTGGGCCGAGCGCGCCGCGGCTCTCGCTCTTTGCGGTGTCGGCCTCTTCGGTTTTTTCGTTTGGGGCCAGCACATGTTTTCGAGCGGCCTCAATCCGTGGTCTCCGCTGGTTTTCTCGCTGCTGGCATCGTCACTCGGCTTGCCTGCCTCGGTACTCCTGCTCAGTTGGTTCGGCACACTTTGGAATGCAAGAATCCAGTTCACTACGGCGATGCTTTTCGCTCTCGGATTCGTTTCTCTTTTCCTGGCCGGAGGCGTCTCCGGACTTTCGCTCGCCGGCAACGATCTCGCCGCCGTTTCCGTCAGCGACGACTTCGTCACCGGCCACTTTCATCTGGTAATGGGCGTCGCCGCCACATTCGCAATTCTCGGCGCCCTGTTTTTCTGGTTCCCAAAAATGTTCGCGCGCCGCCTCAACGAATCTCTCGGCAAGCTCCACTTCTGGCTCACCTTTGCGGGCGTCTATTGTGTGTTCATGCCCATGCATTGGTTGGGACTGATCGCCCACGCACGCGCGGCGAGGAGCGGCCCTGCTGCGATGTCCATTCTCGGCCAATCGTTAGGCATTCCGTTGGGCGCATCTCCATACACCTCGCTACGTGCATTTGTCACCGCCGCCACGATTCTCACCATCGCCGCGCAAGCTCTCTTTGTTTTCAATTTTGTTTGGAGCTTGTGGCGCGGCGAAAAGACCGAGGACCCGAATCCGTGGCGCGCCACAACACTCGAGTGGACCGTTTCGTCACCTCCGGCTATTAGCAACTTTGGCGCGACCGAACCAATGGTTTATCGCGGTGCCTACGAATTCAGCGCGCAAGGTGCGCCGGAAGACTTCGCAGCGCAAAATGTTGCGCCCGCGCCTTCCGAGCCTCCACTCGAAACGAGCCAGGCCGCTAAAGCCGGCGGAGAGGAGAATTAAGGGAAGGTCTCATGCCAGGCACAACCATCGTCGAGGATATCGAACTCATCATCGAAGACATCGGTGGAGGCGGTGGAAAACTTCCGCCCGCAGGCGGAGATGACGACGGCGATAGCGGCAAGCGCCGCGGACCTCAGCGGCCTTCCTCGAGGCGATATGCCACGGCCATCGTGATCGCCATCGTCTCTATTGTCATGTTTTTCATGGCCATGGCCAGCGCCTACATCTATCTCCGCGCCAACAGCAACCGCTGGGTGCCGCTGCATCTTCCATGGATTATCTGGGTCAACACGGCGCTTCTCCTGCTAAGCAGCGGAGCAATGGAGATCGCGCGCCGGCGACTCGCGCTCGCGGACGTCGCTCGATTCCGCAAACTTTGGGCGGTCGCCACGACTCTCGGCGTACTTTTTCTGATCGGTCAGCTAGTCGCTTGGCGCCAGTTCGTTCTGGCGGGCTTTTACGTGTCCACCAATCAGGCCAGCAGCTTTTTTTATATCTTTACCGGGCTACACGGCTTGCATCTGCTCGGCGGAATCTGCGCGCTGCTCTACGTCTCCTTCCGCAAATTTGAAAAAGCCAAAGTGTCGCGGGCCGTCGCTGCCGAAGTCGCCTCCTACTACTGGCACTTCATGGATGGCCTTTGGATTTTTCTTCTCGCCCTGCTTTACTTGGGAAAATGAGATACGGCCTGGAGCTGTGAGAGGCGTTGACACGTCAGAACGGACGCAGGGTAATTTTACACGGAAGAATTAGCGTGGATTTCTTGATGATCAATTGACCCACAGGAACGGGCGACCATCAATGGGTGACAAATTCAGAAACCGCTTCCGCGACGCGGACAATCTGTTCAGAGCGCAGCTCCGGAAACATCGGTAGAGAAAGCACTTCGCGCGCGGCGTGCTCCGCATGAGGAAAATCGCCGGCCTTGTGGCCTAGCGAGTCGTAGAGGGGCTGCAAATGCAGCGGAACAGGATAATAAACCGCGCTCCCGATTTTTCGCTCGTTCAGAATCTGCACTAGCGCGTCGCGGCGTTCGACGCGAATCGTGTATTGATGAAACACATGCTCATACCCATCCGGGATGAGAGGCGGCGCAACACCGGGAATCCCGAGCAAGAGTTTTGTGTACTCCGCCGCATGCGCCTGCCTTGCACGTTGCCACTCGGGCAGATGGCGCAGTTTGACGCGCAGAATGGCAGCTTGAATCTCGTCGAGACGGCTGTTCCACCCGGGCTCGCTGCTGACGTATTTCGCGGATTGGCCGTGATTGCGCAACGATTTTAACCGCGCGGCGGTCTCGCCCGAATTGGTGACCACCATGCCCGCATCGCCGTACGCGCCAAGGTTTTTTGTAGGATAAAAACTCATGCACGCCGCGTCACCCATCGAGCCGGTGCGGCGTCCTTTGTAATTTGCGCCAATCGACTGTGCATTGTCTTCAATCACGCGGAAATTATGCGCGCGCGCAAAATTCAAAATCGGATCCATGTCCGAAGCAAGCCCATAAAGATGCACAGCGATAATCGCGCGAGTACGCGGAGTAATGCGCCGCGCGAGATCGGAAGGATCGAGGTTGTAGGTGTCCGGCCGAATATCTACGAAGACAGGTTTGGCGCCGAGCGCGCTTACGGCGCTGCCTGTGGCGACGAAGGTGAACGGCGGGATCAGCACTTCGTCGCCTGCTTGGATGCCGCAGGCGCGCAGCGCGAGGATCAGAGCGTCGGTTCCCGAGGCGACGCCAACGCCGTGGGCGACGCCGCAGAGCAGGGCGATTTCTTGTTCGAGCGCGGCGCCTTCGCGGCCCAGGATAAATTGTTGCGACGCGAGGACCTTTTCGACAGCCGTTCGAATCTCGGCCCCAATTGCCGCGTATTGCGCCGCGAGATCGAGTTGTGGCACGGGATCGAGCTGGGAACTGGTTTGCGGGTGTGTGCTCATCGCTTCGTACAAACAAATTGCAATTAAACTGGAAATTCCGGTCAGCTATAAATCTGCATCAAGCGCAAATTCACGTGAAGTGCAATTTGAAACCAAGTGCAACCGAAATCATGTGCAAATCAGTTTGTTGCGAACTCGAATGAACTACAAATGCGACCAGACGCAACTTGTCGAGTATACGCTCTCGATCCGGCACAACGGCCGTTCGCGCGTATGCCTATATAATGATGCGCCAAAGAAAATGTTTGCGAAACGGACAAATTGGAATCTTGAGACCAACCGCTTGAGCGCGGCGCTGGCGGCGCACCGCGCGGCGGGGAAGCCGTTGATCGATTTGACGCTGTCGAATCCGACGGAGTGCGGATTTCAGTATGACGAGGAAGCGATTCTAGGCGCGCTGCGGAATCCGGCGGCGCTTAAATATGAACCGAATCCGCGAGGTCTTAGGGTGGCGCGGGACGCGGTGGCGCAGTACTACGCGGAGCGCGGAGCGGCTGTTTCTCATGACGACATGTTTCTGACGACAAGCACCAGCGAGGCATATTCCTACGTGTTCCGAACGTTGTGCAATCCAGACGATGAGGTATTGATTCCGGAGCCGAGCTATCCGCTGTTCGAATTCCTTGCGGGTATTCAGGACGTCCGGCTGGTGCGCTACCCGCTGGTCTACGACTATGGATGGCAAATTGACTTTCACGCGCTGGAGCAGGCGATTACGCCGCGGACGCGTGCAGTGATCGTGGTGCACCCGAATAATCCGACAGGGCACTTCTCGAAGCCCGAGGAGATGCACAAGTTAAGCAAGATCTGCGCTGAGCGCCGTATCGCAGTCATTGCGGACGAGGTTTTTCTTGATTTTGCCCTCGCCGAAAAGCACCAGGCCACATTTGCGGCAAATCCCGGCGCGCTCACATTTACGATGAGCGGGTTATCGAAGACTTGCGGTCTGCCGCAGATGAAGGCGGCTTGGCTGATCGTGGGCGGGCAGGAGCCGTTCAAGGCGCAAGCTCTTGCGAGGCTTGAGGTGATCGCGGATACGCATCTTTCGATGGGTGCGCCGATTCAGTGGGCAATGCCGACGCTACTCGGGCTGCGAGCGGCGTTCCAGAAGCAATTGATGGCGCGCGTACGCGAAAACCTCGCCGAACTCGACAGGCAGTTGGCGGGGCAGAAGTTTTGTAGCAGGCTAGCGGTCGAGGGCGGATGGAATGCCGTCATTCGAGTGCCGGCTGCTTCCTCGGATGAGGAACTGGCCCTCGAACTGCTCGCAACGAAGGGGGTCTACCTACACCCCGGGCACTTCTACGACTTTCCTTCTCGAGGAACTGTGGTTGTTAGTCTGATCACGCCCGAAAATGACTTATCCGAGGGGCTAAGGCAGCTGCTCCTTCTCTTTTGACCTCGCGCGCGACACGCAATTCGAGGAAGAGAAGAAGGGTGAATTGAAGCCGGGCGAGTACGCCGATTTGTCGTCCTTTCGAACGAATCCAAGATTCCTCCGGCACAGTTCATGGAAACGCGTGTCGTGCGCACGGTGGTCGGCGCCGCATAGTGTATTATAGGCCGCCCAATAGACGTTTGATTTGTCGGCAATTCTCCGCCATCGGCCATCAAATCTCTTCCCTTGACGACAACGACAAGGCATGGGTTGACTAGGCGCGCAAGACTAGCGGTGCGCCCTCCCTGCGTCTACAAAAAGGGGCCCCTCGAATAAACTCTCACCCAAAACGTAGTTTAGGCGCCCTTGTGCCATCGGGCGAAAACGTTCATAAGATATGTAAATATGTATTTATTACCGAAAACTGGACGCAAGATATCTCCTAGCTTTATAGGAATTATATAAAGTTAACAAAATACAGCATTTAATTTACATAAACTGTGGCAACTTTATTGCAGATGCTCCTTTTCAATACATTAGGTGATGTTTTTGGCACACCCACCGAAGTATGAAGTAGGCAGAGCAAGCTAGATGCGACGGGGCGTGGTGGGTGGGATTGGTTCCAGTCGAAATTGGTCCAGACAGTTTGAGAGGGAGGCTTATCGTGAGTGGAGTACGGAATTGGTGTGTAAGCGCGCGCGCGGTGGTCATCATCATCGTGGTGGGATTTGTTTTTTCGGCAGTTTTTGCTTCGAAGAGTGCGGCCCAATCGCTGATTGCGGGCGATATCGCTGGCACGGTGACAGATCCCAGTCCGGCAGCGATTGTCAATGCCACGGTAAACCTAAAGAGCTTGGATTACGGCGCGACACAGTTAACAACCACGAGCTCTGACGGCACTTTTCACTTCTCGTTACTGAAACCAGGGCATTATGAGATATCGGTGAGCCATACTGGCTTCGCAAAATTGGTGACGACCGTCGAGGTTTCTGTGGGCCACACCACCTTGGCCAATCTCACATTGGAAATCTCGAAGACATCTGAGACGATCGAAGTTTCGGCGGTCGCGCCACTCATGAACACTGATCCGGGCGAGTCTACCTCCTTCACTGAAACCGAGGTGCAGTTGCTCCCGAACCCTGGCTCTGACATCACAACCATCGCATTCACCGCACCCGGCGTGGTGGTCAATAATACCAATGGCTATGGCAATTTCACCGTTAACGGCCTTCCCGCCACATCCAACGTGTTCACGGTTAACGGCGAGAACGACATGGACCCGTACTTCAATATCAGCAATTCTGGCGCCACCAACCTCTTGCTGGGGTCGAATGAGATTCAGGAGGCTACGGTCACCACAAACCCCTATGCCGGGGAGTTTGGCCAGTTGATTGGCGGGCAGGTGTCCTACGTGACCAAATCTGGTACCAACCAGTATCATGGGAACCTTCAGTACTCTTGGAACGGCGATTACTTGAACGCGAACAATTTCTTTTCCAATGCTAATCAATCGGCAAGGCCCTTTGCCAACGCCAACCAATGGGCGGCATCCCTCGGCGGTCCCGTTTTCAAAGACAAAACATTCTTTTTTGTGGACACGGAGGGGCTTCGGTTTATTTTGCCGAACGTGGATTCATCCACAGTTCCAACTCCGGCGTTCGCCCAGGCCGTGTTGGCAAGCGTTACGAAGAACCAGCCGAATGAAGTGCCAGCCTACACCACGATGCTGGGAATCTGGGCGAATGCGAAAGCCGGTAACCCACAACCGACGGCCATGTCCGGTTGCAATTCGAACCTGATTCTCCCGGGATTTACGCCAAACGCGACCGGCGATAATTGCGCGCAGCTCATCACCACGACTCCTACGTCATTTGCCAAGGAATGGATCTTGAGCGGCCGCGTGGACCAAAAGATTAAGGACAAGGATAATGCTTTCTTCCGTTACAGGGTGGACAAAGGCCTCCAGCCCACCACGATAGACCCTTTTGACTCGAGATTCGATGCCAATTCCAACCAGCCCGCCTGGGATGCGCAGGCAAATGAAGTGCACGTCTTCAATTCGCAGTCGACGAATTCCTTTACTGCGTCCGTTAGCCACTATGTCGCTCAATTTGCCCAGAATACGTCGCTCGTCCAGAAAATCTTTCCCTATGCGACGACCTTCGCTCAAGGCGTCACATTTACCGGAGTCAATGGTTCAGGAGAGGCATTTCCGCAGGGCCGCAATGTTACCCAGTACCAGTTCATTGACGATTTCTCTCACATTGTGGGGAGACATAGCTTGAAGTTTGGCGAAAACTTCCGCCGTTATGACGTGAGCGACCACAACTTCTTCTACAACACCCCCTTGGTTTATTTCAGGAGTGTTCCTGGCTACGGCGGTCCGGGAGTGACGTGTAAGGTGCCGGCCCCACAGCCCCCGGCACCCCCCAATCCCGCCAATTGCGGGAACGGGTTACAAGGCTTTGCAGATGGTGTAGCGTTCCAATACCGTCGTGCCGACAACCTGTCTTCGAATGTTCCGGTCGCCCTGTGGGGCATCGGTTTCTATGCCCAGGATGAATGGAAGGTTAGTCCGAAGCTCACCTTAACTTTGGCTTTGCGTCTGGAACACAACTCGAACCCCGTATGCCAGAAGAACTGCTTTTCTAACTTTACTGGCGATTTTTCATCGTTGGCCAGTGTGCAAGCCGGCGCAGGGGCTGGTGATGTGCCGTACAGCAGCGATATCAAGTTCGGTCAGCACCAGGCTTACCAAAGCGTAGACGCATTGAACCCGTCTCCCCGTGTTGCGTTTAGCTGGTCGCCGTTTGCTTCCAACAAGACGGTGATCAGTGGCGGCGTCGGTCTCTTCTACGACAATCCTGCCGCAGGCATGGTGGACAATTTGCTCGCGAATCCGCCGGCCACCGTGGCCTTGCGCATTCATCCTAATCCTAATACTGGCACTTTGCCGTTCGACACGACCGCGAATGGCTCGGCAACGACGTTTGCGGCGGCTGCCTCCGCCTTCAGCATCACGCAAAGCTACAACCAAATCAAAGCCAACCTGGCCGCGAAAGGGGCTGTCTTCACCGCACCAGCGTTCACTTCCATCGTCGGGACAATCCATTCTCCCCAGGCTCAAGAATGGAACTTTAAAGTGCAACAAGAGTTTGGGCGGAAAAGTGCTCTCACGGTGAACTACATCGGCAACCACGTAATCCATCTTCCTTACTCCAGTGAGTGGGCTAATGCTTTTGACCCGAATTGCCTTTACTGCACCGCCTCAGGGAATCCGACAGTATCGGGAGTGTCGGAGACCGGCGCAGCGGTGCCGAACTACGGAACGGTCGTCCAGGTCAAGAGTGGGGCTGTGTCCAACTACAACGGAGTCAGCTTCTCGCTGAGAGAGCAGTTCGCCGGCTGGTTCCTGGCCCATTTCAACTACACGTACGGGCACAACTTGGATGAACTTTCTAACGGGGGCCTCTTTACCTACGGTGATTCGCTCCCCCTCTTCCAGATCAACCCCACCAGCCTTCGTGCCAGCAACTATGGCAATTCCGACTATGACATTCGGCATCTCTTCAGCGCGGACTACGTTCTCACGCCAAACTTCCACTTCGGGAACAGGCTTCTTCAGCAAGCGCTGGGCGGATGGCAGTGGTCCGGCAAGGTGTTCGCAAGGTCCGCTTTGCCATTCTCTATCACAGATGGAAACTGGAATGGTTCGTTGTTAAACGGAGGCGGCACGATTCTGGGCTTCCCGATCGCTGGTACTCACGCCCAATCGTCCTGCGGACTATCAAGCGTCTCCACGAATGGGGCGGCGGCCTTTGGCACTACGGCTTGCTTGAATTCCGCGGCCTTCATCGACAGTTCTGCGCCCAGTTTCACTGGCTTCCCAGCTTGGTCACCTCAAAATCGCAACCAATTCCGCGGGCCGAAGTACTTCGACGCGGATATGGCGCTGTACAAGAACTTCCGTCTGAAGGAAAGGGTCTCGTTGGGAATAGGCATGTCGGCGTACAACGTATTCAATCACCCCAACTTCAGTAACCCGGATAGCACTCTCGGGGATGGAACATTCGGCCAGATCACGGGAACGCTGGGCACGCCGACGAGCCCGTATGGCAACTTCCTCGGGTTCGACTCTTCCGTGCGCGTCGTGCAACTTACGGCGAAGATCGTGTTCTAACCAAGAGACACAAGTCTCTACCAAGGGCGGCTTCATTCGAAGCCGCCCTTTTTTCTTGTGTGCCAAGATTGTTTGGACGGGCTCTTAGCAGAACGTATTGCGCGAACACGCGGAGAAAAAGGGCGCCCGCAGATGGCCGTTTTTTTTTGAGCCCACTAAGGCACCTGCACAATAGGATATAGGGAATTAACCCTGATGCGGAAAATTTCCTAGGACAATCCCTGAACTTGAAGACCAAAAGCGCGCCAAAGAACTCCATTTCTCCAGGCTGGATTGAGACCGTTGACACTGCATCCTGTGTGATGGGTTCGTTCTCGATTCATGTGTCCGTCAGGCTGTGGAGCCGGTCACAGGGGAGCTTTCTGAGGGGCGGCCGCGTCAAGGCTTAGCAGATGCAGGCGTGAAATTCTCCGACCCGATCTTCTGCCGCACTTGCTCGCGTAGTTGTTTCGCGCGTATTCCCGCAGGGCTATCGGGATCCAGCTTTAGGTACACGTCGATATCTTGGAGCAGCGCGGGATAGTCTTTTTCTTCCAGGTGAATCTTGGAAAGCAGCCGATAGACGATGGGAGCGTTCGGTGCGAGCAGCCGGGCACGTTCAGCGGAGACTTGCGCCTCAGAAATCCGCTTTTCATTCAACAACGCCCGGCCGAGTTCGTAATGGCCCAGCCAGAGATTGGGATTCAACTGGAGGCCCTTGCGTATCATCTTTTCGCCCTCGAAGAAGCTTCCACGGTCAAGCATCACTGTGCCAAGTCCCACAGCGGCCTCACCATATTTGTCGCCGCTAACTTCGACCGATTTTTGGAAGCTCTTCTCCGCTTCTCCGCGATTCTCCAGCGTGAGATAAGCCATGGCAGCTTGATAGTGGGCCTCATAGTAGTCAGGCGCGGCCGAGATCGCTCGCTGAAAATCGGCCAGAGCTCCCGTGGAGTCTTTGTCGTGGTAAAGTTTTTTCTGGCCGGATTCCATCCATTCACGCGCCTGCGCTGGTACCGAGAGTTCGTGCGTTGAGATGGTGCTTCCTTTTGGGGAGTCTTGTTTTTTCGAAATTGGTTTCAGGTAAATCGCAATGCCTTTGTCGGAGCCGAAGGATATGTCGACACTTAGAGTTACGGGTTCATATCCTGACGCGTTGATGCTGACCGTGTAATTCGCCCGCTTTAAACCACCGAAGCGAAATTCTCCATTGTCGGTCGTCGCCTGCGTCTCAAGCTGAACGTGTTCAGAATCACTCAAAGAGACGACGACGCTTCTAGCTGGACGGAAGTCATCAGCATAATAGACATTGCCCATTAGGGTCGCGGGCTTCTGAGCGTTGGTTCCTAGAGGAACCGCTAGGCAGGACACCAGCAAGAAGGCAAGACCGAGCCGGGTCATGGCAACCTCCGCACCGGCCGCATCGTAACAAGTGTACTACCGCGAACAAAATACGGCCCAACTTTTTCCATGTGCTGGAAGGAATGCCAAGAGGGAGGCTGAGGTTTGGACTCCCTCTGTGTTTTAGGTGGCTCAACGTGGTTTTCTAGCACGCATTGGCTCCTCGGGAGCCACAGAGCCGCCGCGGCCGGGATGTGAAAGCGACTTGACTCAAAGCACTTATAGATTCTTGAGGTGGGCGAGGCGGAAGGGGGAGCCGAGGTGTTCGCGTAGGTCGATCCAGTGCTGTTCCGGGATGGTCGAGAAGACTTCGACGACTTTGGGGTCGAATTGGGTGCCGGAGCAGCGGCAAATTTCTTCGCGGGCATGGGACATGGGAAGAGCGCGGCGGTAAGGGCGGTCGCTAATCATGGCGTCGAGAGAGTCGGCGATGGTGAAAATGCGGGCGCCGAGGGGGATTTGTTCGCCTTTTAGGCCGCGTGGGTAGCCGGTGCCGTCGAAGAATTCCTGGTGAGCGAGGACGATTTCGGCGGCGTCCCGAAGGAACGGGATGCGGATGAGCATGTTGTAGCCGATTTCGCAGTGCTTGCGCATGATCTGCTTTTCGTCGTCGGTGAGGGGACCCGGTTTGCGGAGAATGCCATCGGGGATGGCCATTTTGCCGATGTCGTGGAGGAAAGCGGCGCGGGCGAGAATGGCCAGATAGTCATTTGGGACGGGCATGGC
>Ga0210407_10003537_pt1 | contig 12634 bp, 9 predicted proteins | sample IncBWC27MmetaG_FD_150860 | JGI IMG/M metagenome (GOLD analysis project Ga0210407, IMG submission 150860) | Forest soil microbial communities from Barre Woods Harvard Forest LTER site, Petersham, Massachusetts, United States - Inc-BW-C-27-M | ecosystem: Environmental > Terrestrial > Soil >... | reverse complement strand
GTAGCTGATGGGATTGTAAGGATTGTAGTCCGGACCGGCGACGACCCCGGGGGCCGTCCGCGACGAGAGATTGACCCCCTGATTGGCGTTGCAGCCGGTGAGGACAAGCACTGCGACCACGACAGAGACGCGGAACCGCACGGGCGGTTCGGAGCGACAGCGCGTAATTCTATTGCGTGTTGAAAAGGCGCGGAGCAGAGTGAGCCGGCCGTCGACGCACAACGCGCGCGAGGGCTCCAAGAACAAGAACTGGCACCGAAGACCGGTCCGGCGGCCTGTTTCGCGATCAGGTGATTCGCGGCTTCGGTGACCCGCGACTAGACGCGTGCCGAAAGTGCGCCGATCTGGCGCTTGAGGCGAATCCCAAGATAGATTGCGCGACAATCATGCCGACGACCGGCCGGCTGGGTGATCCGATGAGAGGTCGCCCGTCAAGAGGTATCGTCCTTCTTCGACATTTTCAGGGAAATACAAGTGGAACTCGCATCTCGACATTCGTGAGTTTTTCACACCATTCGAATCCAAGCGCTCGACGAGGTAACGCAGAGCCATAGTGGCCTGCATGTCCGGATCCTGATCGATAACCATCGCAAGTGCGCCCGACAGGAGATACTGCCGGTGGTCGTCAGACAGTTCGTGCGTTATCCAGGTGATGCTGTGCTCTGGATCAAATTGCTCCAAGGCCCTCGTAATCCCGGCGGACCCAGCGCCGCTGTTATAGATGCCTGCAAGCTCGGTTGAGCGCATTGCCTTTGCTACTGCGACGAAGCAGCGGTAGTCGTCATCTAGGGTTTCGAACGACGAACTATCGCAACGAAGATTTGGGAACGAAGCGTTTAGCGCATCTCGGCAGCCGGCAGTTCGCTGTTGATGCGCGGCGTAGTCGTTGCGTCCACTCAAGAACATTACGCGACCGGGACGCCGGGCGAAACGACCCATAATAAATCCTGCGGTCCGGCCGGCGCGGTAGTTGTCGATGCCGAAGTACGCGATGCCCGGAACATCGGCGACGTCTGATACGACGGTGACGACCGCTTCGCCTCGATCGAACGCGTCTTCCAACGCGTTGCGCATAGCCCGCGTGTCTGGCGCAGCGATGATCAAGCCCCGACGGCGGTAGGATGGTTTGATAATCGCCTGGATGAGCGACCTCTCGTCGGTCTCACGAACAATGCGGCGGTGGACAAGAATTCGCTTGTCCAGAATCGAGCAGGCGGTCGCAAGCGCACTTCGCAGGCGCAAGAAGAATGGCGTCCTGTTGTCAGGAAGCAGAATGTCGATGTGGATCAGTTCGTGGGCGGCGCTCGGCAGAATTCGGGGTACGCCGAGCCTCCGCGCCGCCGCGATCACTTTGCGCCGGGCCTTGTCGGAGGCGCTACCGCGCTCGTTCAAGACGCGGTCGACGGTGGAGGCACTGACTCCAGCCTCGACTGCAATCTCAACAAACCTTGCCGACCGCTTCCGACGTCGTCCTACTACCATCGACGTCCCTCCGCTTTCGCATACCTTACCCGTTGACGATAAATCGTCAAAAAGCGAGGTGCGAGGCAATACCTTCGCGCCTAAAGAGCACGTCCGAGCAATGAGCAAAGAGCTCCGCACCTGGAGTTCCAATAAGGGAGGAAATTGAAACCATGAAACGCACGCTTCTCGCGCTTGCAGCCGCCACCATCCTTTCGAGCCCCGCCTTCGCTACCAAGATTGGCGTGTCGATGGACAAGTTCGACGACAACTTCCTGACGGTCTTGCGCAATGGCATGGCGGATTACGCGAAGACATTGCCCGGCGTGACGGTGCAGATTGAGGACGCCAAAGACGATGTCTCGAAGCAGCTAAGCCAGGTGCAAAATTTCATCGCAAATGGCGTCGACGCCATCATCGTCAATCCGGTCGACACTTCAGCTACCGCGGCCATCACCAGGGCCGCCACTGATGCAGGCATCCCGCTCGTCTACGTCAATCGCGAGCCGGGTGACGTAGAAAAGCTCGGCCCCAAGGCCGCCTTCGTGGGCTCCAACGAGGTGGAGTCCGGCACGCTTGAGGCCAAGGAGATATGCAAGCTTCTCGGCGGGAAGGGCAACGTCCTGGTCATCGAAGGCCAGCTATCGAACCAAGCTGCGGTGCAGAGAACCAAGGATATCCATGAGGTCATTGCGACGCCGGATTGCAGCGGCATCAAGATCATCGCCGAGCAGACCGCGGAATGGGACCGCACCAAAGGCCAGAACCTGATGACCAACTGGCTGTCGAAAGGGATGCAGTTCGACGCCGTGGTCTCCAACAATGACGAAATGGTGATCGGCGCAATTCAGGCGATGAAGTCGGCCGGCGTGGACACCAAGAAGGCGGTCGTCGGCGGCGTCGACGCGACGCAGGACGCGCTCGCCTCCATGAAGGCGGGCGACCTCAAGGTCACTGTGTTCCAGGACGCTGCGGGCCAAGGCAAGGGCGCGGTCGATACTGCGCTCAAACTCGCCAAGGGAGAGAAGGTCGACAAGAAGGTTTACATTCCCTTCCAGCTCGTGATCCCAGCTAACATCGACCAGTTCTCGAAGAAGAACTGATCAGACAAAGCAAAGCTCCGGAGGCGCGAGGCTCGCAAGCGCACCTCCGGGTCCATCCAGCGCCGTCGTGCCGAGGGAGGACACCGATATGAAACGCCTTTTGATCGCCCTCGCCGTCGCGACCGCGCTCTTGAGCCCCGCCTTCGCCACCAAAATCAGCGTGTCGATGGACAAGTTCGACGACAACTTCCTGACCATCCTCCGCAATCGCATGTCTGATTACGCCAAAACCTTGCCAGGGGTCTCGGTGCAGATCGCGGACGCCCAGGACGACATCTCCAGGCAGCTGAGCCAAGTGCAGAACTTCATCGCCAACGGCGTCGACGCGATCATCGTGAACCCGGTCGACACCTCGGCGACCGTCGCCATCACCAAGGCCGCCGCCGACGCCGGCGTCCCGCTCGTCTACGTCAACCGGCAGCCGATCGACGTCGACAAACTCGGGCCGAAGGCGGCTTTCGTCGCCTCGAACGAAGCCGAGTCGGGCACGTTGGAGACCAAGGAAATATGCAAGCTTCTCGGCGGTAAGGGGAGCATCCTCGTCATCGAGGGGCAACTGAGGAACCAGGCCGCTGTGCAGCGCACCAAGGATATCCACGAGGTCATCTCCACCCCGGAGTGCACCGGCATCAAGATCATCGCCGAACAGACCGCCGAATGGGATCGCACCAAAGGCCAGAACCTGATGACCAACTGGCTGTCAAAGGGCATGAAGTTCGACGCCGTCGTGTCCAACAATGACGAAATGGCGATCGGCGCCCTCCAGGCGATGAAGTCGGCGGGAATCGACACCCGGAAGGCGGTTGTCGGCGGCATCGACGCGACGCAAGATGCGCTTGCCTCGATGAAGGCGGGGGACCTCAAGGTCACCGTGTTCCAGGACGCTGCGGGTCAGGGTAAGGGCGCGGTCGACATGGCGCTCGCCCTCGCCGCCGGCAAGTCCGTCGACAAGAAGGTCTACATTCCCTTCCAGCTCGTGACCCCGGCCAACATGGACCAGTTCATGAACAAGAACTGATCAACCGCAAGTCCCCTCGACCGTCTCCTGACGAGTCTGGGAACCTGGGGGCGCGGTACCTCCCAACGCGCCTCCAGGCCGCCAATAGTATGAGAACAGCGGCGCCAGCCTCCAGGAATGCCGCCCGGAAAATATAGGGAAGAAACACCATGGCGACGATCAGTCCTGCGACCGCCGAAATCGTTAGGCAGAGCGGCGCCATTCCGGGCGCCGAATACCTGCTCGAGGTCTCGAACGTCCGGAAGGCCTTCCCCGGCGTGCTCGCGCTCGACGACGTGTCGTTTCGGCTGAAGCGCGGGCACGTCCATGCGCTCATGGGTGAGAATGGGGCGGGCAAGTCGACGCTGATGAAGATCATCGCCGGGATCTACACGCCCGATTCCGGTTCCTTCAAACTGAAGGGGCAGGAAATCAAGCTGACATCACCCCTCGACGCACTTCAGTACGGCATCGCCATGATCCATCAGGAGCTCAACCTGATGGATTACATGACGGTTGCTGAGAACATCTGGATTCGCCGCGAGCCGCTAAACGCCCTCGGCTTTGTGCGTCATGAGGAAATGCGACGGCGCACAAGGGAGTTGTTCCAGCGGCTCGACATTCCGCTCCACCCTGAAACGGAAGTGCGTGACCTCTCGGTCGCCAACCGACAGATGGTCGAGATCGCCAAGGCCGTCTCTTACGATTCCGACATCCTCATCATGGACGAGCCGACCTCTGCGATCACGGAGCGGGAGGTCGAGCATCTGTTCCGGATCATTCGCGCGCTTAAGGATCAAGGCAAAGGCATCATCTACATCACCCATAAGATGAACGAACTGTTTGAGATCGCGGATGAAGTTTCGGTTTTTCGTGACGGCCGGTTCGTCGGTGAGCATCTCGCCGCCGATGTTACTCGCGACGACATCATCCGCCTGATGGTCGGTCGAGAGATCACCCAGATGTTCCCGAAGGAGACGGTGCCGATCGGCGATGTGGCGCTCTCGGTGCGAGACCTTTGTCTCGAAGGCAAGTTCCACGGCGTGTCGTTTGATCTGCGCAAGGGAGAAATTCTGGGCTTCGCGGGCCTTGTCGGCTCGGGGCGCAGCAACGTCGCAGAGACGTTGTTCGGAGTGACGCCTGCGACCTCGGGCTCGATCCTGATCAACGGTGAGGAAATCGCGATTAAGAACCCCGGCACGGCGATGGATGCGGGCATGGGTTTCTTGACCGAGGACCGCAAGGCGAGCGGTTGTTTCCTGCTTCTCGATATCATGGCCAACATGCAGATCGCGCTCCTCCGCCACGGCCATGCGACGGCGGGCTTCGTCAAGGAACATGAGATCGAGGTGCTCTGCCAGCAGCAGAAGAATCGCCTGCGGGTCAGAACGCCGGATCTCGAAGAGCCGATCATCAATCTCTCTGGCGGCAATCAGCAGAAAGTCTTGATCGCCCGTTGGCTGATGACCAAACCGAGAATCCTGATCCTCGACGAGCCGACCCGTGGCATCGACGTCGGCGCCAAAGCCGAGATCCACAAGCTCATCACCGAGCTCGCCGGACAGGGCGTGGCGGTACTGATGATTTCGTCGGAGCTGCCCGAGGTTCTGGGCATGAGCGACAGGGTCCTCGTCATGCACGAGGGGCGCATGACCGGCATTGTCGACCGCAAGGACGCAACCCAGGTCAGGATTATGGAGCTCGCGTCGCAGTAATAGCGGCGAAGCAGGAAACGCAAGAGGAGAACGCCCGTGGCCACCGATATCTCGACCGCCGCTCCAGCCTCTGAAACAAGTAGAGCCGGACGACGGCTTCCACCTGAGCTCAGCATCCTCGGTGTCATGCTCGGCATGATGCTGCTGTTCGAGGTCTTGGGTTGGATTTTCGTCGGGCAGAGCTTCATCGCCAATCCACTCCGACTCAAGATCATGATCCTGCAGGAGGCGGAGATCGGCATCATCGCTGTCGGCGTCACGCAGATCATCATCATGGGTGGCATCGATCTATCGTCGGGGTCCGTCGTCGGCATGACGGCGATGATCGCCGCGAGCCTCGCGCAGATCGCTGGCTATACCCACGCGATCTACCCTAGCCTTACTGGCCTCAACCCGATCTTCCCGGTGGCGGCGGGCCTCGCTTGTGGGCTGATCGCTGGACTAATCAACGGCTCGTTGATTGCGTTGACGAAAATCCCCGCCTTCATCGCGACGCTCGGCATGATGGTCTCGGCGCGGGGCGTCGCGGATTGGTACACGAACGGCCAACCGATCGGGAATCTTTCGGATGGATTCGCGGCCATCGGAGCGGGCTGGTGGCCGGTCATCATCTTCCTCGGGGTAGCGCTTATTTTCCACATCGCGCTGCGCTACACCCGCTACGGAAAGTTCACCTACGCGATCGGCGCCAACCCACTCGCGGCGCGCGTCTCCGGCATCAACGTGGAGCGCCACATGATCGCCGTCTATATGATCGCTGGGCTCCTCTCGGGCCTGTCCGGCATCGTGCATACGGCGCGCGCCATCAGCGGCCAGGCCGGGGTCGGTGTCGGCTTCGAACTCGATGCGATCGCCGCGGCGGTGATCGGCGGAACTTCGCTCTCGGGCGGCGTCGGCCGCATGACCGGAACGGTGATCGGCGCAGTCATCCTCGGCATTCTCACGTCGGGCTTTACCTTCCTCAACGTCGACGCACACTACCAGGAGATCATCAAGGGCGGCGTCATTGTCGCAGCCGTGGTCGCCGACCAGTACCGCCAGCGTCGCCGAAAGTCCGCTTAAATCCGAGATCGCTAGCTGGCCTGCGGAACCTCACGCAGGCCGACCGGCGCCCAAGGTTGCCTTGATAACCCTTGCTCACCGGCAACACCGCCCCTCGAAAGATGACGTTCCGCCACGGGAGCCCTTTATGCGCATCGCTCTAGATCCGTTCATGCACCGCCATCTTTCGCTCGAAGAGCTGCCTCGAAGGGTGCGTGAGCTCGGATACGACTGGATCGAGATGAGCCCGCGCGGCGACTTTCTCGAATGGTTCAAGGCGCCGCGCGTCTTTCCCGAGCGAATCAAGGCCTTCCGCCGCGCGCTCGACCGCGAGAGCGTGAAAATCGCGTCCCTGCTGCCAATGTACCGTTGGGCCTCGGACGACGAGTCCGAGCGGGCTGCGGCGGTGCGGCATTGGAAGCGCGCCATCGAGATCGCCATCGAGATGGAAGTCGACACGATGAATTCGGAATTCGGCCGCGGCCCCCACCCGGACAAGGGCGGCTGCTATTGCTGTCACACGGGGTCAATGATCGAAGCCTGCGAGGATTCCTGGTGGCGCTCAATGGAAGAGCTCGTGCCGATCTTCGAGCGCGAGAAGATCATGCTGCACATCGAGCCGCACCCCGAGGACTGGTGCGAAACGCTCCAGCCAGCAGTCGACATCATCCGCACCGTGAACTCGAAAAATGTCAAATTCCTCTATTGCGCGCCACACACCTTCTATTTCGGCGACGACACAAAGACGATGCTTCGGGAATGCGCTGATGTCCTCGCGCATGTTCATGTCGGAGATACGTTCAATCACAAGGCGTCGTCGGGTCTGCGCTACATCCTTAATCCTCCCGGCACGACCGCTCGCGTCCATCAGCACCTGAACATCGGGCAGGGCGAGGTTCCCTGGGACGATTTCTTCGGAACATTGGCTGAAATCGGGTTCGACGGGATCATGACCGCGTGCGTCTTCGCCTGGGAGGACAAGGCCGACGAATCGAGCCGGTTTATGCGCACGGAGATGCAGCGCTACGTCGAGAAGCATCGAAAGTCATAAGTTCAAACCGAAGACCAGATCCGCACTCCTGATCGACATGAAGGACTACCAAACATGACTGTTCGAGTTGGCGTCATCGGCACGGGGGCGATAGGCCGGGATCACGCCCGCCGTATCAACCAAGTCCTTGCTGGCGGTGAAATCGTCGCGCTCAGCGACGTCAATCGCGTCTCCGCCGAGAAGGTCAAGGCGGAGATCGCGCCAGAGGGTGAAATCTTCGAGACGGGCGAGGCGCTCATCGCCTCGCCGAAGGTCGACGTGGTCCTCGTGACATCCTGGGGCGCGACGCACGAGCAATATGTGCTGGCGGCGATCGCCGCTCGGAAGCCTTGCTTCTGCGAGAAGCCGCTCGCGACATCGGCGGACGGGGCAAAGCGAATCGTCGATGCCGAGGTCGCTCACGGCAAGCGCCTGGTGCAGGTCGGCTTCATGCGCCGCTATGACGTCGGGTATGTCGCATTGAAGCAGTCGGTCTCGTCGCGGATCGGCGCGCCAATCCTGGTTCACGCGGCCCATCGCAACCCGACGGTTCCGGAACAATATGTCACGCCCATGGCAATTCATGACACGCTGATCCACGAGATCGACGTGTTTCGCTGGCTTCTCGACGACGATTATGTTTCGGCGCGCGTTCTGTTCCCGCGTAAGGCGGCGAGGAGTCATGCGAAGTTGCGCGATCCTCAGGTGGTCCTGCTAGAGACGACGAAGGGGGTGCTCATCGACGTCGAGATCTTCGTAAACTGCCGGTACGGCTATGACATCCAGTGTGAGGTCGTTGGCGAGGACGGGATTGCGAAACTCCCCGAGCCGATGGCTGTCAAGATGCGCCTCGACGCCACGCTGCAAAATTCCATTCTGACCGACTGGAAGGATCGCTTCATCGATTCCTACGACGTCGAGCTTCGGGACTTTCTCAAGGCTGCGGCGCAGGGCGGGGTGTCGGGACCTACGTCCTGGGACGGCTATGTCGCAGCGATCGCGTCGGACGCTTGCGTCACGGCTCAGGAGCGCGAAGGCGAGGCGGTCGCGATCGCGTTGCCCGCCCGCCCGGCGCTCTACAACTGAACGGATAGGTCATGCGCTTCGCATTCAATCACATCCTCGCACCGAAGCTCCCGCTCGAGACGTTCTTCGCTAAAGCAAAATCGCTGGGCGCTACGGAAGTCGAGATTCGCAACGATCTGCCTGATGTCGTCGGAGCGACGGCGCCGGAGAAGGTGCGTGAGGCCGCCGAAAAAGCGGGCGTCACGATCGTCTCGATCAATGCGCTCTATCCGTTCAACGTCTGGTCGGAAGACCTTCCGACGCGCGCGACAGCGCTTGCGGATTATGCGCAAAGGTGCGGCGTCAAGGCGCTCGTCATGTGTCCTCTGAACACCGGCGAACCTGTTCCTCCGGAGAATGCAGTCGAGGCGCTTAAGGCGTTTCGGCCTGTCCTCAAGGAGCGGGGGCTCATTGGACTCGTCGAGCCACTAGGCTTTCCGATTTCCTCACTACGCACAAAGAAGGAAGCGATCGCGGCGATCGAAGCGGTCGACGGTCGGGACGTGTACAAGGTCGTCCACGACACCTTTCACCATCACCTTGCGGGCGAGACGGAGTTCTTTCCCAAATGGACGGGGCTGGTTCACATTTCCGGCGTCAGCGACCCGAGGGTCGCCGTGGCGGACATGCTCGATGCGCATCGCGTTCTGATCGACGAGACGGATCGTCTCGAAAACCTGGCCCAAATTCGCGCACTTCTCGCGGCCGGGTACGAGGGGCCGTTCAGCTTCGAGCCCTTCGCCAGCGAGGTTCACGCGCTCCCGGATCCCATGACGGCGGCCAAGGAGAGCATGGACTTCGTACAGAAGTCGCTTTGAGCTTCCGCCAACCGGCGCGTGGCCGGGCGAGATCGGAAACGCATGTGAGCGAAATAATGACAAAACCATTGGATGTGATCACCATAGGCCGGTCGTCGGTTGATCTCTACTGCGTGCAGATCGGCGGCCGGCTCGAGGATATGGCGTCGTTCCGAAAATATATCGGCGGCTCGCCGACCAATATAGCCGCCGGAACGGCGCGCCTCGGTCTCAAGTCGGCGCTGATCACCCGCGTGGGCGACGAGCATATGGGGCGCTTCATCCGCGAGGAGCTCGCGAAGGAGGGTGTGGACGTCCGCGGTGTGAAAACCGATCCGGAGCGCCTGACCGCGCTGGTTCTGCTCGGCATTCGCGACGAGAAGCAGTTCCCGCTGATCTTCTACCGGGCTAATTGCGCGGACATGGCCCTTTGCGAGGACGACATCGAGGAGGCTTTCATCTCGGAGGCGCGTTCGGTCGTGGCGACGGGGACGCATCTCAGCAACCTGCGTACAGAGGCGGCGGTGCTGAAGGCCCTGCGGATCGCCCGCCGACACGGTGCGCGCACGGCGCTCGACATCGACTACCGACCTAATCTCTGGGGCCTAGCGGGCCATGGCGCGGGCGAAAGCCGCTACATCGAAAGCGCTGAGGTCACGAAGAAGCTGCAGGGCCACCTGGCAATGTTCGACCTGATCGTCGGCACGGAAGAAGAGTTCCACATCGCAGGCGGATCGACAAACACCGTCGCAGCGCTGCGGGCAGTTCGCTCCGTTACCGGGGCGGTTCTTGTCTGCAAGCGCGGGGCGGAGGGCGCGGTCGTCTTCACCGGCGCAATTCCCGATCGCCTCGACGCGGGCGAGAAGGGACCAGGCTTCCCGATCGAGGTGTTCAACGTGCTAGGCGCCGGCGACGGTTTCATGTCCGGCCTCATCAAGGGCTGGCTGGAGGACGCGCCCTGGCCGCGCGCGCTCGAATACGCCAACGCCTGCGGCGCCTTCGCGGTAAGCCGCCACGGCTGCACGCCGGCGTACCCCTCCGCTGACGAACTTGCGTTCTTCCTCAAACGGGGCGTGACGCGGAAGGCCCTTCGCAAGGACGAAGGGCTCGAACAGCTCCACTGGTCGACCAATCGGCACGGCGACTGGTCGCACGTCCAGATCTTCGCGTTCGATCACCGCATGCAACTGGAGGAGATGGACGGGGCGACGCCCGAGAAGATAGGGGCTTTCAAGGAGCTTTGTCTCGCCGCCGCCCTGAAAGTTGCTGGCGGCCGCTCCGGCTACGGGATCCTGTGCGACTCGGGTCTCGGCCGGGACGCGCTTTATGCGGCGAGCGGAACAGGCTTGTGGATCGGACGCCCGGTGGAATGGTCGGGGTCGCGGCCGCTCGCTCTGGAGCCTGAGCTCGGCCCGGACATTGGCGGACTTGAGGAATGGCCGCTCGACAACGTCGTGAAGGTTCTTTGCTTCTGTCATCCGAGCGATTCCGCGGACATGTGGGCTGACCAGGGCGAAGTGCTCACTCGACTGTTCAGCGCGGCTCGTCGCAATCGACTGGAGTTTCTGCTCGAGATCATCCCCTCGAAGGTCGGACCGGTTGACGATGCGACGACGGCTGATCTGATCCACCGCATCTACGAGATGGGGATTTTCCCGGACTGGTGGAAGCTGGAGCCCCAGAAGACGAGGCGCGCTTGGGAGGCTGCCTGCGCCACGATCACGGAATGCGATCCTCACACCCGTGGAATAGTCATGCTGGGCCTGGACGCTCCCGAGGAGGAGCTCGCCGAGAGCTTCCAGGTTGCGGCCGGCTTTCCGTTGGTCAAGGGCTTCGCGGTGGGCCGCACGATTTTTGGTCAGGTCGCGCGTGACTGGCTGGCCGGCCGGATCGGAGACGAGGCCGCCGTCGAAGCGATGGCTGAGCGGTATCAACGTCTCTGCGTCGTCTGGGACGCTGCGCGGCCGCGGACGAATGCACGCGAGGTAGCGCTTTCATGAAAACGATCCGATTGACGGCCGCCCAGGCGATGATGCGATGGCTCGCGGTGCAAATGACGCCCGAGGGCGACCGCTTCATTGAAGGTGTCTGGGCCATTTTTGGCCATGGCAATGTCGCCGGTATTGGCGAGGCTCTGCACGGGGTGAGCAAGGCGCTACCGACCTGGCGTGGCCAGAATGAGCAAACCATGGCTCATGCCGCGATCGCCTATGCGAAGACCAAGCGCCGCCGCCGTGCGCATGCCGTGACCTCCTCAATCGGACCGGGCGCCACCAACATGATTACCGCCGCCGCGGTAGCGCATGTGAATCGACTGCGGTTTTGTTCATCCCGGGCGACGTCTTCGCAAATCGTCGTCCGGATCCGGTCTTGCAACAGATCGAGGATTTTGATGATGGGACGATCAGCGCGAACGACTGCTTCCGCCCGGTCAGCCGCTACTTCGACCGCTTGACCCGCCCCGAGCATCTGCTGACCGCGCTGCCGCGGGCGATGCGCACACTCACCGACCCGGCCAATTGCGGTCCGGCCACGCTCGCTTTCTGCCAGGACGTTCAGGCCGAGAGCTTCGAGTACCCCAAGAGCTTCTTCGAGGCCAAGGTCTGGCGGATCCATCGGCCTGAGCCGGATAGGGTCGAGGTCGAAAAAGTCGTGAAGGTGATCAAGGCGGCCAAGAAGCCGGTGATCCTCTCGGGCGGCGGCGTACTCTATTCGGGCGCCGAGGATCTGCTGGCCGACTTCGCGATTCGTCACAACATCCCGCTTGTCGAGACCCAGGCTGGCAAAGGTGCTCTCGCCTGGCAACACGAGATGAACTACGGCTCGCCTGGGGTGACCGGTTCTGCGTGCGCAAACGAGATCTGTGAGAACGCCGATCTGGTGATCGGGGTCGGCACCCGCTTCCAGGACTTCACCACCGGATCCTGGACAGTCTTCGCCAACCCAGACCGCAAACTCATCTCGATCAACCTACATGGCTACGACGCGCAGAAACATGGCGCTGTCGGCGTTGTTGGCGACGCGCGCGTGACATTGCAGATGATCGAGGCTGGCCTAGGCGATGTTCGCTTCGATGCGGCCAAACCCAACTCGCGCACCGACTGGCATGCGAAAGTCGCTAACGTCACGGCGCCGCCGCGTGAACACGGGGCGAACGTCCTGCCGACGGACGCCCAGGTGATTGGTGCAGTGCAGCGGGTGGCGACGAAAGACACCGTGGTGATGTGCGCCGCGGGAACCATGCCGGGGGCTTTGCAAATCCTGTGGCAGTCAGCCAAGGGCGGCTATCACATGGAATACGGCTATTCCTGCATGGGCTATGAGATGGCCGGCGCGATGGGCGTCAAGCTCGCCGCGCCGGAAAAGGAGGTGATCTGCTTCGTCGGCGACGGAAGTTACATGATGGCGAACTCGGAGCTGGCGAC
>Ga0210407_10003533_pt1 | contig 12642 bp, 13 predicted proteins | sample IncBWC27MmetaG_FD_150860 | JGI IMG/M metagenome (GOLD analysis project Ga0210407, IMG submission 150860) | Forest soil microbial communities from Barre Woods Harvard Forest LTER site, Petersham, Massachusetts, United States - Inc-BW-C-27-M | ecosystem: Environmental > Terrestrial > Soil >... | reverse complement strand
GCGCACCGCCATCCTCGCCGGCAAAAACGAAAACATGCCGAACGAAAATATCGAGCGCGCCATCCTGCGAGGCACGGGACAGCTCGAAGGCGAACAATATGAAGAAGTCACCTTCGAAGGCTATGGCCCGGGCGGCGTCGGTATGCTGATCTCAGCCGTTACCACGAACCGCAACCGCATCGTCGGCGAATTTCGCCACCTAATAAGCAAGAACGGCGGAAACCTCGCCGAGGCGGGCGCCGTAGGCTGGATGTTCCACCGCAAGGGCGAAATCGTGGTACCTAAGGAAGCCGCTACCGAAGACAAAATGATGGACATTGTTCTCGAAGCAGGCGCGGATGATTTAAAGGATGATGGCTCCGGCTGGTACGTCGTGACGCCGCCGGAAGCTCTCGAAAAAGTAAAAGAAGCGCTGGTCAAAGCAGGCATTACGCCAACTTCGGCGGAAATCAGCATGGTGCCGCAAAACTACATCAAGCTCACCGGCCCGCAGGCCACGCAAATGGTCCGGCTCATCGAAGCGCTCGAAGAACACGACGACGTTCAGCACGTATACGCAAATTTTGACATCGATGAGTCGGAGATTCAGGCGGCGGTTGGCGCGAATTAACGGTTGGAGCTGGTTAAAATGGAAAGGGACCGACAGCAATGTCTGTCTCACTTTGTGACGGTCATTTCGGCATATCGGGATGGCCGTTTTCCTTTTGCCAGGAAACCAGCCGACAAAGCTCTGGCAGGGACGCGGCGAACGCCGTAGACTTAGGTCGATGAAAGCTCGAAGCCCAGCCGCAAGCTCCACCGGGAACGGCTGTTTCCGTGTGCTGGGCGTGGACCCGGCGTCGGCGGGCCCCACCGGCTATGGAATCATCGAGAGCGACGGCCGCCGGTGCCGTATGCTGCATTATGGTGCACTCAAAGTCGCGCCCAAGCGACAGAGAGAGTGCCTCGGTGCCGTGCTTCAAGATGTCCACGCGCTACTTTGCCGACTAATGGACGAATTTTCACCGGACGCTCTCGCCGTGGAATCGGTCTTCACCGCCCTGAATATGAGAACAGCCCTGCGGCTCGCGGAGGTCCGCGGCGTGGTGCTCTTGGCGGCGGCGCAGCGTGGCGTCGCGGTTCACAGTTATTCGCCGCGCGAAGTGAAAGCCTCGGTGGCCGGTTATGGCCAGGCGGACAAAAAGCAAATGCAATTGATGGTCCGCGCGCTCTTGCAGATGACTGAAACTCCGGAACCTGCGGACGCCGCGGATGCATTAGCCGTGGCTTTGTGCCATGTGCAGGGCCAACAAGTTCGCCAGCGCTTTGGACTTCCGGACATGTCCGCGAGTACCAAATTGCGCGCCGAGCCCCGCGCAGCCAGAGCGGTGGTCCCACACGGCGGCGCAACTCACAACATGCGCCGCGCATCGTAATCTCACGATGAAGACTCTTCTTCAGCGGTCCGTTCTGTGGGCAGCGCTCGCGAGCCTTCTCCTCGGTTCGCCCGCAGCAGCCGCCGCCCCTGCAGCAGCGCTGTCTCCAGCCGCTGCCCACGCTAAGCTCTCCTATCGCCGCATTTTCAAATCCAGCTCGCCGGAATTCATCGAGATCATCGTCCACGACGATTCCGATGCCGCCACCTTCGAAATCCGCCAGCTTGAGGAAGACCCCGGAGCCGCGCCCTTTGAAGTAAGCGCCCCATTGCGCGAAAAAATGTTCGAACTGGCCGCCCAGCTAAAAAACTTTCAGGGGCAGGATCTGGACGTGCACCGCAGGATCGCAAATCTAGGCGAAAAATGCTTCCGCTGGGAAAAGGGCTCGGAGAGCCACGAAACAAAATTCAACTACACGTTGAATTCAGCGGCAACTCAGTTGATGCAAATCTTCGAAGGCTTGGCCCGCCAGCAGGAATTGGTCACGCTGCTGGAGCGCCGCATGAAGTACGACCGCCTCGGCATCAACGATGCTCTCTTGCAATTCGAGACCGATCTGAACCACAAACTTCTGCCCGAACCGCAGCGCGCCCTGGCCACGCTCGATCAAATCGCCAGCGATTCCCGCTTCGTCGAGATTGGCCGCCAACGGGCCCGCGCACTGGCCGAGCGCATTCGCCACCCGAGCTGAACGTCCGAAGCTAGCTGACCAGGTTCCACTGCCGCGGCCCGCGAACCGAACCAAGCTCTTCGGATTCCGCAAGCAATTTCAGCGGCAGCAAAGCCGTCTTGCCATAGTGCTCGCCCTCCAAGACTCGCGCGTGGCAGCGCGCATGCGCCTGCTGAACTTCGATAATCCTCACCGGCGTCCCTAGCGGCAGCATGATCAGCCTCTGCGAAGCAATCAAGAGCGACAACCCTACATCATCATTCGCGGTATCGAGTCTTTGTCTTTCCGCAGAGGTCGCCTCATCAATGGCCACCACGGTGAACGAAACTCCGTCCTCGCAGCAAACCTTGGCCACGCGCCCCACCCACGGAGACGCAGCTGCCTCCTTCGCGCTGGCGGGCGCCGCAACCGGTGTCTCCCGAGCGGCGGAACTCGGCGCGGGCCTTTTCACGCCGCTCAGAAACCTGTACCCACGCTTAGGCAGCGTCTCCACAAAACGCGGCTTCTTCTTGTCATCCGACAGGGCCTGGCGCAGTTTCTTGATCGCGGTATTCAGGCTGTGATCGAAATCCACAAATGTGTCCGCTGGCCACAAGCGTTTCTGCAACTCCTCCCGCGTAACAACTTCCCCAGGGCACTCCAGCAGAATCGCAAGCACATGAAACGGCTGGACTTGCAACTTTATCTTGCGCCCCGCCTTATACAATTCCTCGGCGCGCAAATCCACCTCAAACACATCAAAGCGCACAACATTCGCCGAGCGAGCAGGCTTGGGCATCGCGATCATTCCCCGTGACCCGGAGACTATACCACTCCTTTTGCGCTTCGCGACCGCGTCAGTCCGCGCTTAACTCCCCTATTTCCGCTCACTTGCTTGTTCACCCACAGTCGCCCCGCAGTTCACACCCCGTGCATTGTGCTCCGCCGAGCAGTGCGCGAAAGTCGACACCATGTTGAGGAGCTGACCCGGTAATGAACCAAGCGGCAAGCAGTTCGGCTTGGACGCCGCCAGCGAACAAGAAAAAGGAGTGTCCGATGAAAACGCGAGCTTTGGTTATGGCAGGCATGATGGCGCTGACTGCAATGGCATCCACCCGAGTGGCACAGGCGCAGGAGTTGGTCGTCAATATCCCCTTCGACTTCGTGGCCGACAACATGACGCTTCCCGCCGGCGAGTATTCGATCACCGTGACGGCTCCCGAACAAACCCTTCTTCTAACTAACCGCAAAGATGCCGCCGCGTCGGGGTTTATGAACACCCACGCAGTTGTCAAGACTCAGATTCAGACCGAATCCAAGATGATTTTCAACCGCTATGGCGATCGCTATTTCCTCTCCGAAGTCTGGACCGCAGGTAATTCCCGCGGGCGGCAACTCTTGAAGTCCGCACGAGAAAAGGAAATGGCGCAGATCGCGAAGAGTGAGACTCAGGGTCAAGTCACGCTAGTCGCAGGCCTCCCCCGTACCAACCGCTGATGCATACCCCGCTTTAACCCTGCAACCCCCCGGGAATCCGGAACCCCACTCCGGATTCCCGACCCTCTTTTCAGCCCCCTTTTTCGACTCCCTCCTTGGGGGCCCTTTATCGAAACACTTTTCTGACTGTTGCTCGCAGGCCCCCCGGTGACCGATACTTAACCAGCTCCCCGCACGTATACTAAGACAAGACCCTCGATGGCCCAAGCAACCACCATGAACTTGAAGGAGGCCGTGGCTATTGCCGCGAGCAGCCTGTGGGCGCACAAGCTGCGCAGCGTCCTGACCCTCATCGGAGTGGTCATCGGTGTAGCCGCGGTGATCGCCGTCGTGAGCCTAATTAACGGCGCCAACCAGTACGTCGCCACCAGGGTCTTCCGCCTCGGCGCGGATGTCTTTGGCGTAGCCAAAACGCCCTCCATCGTCACCAATGTCGACGACTACCTCGAATTTCAAAAGCGCAAGCGCATCACCTACGACGACTACCAATCCGTCCGTGAACTCTGCAAATCCTGCAAGGAAATCGGCGCCTCCCTCGGCGGCCGCCTGGAGGTCAAGAGCGGCCTGAATTCTCTGAAAGACACCAATCTCCGCGCCTGGACGCCCCAGATGCCCGAGCTCTACGACGTCGATCTCGTCGCCGGCCGCCATATAACCGAAACAGACCTCCAACAAGCCGCCCCGGTCTGCGTCATCGGCAATGACCTTGTCGAAAACCTGCTGCCCGGCATGGACCCCATCGGAAAAGAAGTTCGCTGGCGCAATATCCCCTGCCAAGTCATCGGCGTCGGCAAAAAAGAGGGCTCCGCACTCGGCACTTCTCTCGACAATTGGATCATCCTTCCGCTCACCACCTACAATAAAGAGTACGGCACGCAAAACGACTCGCTGCGCATCACCTCCCGCGCCGGATCAGCCGCTACCATTCAGGAAAGCGTCGATGAAGTCCGCCAAATCATGCGCGGCCGGCGGCATCTCGACTACGGCAAAAAAGACGACTTCGCCATCGAAACCAGCGACTCCTTCTTATCTCTTTGGAAGGACATTAGCAGCAGCTTCTTTCTGGTAACCATCGCGATTGCCTCGATTTCGCTTCTCGTCGGCGGCATCGTTATCATGAACATCATGCTGGTCTCGGTAACGGAGCGCACCCGCGAAATCGGCTTGCGCAAGGCCCTTGGCGCCCGCAGCGGAGACATCCTGCGCCAATTCCTGATCGAATCCTCCACCATCTCGCTGTTCGGCGGCGCGCTAGGCGTTCTCTTCGGCGTCCTGACCGCGCAACTTGTGTCCATCGTCTCGCCGCTGCCCAGCGCCGTCCAACTCTGGTCCGTAATCGGCGGCCTGCTCGTGGCATTGAGTGTCGGCTTATTTTTCGGAACTTATCCCGCGTCGAAAGCCGCGCGACTGGATCCGGTTGTAGCGTTAAGGTCGGAATGATAAAAGAGGTTGGCCTGTAGCCCGGCTGGGCTGGAATAAAAGTGGAATAGATACGATGGCTACGCTTGGAAAAGCACTACCGCACACGCATACGCCGGTGCTACCCCTGCGCTTGCTAGGCGGCAAGCAAACCGCGCTGAAATTCCGCGACGAAGTCTTGCTAGCCCTCGACACCCTCCGCAAAAACTCCCTGCGTTCCGCCCTAACGATCCTTGGCATCGTCATCGGCATCACCACGGTCATCACCGTCACCGCGGTGATCAACGGCCTCAATGACAACGTCCTCGGCGGCATCCGCGAACTAGGCTCCGACACCATCATCGCCTACCGCTTCCCCTGGGCCTCTCTCTCTCGCCCGCCCAGCGAATGGTTCACCCGCAAAGAACTCCAGGCGGAATGGGCGGAGGACATCGGCAGGCTTCCCCACATCAAAGCCGCCTCCGCCTCCATGCGCATTTTTCAGCCAGAATTCGGCTCCGGCACAGCGGACGTTCGCCGCGGCGTGTACCGCGCGAAAAACGTGATCCTGCAAGGCAACCAGCCATCCATCGGTGAAATCTTCGACCTGAAAATCGAGCAAGGCCGCTTTTTCAACGATACCGACTCGGAGCATCGCGCCCCGGTAGTCCTCCTCGGCTACGACACCGTGCGCACCCTCTTCCCCGAATCCGTCAGCGATAGCATCGGCCAGGAAGTCGCCATCGACGGGCAGCTTTTCACGGTAATCGGCACCCTCCAGAAACAACGCCAAGGCATCTCCGGCGGCTCCAACCCTGAAGACAATTCCGCCTACATGCCGTTAACCACCCTGCGCAAGCTCTATCCCAACAAGAAGGACTACGTCATCTTCGCGAAAGCTGCCGATCCCAACAACGTCACCCAAGCCGTCGACGAAATGCGCGACCTCCTCCGCCGCAAGCGCCGCCTCCCCAATGGCAAGCCCGACGATTTCGCGATCTTCACTCCCGACTATTTTCTCGATCTCTGGCAAAAAATCAGTGGCCTGATTTTTATCCTGATGTTCGCAGTAGCTTCGGTGGGTCTGATCGTCGGCGGCATCGGCGTCATGAACATCATGCTGGTTTCCGTAACCGAGCGAACCCGCGAAATCGGCGTCCGCAAGGCCATAGGCGCAAAGCGCAGCAACATCCTCATCCAATTCCTTATCGAAGCCGTAACCCTAAGCGCCATTGGCGGGGTGATCGGCGTCACCTTTGGCTCAGGAATCAGCCTCCTCCTCCACTACGGCGCTCATTTCCCCGCCGCCCTCTCTCTCTTCTGGGTCATCACCGCGCTGGTCCTCTGCGCCCTAATCGGCATTGTCTTCGGCGTCTACCCCGCCTGGAAAGCCGCCCGCCTCGATCCCGTCGAAGCCCTCCGCTATGAATAATTCATGGCTCACGGCGGGGAGCCAAGCGCGCGGTCATGAGGGGAGCCCATGCACTGCTGGAGATTGCCTTTCACATCCTGAGCGTAAGGAAGACTACCGGGAACTCGGTGCGGACCACTTTGACGGTATCGACGAACCGAATCCGCTGATCCTCGGGCAACCCGGCTGCCCACCAAGGAACCTCGGGAGCCGCTCGCTCAGCAGCATGGACGAGAAATTGATCGACATACAGGCGGGTGCAGAGGCGAACGGAAGGGACCAGCGGCATGGCCCGGCAACGACCGGGCCACAATGGCCATCAAGAATCAGCTATGGTTGCCAGCCGTCCAGCGGTTCTTCGCGTTCATCAGGAGTGGGGACCTATTCTGCGATCGTAATGCATCGTACAGTGCGAAGAACGCGGCTTCCACCTCGCGGAGCCTTCGCCATTTGGGCTCTGCACGCCGGGGGCTCTCTCCCAATAGCCAAGCCCTCGCTCGTGTGTACAAGACTTTCGCTTGCAGAACCTCGTCCGGCACGATTGCTGCGCGCGGATCGAGCACACGGCGGTTTCGTGCACCTTCCGCCGTCCGCTTGACTAAAACCAGCAAGTCGGGCAAGTGCAAGCCTTCCTGACCGCCAATAGATGCTGTTGCCATTGGTAATCCTCCGTTCGGAAAAGGAAGCGGTACCTTGCGCAACTGCGCGGAAGTACTGCTGCTGACAACAAGAAAGCGCTAGTCGCGGCGGCAACGGGAATATCCCGAGCCCCCACCGCCAAGCAAAAACACGATGGGGAGAACGACGAATACGGTTTCCATCAGGATCCTCCCTAAGCGGCGCGGGAGATGGTCCCGAAAAGAGTTATCTTACTTTCTCCGAAGACCTATCTTATGAAAAACGAAGACGGATATCTGTCCACATCGATACACATTGGCGTTTTGTTTGGACCGAGCGTCCGGTCGTAGCCCGCGCGGCGTGGAAGGGATTGTTTCCCATGCACCACGATCCGGAAGAGCCAAGCCTTTCTATCGGGGCCTCTGGATCGGGATGATGCGTTCCCGCCGAATCGTTTCCAGGTGTCGCGAACCGTCAAGACGGGTGTACTATGGCGCCGCTTCGGAAATCAAAAAGGAAATCCCGAGCCAGCCATGAACAAACGTACCTTTCTCAAGCTCTCCTCCGCCACGGTTGCCGGCCCCTCGGTCTTACGCCTCTTGGCTTGGGCCGGAGCTGACCAACTGACAAACTGGGCCGGCAACCTCGAATACAGCACCGACCGCCTGTACGCCGCCAAGTCGTTTGACGAGGTTCAGGATTTCGTCAAGAAACAAGCACAACTGAAAGTCCTGGGTACGCGCCACTGCTTCAACAACATTGCCGATACCAAAGACACTTTTCTGTCCTTGAAACCGTTGGACGAAATCGTCTCTCTCGATCCCCAGGCGCGCTCTGTCACCGTGGACGCCGGCATCACCTACGGTCAATTGTCGCCGCTGCTCCACAGGAAGGGCTTCGCGCTCGACAATCTGGCCTCGTTGCCGCACATTTCTGTCGCTGGCGCCTGCAGCACGGCAACACACGGCTCCGGCGAAAAAAACGGCAATCTAGCCACCGCGGTTTCCGCTTTGGAACTGGTCACCGCCGACGGCGACGTAGTTACACTTTCGCGCCGGCAAAACACTGATTCTTTCAAGGGAGCGGTGGTCGGACTAGGCGCGCTCGGTGTAATCACAAAAATCACGCTCGATATCCAGCCCACCTACCAGATGCGCCAGTATGTCTACGAAAATCTCTCCTTCAGCGCGATGAAAAATCACTTCGACGCCATCCAAGCCAGCGCCTACAGCGTCAGCCTCTTCACCGACTGGCAAAACCAGCGTTTCAGCGAAGTTTGGCTAAAAAGCCGCGTTGAAAAAGGCCAAGCTTTCGAAGCCACCCCGGAATTCTTCGGCGCCAAACTGGCCACCAAAAATCTCCACCCCATTGCGGAACTCTCCGCCGAAAACTGCACCGAGCAAATGGGCGTCCCCGGCCCTTGGTACGAACGCCTCCCGCACTTCCGCATGGGCTTCACACCCAGCGCCGGCAAGGAGTTGCAATCAGAGTACTTCGTCCCGCGCCAGCACGCCGTCGAAGCCATCCTCGCCGTGGAACGCCTCCGCGACCAGGTCAGTCCACACTTGCTGATCACAGAAATCCGCGCCATCGCCGCCGATGACCTATGGATGAGTCCGTGTTACCAGCAACCTTGCGTCACGATTCACTTCACCTGGAAGCAAGACTGGCCGGCCGTCAGCAAACTCTTGCCGGTCATCGAACGAGAACTCACCCCCTTCGAAGCCCGCCCTCACTGGGGCAAACTCTTCACCATGTCTCCGCGGCAACTCCACTCCATCTACAGCAAGCTGCCCCAGTTCATCGCCCTAACCAAAAAGTTCGATCCACAAGGCAAATTCCGCAACGAATTCCTGAACAAGAATATCTTCAGCTAGTGAGCGGGTGCGGATCTCGGCCGGCAGGTACTTGCAATGCGGATAGAAACGGCGGCTAGCTCCGGCCCAACGTCGCTGCTCATGGCCTACTTGGCCGCCCTTGCCAGCCTCCCCCTTCGTGCATAGACTCCTCCGGCACGGGGCCTGCACTTGTTCTGAACTGGGGATGACCGGCGAGAAATGAACGACGACAAATCCAAACAGGGCGGTGAGCGCTTTCCGCTGACGCGATGGTCGGTGATTGACGCGGCGCGCAGCAGCGACCAAGCGGAGCGGGCTCGCGCGATGGATACGCTGTGCGCGGCGTACTGGAAACCGGTCTACAAGTACGTGCGCTTGCGCTGGAACCGCCCGACCGAAGACGCCCAGGACATGACCCAGGGATTTTTCGTGCAGGTGATCGAACGCCGGCTGCTCGACAAATTCGACCCCGCCAAGAGCCGCCTGCGCACCTACCTGCGCCTATGCGTGGACCATTTCGTGATAAACCAGGAGAAAGCCGCGAAGCGTCAGAAACGCGGCGGCCACGTCTCGCATGTCGCTCTTGATTTTGCGGGAGCGGAAGAAGAATTGGGAGGCGCCGCGATGGATCCCTCGGCGATCGCTTCTCCCGAATCGCTCGAAGACTTCTTCGAGCGAGAGTGGGTGCGAGGGCTGTTCGAGCTGGCCGTCGAAGATTTGCGGAAACATTGCGAAGCGAACGAACGGGAAAGAACATTTCGCCTTTTCGAGGAATACGACCTCTCGGACGACGAAACAATTTCGTACCAGAAGCTCGCGGCAGAATACGGGATTCCCGTCACAGACGTAACCAACGCTCTGGCCTGGGCCCGGCGGGAATTTCGGCGCGGCGCGCTAGAGCGGCTCGCTGATGTCTGCGGCAGTGAGGAAGAATTCCGGCGCGAAGCGCGGTCTGTGTTTGGCTGGGAAGCAAAATGAAATCGCTCTCGGACAAGGCCATCGAGCGCCTCCGCGCGGGCGCGGAAGAACCGGATCTTACGGGCACGCGATACCGTTTGCTCGAACGCGTGGCTCGCGGCGGCATGGGCGTCGTCTATCTGGCGGAAGACGACAAACTGGAGCGCCGCGTCGCTCTGAAAGTGCTGGACGTGCCTGGCGCGGACGGAGATTTGGCGAACCGGCTGATGCGCGAAGCCCGTGTGCTCGCCAGGCTGGAACACCCGGGAATCGTCCCCGTGCATGACGTGGGCACGCTCGCGGATGGACGCGTGTTCTACACCATGAAATTCGTCGAAGGCCAGCGCCTCGACAAATTCATCGAGGGTGTGGAGTCGGTACAGGATCGCCTGCGGCTGTTCTTGCGCATTTGCGAGGCGGTCGCTTTCGCCCATGCGCGCGGCGTCCTTCACCGCGACCTGAAACCCGCGAACATCATGGTGGGGCCGTTCGGCGAAGTGCTGGTGATGGATTGGGGCTTGGCGAAAATTCTGCGCGGCGGGCAAACCCGCGTTGCTCTTGCCGCCGACCCGGAAGCCACGATTCTCGAAAAGCCAAAACAGCCCGGCGAAGGGCGCGACTCCACCAAGAGTTCTGTCATCACCGGCCATGGCACGGTGATGGGCACCCCAGGCTACATGTCCCCGGAACAAGCGCGCGGAGAAGTTGAGGTGCTGGACGCGCGCAGCGACATTTTTTCACTCGGCACACTGCTGCGGTTCCTGCTCACGCAAAAAACTCCCGGATTCACTCCGCGACTCGACCGTTCGCTCGAAGCGATTTGCCTAAAGGCCACGGCGGAGCAGCCCGCATCGCGTTATCCCGCTGTGCAGGAACTCGGCCAGGATGTTTCGCGTTACCTTGATGGTTTGTCAGTGCGAGCGCATGCGGAGAGCATTTTCGAAAAGTTGACCCGCTTCTACCGCCGCTATCGCTTCTTTATCTTGCTGATTCTGGCGTACTTGGTGATGCGCGTGATCCTGCTGCTGATATTGAAGAGATAAACCTAAAGGAAATCCAGGCCACGTTGTAAAGAACATCAGACGAACGGAAAAGGAGAGGCGGACAAATGAACAAGATGCTGATCGGATTGCTCTTGGGTACTCTGCTGGGCGCTATTGACGGGGCCACGGCGTGGTTCACCCCCGCAGTACGGGCCCAGCTCGCGGGCATCATCATCGGGTCCACGGTAAAGGGCCTCATCGCCGGAGTCGCTGCGGGAATCTTCGCACGCAAAGTGAATTCGGTTCCTCTGGGGATCCTGTTCGGATTGGCGGTTGGTTTCGTGCTGGCTTTCCTGGTCGCTTACATGCAACACGGCTATTATCTCGAAATCATTCTTCCCGGCAGCATCGTGGGAATGATCGTAGGTTTCGCAACGCAGCGCTACGGAGCAGCGCCGGCAACCACGCCCGCTACGCACTGAACAAAGCAGCACGAAATGACAAAAGTTTCGCTCGTAAATCAAAGGGGGGAGAACCATGTCTCGAGTCATTCATTTTGAAATACCCGCAGCGGAACCGGACCGCGCCGCGGCGTTCTACGGAAAGGTGTTCGGCTGGAAGTTCGATAAGTGGGCCGGTCCCACTGAGTACTGGATGGTGACAACCGGAACGGAAGGAACACCGGGCATAAACGGCGGAATGATGAAAAAGCCGGGAGGCATTACGTCGACCACCAACACTATCGGCGTTGCGTCGGTGGACGCAGCGGTCGACGCCGCGGTCGGAGCCGGCGGACGAAACATCATGCCGAAAACTCCGATTCCTGGCGTTGGCTACTTCGCATACTGCGAAGACACGGAGGGCAATCTTTTCGGCGTGATGCAGATGGATGCAAATGCGAAGTGAAGTGGCACGGAACGACCTAGCGGTGAAAGAAGGCGCGCCGAAACAAACGGCGCGCACGCAGGGGAACGCAATGAGTCTCGGGAAACCGATGCTGGGACTGGCTGTGGGAGGCACGCTGGGGCTGCTGGACGGCCTCAGCGGATTCCTCGAGCCATCTCTCGCGCCGGTGATGACCGGCGTCATTACTTCCTCCCTGCTGAAGGGTTTGGTGGCAGGGGTGGTGATCGGCTGGGTCAGCCAAAAATTGCGTTCCATGGCTCTGGGCCTGCTCGCCGGAGCGGTGATTGGTGCCCTGCTCAGTCTGTTGGTGATTCTGTGGGCGGGGATGGCTTCGTTCTGGGATATCCTGCTGCCGGGCATGTTGCTGGGCGTCATCGTCGGGTTTTCGACGCAGAAATTTGGAACTCAGGTGGCAGCGTCACGGGTTGTGCGATGAATTTAAAGTGGCCATGTTTCTAGTGGTTCGGTTAGTCCATAAACTGAAAAGGAGGTTTCGAGAACATGAGAACGAGAACGAAAGTTTTCACAGCTGCAGCGGCGATGGTGTTTGCGTTTGCCATCGGACCGGCCAAGGCTGGAGACAACGGCACGGCGGCTTTTGAGCAACTCAAGTCGCTGGCAGGCCACTGGGAGACAGGGAAGTCCAACACGGAGAAGGCTACCCTGGACCTCGAGCTGACGGCCGGCGGAACGGCGGTGATCGAAAGGGCGCACGTGACAAACGGGGGCAAAGCGGTGGAGATGGTTACGCTCTACTACCTGGATGGGGGACAACTGAAGATGACGCACTACTGCATGACTGGCAACCAGCCCACGATGCACGGAGATTATGCGCCGGACACCAAGACGCTGACCTTCGAGTTCGAGGGCGCGACGAACCTGAAGAGCCCGAACGACGGACACATGCATCATGCCGTGTACACCTTCATCGACAACGATCATTTCAGAACCACCTGGACCTTCCGCAAGG
>Ga0210407_10003531_pt1 | contig 12645 bp, 8 predicted proteins | sample IncBWC27MmetaG_FD_150860 | JGI IMG/M metagenome (GOLD analysis project Ga0210407, IMG submission 150860) | Forest soil microbial communities from Barre Woods Harvard Forest LTER site, Petersham, Massachusetts, United States - Inc-BW-C-27-M | ecosystem: Environmental > Terrestrial > Soil >... | reverse complement strand
GTCGTCATTAGTCTTTTGACCCCGACACAAGATCTTGTGTTCGTGCAAAGCGAACATGGGCACGCGGTCGGGGGAGGTTCCAGGGACCTGACTGTCAGTAAAGACGGCAGGTGCCAGTCAGGCTCGCGGGGCAAAGAGGTCCCTTCAGTTGGCTCTGACTGACATTCCCTGCAATCCGATAAAGGCGTCAAAAATCTTCGGAGCGCCGCGGATTACATGAACACTGTCGTGAAGATCGACCCCAAGGACATCGATGCCATTCCTTTCCAGGAGGCATCGCTGGATATCTGGGACAAGAAGTATCGCCTCACCGCGAAGGACGGTACGCCCATCGATAAGACGATGGACGATACCTACAAGCGTGTGGCGCGCTCGCTCGCGGACGTCGAGGCCGAGGATGTGCGTGAGCAGTGGTACGAGCGTTTCCTGTGGGCGCTGCGTCGCGGAGCGATACCCGCGGGACGAGTGACCTCCAACGCGGGCGCGCTCGAACACAAGCCTTCGACCTCGACGATCAACTGCACGGTGTCGGGGACGATCCACGATTCGATGGAGGACATCCTCAAGAAGGTCTACGAGGCGGGGCTTACGCTGCGCGCGGGCTGCGGAATCGGGTATGAGCACTCGACGCTGCGTCCGCGCGGCGCATACGTGTCGGGCGCAGGCGCTCATACGTCGGGCCCGCTGTCCTTTATGGATATCTTCGACAAGATGTGCTTCACGATCTCCTCCGCAGGCGGCCGCCGCGGCGCGCAGATGGGTACTTTCGATGTTGGCCATCCGGATGTGATGGAGTTCATCCGCGCGAAGCGTGAGACCGGGCGCCTTCGGCAGTTCAATCTCTCACTACTCATCACCGACGAGTTCATGCAGGCGGTGCGTGAGGACCGCGAGTGGAAGCTCGCCTTCCCGCTGTCGCAGCGGGAGTACGAGGCGGAGAAACCGGATCTCAAGGATCCGGCGAAGTTCGTCTGGCGCGACTGGCCTGTGCACGAAGGTTATGTTGTTAAAGACGAAGGCTTGGTCGCCTGCAAGATCTACAAGACTCTTCCGGCGCGCCGCATGTGGGACGTGATCATGGCGTCCACTTACGACTTCGCCGAGCCGGGCTTCATTCTTATCGATCGCGTCAATGAGATGAACAACAACTGGTGGTGCGAGGACATCCGCGCCACTAACCCGTGCGTCACCGCCGATACCCGTCTTGCGACGCGTTACGGTCTGGTGCGCATGGGTGATCTCTACGACGCACGTGTCGATATCCAGGCAACGGTTGACAAGCGTGCCCTTGGCGAGGGTGTGGGTGTTGACGTGCGTGAGGCGGTTCCGGTCTTCATGACCTCTCCGTCGGCGGACATCTATCGTGTTGTCACAGAGGATGGTTATGAGATTAAGGCAACCGAATGGCATGACTTCTACACCACGCGGGGCAAGATCAAGCTGAAGGATCTCAAGCCCGGCGATGAGCTCCTCGTGCAGTCGGGAAAAGGCCAGTTTGGCGGCTGTGGAAGCGAGGAGCTCGGCGCACTACTGGGTCTTATCACCGGCGATGGGCACTTCACTAACCGTGGCAAAGGCAAGAACGCAGCAGTCGTGAACCTCTGGGGCGAAGATCGAGACTACGCCGGGGAAGTGGTCGATTACATCAATTCGACGATTGCTGGATGGCAGAGAGCGCCGCGCGGCTATCGAGTGAGCGCGGTAGCGGTACCGGAGCGCAATCTTGTCATGATTCGCTCGGTGATCCTTGCGCGTGTGCTCGAGTACTACGGCTTTACCGCCAAAGCGAAGACGCAGGTACCGGAGATCGTGTGGCGCGGCAATGAGGACTGCGTACGCGGCTACCTGCGCGGCCTATTTCAGAGCGATGGCACGGTGCAGCGCGATGACAAGAACGCCTACTGCACGGTCCGCCTGGCCTCCAGCCACCAATCGCTTCTCAAGGACGTGCAGACGCTGCTTTCCAACTTCGGCATTTTCTGCCGGGTGCTCAAGCGGCGTGCTGCAGGACAGCGCCTGTTGCCGGATGGCAAGGGTGGGTGGAAGTTGTACGACTGCAAAGCAGACTACGAGCTGATCATTGGCTCGGGGTCTCGTGATCGATTCATGGAGGAGATCGGCTTCATTACAGAGGCCAAGAACGACAAGTACCGCGGCTGGAAAGAGAAGCACAGAGCAACTAACAGTGAGAAATTTGTCAGCGCGATCGCGAGCATCGAGCATGTTGGCAAGGAGGCCGTGTTCGATACTACGCAGCCTGACAAGAACAACCTGATCTTCAATGGGCTGGTAACGGGGAACTGCGGCGAGCAGCCGCTCCCGCCCTACGGTTCGTGTCTTCTCGGCTCGGTGAACCTGACTCGCTTCGTCAAACACCCCTTCACCGACTTCGCCGAATTCGACTGGCAAGAGTACCGCGAAGTGGTGAAGGTGTTCACCCGCATGCTCGACAACGTGGTCGAGGTCAATGGACTCCCGCTCGAGAAGCAGCGCGAGGAGATCCTGCGCAAGCGCCGTCATGGCATGGGGTTCCTCGGACTCGGCAGCACCCTGGCTCTGCTTCGATTGAAGTACGGCTCGCCGGAATCGGTGCAGTTCACCGAGGAAGTTTCGCGCGAGATGGCGGTGGCGGGCTGGGAGGCAGCGCTCGAGATCTCGCGCGAGAAGGGTCCGGCACCGATCATGAACGAGGAGTTCACGGTCACCAAGGAGATGCTGCGCAAGCGGCCGGAGATGGCCCGCGATGGCTGGAAGCCCGGCGCGAAGATCGCCGGCCGGCTGCTGCACGCGAAGTACAGCCGTTACATGCAGCGCGTCGCGCAGGTCGCGCCGCAGCTGGTGCACGAGCTCGCGGAGACCGGGGCACGCTTCACTCACCACAGCTCGATTGCGCCGACCGGCACCATCTCGCTGTCACTCGCCAACAATGCGTCCAACGGCATCGAGCCGTCGTTCGCACATCACTATTTCCGCAACGTCATCCGGGAGGGCAAGAAATCAAAGGAGAAGATCGACGTCTATTCCTTCGAGTTGCTGGCCTATCGCGAGCTGGTCAACCCGAACGCTAAACCTGGAGCCACCAATGATGCCGAGAGACTGCCGGACTACTTCATCGCGTCCGATGACATCACGCCCAAGGAGCATGTTGAAGTGCAGGCTGCGGCCCAGAAGTGGGTCGATTCATCGATTTCTAAGACAGCGAACGTGCCTACGAATTTCCCCTACGAGAAGTTCAAGGACATCTATCTGTACGCACATGAGCAGGGCCTGAAGGGCTGCACCACCTTCCGCTTCAACCCGGAGGCATTCCAGGGCGTTCTGGTCAAGGAGCAGGACCTGAAGAACACCACTTACAAGTTCACTCTCGAGGACGGGACGGTGGTCGAGTTACGCGGTGATGAAGAGGTCGAATACGACGGCGAGATGCACACCGCCGCCAACCTCTACGATAGTTTGAAGGAGGGGTACTTCGGCAAGTTCTGACAGTGCCCGACAGGATAGACATCATGACCAAGATCGATCGAAAAATCGTCAAGTACTCGGTGCAGAAGCCCGAGAACAAGCCGGCCACCGACAAAGTGGCGGAGGCCAAAGTGAGCGCGCAGTCGGGCGAGCCCGAGCTGGTGCGCGACAAGAACGGCCGCACCGCCAAAGTCATCCGCATGCACGAGCGGCTCGAGCGTCCGGAAGTGCTGGTCGGCTCGACCTACAAGATCAAGACGCCGATCTCCGATCACGCGATGTACGTGACCATCAACGACATCGTGCTGAACGAGGGCACCGAGTACGAGCAGCGCCGGCCGTTCGAGATCTTCATCAACTCGAAGAACCTCGATCACTTCCAGTGGATCGTGGCGCTCACGCGCATCATCTCTGCGGTGTTCAGGAAGGGTGGCGATGTGACCTTCCTGGTGGATGAGCTGAAGGCGGTGTTCGATCCGCGCGGTGGCTACTGGCAGCCGGGCGGCAAGTTCATGCCCTCGATCATTGCCGAGCTCGGCTACGTGATCGAGAAGCATCTGCAGGCCATCGGTCTGATGCGCAGACGGGAGCTCGACGCTCACCAGCAGAAGCTGGTCGATGAAAAGCGCGCCGAGTTCGAGGCGCGTGCCAGACAGGCCGATGCCTTCGCCAAGCCGCACTTCCCGCAAGGCGCGCAGCTGTGCACCCGCTGCAGCACTGCGGCGGTCGTCATGATGGACGGCTGCATGACCTGCCTGAACTGCGGCGACTCGAAGTGCGGCTGAGCCCCGCGACCCGTTGATTGCGATGACCAACTACGACTGACAGAACCGCTGCGATTTGCGAGGCGGTCCGCAAGGCTGCCTCGCCCTCTTTCCGGTCGGTCTCCTGAGCCCGCCTGCGGTCGCTCTCGGCCTGCTGCAGCCTCGAGCATCCCCGGGGCATATCCGCCCGCGCCTACCCAAAAAAAACCCCGCTTTCGCGGGGTGTCGGTCGCTTGCTTGTGTGTGGAGGAGTGTCGTTCTCGTTGTTATCCGGTGTGCGCGGTACGCGGTGAGCCGGGAGGCTCGTGCGCGATCCGCGCTTTTTTTCAGTTATCCCTTGGCGTCGTGTCCTTCCCCGGGTTTGCCGGTGATGGTTGAAAGAAAAGCAACACTCGTGCCAACTGCCTCCGCCGGCTCTACAGGTCCCTTCGAACCCGCCAGGGGGTCGTACAAATGTGACGCAGTGCACGTTGTGGATGCGCCGCATCTGGGATGGTCGGCCCCCGTGCCCTCTGCTGCGTAGGTTATGTCGGCGTTCTAGACAGACAAGTGTCAAAATACTCGACACATTTGCAGGCGTATTGTCAGGTTTCGCCAGGATGCGCTCTGAAGCAAGTGTTTGAATCTACAATGAAAATCCGCTTTTTCCGGGGGTGTAAATGAACTCGACAGGGAGGATGGTGGGCTCACAGAGGCGCATCAGCATACCGCTGCTGGGTCTCGCAACGTGCCTGCTCGCTCTTGCCGCGGCACTCACGTGTTCTCGTGCGCGGGCGGCCGACGAGCCCATGCCGCGCCCGCCGCAGCTCGAGCGAGACGTGCAATTCTGGATCCGCGTCTACACGCAGATCGACACCAACGCCGGTTTCCTGCACGACCAATCCAACCTCGGCGTGGTGTACGACACGTTGCATTTCGCGCCCGACTCGCCACCCTCCGAGCGGCAGCACCTCGTCGACCAGGCGCGTGATCGCATTGCCTCGGCGCTGCGCCGGATCGCAGCCAGCGGCGACGGCTCTCTGTCCACGGAAGACCAGCACATCCGCGATCTCTGGGGTACCGAGGGCACACCCACGCGCCTGCACGCGGCGGTCGATGACATCCGTTTTCAGCTCGGGCAAGCGGACCGCTTCAGGAGCGGCCTGATCCGCTCGGGCGCGTGGGAGACGCACATCGCGGAGACGCTGGCCAACCTCGGGCTGCCCGCCGAGCTTGCGGTGTTGCCACATGTCGAGTCCTCTTTCAATCCGAGCGCCTATTCCAAGGTTGGCGCCGCGGGCCTGTGGCAGTTCATGCGCTCGACCGGGCGGCGCTACATGCGCATCGATGGCGCGGTGGACGACCGGCTCGACCCGTTCCGCTCGACCGAGGCCGCGGCTCAGCTGCTCGCCTACAACTACCGTGTGCTCGGCACCTGGCCGCTGGCACTGACTGCGTACAACCACGGCACCGCCGGGGTGCGGCGCGCCAAGGAGACCCTCGACACCGATGACATCGGACGCATCGTGCGCAGCTACAGCAGCCGCACCTTCGGGTTCGCTTCGCGCAACTTCTACGTATCGTTCCTCGCCGCGCTCGAAATCGACCGCAACCCGGAGAAGTACTTCGGTCCGCTGCAGAAGGAGAGTGAGGCGCATTTCCAGGAGATCGAGCTGCCGGCGTACGTCTCCGCCAGCTCGCTCGAGCATGCTTTGAAGATCGACGCAGCGAAGCTGCGCGCGCTGAATCCCGCGCTCCTGCCAGCGGTCTGGAGTGGCGCGCAGCGCGTACCGAAAGCCTATCGACTGCGGCTGCCGGCTGATGCCGCCCAGTGGAGCAGTCAGCTGCTCGCCCAGCGTCTGTCGCCCACAGACATGTTCAGCGGCCAACGCGCTCCGCCGCACTACCGTGTGCAGCGCGGCGACACGCTGGCGGCTCTCGCCACGCGTTACGGCGTGCCGATCGAGTCGCTGGCGGAGCTGAACCATCTGCGCACCAGCGCGCACCTGCGTCCGGGTCGCGTGCTGACGGTGCCGGAGACGACCTCGATCAGCCTCGCGGCGGCCACCTCGCCCGCCTCGGTACCATCGCCCGTACCGCCGCCCGCATCGACACCGCTGGCACCCGCACCAGCGACCGTGCCCGCGCCCAAGGCGGCCACCGCGCCGCCATCTGCGCCTCCTTCCCCGCCTTCACGTGCCTCATCGCCCGTGCTCGCCTCGCGGGCGCCCGCGCAGCCGGTGGAGCCCTCGGCGCCCGCCGCCGAGGCCGTGGCGCCCCCCTCTCCGGGAGGCGCGGTCTCGCCCGAAGTCGCCGTGCGCGAGAGTGCCGAGGATGCCGCAGCGGCCGCGGCCGTCGAGGCCGCCAGCGCGAAGCCGCACGCCGCGTCGGCTGCGCAACCGTTGTCCGCGGCGCAGGCCGAAGCGCTCGGCCCCGCGCTCGGCCCGGCAGCGGACGCCGAGCAGAGCGCCGACCCCTTCGATTACAGCGTGGCCCAGGATGGCACCATCCGCGTCGCCGCCGAGGAGACCCTCGGTCACTATGCCGACTGGCTCGGTGTGACCTCCGCTCGCCTCCGCGAGCTCAATCACATGAAGTTTCGCAGCCCGGTCCTGGTCGGGCAGCGCATACGGCTCGACTTCTCGCGCGTGACCCCCGCGGTATTCGAGACACTGCGCCACGAGTACCACCGCGAGCTCCAGGCTGCCTACTTCGCAGGGCACCGCATCGTCGGGACCGAGATTCGCATCGCGCGGCCCGGCGACTCGGTGTGGACTCTGTCCCAGCACCGGGCGCAGCTGCCGCTGTGGTTGCTGCAGCAGTACAACCCGGACCTCGATCTGACGGCGCTGCGTGCCGGTACGCAGATCGTCATGCCGCGCGTTGAGGAAGTCGGCAGTGGCGGCTGAGCCGCTTTGTAGGAGCTTACGTACAGGGCGTGTGACGGGGCGCACATGCGGGTGATCATTCGCTGCGCCTATAATCCCGCCCAAGGCTCAGGTGTGAATCGGAAGGTAATGAATTTCAGAAGCTTAGGCGCGCTGTGGCTGCTGCTCGGGTGCGTGGCAGGTGTCGCTGTTGCGGACGGCCTGCCGCAGGCGCAGCCGGTGATGCTGCCGCAGCAGGCGCTGAATACGCTTCCGCTCGTCGATCGCGTTGTGGTCCACAAGGCCGAGCGGCGGCTGGTGCTCATGCACGGCGGCAACATCGTGCGCTCCTACCACGTGGCACTCGGGCTCAACCCCATTGGTCAGAAGGAGCGCTCGGGCGACTTCCGCACTCCGGAGGGGACCTATCGTCTCGAGCGCCGCAACGCACGCAGCGACTATTTCCTCTCCATCAAGGTGTCGTACCCGAACGACCTGGATCTGAAGCGCGCACACTCGCGGCACTGGGATACTGGCGGCTCGATCATGATCCACGGGCTGCCGAACTACCTGAAGCACGAGCCGGAGTACTACCTGGCTCACGACTGGACCGACGGCTGCATCGCGGTGTCGAACGCCGATATGACCGAGATCTGGATGCTCACTCCGGACGACGTGCCGATCGACATCCTTCCCTGACGCTCACGTGAGCAGCGATTTCTCAGAGTTCGTCGACGCGCGCGTCGGTCCGCGCGGCAGTCTCGAGAATCTGTCGCAGAGCGAGATCGCCAAGCTCCTCGACAGCGGCCAGGGGGGCCTGTATCCGCTCTTCCGGCGCTGCGCACTCGCGGTGCTCAACTCCGGGGCGCCCACCGACAACTCCAAGGAGATCTTCGACCGCCACCGCGACTTCGAGATCCGCATCGTGCGCCACCCCTGGGGGGTCAAGCTCGAGATGCAGAACGCTCCGGCGGCGGCTTTCGTCGACGGCCAGATGATCCGCGGCATCAAGGAGCACCTGTTCGCCGTGCTGCGCGATGTGGTGTTCATCTCCAACGAGATCATCGAGAGTGGCCGCTTCGACCTCGGCGATTCCGCTTCGATCACCAACGCCGTCTTCCACGTGCTGCGCAACGCGCGGCTGCTCGACTACAAGGCGCGGCCGAACCTCGTGGTGTGCTGGGGCGGTCACTCGATCTCGACGGAGGAGTACCAGTACACCAAGAAGGTCGGCTACGAGCTCGGGCTGCGCGGGCTCGACGTCTGCACCGGCTGTGGCCCCGGGGCGATGAAGGGCCCCATGAAGGGCGCCACCATCGGCCACGCCAAGCAGCGCATCGAGCACAGCCGCTACATCGGTATCACCGAGCCGGGGATCATCGCCGCCGAGCCGCCGAACCCGATCGTCACCCAGCTCGCGATCATGCCGGACATCGAGAAGCGCCTCGAGGCGTTCGTGCGCGTAGCGCACGGGATCGTGGTGTTCCCCGGCGGGGCCGGCACGGCCGAGGAGATCCTCTATCTCGCCGGCATTCTGCTCGATCCCGTAAATCGCGAGCAGCCGTTTCCGGTGGTGCTCACCGGACCGCGCGACAGCGAGGAGTATTTCGAGCACATCGGCCGCTTCATCGGCGGAACGCTGGGGGTGGAAGCCACCCGGCGTTTCACCATCATCATCGGCGATCCGGCCGAGGTGGCGCGGCGCATGGTGCGCGGCATGCACGACGTGCGCGAGTTCCGGCGCAAGCACAGCGACTCCTACAACTTCAACTGGCTGCTGTCGATTCAGCCGGTATTCCAGCAGCCCTTCGAGGTCAGTCACGCCGCCATGCGCGCCCTCGACCTGAGCCGCGCGCAGCCGGCGCACGAGCTGGCCGCGACCCTGCGGCGTGCGTTTTCCGGCATCGTCACCGGCAACGTGAAAGAGGTCGGCATCCAGGCGATCGAGCGTGAGGGACCCTACGAGCTCGCCGGCGACCCCGCGGTGATGCGGCTCCTCGATGAGCTGCTTGCCGCGTTCGTGTCGCAGCGGCGCATGCGTCTGCCCGGCAGCGCTTACCGCCCGGTGTATCGGCTGGTCGCGTGATGGCGAGACACGCGCGCCCCGGTGCCGGCACCAGCGCTGCGCGACGCCGTTACATAACGCTCTGCGCGCCGCACATTATCTGACGGGGGTGCGAGAGCTGTGTCCCACCGTATGCGACCGGCGACATGCCTGTGAACCAGTTCCTGCGACCTGCGCGCGAACGCCGTACGCTGAGGCTCACGATCTTCAGGAGCTTCTCATGAGCTCGAACGACAGGGGGCGGGACAACCCGCCAGGCACGCAGCGCGAACCGGCACCCGCCGGCAGCCCGACGAGTGGCGCAGACGCCTACGCCAACTGGCTGGATCGTATGCAGCGTGCGCGCGCCCGGCAGGCCGCCATCACCCGCAACCTCTACACCTGGACGAACTACAAGAACTGGGCCGACCAGGTGCGCGATTCCTGGTCCAACACGGACAACACCGCCGGAAGCGGCGCCGCCAAGTCGAAGAAATAAGCGCTCGCCCGCGACGCGGTACACCCGTACCCGCCGCGGCGGAAAACTCCCTCAGCCGATCGCCACTGCCACAGGCGGTGGCAGCTCCACTGCTCCAGGGGATTCTCCGGCCGCAGAGGGCTCGAATCCGTTGCCCGCGGGCTGCGTACCGCCACCCGCGGCGGCGCCCGCGGCGCCCTGCTGTGGAGCGCTCCCGGGGGGAGCCTGCTGTCCCCGCGGCCGCGCCAGCCACTCCACCAGCGGTGTCCACTGCTCGATGTCATCGTGCGCCACGTAGCTCTTCATCTCGTGAACGCCGACGCCGAGCTCCGCAGCACGCACGTAGTTCTGCGAGTCACGAATGGTGGCGACGATCGGGATGCCGAGAGTGTGCAGGAAGCGGATCAGCGACTGGTAGGTGAGGGTATTGCGGCGGACGCGGTTGGCGATGACACCGATACGGTCATCCTCGCGGCGGATCTTGCCGACCAGCAGCAGATCCCGGATGCAGCGCGAGCAGGTGTGGATGTCGATGTCCGAGGGCAGCACGGGCACGAGCACCTTGTCGGCATCGCGGGTCATCTCCGGTAGCTGGCGCGCTTCGAGCGCCGCCGGGGTGTCGATGATGACGTGCGTGGTCACTTCCGGAACGCGCAACTGGAAGGCACGCGTGGTGCGGGTGTCTTTCTCGAATGCCGCGATGACGTGGATCGGCGGCTGGCTGGGCTTACGCTTCTTGACCCAGCGGACCGAGGATCCCTGCGGATCGAAGTCCATCAGGACGGGTGCATGCCCCTGGGAGGCGAGATAGCTCGCCAGGTTGATCGCGATGGTCGTCTTGCCCGACCCGCCTTTGGGGTTCAGGACGACGATACGCTGCATGATGTCCTTATGTTCTATCGTGTCCGCGTGACGCGGGTCGCAGCCAAGCCTACGCACGGCCCGGTGCGGCTGCAACCGCAACGTAGCTAAGCGCGAGTGTGAGCGCGCGCACGTCTGCCCACCCGATGCTCCCGTACAGTGGCCACGCGATGGAAGAATTCTTTCTGCATCTGTGGGACGAGATTGATGACGTCATCGGCGTCTGTCGCCACGTGGCGACCGTGACGGCCGCGGAGGTCGTCGCGGCGTCCGCACCGGTGATTGCCGCCACCTCGGGTGCAATCCTCGCCGGAGCGGCGACTCTGCTGCTCTCTCCTCGCCGGCTCTTCGACCTCCTCGCCTGAGATCCTCCCGTCCGCCCGCTGGGCCCGCCCGCTGCGGCAAGCCCAGGCCCATCAGGCCCCGCGAACGCGTGCGCTAGCCCCGCCCCCGCCAGGACGGCGCTTGAAAATCGCCCCGTGCTTCCCCAGATCGGCGAAGCTTCACCCTGCGCGGACGAAAGCAGCATGCAACCATCTGAACAGCCCCGGGACGCCGAGCCCGGGCAGGCGAGTGACCCCGGCACCCAGCGGCAGACCCACGGCTTTCAGGCCGAGGTGCGCGAGCTGCTGAGGCTCATGATCCACTCCCTGTACAGCCACCGGGACATCTTCCTGCGTGAGCTGATCTCCAACGCCTCCGACGCCTGCGACCGGCTGCGTTTCGCCGCCATCGCCAACAGCTCGCTGCTCGCCGAGGACCCCGAGCTCGGCATCCGAGTCGACGCCGACCCCGCCGCGGGCACCGTCACCATCACCGACAACGGCATCGGCATGACGCGCGAGGAGGCGATCGCCAACCTCGGAACCATTGCACGCTCGGGTACGGCGGAGTTCTTTCGCGGGCTTTCGGGGGATGAGCAGAAAGCGTCGCAGCTCATCGGGCAGTTCGGGGTTGGCTTTTATTCCGCCTTCATCGTCGCCGAGCGCGTCGAGGTGCGCTCCCGCAAGGCCGGCGAGCCGTCCACCGCCGGGGTGCGCTGGGAGTCGGCGGCGGACGGGGAGTTCACGGTCGAGAGTGTCACGCTGCCCGCCCGCGGCACCGCCGTGACCTTGCACCTGAAGTCCGATGCCCGCGAGTTCGCCGACCCATTCCGCCTGCGCGGCCTGATCCGCCGCTATTCCGACCACATCGGCTCCCCGGTGCGCATGCGCAAGGAAGGCGAGGCCTCGCTCGAGTACGAAGTGGTCAACCAGGCCAAGGCGTTGTGGACGCTGCCGCGCAGCGAGATCACCGACGATGAGTACCGGCAGTTCTACCAGTACGTCGCCCACGATTTCGCCGACCCGCTCGCCTGGAGCCACAACAAGGTGGAGGGCAAGCGCGAATACATCAGCCTGCTGTACGTGCCGGGACGCGCGCCCTTCGATCTGTGGCAGCGCGAGGGCGCGCGGGGGCTGAAGCTCTATGTGCGCCGCGTGTTCATCATGGACGACGCCGAGCAGTTCCTGCCGCTGTATCTGCGCTTCATCAAGGGCGTGGTGGATTCGAGCGACCTGCCGCTGAACGTCTCGCGCGAGCTCCTGCAGCAGGATCCGGAAGTCGAGGCTATCCGCGGCGGCCTCACCAGGCGGGTACTCGACCTGCTGGCGCGCCTCGCGAAGGAAGAGCCGGAGAAATACGCCATCTTCTGGAAGGAGTTCGGCGCCGTACTGAAGGAAGGCATCGCGCAGGATCACGCCAACCAGGGCGCGATCCTGCCGTTGCTGCGTTTTGCCAGCACATTCAGGGAAGATGACACCCCGACGGGGAGTCTCGCCGACTACGTCGGCCGGATGAAGCCCGGCCAGGAGCGCATTTACTTCGTCATCGCCGAGAGTATTGCCGCGGCACGCGCCAGCCCCGCGATCGAGCGCCTGAAGGAGCGTGGTATCGAAGTACTGCTGCTCGCCGACCGTATCGACGAATGGGTCATGGGGCACATCGAGAGCTACGAGGGCAAGCGCTTCAAGGACGCCACGCGCGGCGACCTCGAGCTCGGTGGGCTCGCGAGCGACGCCGACCGCAAGCAGCACGATGAGGAGCTCAAGGAGAGCAAGGGGCTGCTGAAGCGCATCAAGGATGCGCTAGGGGAGCGCGTGAGCGAGGTGCGTATCAGCGGGCGCCTCAGGGAATCCCCCGCGGTGCTGG
>Ga0210407_10003529_pt1 | contig 12651 bp, 12 predicted proteins | sample IncBWC27MmetaG_FD_150860 | JGI IMG/M metagenome (GOLD analysis project Ga0210407, IMG submission 150860) | Forest soil microbial communities from Barre Woods Harvard Forest LTER site, Petersham, Massachusetts, United States - Inc-BW-C-27-M | ecosystem: Environmental > Terrestrial > Soil >... | reverse complement strand
CCCCTGGAGAACGTGAATGTCGATGCCGGTCTGGTTGTCTACACCTGTTGTGTAGAGCTCCTGGGCGCTGGCTGGAATCGTGGAGTTGCGCGGAATAATTTTTGCGACAGCACCGCCGTAAGTTTCAATACCCAGGGAGAGCGGCGTGACGTCGAGGAGCAGCATGTTCTTTACACCGCGGTCGAGGATGTTGGCTTGAACGGCGGCTCCCAGCGCGACGACTTCGTCGGGATTCAGTTCGGTGTGCGGCTGGCGGCCGAAAAACTCCTGCACGGTGCGGCGAACGAGCGGGGTGCGCGTGGTACCGCCGACAAGAACGACTTCCTCGATGTCATTAGGTTTGAGCTGCGCATCGGTGAGGGCTTGCTTCACGGGTCCCATGGTGCGATCGACCACGGGACGGATGAGCGCCTCCAGAGATCCGCGCGTGAATTCGTGTGCGAAGACCGAGCCGTTGGGCAGCGGGAAGCGCAGCGTAGCGGTTCCGGCATTGGAAAGCTGATGTTTCACGTCGATCAGCGCTTTGCGAAGCTCCTGGGCAAGCTCGCCGCGCGGGGAAAAATCGAGCTCGTCGTGTTGCAGAATGAGCTCGTGCACGAAGGCCTGGAGCAGATTGTCGATGTCGTCGCCGCCGAGGTGCGTGTCCCCGTTGGTGGAGAGGACCTGGTAGATGTCGCCGTCGCTCGTGGAGATCAGTTTCAGGACGGAAATGTCGAAGGTTCCGCCGCCGAGATCGTAGACGGCGACTTTGCCGCGCTGTTTTTCGTGAAGGCCGTAGGCGAGAGCGGCCGCCGTTGGCTCATTGACGAGACGCAGGACTTCAAGGCCGGCGATTTTGCCGGCGTCCTTGGTGGCCTGGCGCTGCGCATCGTTGAAATAAGCGGGCACAGTGATAACGGCGCGATCGACAGCTTCGCCGAAGAAAGCTTCGGCCCAGTTTTTTAGCTCGCGGAGGATGAACGCGGAGATTTCGGGCGGAGTAAAGATCTTGTCGCCTAGCATTACACGAATGACGTTTTTGCTTGTGGGATCGATGCGGAAGGGAAAAAGTTTCAGCTCGCCTTGAATATCGGCAGGGCCTCGGCCCATGAGGCGCTTCACGGAATAGATCGTGCGCTCGGGCTGCGTGAGAAGGCGGCGGCGCGCCGCTTCGCCGACGATGATACTTCCATCAGGATCAAGACTGACGACCGAGGGGCAGAGCGTGTCGCCGTAGGGGCCCGGGATACACTTCGGCTGGCCTGTCGCCGCATCCATGTACGCGACGAGACTGTTGGTGGTGCCGAGATCAATTCCGACGATTCTACCCATAATGAAAGGCCGTAAGGGATAAGCCCTACGCTACACAAGCTCCTTTTGGACGTTAGTGACCAAATTCCGGATGTAGGAGCGTCGATTCAACAATTCGTTGAGCCGCGCAATAATCTTTTTTCGCGTCGCAGCATCGCCATCGAGGGCGGCATCCCACTCACGCGCGGTTCCCTGAAGCTGTTCGTCGGCTTTGCCGAGTTTTTCCTGAAAATTCTTCTCGGCAGATTCGAGGCGCGATTTCAATGCGGCGAGATCGCCTCCGGAGGCTTTGGCTTCGCGCAACTCGTCGAGCGATTCGTTCAGCTCAAAGACTTCTTCGAGAAGTTCGGGCGGCGCTTGCTGTTTGTGCTCGCCTTCCTTGCGGGCGCCTTCGATGGCCAGGAGATACTCGACGCGTCCGACGGGATCGCGCAGGGTGCGGTAGGCGTCGTTCAACTCGGAGCTGCGCTTTAGGGAGAGCTCGCGATCTTCCTCGGAAGCGTTTACGAAATTATCTGGATGCAGCTTCCAGCTCATTTGCAAGAATTTCTGCTCAAGCGCGTTCATCTCGATCCACAGCTTGCGCGGCAACCCGAAAATGGCGAAATAGTCCACGGTCTTTGATGGGCTCGCTGCTGTCGGCGCTGCACTCATGAATTGCTCTTCAAGAAACCCCTAGAGGACACAAAAAAAGTGGCTGGCGGGTGCGGCTGCCAACCACTTGTCAGGCTCACCTGCGCCAAGGGAAAGTCCGCAAAGAAGCGCTCCGCTCCGCTCAGGGTAAACCTGCGCTACCTAGGCCGTAAAAGAGCTGCCGCAGCCGCAGTTCCGCGCCGCGTTGGGATTCTGGAAAACGAATCCCTGGCGCATAAGCGTCTCTTCGTACTCGAGCGTTGTGCCGTTCAGATACAGGAAACTTTTCGGATCGACAAAGATACGCGCGCCGTGCTCTTCGAAAATTTTGTCGCGGTCGCGTGCCTGGGTGTCCAGCCGCATGGCATAGGACAAACCAGAGCAGCCTCCGCCCTGAACGCCGACGCGCAAGCCGCCCTGTTCGGGCGAGACTCCGTCCTTTTCGAGCAGCGCGCGTATCTTCTTCGCGGCGCGCTCGGTCAGGTGGATCTTCGCGATATTTGGACTTGCGACTTCTGTTGCCATGATCAAAAACTCCACATGCCTTTCGTGTTTCAATTGCGCCAAGCACGGCGCAGTCCCCCGCGGCGGACGCCCCTACAAACCCAAGGCATCAGCTGCAAGAAACTAGTGCGAAGCCTTCTCGGTGACCGGGACTTCGACGCCGTGCTTCTTCTTCCAGTCGCCGATCGCGGCCTTGATGGCGTCTTCCGCGAGCACGGAACAGTGAATCTTCACCGGCGGGAGCGAAAGCTCGCGCACGATGTCCGTGTTCTTGATGGAGAGCGCCTCTTCGACCGTCTTGCCCTTCACCCACTCAGTGGCGAGCGAGGAGCTGGCGATGGCCGAGCCGCAACCGAAGGTCTTGAACTTGGCTTCTTCGATGATCTGCGTCTCGGGATTGATCTTCATCTGCAGCTTCATGACGTCGCCGCATTCCGGCGCGCCGACGAGTCCCGTGCCGACGTTGGGATCTTCCTTCGGGAGGCTGCCGACGTTGCGGGGATTGTTGTAATGTTCAACCACTTTATCGCTGTATGCCATTAGCCGTTGCTCCTTGCCAAATTCACTAGATTTCCGAAACCGGCGCTCTTCACCGCTTTGTCCGTGAGCGAAACGTTGGGCACGGATGCCGAACGGCCCGCGGTCAGCTGACGAAGAGCGTCCTTGATGAATTCCGCGCCGACGCCCAGCAGCTTAAGAAAAGCGCGGACCTGCTGAAGTTCATGGAAAGAACGCTCGCCAGCGACGGCAGCCTCTTCTCCTTCTCCGCCGTACGGCACGAACGTGACGCGGAAAGCCGCGCCGGTGCCGCCGATGGAGCGATGAATGCGAATTGTACCTTCGTTTGCCATGTTGTCTCTTTCAGTTTTTTAGGCGGTCTGCCATTTCATTTTAGAAATATCGATTCCCTCTTTGGCCATTTCGTAGAGCGGCGAAAGCTCGCGGAGCTTGGTGACGACCTGCACCATCTTGTCGATGACGTAGTCGACCTCCTCCTGCGTGTTGAAGCGCCCCAGGCCGAAGCGGATCGAGGTGTGGGCGAGGTCTTCGCCTACCCCTAATGCTTTGAGTACGTAGCTGGGTTCGAGGGTTGCCGAGGTACAGGCAGAACCGCTCGAAACGGCTATGTCATTGATGCCCATGAGCAGCGATTCGCCCTCAACGTAAGCAAAGCTCATGTTCAGGTTGTTGGGCAGGCGGTGCTCCATCGAGCCGTTGATGAAAACCTCGTCGAGCTTGGCTTCCAGGCCCTTGCGGAGACGCTCACGGAGCGCAAGCAGACGCGCACCCTCTTCAGGCATTTCCTTTTGTGCGATTTCGCAGGCTTTGCCGAGGCCCACGATGCCAGTCACGTTCAGCGTGCCGGAGCGCATGCCGCGCTCGTGGCCGCCGCCGTCGATAATGGCGGAAAGCTGCACGCGCGGATTGCGGCGGCGGACGTAGAGTGCGCCAACGCCCTTGGGGCCGTAAATTTTGTGGCCGCTGATGGCCAGCAGGTCGATGTTGTCCTTCTGCACGTCTACGGGAACCTTGCCAACGGCTTGCACGCCGTCGACGGCGAAGAAGATGCCGTGTTCCTTGGCGATTTTGCCGATTTCCGCGATGGGATTGATCACGCCAATTTCGTTGTTGGCGTACATGATGGTGATCAAAATCGTTGTCGGCTTGATCGCCGCTTTCAAAGCATCGAGGCTGACGCGGCCGTCGCGCTGCACCGGCAGGTAGGTGACTTCGAAGCCGTGTTTCTCGAGGTTCTTGCAGGTGTCCAGCACCGCTTTGTGCTCGATAGCCTGGGTGATGATGTGGTTGCCTTTTTCGCGGAACATCTCGGCGACGCCCTTGATCATCAGGTTGTCGGATTCGGTGGCGCCGCTGGTGAAAATGATCTCTTTCGGCGTGGCGCCAATCAGCGAAGCGATTTGCTGGCGCGCGGTCTCGACGGCTTCTTCGCCGGCCCAGCCGAAGGAATGGTTGCGGCTCGCGGCGTTGCCAAATTTCTCCGTGAAATACGGCAGCATTGCTTCGACGACGCGCGGATCGACCGGCGTAGTCGCGTGATTGTCCATGTAAATCGGCAACTTGACAGCCATGTTCCCTCTTCTCCTAAACCTAAGCGCGCAGTGCGACCAGCGCAGGTTCCTGCGCTTCTTCGCTCATTTGAGCGATCGTCACTGTGCTCAAAACAGTCAGAATACTTTCGTTCACGCGGCGCAACGGCTCGCGAACCGAGCACTTCTCCGTGGCGTCGCAATTCCCGTGGCTTGTCACACATGAGGTGATGAGCACTGGGCCATCGATGGCGGTAATCACATCGAGTGCGCTGATCTGTCCAGGCTCCTTGGCCAATTGATAGCCGCCGCTGGAACCATGTTTTGCAGCCACGATCGAATGATGCGCCAGCTTTTGCAGCACTTTGGCCATGAGCGTTCCGGAAATGCCGTACTCTTCCGCGATTTCATTGGCGCTGCAAGCGTGTTGCTGGCGGTGCATCGCCAAGTGCTTGACGGCAATCAACCCGTAGTCGGCCTTTTTCGAGAGCTTAAACATCGTATTCGTGTCTTTCTAAGATGCGACGGAATATACGACTGATTCAGTCGCAGTTGCATTCTAACCCCAAACCTCTTTAAAAGTCAACTCAAACATCTGTTCAACTTCAAGATAAAGCCTGTATTTCGTGCAACTTATAGTAAGACTGTTCTGGTCCTGCTTCCCACTCCTTTGCAATGCTTGGTAGCATGTCCCATTCAATGGGGCAAAGTATATTGGGACCGCCAGTCACCCAAATCTCCTGAGGCCCGTGATAGCCTACCGTTTTGATGAGGGAGAGGGGTGCCTGGACACATGGCGAGATTGAACTATTCGAAGCACTTTCGTATCGCGGTATTCGTCTGCGCGAGTCTTTGTCTGCAAGAGCAGGCTCGGGCTCAAGCACCAGCGCAGACCTTCGTACTCCTCGGCGCGGGCGACATTGCCAGTTGCAAGAATCCGGAGGGCGCACAGGCGACTGCGAAGCTGATCGAACAAATTCCCGGAACAGTCTTCGCTGCGGGCGACTTGGCGTACGAGAGCGGAAGCGGAGCAGAGTTCAAGAATTGCTATGGGTCAACCTGGGGGCGGTTCAGGGACCGGACCAAGCCGGCGCTTGGGAATCACGAGTACGTCGATCCGATGGCTCATGCCTATTTTGAGTATTGGGGCGTCCAAGCCGGCCCGGCAGGCAAGGGCTACTACAGTTTTGACCTGGGCAACTGGCACATCGTGGTGCTGAATACCAATTGCTACGTCAGGGAATTGGGAGGCTGCGGCCAAGGGTCACCCCAAGAGAAATGGCTGAAAGAGGACCTGTCGCAACATCTCAACGCTTGCATCATCGCTTATGGGCACCACGCACTGTTCAGCAGCGGCATCTCTAAAAAACACGCTGTGCATCCCGAACTGAAAGCACTCTGGCAAGACCTCTATGCTGCGCACGCGGACTTAGTTCTGGCGGGACATGAACACTCTTACGAGCGGTTCGCAGCGCAGGATCCTGACGGCAAGGCCGATCCGGAGCATGGAATCCTCGAGATTGTGGTTGGGACCGGCGGGCGCAGCCACGATCTGCTTGGCTTCGCTACTGCAAACAGTGAAGTGCGCGATTGGCAAACGTACGGCGTGTTAAAACTGACGCTGGCTCCAGGCAAGTACACCTGGGAGTTCATCCCTGCAGAAGGAAAAACGTTTCGCGATTCCGGCAGCGGCGTCTGCCACAACCAGCCGAAAGGGGCGAACTAGGCTCCTCTGCAGTGCGACGGCCTTCAACTCAACAATAATCCTACGGCCTAGCTGCGGAGCACGCTCCGCCCCCGGCGGCAGCTTCCACCAACTTCTGCACGGCGGGTGCGGGCATGAGCAGCAGCTGCGCTTTAGGCTTCTTCGCTTGTTCTACGACGGCGAGTTGCTCCGACTTCCATGAATCAGAAGCTGGTTGACCCTTGGCAATGGCGTCGAGGGCGGCGAGACCCGACGTTCCAAGTGCGGAGAGATCCTGCGACCGGGCGGCGATTTCTTTCACCAGCAGCGAGCGCTGAGCGAGTGGCTGAAGCTGTGCGTCATTGTCGCGCCATAGCGTGAGCTGCATGCGAAGCTGCGCTTCGCTGCGCGCATCGTGGCATGCGGCCGGAGCGAATTGATCGACTGGCCCTCCGGGCTGGCGCGCCCCCAGGAATTGATCGACCAGTTCGCCAAAATGCCGGCCCGCATCGCTTTCCAGCGGGACGGCGTCCACCACGCGGTTCATCGGAGTGGCGCTGGTCGGCTGCGCTGGCGCGGTCTGCTCGCGGGTGTAGTCCTTCACAGGTTCGACCAAATCAGTGAGCGTTTGCAACGCGGCAAACTCTTCCCGCGACGACGGACCGGCGATGCGCTGGAGCATTCTGCGGTAATACGTCTTGTGCGTCAGGCCCAGCCACTCCAGCCGTGCGCTGATGAAATCCAGCCGGGTGTACATCGAGGCGGGATCGCGGACTTCCTGAGGCGACCAGAAGCGCTCGGCGATAGCGGCGTTCCTGGGCCAGATGCGCGAATCGATATTTTCCGCATTCACGTACTCCGCCCACATGCAGGATTCGCCTCCAAGAACACGCTGTTTTTCTTCCGGCGAGAGATTTGCCGCGTCGCCGCTCATGGGATCCACTGCATAGTGGCGCGCCGCGGGCCAGCCCAAATCCAGGTAGTAGCCGTTCGAAAGAATCCCGCGATAGCCTTGCTTGGCCGCCTGCGCCAGCGATGCTTGGCCGCGCCAGGACTGAATCACGATATCCTTCGGCACTCCCGGCACGAGCACTTCGTCCCAGCCGACGACGGTTTTTCCGTGCTTGACCACCAGCTTCTGCACGCGCCCGCTGAAATAGGCCTGCAGCGCGTCGTTGTTCTTCAGGCCGTGCTCATTCTTGAACGCTTGAATCTTGGGATTGGCGTCCCACTCCTTGCCGTTCACCTCGTCGCCGCCGATATGAAAGAAGTGGTCGGGAAAAATCCGAGCCATCTCGGCGATGAATTCATCGAGAAATTTGTAAAGTTTCTCGTTCGCGGGGTCCATCGCGGGATCGAAAATCCCCCACCGGCGCTCGATTTCATAAGGGCCTTTTCCGCTGGCCAGTTCCGGATGTCCCACAAACCACGCGGTGCTGTGCCCTGGCATGTCGAATTCCGGCACCACGCGGATACCGCGATCGCGCGCGTAGGCGATCAATTCGCGAACTTCATCTTGCGTGTAGTAAAGGTTGTCGGAGCCCAATTCGTGGAGTTTTGGAAATTTCTTGCTTTCGATGCGAAATCCCTGATTTTCCGAGAGGTGCCAGTGGAAGACGTTCATCTTCACGGCTTCCATGCCGTCAAGATTTCGCTTGATCACGTCGAGCGGTGTGAAGTGACGCGCGGAATCGATCATAAGACCGCGCCAGGGGAATCTCGGCTTGTCCTGCACGGTGACGGAGGGAGCGGCAAAGCCGTCAGACGATACATCCACTAGTTGAAGAAACGTTTGCAGCCCATGCATCGTGCCGAGCGGGGTCGGCGCTGTGAGTTTTGCTCCGGAGGCGCTTACTACCAAAACGTAGGATTCGTCTTCTCCTACTTCTTGCACTTCTTTGCCGGCGTGCTCGGTTTGGATGACCAGGGTTGCTTTCGGGCCCCTGGTCGCTTTCAATGGGAGCGGCAAAGCCGTTTGACGAGCCAGTTGCCGGAGAAATCGTTCGACGGAACGATCGAGACGGGGTTCCGAGTATGCCGTCAGAGCCACGGAAAATGACGGATCCACCCGCAGGCTGCCGCTTCCGGCCTGAACACTCGCGGGCACGGGAATGAGATTCAATGCGGGTTGTTGCGCTGCGGTCATCGTGGGAAGCAAAGAAACTCCAAGAACCAGTATGCCAAGACCTTGCAGCCCGGACTTGTAATCCATATTCGGACAACCCTCCAGAAGGACTGGGACAAACTAAGATTAGCTGCTATGTAGCACCAGCTTTGGCATACTGTCATAACTTGAGCATCCTGCGAAGGGGATTCATCCATTCAGAAGGAAGAGGCCAGATTGTCTCTCTTTCAGTTTTGAAAGCCCAGATTTCGCGGCCTGGGTTAGAATAACGAAATCGGTATTCGTTTCTGAGCACACGATGAAAACGTCCATCGCCATCTATCCCGGCTCGTTCGACCCGGTCACCAACGGCCACCTCGACCTGATCGGGCGCGGGGAGAAGATGTTTGACCTGTTGATCGTGGCAGTGTTGAGGAATACAGAGAAGCAGCCGCTATTCACTGTCCCCGAACGCGTGGAGATGTTGCGCGAAGTCACCAAAAAATGGTCGGATGTAGAAGTGGACGTCTTCGACGGCTTGCTTGTGGACTACGCGCGCAAACGGCATGCCGGGGTAATTCTGCGCGGCATTCGCGCCGTATCTGATTACGAATACGAGCTGCAAATGGCGCTGATGAATCGCAAGCTCGAGCCACGGTTGGAAACGGTGTTCATGCTGCCCGGCGAGCCGTACAGCTACTTGAGTTCGAAGCTGGTGCGGGAAATCGCGCAGCATGGCGCGCCTTTGACGGACCTGGTGCCGCCAGTCGTCGAGCAAAGGCTGCGCGCAAAGGTTTTGTAATTATGAGCTGCAAGCGGGCTACGTGCCACAAGGAGAAACGGTGCAACTAACGGATCGCATCAACCGCATACAAATCTCGCCGACGGCGGCAGTGATCGTTGAAGCGGAGAAACTCAAGTCGCGCGGAATCGACGTTGCGGACTTCGGCCCGGGCGAGCCGGACTTCCCTACGCCCGACCACATCAAGAAAGCGGCGATCAAGGCAATCGAAGAGAATAAGTCGAAGTACACTCCGGCGGGTGGCATCATGCCGCTGCGCGAGTCTATCTGCGCGTGGCACAAACGGGAGCTCGGCTCGGCGTATGAAGCGAAAGAGTGTGTGGTGAGCGTCGGCGGCAAGCACTCCATCTTCAATGTGATGAGCGTGCTGGTACAGCAGGGCGATGAGGTGATCATCCCCGCGCCTTACTGGGTGAGCTTCCCGGACATCGTGAAGTACGCGCACGGAACGCCGGTATTCGTCGAGACGCGCCCGGAAGACGGTTTCAGCGTGAAGGCTGCAGCCATCGAAAAAGCCATCACGCCTAAAACGAAGCTTTTGATTCTGAATTCGCCCAGCAATCCCACGGGCGGCGTCGTCCCACCGGATGAATACGAACGCATCCTTGCGGTCTGCAAAAAGCACAATGTCTGGCTGATGGGCGATGAGTGTTATTCGCACTTCACCTACGAGCCACACAAGCCGTACTCGATCGCCAGTGCGGCGGGTTCAAAAGAAAACGTCATCATCATCGGCTCGGTCTCGAAAACATTTGCGATGACTGGGTGGCGCATCGGTTACACGCTGGGGCCGGAAGCTCTCATCCAGGCACTCGTCAAGCTGCAGAGTCAATCCACTTCGAATGCAACGTCGATTGCGCAATACGCGGCGCTTGAAGCCATGCGCGGATCGATGGAAACTGTGCCCCTGATGCTCGCGGAATACGCCAAGCGCAGAAAACGCATTGTGGAAGGCTTGCGCGCCATTCCCGGCGTCACCTGCGAGTGGCCCGGCGGCGCGTTCTATGCGTTCCCGAATATTTCGGCGCATCTTGCGAGTGGCTCTGGCGGGCCAGCCTTGGCGAAGTCCTGCACGGAAATCACCAAAATGCTCTTGGACCGAGTGCAAGTCGCGGTCGTGCCCGGCGAAGCTTTTGGCGCTCCCGGCTACCTCCGACTTTCCTACGCCACTTCCATCGAACGCATCGACGAAGGCTTGCGGCGTCTAGGACGTTTTTTCTCGCGCGCTGAAGCCGCCGCGTAGTTTTGGGGTGCGGGAGCCAAGCTCCCGCTTTTTTGACCACTCCAACGCATACGAGCCCAAGAAATCTCGTGAAGCCCACGCCCACACGCATAGAGCCCATCTTCAGCCCGAGAATTTGGGGCGCGCGTTCATTGGCGCCTATCTATCCTGAAAAATTTAATCTGCTCGAACCGCTGGGCGAGGCTTGGCTGACAGGCATCGCATGTAAGATTGCCATTGGCCCGTACGCAGGGAAAACGCTCGGTGAAGCTTGGGCGGAAATGCCGGTAGAGTGGCGCGGCAGGCAACTCGCAACGGCGGCAGACTTCCCTCTTCTCGTCAAATTCATTTTCCCCACCGACAAGCTTTCCATCCAGGTTCATCCGGACGACGCCTATGCCTCCAAACACGAAATGGCTGCCGGCGGGCGGGGGAAGACGGAAATGTGGTACGTAGTTTCCGCGAATTCCGGAGCGCAAGTACTCGTGGGGTTAAAACCAGGGGTGGACAAGCGAAGCTTTCAAGAAGGTCTCGCGCGGCAAACACTAGAAGATCTATTCGAGGTGGTTCCGGTCCATTCCGGCGACACTCTTTTCGTCCCTGCGGGAACTCCGCACACCATCGGTCCCCGTATGGTGATTTGCGAAGTGCAGGAGTATTCGGACCTGACGTATCGCGTGTACGATTACGGCCGCGTGGATGCGCACGGGAAGGCGCGAGAATTGCATATCGAGAAGGCACTGGAGGTTACAAACTTTGGGCGGCGTGCCGGGGGGAAAATCACGGCGCTTGCTCTCCCAGCGGATGGAGCAACGAGATCGCTGCTGACCGCTTGCAGGTTCTTCGCCGCAGAGCGATGGGATTGTTCCGAGCAATGTGAACTCCCGTTGGATGAGGAACGTTTTGAGCTACTCGTTATTCTCGATGGCGCAGGGACATTATCCTGGCCGGAGAGCGCGGCCCGCTATCATCGCGGCGAATGTTGGCTGGTGCCCGCTCGGCAAGGACGCATTGAAGTTCGGCCGGAGGCGCCTACGTCGTTCATTCGAACCTGGGTGCCGGATCTTGCGGCCTTGCGGACCGAACTTCATCGCGAAGGAGCCTCGGCAGCAGCGCTCGCACAAGTTGTTTTCGATTAGGCGGCACAACGATGGCGAACGAAAAACTGAGTCTTCATGCCGTGATTCTCGCCGGGGGGCGCGGCACGCGCTTTTGGCCGCGGAGCCGCACGCGCACGCCAAAGCAGCTCCTCAATATCGTGGGCAAGGACACGATGCTGCAACAGACTGTCGCGCGGCTGCGTCCGTTGATTCCGGCGGAGCGCATCTGGACGGTTACCAACGCGGAGCAGGCTGTGGCCGTGCGCAAACAGGTTCCTGCGGCGGCGCGCAAGCGCGTTCTGACAGAACCCACGGGACGCAACACTGCCGCGGCGATCGCGCTGGCGGCAATTCATGTACGCCATGCAGCGGGTGGCGACGCGCTAATGGCCGTGCTTCCCGCCGACCACTTCATCGAACTGGATAAGAAATATCGGGAGATCGTGAGCGCCGCTCTTCACGTCGCGCGCGTGCCGGGACGCATGGTCGTCCTCGGCATTCCTCCCACGCGACCGGAAACAGGCTTCGGTTACGTTGAGCGCATGAGCGAATCGATCGGCACCACTGGCTTCCCGGTTTTCCCGGTGCTGCGGTTTACGGAAAAACCTGAGCTTAAGCTGGCGCAAGAATACTTGGCGACTGGCAATTATCACTGGAACGCCGGGATGTTTTTCTGGCGCGTCTCCACGTTTCTCGAGAATTTGAAGAGCTTCTTGCCGAAGACCCATGTGGCGCTGGAGAAACTTTCTGCCTCCATCGGTACGCGCTCGTACGAAGGAAAGCTGCGCACCATCTATGCGCAACTGGAAAGCATTTCCGTGGACTACGCTATTCTGGAGCCGGCAACGCGTGTGGAAGGCGATCCACGCGTCTTTGTCATCCCGGCCGAGGTCGGCTGGAGCGACATCGGCTCCTGGGCGGCTGTCTACGAACTGCTCGCCAAGCAAGCAGGCGAAAACGTCCTCGCGGGCGACGGCCACGCCCTTGACGCTGCCGGCAATTTTCTGTGGAGCCCCTCGAAATTTGTCGCCGCCATCGGCGTGCGCGATCTGGTAGTCGTCGAAACGGCCGATGCCCTGCTCATCTGCCCGCGCGACCGCGCCCAAGACGTCGGCAAAATCGTGAAATGGCTCGAGGAACAGCGCCGAAAGGACCTCCTCTAAACAGGCCAATCCGGCTGTTTAGCTGGCCCATCGCCTCGCGTATACTTTCGTCGTCGCCTTATGACTGCAATCAAATTTGGAACAGATGGCTGGCGTGGCGT
>Ga0210407_10003528_pt1 | contig 12655 bp, 14 predicted proteins | sample IncBWC27MmetaG_FD_150860 | JGI IMG/M metagenome (GOLD analysis project Ga0210407, IMG submission 150860) | Forest soil microbial communities from Barre Woods Harvard Forest LTER site, Petersham, Massachusetts, United States - Inc-BW-C-27-M | ecosystem: Environmental > Terrestrial > Soil >... | reverse complement strand
TGGATCTCGGTCATCTCCAGATGCGGCGAGACCGGCGCCGCCACGCGCACCAGCCGGCCACTTTGTTCCAGCCGGGCGATGAAATCCCGGAGCGAGGCGTAGGGCATGCTGGGGTTGTCCTTTAGAGTGGGCGGCGCATGAGATCAAACGCGATCCCGCCTTCGATTCCGGCCGAATTCGAGGATCTGCTGAGCGCCGCGGGAAAGCGGGTGCTGGCCGGCACGCATGCGCTGTGCGGCGCGCTCGCCCATCCCCGGACGCGCTTTCTCGCGCGCGGCGATCTTTTGGACCGCACCAAGGCCGAACGCGTGCGGTGGGTGCTGGAAGCCTCGCTGGTCGACAAGCTCGAGCTCATGGAGCGGCCGATTCCGCCCGAGAGCATCTCGGGCATGCGTCGCGACTACAGCGAGCGCCTGCCCAAGACCAGCCGCGCGCAGACGATCTACTTTGAAAGCCGCCGCGAACCCGGCGTGAAAGCGGCGGAGCGTATCGGGTTGGTGCGGCTCATGCGCTCGGCGTCGTACCGCGCCTTTGCCGATGCGCTGGCCGGCCGCCGCCTCGCATCGGGCTGGGGGCTGCAGGTGCTGCGCTACGGGCCGGGCGACTATGCCGGGCCACACAACGACCATCATCCCCAGAACAAGGATGCGCGTGGCGGCTATATCGACCTCCATCTCAGCCTGTGCTCGCCCGGCGTGGCGCATCAATGGCTGGTCTATAGCCGCGCCGGCCATTTCAGCGAGATCGTGTCGGTCGCCAAGCCCGCGTCGGTGACAGCCTACCGGCTGCCGTTCTGGCACTACACCACGCCGCTTGCCGCCAGGCCTGGCCGCGCCGACGCCGCGCGCTGGGTGCTGCTGGGGACGTTCCTCTACCGTTGAGGCTATCTGACCGCGAGCGGCACGACGCTGATCGAATTGCGCGGACTGCCTTCGATGATGCGGTCGGTGTAGACGAGATAGATCAGGGCCCGGCGCTTGGTGTCCAAGAACCGTGTCACCTGGGTTGTCTTGAAAATCAGCGAGGCGCGTTCGCTGAACACTTCGTGCGGGCTTTTCAGGGTCGCGAGCTTGGCCTCGTCGATCGGTCCCACCTGGCGGCAGGCGATCGAGGCCTCGCCCGGATCCTCGGCCAGCCCGATGGCGCCCTTTATGCCGCCGGTGCGCGCGTGCGACATGTAGCAGGTAACGCCCGGCACGTCGGGATCGTCGAACGCCTCGACGACGATCTTGTCGTTGGGACCCAGCCACTTGAAGCGATAGCCGACCGAGCCGATGTCTTCGGCCATCGCCGGCAGGGCGACCAATGACAGCAGCAAGGTCAGGACAGAGCGGCGCATGAATGGCTCCCTTGGAACGCGAGGAGCTCAGGTGGCGCGCAGTCCTTGCTTGGGGACTTCGCCACCGGCTTCCTTGACGGCCGCACGATACTCCTTTTCCGAGGAGAAAGGCGCGACCTTGGGGAAGTCCTTCTTGCGGCCGGGACGGATCGCACCGGTCGAGGGCTCGACGATCAAGAGTTCGCCTTTGCGGCCGAGCAGCGGGATCTCGCGCTTCCAGCGCGAATAGACGCGCCGCGCCGAGGCGGAGAAATCGACGTAGGTCGTGAACTCGCTCTTGTCCTTCACGAACAGCGCCTCGTAGGTGGCGATGAACTGCTCGACGAAGGCGCGGTCGACGATCTCGAGGTTCGACATCATCCAGCAGCGGTCCTCGAACACCCAGTAGGTGCCGATGCCGACGAACTGCCGCTCGCGCGTCAGGTAGGGATAGAACGGGAAGCCGCGGCAGGCGATGGTGCGGTTGTCGCGCTCGCAATGGCGCGCGCCCTTGCAGTGGATGGCCATGCAGTCGCTGGTGAGCTCGGCCACGATCTGCCTGGTGGCATAGTCGTAGGGCTTGAACTTCGACCACAGGTCGGTGCGGGTCTTGAGCAGGTCGTACTCGACCTTGTGGACCACCGGCACGGCATTCTGGGTCGAGCAGCACACCGGCTCGCCACCGTTCAGCGGCGCGCACTTGCGGCCGCAGTCGAAACGCGACACCGGCGCGTTGAAGCCTTCGTAAAGCGTGGCGAAGTCGGCGGGCTTGATGGTTGCCTTTGGCATGTAGCGGCCGTTTACCCGAATCCCAAATGAAAGAACAGTGAAGGAATTGTAGCGCCTGCCTACGGATGAGGCAGCACCCGCCATACCACCGTTTCGCGCATACCTCGGTTCTCCAGCTGCAGCGAGGTCGGGATCTCGTAGCGCGCGCGCTCTTCGAGGCCGTGGGCGCTGAAGTAGTTGCGGCCGGGATCGCCCAGCAGCACCAGCCGGCCGAGACGGGCGTGGCCGCGCAGCCAGGCGAGCGCGCGTGTCGACATGTCGCGCTCGTAACAGACGTCGCCGGCAATGACGATATCGGCATCGGGCGCGCCGTCCGGACCGGCAAGCCAGTCGTCCATGCTGACGTCGAAAGCAAGGTCATTGGCCCGGGCGTTGAGACGGGCGGCGACCAGCGAGAGGGCGTCGATGTCGTTGGCCAGCACCGACGCGGCACCCGCACGGGCCGCCGCCATGGCGGAGACGCCGGAGCCGGCGGCAAAATCGATCACGCGCCGGCCTTCGACCAAGGTCGGGTTGTCCAGGAGATAGCGCGCGATGGCCTGGCCGCCCGGCCAGCAGAAGGCCCAATAGGGCGGATCGACGTTCTGTTCCTCCAGCCACGCCTCGGTCGCCTGCCAGATCGGCACGTATTCGCTGGCCAGCCAAAGCTTGAACTCCGGCACCATCGCCGGCGCCTCGAGCGCGGTGTTGGCGCGGATGAAGCCTTCGGGGTCGGCGGGCAGGCGCGACATGCGCTAGGAGGGCAGGTGGCCGGCGATGACGGCTGTGGTCAGCAGCACGCCGATCCAGGCATTGGCCTTGAACTTCGCGAGGCAGTCGACCTGGTCGTGCGGTTTCAGGAAGGCGATCTGCCACCCGAAGTGGAGCGCGATCGCGAGCAGGATCGCGAAATAATAGGGCCCGAGAGACGCGAGCTGGCCGGCCAGCGCCCAGGCCGCCAGCGCCAGCACCGCGAACAACGTGAGCCAGCGCCGCGGCGCCGCGGCAAAGCGTTGGGCGGTGGAGCCCACGCCGATCACGGCATCGTCGCGCTGGTCCTGCATGGCGTAGATCGTGTCGTAGATCATCGTCCAAGCGACGCCGCCGGCATAGAGCGCCAGCGTCGCCCACGACAGCGCGCCGGTCACCGCGGCGTAGCCGACCAGGGCGCCCCAGTTGAAGGCGAGGCCCAGCACGACCTGCGGCCACGACGTCAGGCGCTTCATCGTCGGATAGATCGCGACCAGGATCAGCGAAGCGAGCGCCACCCCGCCGGCGAACTTGTTGAACTTGAACAGGATCGCCACACCGACGAGCGACTGCAGCACCATCCAGATCAGGGCATTGCGCAGGGTCACTTCGCCCGACGGCAGAGGCCGCCCGCGCGTGCGCTCGACCCTGGCATCGACCTTGCGGTCGACGATGTCGTTCCAGGTGCAGCCCGCCCCGCGCATGGCGAGCGCCCCCAGCGCGAACAGCGCCATCCAGCCCGCCAGACGGCCCCATTCCGGGGCCGCACCGAGCGCCAGCGACCACCAGCAGGGCAGCATCAGCAGCCAGATGCCGATCGGCCGGTCCCAGCGCGCCAGCCGGCCGTAGGGCCGCGCCCAGGGCGGCAGGTAGCGCAAGGACCAATGCTGCTGGTCGATGTCGGTGAAGCCGGTTGTCCTGTCGGCGGTCATGGCGTCATCATGCAGCCATGGGCCTCAATGATCCAAGCCGAACTCCATGAGCGTGTCGCGTCTCTTCGTCGAATCGGACCTTGCAGCCGGCAGCGAAGCCCCGCTGAACGAGGCGCAGATCCACTACCTGCGCCACGTCATGCGCCGGCCCGACGGTGCGCCGCTCCTTGTGTTCAACGGCCGCGACGGCGAATGGCGCGCCGCGCTCGAGAGCCACGGCAAGAAGGCGGCCGTGGCGCGGCTCGGCGAGCGCACGCGCGAACAGGTAGCGGAGCCCGATGTCTGGCTCTGCTTCGCCCCGGTCAAGCGGGCCCGCATCGACTATATCGCCGAAAAGGCGACCGAGCTCGGCGCGAGCGCGCTGCAGCCGGTAGTGACGCACCATACCAACGTCGAGCGCGTGAACGTCGAGCGGCTGCGCGCCAATGCGATCGAAGCGGCGGAGCAGACGGAGCGCCTCACCGTGCCCGAGGTACGCGCGCCCGTGGACCTCGCTCGCCTGCTCGCCGACTGGCCCAAGGGCCGGCGGCTGCTGATGTGCGACGAGACCGGCGGCGGCCCGCCGATCGCCGAAATGTTGTCCGGCCTCGACGCGAGCGCCCGCGTCGCCCCCTGGGCGATCGTGGTCGGACCCGAGGGTGGCTTCGCCCCGGCCGAGCTCGCGGCGCTACGTCGGATAAAGGATGTAACGGCAGTGGGCCTCGGACCGCGCATCCTGCGAGCCGATACCGCGGCCCTTGCAGCGCTTGCCTGCTGGCAGGCGCTGGTCGGTGACTGGCGGCGGCCGACCCCGCGTCTGGCCGCCGATTACCGCACATCCAGGGCTCCGGTCTGACCCTGTCAGAGCGCTTGCGTTCGCCCCCGTCGGTGTGGGAGACGGGGAGTCGAACACCATGAACCAGCCGCGTGCTCGCGTGAGAATTGCTCATGTGACCGCGCCGCTCCCAGCCTCATGAGCTGCGGGGCGACCGAGGGAGTCTAGGTCGTATGTCCGCACCACCGTCGGGCGGCGGCACGCCGATCGAGAATCGGCGGCAGCTGATCGAGTACTTTGCTGCCGGCAGCAAGCCGCCCGCCGCATGGCGCATGGGCACCGAGCACGAGAAGTTCGGCTTCCATACGGCGACGCTGAAGCCCCTGGCCTATGACGGGCCGGACGGCATCCGCGCCATGCTGGAAGGCATGACCCGCTTCGGCTGGGAGCCGGTCGTCGAGGGCAACAATCCGATCGCGCTCCAGCGCAACAACGCCAGCATCACGCTCGAGCCGGGTGGCCAGTTCGAGCTCTCGGGCGCGCCGCTCGAGACCCTGCACGAGACGGCGGCGGAGAACGCCCAGCATCTCGACGAGGTGAAACAGGTCGCGGGCGAGATCGGCGCGGGCTTCATCGGCCTGGGCTTCGCGCCGCAATGGACGCGCGAGGACATGCACTGGATGCCCAAGGGGCGCTACAAGATCATGCGCGAGTACATGCCCAAGAAGGGCAAGCTCGGCCTCGACATGATGCTGCGCACCTGTACCGTGCAGACCAACCTCGACTTCGAGTCCGAAGCCGACATGGTGAAGAAGTTCCGTGTTTCGCTGGCGCTGCAGCCTCTGGCCACCGCGCTGTTCGCCAACTCGCCCTTCAAGGAAGGCAAGGCGGTGGGCTACAAGAGCTACCGCAGCCACATCTGGACCGACACCGATCCCGACCGTTGCGGCATGCTGCCCTTCGTCTTCGAGGACGGATTCGGCTTCGAGCGCTATGCCGACTACATGCTCGACGTGCCGATGTACTTCGTCTATCGCGACGGCAAGTACATCGATGCCTCGGGCCAGAGCTTCAAGGATTTCCTTAAGGGCAAGCTGCCGGCGCGACCGGGCGAGCTGCCGACGCTGAACGACTGGGCCGACCACATCACGACGGCGTTCCCCGAAGTGCGGCTGAAGCGCTACCTCGAGATGCGCGGCGCCGATTCAGGGCCATTGCCGGCGCTGAATGCGCTGCCTGCCTTGTGGGTTGGCCTGCTCTACGACCGGACCGCGCTCGATGCGGCCTGGGACTTGGTGAAAGACTGGACGGTCGCCGATCACGACTTTCTGCGCGCCGAGACGCCGAAGACCGGGCTGTCGACGATCTTTCGCGGGCGCAGCCTCACCGAATGGGCGCGCGCGGTGGTCGAGATCGCGCATGCTGGCTTGCGCGCGCGCAAGCGGCTCGATGCCCACGGCAACGACGAGACGGTCTACCTGGCGCCGCTCGATCGCGCGGTGGCGTCGGGCCTGGCGCCCGCCGACGAACTCCTGGCCAAGTGGCAGGGCGAGTGGAAGGGCTCCTTCGCGTCGCTGTTCCGCGACTACGCCTACTGAGGTATCGTCGGGCCATGCTCGACCGATGCGATCGCGTGCAGATTGCCGTCAACGACGCCGCCAAGGCGGCGCAGCGCTTCGGGCTGCTGCTGGGATCGGAGATCGCCCGCCGCGACCATAGTCGCCATCTCGGCGCCCGGCGCACGATCCTGGCTGCGGGCGAGAGCGAGTTCGAGCTGTGCGAGCCCGACGGCGCGGGGTTGACGCAAGATTTCCTGGCCAGGCGCGGCGAGGGCCTGATGACCGCGGGCTACTGCACCTCGGACCTCGACGGCATGGTGAAGCGTTGGGAAGGGCTGGGTGTTCCCTACGACCGCGACGCCGAGCAGCTCTATCTCGCGCCCGAGACGACCTTCGGCCTGCCCATGGTGATTTCCGAGACCACCTACCGGCCGCGGGTCGGGCCCGTGTCGAGCCTCTACGAGACGACCAACACGCTGGTGAGCGACTGGCGCCGGGCGGCCGCCTTCTATGCCGGCCTGTTCGGGCTCGATCCCGCGCGCTTCAGCGAGATCGGCAGCGAGCGCTTCGGCTACATCGGCACGCTCACCTTGTTCGATCCGCCCAACCGGCTCGACCGCATCGAGCTCAGCCAAGTGACCGACGACGTGCATGCGATGGGCCGCTTCGCCAAGAAGCACGGCGACTCGCTCTATATGTGCTACGTCGAGGTCCATGACTGGCCGGCCGTGCGCGGCCGTCTGCTCGAGGCCGACGCACGCTATACGCCGCGCGGATCGGATCCCGCGACCGATCCCGACGGCGGCTGGGTGCATCCCAAGGAACTGCACGGCCTGCTGCTCGGTGTCTCGCGCACCGGCCTCGCCTGGGACTGGTCGGGCCGCAAAGAGCTCGTGCCGCCGGCATGAAAAGGCGCCTGTTCGTTTTCGCCCTACTCGCGGCCCCTCGGGCCGTGCAGGCGCAGCCCGCCGACTGGCAGACGATCGTCGGCCGCGATCTCAGGTTCCGGCTCGAGATGCCGGCGCCCGTCACGGAAACCAAGGCCGCCGAGATCGAGAAGGGCCATGCCAGCGAGCGAATCGCCTGGGCCGCCAAGCGCGACGACGACATGTTCGACTTCGATTATGTCGACTACCAGCCCGGCTGGTTCTCCACCCACGACAGCAAGGAGATGGCGCGCGACCTGGGGCGCGGCGAGGCCGAGAAGGCCTTCCCGCGCGCCAAATACAAGTACGTGCGCGACGAGCCGGTCACGCTGCAGGGCTGGGACGGCTATGCGCTCGACATCGAGGACGCCGAAGGCGCCGTGGTGATGATGCGCACCTACATCGTCAAGGACCGGCTCTACCGCATGCTGGTCACCGCCAAATACGACACGACGACCCGGGCCGCGGCCACGCGCTTCCTCGATTCGCTGCGCCTCTCCGAGACGCGCTCCCAGCAATAACGCTAAGGCTCGATCATCCGATACACCCGCGCCGCGGTGCCGCTGTAGAGAGCCGTCTTCTCCGCCGCCGACGCGCCCGCGGTGATCAGCTTGAAGGCGTTCCACAGCTCGGTGTAGCCGCAGGACTGCTTGTCGGGCGGGAAATTGCTCTCGAACATGCAGCGGTCGGGACCGAAGGCCGCGATGCCGGTCTCGACATAGGGCCGCCAGATCTCCGCCAGGTCCTGCGAGGAGGGCGGCACGTCGCGTTCGTGGAAGCCGAAGCCGAACGACGTCATGCCGAGCCCGCCCAGCTTCATATGCACGTTCGGGCATCGGGCCAGTTGGGCGATGCTCTGCTTCCACAGCGGCAGGATCTCCGCCGTGCGCCCGGAATAGGGTCCGACGCCCAAAACGCCGCCGACGTGATCGACGATGATCGTCGTGTCGGGGAAGGCGCGCGCCAGGTCCACCAGATCCGGAAGCTGCGGATGGAAGTGCCAGGAATCGAAGGTGAGGCCGAGCTTGCCGAGTTCGGCGAAGCCTTCGCGGAACTTCGGGTCGAGCAGACGATGCGGCGGGATCGGCCGGGAGACATGCTTGCCGACCACGCTGTCGTCGTGCGAGGTGCCGTAGCGCACGCCGCGGAAGCGGCCGCCGCCGGCTTCGATCTCGGCCTCCAGGACCTTGCGCACCCTGGTGCCCAGCATCAGGTCGGCCCAGCCGATGATCGCCTCGCAGACGCGCGTCTTGCCATACTGGCCCGAGGCGCTCATGGCGGCGATGCCGTTCACGAACTCGACCTCGCCGACGGGCCGCATCTCCTCCGGTCCGTCGGCGCGGAACATCGACTGGCATTCGAGGAACACGGTCGAGACGATGTTGTGGCCGCCGCCGAGGTCGGCCAGCAGCTCGGGCAGGAAATAGAGGCCGCGCTGCGGCGTGTCCCAGAGGTGATGATGCGGATCGATGATCGGCTGATCGGGTTCCAGCGCTGCTTCCGGCGGGCGCTTGGCCAGCCAGGCCCGAAGATCGGCATTGTTGCGATGGATCAGTCCGCGATATTCACCTTTGTTGGCCATGGTTGTTTCCTCCTTATTTCGGCGGACCAGCCTAAGGCAGGAGCGGAGAACGGGGCATGCGGATTTGTGTATTCGGCGCGGGCGCCATCGGGGGAAATTTCGCGGCGCGACTCGCGGCGGGCGGCAACGAGGTTTCGGTCGTGGCGCGCGGCGCCCACCTCGAGGCGATCCGCGCGCGCGGCCTCACCTTGCTGGCCGGTGACAAGAAGATCGTGGCGCCGGTCGAGGCCTCCGACCGGCCGGCCGATCTCGGGCCGCAGGATGCGGTGCTGGTGACCATGAAGGCCTCCGGCCAGCACGTCCTGGCCGACAGCGTCGGCCCGCTGCTGGGCACAGATACGCCGGTGGCCTTCGTGCAGAACGGCATTCCCTGGTGGTACGGCCACGGGCTGGCGGCATCCCGCCCGCCGGCGCCGGACCTGTCGCGCCTCGACCCGGGCGGCGCGCTCGCCAAGTCCGTCGGCCTGCACCGTGTGGTGGGCGCTGTCGTCAGCTCGCCCAACCATGTCGTCGAGCCGGGCGTGATCCACAACGAAGTGCCCGACCGCAACATCCTGTGGGTCGGCGAACCGGACGATCGCAGCAGTCCCCGCATCGAAGCGCTGCGGACGGCGCTGAAAGCCGCCGGGATCGGCTCGCCGGCGACCGCCGACATTCGCTACGAGATCTGGCACAAGCTGATGGCCAATCTCACCGGTTCGACGGTCTGCCTCGTCACCGGACAGTCCGCGAAGGTCCAGGCCACGCCGCTCGTCAACCGCCTGTCACGGCGCGCCCATGCCGAGGCGCTGGCGGTCGCGGCGGCCCACGGCGTGATGCTCGACGACCACCCGGACACGCGCTACGGACCCAAGCGCGTCTATACCAGCCACCGTCCGTCGATCCTGCAGGACTACGATCTCGGCCGGCCGATGGAGATCGAATCGATCGTCCGGGCGCCGCTCGCCTTCGCGCGCAGCGCGGGCATCGAGACGCCGACGCTCGATGCCATCGAATCGATCTGCGTCAGCCTGGCCGAAGCCAAAGGACTCTACTCGCCCTAGCCGCGTCCGGGCGCTAGGATTGGCCGAACGCCACAACCATCGAGGAAACGCCATGAAGGGCAGAATCATGCGTGCCGCCTCCCGCCCGACAGCCAAGGCGGAGCCGGCCAATTTCGTCGGCACGGTATTGTCGGATCCGGTGTTCGCGCCCGAGCAGCCGTCGCGGCTGCGCGCGTCGCGCGTGTCGTTCATGCCGGGCGGGCGTACCAACTGGCACAAGCACGCCGTCGGCCAGATCCTCTACGTGCTGTCGGGCGTCGGCCGCTACCAGCTCGAAGGCGAGCCGGTGCAGGAGATCAAGCCGGGCGACACGGTCGTCATCCCGCCCAACGCGCGCCATTGGCACGGCTCGGCGCCGGACACGATGATGGTCCATCTCGCCATGTCGGAGACCAATGACAAGGGCGAAGCGACGAGCTGGTTCGAACCGGTGAGCGAGGCCGACTACGCCAAGGCGCCGGCGGCCAAGGCTTAGCCGGTCGCCGTGCCGCCCACCGTCAGCGCGTCGATGCGCAAGGTCGGCTGGCCGACGCCCACCGGCACGCCCTGACCGTCCTTGCCGCAGGTGCCGATGCCGGGGTCGAGCGCCATGTCGTTGCCGACCATGCCGACCTTGGTGAGCGCCTCGGAGCCCGCGCCGATCAGGGTGGCGCCCTTGACCGGGGCACCGATCTTGCCGTCCTCGATCAGGTAGCCTTCGGTAATGGTGAAGACGAACTTGCCCGACACGATGTCGACCTGGCCGCCGCCGAAATTGGCGCAATAGAGGCCCTTCTTCACCGAGCCGATGATCTCTTGCGGGTCCGTGGTCCCGCCCAGCATGATGGTGTTGGTCATGCGCGGCATCGGCGCGTAGGCGTGGCTCTGGCGCCGGCCGTTGCCGGTCGGCTTCACGCCCATCAGGCGCGCGTTCTGGCGGTCCTGCATCAGGCCGACCAGCCGGCCGTTTTCGATCAGCACGTTGCGCTGCGTCGGCGTGCCCTCGTCGTCGATGGTGAGCGAGCCGCGGCGGTCGGCCAGCGTGCCGTCATCGACCACCGTGACGCCGGGCGAGGCGATCATGTCGCCCATCATCTTGGTGAACACCGAGGTCTTCTTGCGGTGGAAGTCGCCCTCCAGCCCGTGGCCGACCGCCTCGTGCCACAGCACGCCCGACCAGCCCGGCCCCAGCACCACCGGCATCTCACCGGCGGGCGCCGGCACCGACTGCAGGTTGACCAGCGCCTGGCGGATCGCCTCGTCGGCCTCGCGCTGCCAGTGCTCCGGCTTGAAGATGTCACCATAGGCGGCGCGCTGGCCGCTGCCGGTGCCGCCCGATTCCATGCGGCTGCCGTCGGCGCAGACCACGCTGACGTTGAGCCGCACCAGCGGCCGCACGTCGGCGGCGCGCCAGCCGCCTGAGCGGATGATCTCGACGACTTGCCACGAAGCCGCCATCGAGATCGAGACCTGGCGCGCCTTGGGCTCCTTGCCGCGCACATAGGCGTCGATCTGCTCGAGCAGCGCCACCTTGCGGGCGAACGGCTCGCCGTCGATCGGATTGTCGTCGGCATAGAGAAGATGGTTGGTGCCGCGCGGCGATTCGTCTGCCTTGCCGGACTTGCCGGCGCGCACCGCCTTGACCGTGGCGACGGCGCGCTTCAGCGCCTGCTCGTCGAGCGCCGAGGCGTGGGCGAAGCCCGTCGCTTCGCCTGCGACCGAGCGCAGGCCGAAGCCCTGGGTGGTGTCGTAGGAGGCGCTCTTGAGCTTGCCGTCGTCGAACGCCAGGCTCTCGCTCTGCTCGTATTCCAGGAACAGCTCGCCGTCGTCGCAGCCCGCCAGCGCCTCGTCGACCATCCTGGCGGTGCGGCGCTGATCGAGGCCGCCCCCCTTACCTTTTCCTTGGCCGAAGAACAGACCGTCGGCGGTGGCGAGATGGTTGATGGATTTGCTCATGGAGTGTCCTCGCGGGCCCTCGTCACATGACCAGGACGATCTTGCCAAAATGGGCATTGGCCTTCATGTGCGCAAGCGCCTCGGCGGCCTGGGAAAGCGGGAACGTCCTGTCGATCGGCAGCGACAGCTTGCCCGCCTCGATGGCCGGCCACAGGTCGGCGCGGGCCGCCTTGACGATGGCGCGCACCTCGTCGGGCGTGCGAGTGCGGAAGGTGACGCCGATATAGTCGATGCGCTTCAGCGCATGCAGGTCGAAGTTGAACTCGCCATTCATGCCGCCCAGCCGGCCGACATTGACGATGCGGCCCAGGATGGCGGCCGCTTCCATGTTCTGGTTGGCGACGGGCGCCGAGACCTGGTCGACGATCAGGTCGACGCCCTTGCCCGCCGTCGCCTCCTTGACCTTGTCCGGCCACTTGGGATCGCGCGTATCGAGCGCGAGGTCGCAGCCGAATTCCTTCAGCCGCGCGCGGCGGCCGTCGTTGGTCGAGGTGCCCATGACGATCGAGGCGCCCAGATGCTTGGCGATCTGCATGCCCAGAAGCCCGACGCCGGAGCTGGCGCCCTGGATCAGCACCGATTCGCCTTTCTTCAGCCGGCCGGCGCCGACCAGCGCGTTGTGCATGGTCTGCACCGCCACCGCCAGGCAGGCCGCCTGCTCGTAGGTCATGTTGTTGGCCGGGATCTTGTGGGCGCGGCCAGCGTCGGTGACGGCGTATTCGGCGAAGCTGCCGGCGGCCGAGCTCATCGCCCGGTCGCCCGGCCGGAAATCCTTGACGTCGCTGCCCACGGCCTCGACCTCGCCGGCGCATTCAAGGCCGACGATGGTGCCGGTGCCGCCCACCGTGCCGTGACGATGGCCGGACGCGACCGCCAGATCGGCGCGGTTGAGCGAGGCCGCCCGCACCTTGATCAGGATCTCGTGCGGCTTGGGCACGGGCTTGGCGACGTCGCGGATCTCGACGCCATTCTCTCCGACCACGGCTGCTTTCATCTTCCCTCCGTCATGCAGGCATTGCCTGCTGCTTCAGCAATTTCCGCATTTCCCGCAATTTCCGCTAGCGGTTTGGACCTCCGAGCAAAGTTTC
>Ga0210407_10003527_pt1 | contig 12655 bp, 9 predicted proteins | sample IncBWC27MmetaG_FD_150860 | JGI IMG/M metagenome (GOLD analysis project Ga0210407, IMG submission 150860) | Forest soil microbial communities from Barre Woods Harvard Forest LTER site, Petersham, Massachusetts, United States - Inc-BW-C-27-M | ecosystem: Environmental > Terrestrial > Soil >... | reverse complement strand
TTGCCGAGCTCATCAACTAGTTCGATGGCGATCCAGTGAGTCTTGTCGGGGGACACGGGCGGGGCGGGAGTGGGGGCGGAGCCACAGGACTGCACTGGCGAGCCAGCGGGGGTGGGACTCATATTTTGATTGGCATCGCTGGATGCGTTGTCGAGCGCGTTGCTGTCAGAACCACTCACGATTGTTTCCTTTGTTGGGGTTGATTTTCTTGTTTTTTGGCGGCTTTGTACAGGCGCTCGATTTTAGCGGATGGCTTCCTTACGGCTTGATTTTGGAGGATGGATAGGGCCCAGGGATGATTTGGGGCTTTATCGAAGTCGCGGCCATAGAGGATCATCAGATCGATGTACTTGCAGACATCACGCTCGGAGGTAATGTAGTAGGCGGCGGCGCGCTGGGTGCCGTATTGAATGGTTTCGCGGAGTTTCGGTTCGCCTAGGGCTTCGGACTGTGCGGGGAAGACTTTTTTGAGGTGGGCGACCATGCGGTCTTCGAAAGCCTTTTTCCCAAGGGGGCCGAAGACGGCCAGTTGTTCTTTGCGGATCGTTAGCATGGATTTATAGGCGATGCAGGCCATAGAGAATTGGTGACTGGGCGCTTACGGAAACCGGCGCGGCCATAGTCGTTCGGGCCTTCAGCGGCGAGGCTTTCAAAGGTGAGGCTGCTAGCTGTGAACTTCTTATATTATCTGCCATGGAGCAAAAAATTCTCGAATGAAAATTTGGTTCTTGGGACACTACCGGATTTCGCGCGGCAAGGGATGATGCGGACCGCAATCGACATGAGTTGCGTACGGGATCGCGGTCGAGTTGCGCTTTGCACGAGTTGTGATTGTCAGGCGGAAGCAAGGTGGAGCTCCCTTTGGTCGGTGCCTTTGATGCCGCGGGTGAAATGGAGAGCTAGTTTAGGGTCCTCGGCTTCCATTAGGAAGTGTTTTACAGGGCCGAAGAACTGTGTGGTTTCTTCGGGGTGGCAGGTGGGTAGGAAGAGACGGAGGACGCGGGGGTCGTAGTAGCGGAAGTAGACATGGGAGCCGTCGGGGAGTTTGACGGTTAGGAAATGTCGGAAATGAGTGCGGAGTTCTTTGAGAGGCGCGTCGCAGGTGACGAAGACGCCCCAGCTTTTGGACCAGGCTTGTTGGGCGAGGGTGTCGAGGAGCGGAGATTTTTGGGGGACGCGGATTAGATAGGGAGCGAAGTGGGCTAGTTGAGCACCTTGCGGGCCTTCGTAGAGGGATTGATGCTCTTCGTTGGATTCCAAGATGACTTTAAGGACGCTGGGCTCGCGGGCAGCGTCGAGGAGGGCGTAGAGAGGTTGGAAATCTTTGGCTAGCAGGTCTTCTAAACGAGGTTGCCGCGGAGTGGGTGCCGAGAGACTGGGGCTTGGCTGCTGCGGCGCCGTTGGTGGAAGGTCGAACTTGGGAGCGCGCAAGGGGAAAGAAGGTAGTTCGCCGGGCTTGAGGGGAGACGGGGTTGGCGCTGCAGGCGAGCCGGGGTGTTGATGTGCTGTGGGCTGTGGAATGGATTGTGGTGAGGGTGCCGGTTTCGGTTCGGACTGGGGTTGCGGGTGGGGCGGCGTCGCGAAAAGGGGTTCGTCGGCAAGAAAGCGAATGACGAAGACGGTGTTGCCGGCGCGGATTTCGTCGCCGTTGGCGAGGACGGCTTCCTTGACCCGCGCGCCGTTCAGGAAAGTGCCATTGCTGCTTTGCAAGTCGAGGATGCGGCAGCCCTTTTCGCCGTAATCGACGGCGAAGTGGAGGCTGGACATGAGCTTGTCGTCCGGGAAAGCATGATCGGCTTTGGGGTTGCGGCCGAGGCGGAGAGGTATGCCGTGGGTTATCGGGATTTTGTTTCCCGCGGTGGGGCCGGAGCGGATTTCAAGATGAATCCTCATTTATATAGGCTCGACTTTACGCCTTGCGAGGATGGAGATACAAGGTGCAGGTGTGTTTCCCCCGAACCGCCGCGCCGGCAAGCATAGATTTCGCCCATCGATTTTGGTGCGCGTGGCGAGATATCCAGATTTGCGGGTGCAAACGTGCCTCCCTATGCGACACAAACTGAATTTTCAATATGTGCCTCGGTGCCTACAACTTGCGACCGGATTGGTTAGCAGGCCCGGCAGCTCTGACAATGTCAAAAGCAAGCCAATCGCTCTGAATTAGCCCCTTCCATTCACGCGCGTCGGTATTGGCCGACTCCTGGTTCTCATAAGCGAACCTCAGCTGGTAAGAACCGTGAGGTAGTTCCCTGCCGAACAGGTTCACTCCCCTGTATTTGAATGTAGCTGATTGCCCAGGTTGGAGGGTTATACGGCCTGCCTTCCCGTCGTCAATCGGAGGCATTGGCGGCGGGCCCATCGGCACAGAAGTCCTGTCCGACTTTCGAACGCTCAGTAGGATGGTCCCAAAGTCGAGGAACAGGGCGTTCAAAACCATCTCATTGCTGTTTTGATTAGTGAAGACGACGCGAATTTGCAAGTCGTCGGACCTCTGGATGCGGGGAGTTGTCACGCTGATTTCAGCAGCGAGATGGTTGACCTCAATCTTCATGGTTGATTTCCTCCCCGTGGACGGACGTGCTTGAGACGTGTTGTGAACGAACAGCAATAGCAACCCGCCGACGATTGTCCAGAAACCAACGCTGCGCCGAAGAATCATTTGCCGACCTCGCCACAGGCATGTGATGGACATCGCGGGAACTCCTTAGGGTGGCAAATGCCCGTCAAGCAGAGGTCGTGGTACAAGCTACTCCTTGGCCCATCACAGCGGCGGCCTGCTGGCGAATCAAATCGTAATTCTGAGGCAGCGGGTTCCCTGCGGGATTATTCATAACTCCGCCGTCAGGGTCGCGGAATCCACGGTTTTTCCCTCCGTCAGTGTAGTCGGTTCCGTTTGTGGTGAAGTACTCCTCAGGGTTGCCCAGCATATGGCCAAACTCATGCGTGACGTCGACGGTATCGTTTACACCCCATCCGGTCATACCGTTGGTTCCGCCTTGGCCTTCGGTGCCGCCGGCGCCTGGCTGGTTGGCAGTGACGGTGTAATGCTCGCCGGAACTAACATATAGCAATACTACGTTGACCTGGTATCCGGAAGGACAGGCAGCGGCGCACGAAGGATCGGGACAGGTTAACTTAACCTTGCCATTCCACTTGCTTTCGATGGCTGATTTCCAAGCGCTCTTTTGAGCTTCGGTAACTGTTCCAGTAACTTTGATCTTGATGGTTGCGGTCACGGAGCAATTCGAGCGGTTGACCAGCAGCGCGAATTTGGATTGCCAAGTGTAGGTGTTGTTCCATTTCTGGTAAGGAGCCGGAGCGTTGGATATAGTCTCGGTAATTGTTTTGTCCACTTCCTGACTGGGAAAGGTTTTTGCCGTACAGGGATTGACCGGCGGAGGCGAAGTTGAATTACAAGGTGAATCTTCGCCGGAGATACGTTGGTAAAAGCGACAGGCAAAAGTGCCGTGAGCGTCTTCGAATTTGCGCTCTGCGCCGGAATTGTGCGCGGAGCGGCGGGTGTCGCCATCGGACCAGAAGCGCTTGATACAGCCCGCGGTGCCGTCCTTGTAGGAGGGGCACGGCCACTTTGCGGGCAACACCTGACTTCCCTTCTTGAAGATAAGGATCATAACGCGACGGTTTACAGCGTTCCTAGGATCCCGATCACCTCGAAGAGTGGACTGGTCGTGATTAGCGAAAGCTTGCTTGAAAGAAGCTTCGTCCTCCGTGCTGAAAAGCATCAGAGGGTTGAAGCGGCTGCAGCCTTGGACGTCGCCTTTAAGGTCGGGGCCGGAGCCGCGAGCCAGGAAGTCGGCGGACTTGTTGAGCTTCAGATCACCACAAAGAAAATTCATGTACTGGAGAAACAGCTGCTGGCGCTGGCCAGAGTCGTTGGCGATGTCTTGTGCGCGAGCACTTTGGGCCGAGGTGGAAGAACCCTGGCTGGAGCCGCCGAACGATGAGGAGCCTTGCCCCAAGGCATCGAGCATGATCTGGATAGCGTCCGTTCCCCAGATATCGCTGCCAAGATGCTGCGTATAGAGAGTCTCCCAGAAGCTGGGATCGCGAATGAGCATGGCGTAAATGGCGATGGCGCGGCGGCCACTTAGATTTTTGTTGTAGTCGTCGCCGGAATGGGCAAATTGGGAACCGACTTCGAAATTGCCCTGAAAAGAGGGATCCGCATGGCCAAAGACCGAGATTGGAGCGCCCATGATTAGCGAATTTTTCTTCCGCAGGTTAGAGAAGGCGGCCATCTCCGCCTGCACTCCGGGAAGGACGAAGGAGGAATCAAACTTAAAACGCATATCGGTGATGCACGCATAAGCAGCGAGGAACAAATTCAGATTGATGGCATTGAATTCGCTGGAAGTAGCGGGTGCTACGAGAAATTGAGTTGGATCAGGATCTGGATAGTTGCCGACCGTACCTCCCTCGGACGAGGAGTGGATCGAGCCTTGTTTGTTGTCGTCGGGCATTGTTGATTAGGCCAAGAAAACCTTCATTTGCGAATACGCATTCCAATTCGGGATTCCACCTCGGGCGCTATTAACAGCCATGTACCTGTTTGAGTTTGGATTGGGTGTTGGGGCCGCAAATTCCGTCGACGGTGAGGCTGTTGTCGCATTGAAATTCTTCGACGGCAGATTCGAAGGCGTCGGTGTCGGAGCCGTCGAGTTTGCCGGCGGAATAGCCGAGATTGTTGAGGCGGGTGACCTGGCCGGAGACTTCGTCGATAGGGTCGAGATGGCCGATTTTTATGGGGATGACGTCGTGGGCGAAGGGGGTTTGATCGCCGCGGATGGTGAGAGTGCCTTCTTTGGCGTCTAGGGGGATTTCTTGTTCGAGCTTGCCGTTGCCGTCGGTGGTGAGTTGGAATACTTGGCCGTCGACGAGCAAAGCGCATTGGGCACCGGCGATGGGTTTTTCGTAGATGTCTTCAAGGACGAGGCGGAGCTTGAGAGTTTTTTTGTCAACGGTGAAGGTGTGCTTTTTGTCGGTGGGGCCGGATTCCTGTCTTTGTTCCATGTCGGGGATGAAAAGCTGGTCGCCGGGAAGGAGGATGTTGGGATTCTGGCGCTGCTTTTTGAGGTCGGAGTTGTTGGGATGGTCCCAGATGACGGTGTAGTCGGTGAAACCGTTGTCCTTGGCGATTTTCGAGAGGTGATCGCCTTGTTTAACGGTGTAGTAGTCTTCCATGGTTGCTACCTCGACGGAATTCCATCGCGTTAGAAAAGAGTTGCGAGCTTCGGAACAAAATCATTTTTTGCGCCAGGATTTTTTGTCGATATTTGGAAACGAAATTTTGCAATTGCCGGGGTCGATGCCGTCGACTCTGGCCTGGCCCTTTGTATCAAGATAGCCCTCCGTAGCTGAACCATCCGGAAGCTCGATTTGGTATTGCTCGAAAGGGACTGGTTTTCCCGCTTGATCGAGGAGTTCGATTTCCACCCAGTGGCCGGTTTGTGCGGCAGAACCTGCCGCGCTCGATAAGGCTTGTCAACCGGGGCAGGGTTTGATGAAGGGAACGCCGGATTGGGCGGCTTCCGCCAAGGCTTGACCGGCGACGCCTGGACTACCTGAAGCGGAGGAAGGGCCGGTGATGCCGCTGCCGCTCATCGCTTGGGCTAACAAGACTAGGGGCGGGACCGGTGGCACGACGGTGGGTGAGCCCATGCCGACTTCGCCGATCATGACGGTGGGCTCGCCCATGATGATGGGGTCCGCTGGGCCGAGGGCGAGGCCGGGTATTTCCATGACGATGTCGCCCATGCGACAGGCCATCATGAAATTGATAAGCACCGTGGGGCTGCCGAGCATGACCATGCCGACGCCGTCGGCGCCGCTGATGCTGACGGCCGGGCAAGCGTGCTGGTCGATCATTGCGCGCCAAGCGGGAAGACCGCCGATGAGAACGTTAACACTTCCAGGACCGGGAGCGAGTGGCATGCCGTGGGTCGTTGGGTCAGTTATGCGTGCAGCTGGCGGCATAGATAATCCTCATGACTACTGGTTGAGCTTTCCACCTTTGGTGCCGTCGTCGGCCGTATCTGGATCTTTGGGATCCTCGGGAGAATCCGGGCTGGCTGGCGAGTCTGGGCTGGCGCTTTGCGCGCTGCCGGGAGCACCACCGCTGTTGATGAGCACCATGGTGCCTTGAATCGAAACGCCGGCCGGTCCAATATCGATGAAGCCGCCCGGGCCGACAAGAGAAAGTTGCATCCCGGCTTGAATGACGACGTTCATGCCCCCGGTAATATAGACGGCCTGGCTTGCGGAGAGCACATCGTTCATACCGATCTGCGTATTTCTGCTCTGGCCGATGGTGATGGACTCGTTGCTGCCTACGTTTTCCTTCCGGTTCTGGCCAATGGTGATGGATTCGTTGTTGGTGACTTGCTCTTTGCGATCGCCGCCTATCGTGATGGACTGATCGGAATCCACTTTTTCCATTTGTTTTGCTTGGATGTGAATCGACGTGTCACCGGTAATCTTTTCGATGTGTTTGCCTTTGACCTGAGATTGTTTATCGCCGTCGACCTCTTCGAACTGACTGGACTTGACGATCATATGGCGATTGGCGCCGACGAATTCGCGGGATTCTTTTTCTACGCGCCAGTCCATGTCTTTTTCGGCGTTCATGAAAATTTGCTCGTCGTCCTTTTTGTCTTCAAAGCGGAGTTCGTTGTAGTTGCTGGAAGTGCCATTTTTCGTGCTGCGCGAGAGAAACGTGGTGCGAGTCATGTTGTCGGGCAGGGCGTAAGGGGGCATTTGTTCGGCGTTATAGACACGTCCCGTGATGATGGGACGATCGGGATCGCCTTCCAGAAACTCGACAATCACTTCCTGGCCGATGCGCGGAATATTGATCGCACCCCAGTTTTTGCCGGCCCAAGGCTGCGAGACGCGGACCCAGCAGGAACTGTTTTCGTCTTTCTTGCCCAGGCGGTCCCAGAAAAACTGAACTTTCACGCGGCCATATTTGTCAGGATAAATCTCTTCGCCGGAAGGACCAACGACCACGGCGGTCTGCGGACCTTGCACAACGGGCTTTGGAGTGATGCGCTGAGGCCGAAATGGAGTGTCGAATGGAATGCAGGTGAAATGATTGCTGTAGCCTTCCTGTGAGTTGGCTTCGCCGCTGTAGTAGCCCTGGCCGACCGTGGCGGAATGCGAGACGTCGGTTAGCAGGTAGTCTGCATTTAATTCGCGGCGCGCATGTTCGCTGAGGGTGAACTTGGACCCCGGGGCGAAACTACGGGAGTTGCCGGAGCCGGTCATAACCTGGAAGGAGGTTTCTTCTTCTTCCATGCGGACCTTGACCATGTCGCTGCCCTGATCTTTTTTGAGAAAGATGCCTGGGTAGTCGAAGACTTCGAATTTGGTGTTGTCGGCGACCTGGTCGACGGTGGTGGCCTGAGATAGCAAAGAGGTGTTCGGAGTCTCGAAATTGTAGTCGGTGAGGGCGTACTTGCCGGGACGAAGTTCTTCTTCGGCATCCCAGCTGAAGATATAGTCCTCGTCTTGGAGAAGAGTGCCCGCCGCAACGTTAAAGCGAAGGGTGGATTGCGGAACACAACTCTTGTGGACGCTGGGTTTGTCCGCGAAAGTCAGCTTGTGGCTGCCGTTTTCGTGCTCGAAGAAATAAAAGATGCCGTATTCCTCCATGAGGCGAGCGGCGAAATTGAAGGAAGTTTCGCGATACTGCACGACATATTCGCGCTGGGTATAGGTCGACTGAGTCTTATCCTGAAATTCATTAAAGCCAAAGTCGCTGAAAACTTTCTTGAGAATGTCGGGAATGGTTTTTTGCTGAAAGATTTCACAATCGGCAGTGCGCGTGAGAAACCATGCCCAGGGCACGATTTCCGCACGGTAGTGGCTGAAGCGCTCGTCACGGCCGACGAATGCGAAGCGGCTGACAAAACCGTTCCAATAGCGCTGTCCGTCCTTGGGAACTCTCAGACGGATGGTGACGCGCTTGCCGACGATGTCCTTGGAGGCGATGGAATGATTTTCGGAAAGGAGGTCAGCGGAAAAATGGAAGAGGCGGGACATCGATTCGCGGCCGCTGAAGCCCTGCAGAAGCAAGACGTCCTTGCCAAGCGGGGTGTTGATGGCGATCATGCGATGGTCTTGCGTATAGGCCATATGGGGCGGCTCCGCACAAAGAAACTGGGTCCAGAGTTATCTGGTCAAAACAATATAGGAACGAAAGTATCCTTGCTTGTAAGCGTCACTCCAAGATACAACACTGCGCTTGCCCGGGGTCCACGGATCATCCATGCGCAACCCGCCGGGTTCGATACTGTGAAGTTTCATGAAGTGGCCAGGCTTGTTGACGATAACCTGGGCGCCATCGTCCGTTTTCGGCAAGACTTCTCGCAACACCTGAGCGCGATAATTGGCGACGTTTTTGTCCCAATCGCCCTTCAGCGCTTCGAGCTTGTCCTCGTCTGCTTTTTCGTGACGCTTGATATCCTGGTAGCCGGAATCGTTTTCATCCAGCTCTTTTTTGTCCTTCTCCAGGCCTTTCTTGAAGGAGTTTTCTTTGCCCTTCCAGTCGTCCAGATCGCGATTCACGGTGCCATAACTCTGGATTTCACGGGCATACGCTCCGACCGCCACGGAAGTATCGTGGGCAGCCACGCCGAATTGCCTGGCGAGCTTCACCAGCATGGTGGTGCTCAGAACCAGACCGGGGGCCAGATTTCTTGCCGCGAGCACATCTTCGAGAAACGCCTTTTCTGGAGAGAGGCGGCCAAGTCTGTGGCCTTTTCCGACCACCGAAGGATCGGTGAAAACGGTGTAAACAGCAACAAGTTGAACGAAGTCGGGCATGCGGAGCCCGCCAAGGCTCGAGTAACATTGGCCCCAATCGTCTTCAGAAGCGATCTTCTGCGGACCAGCGGAGTACCCCTCCTTGGGGTGCTTGGCCTTAGCCGCGGCCTTGGCCTTCGCTGCCGCGGTGGCCAAAGCCGCAGCTTTTAGCTTTGCCACGCGCTGATCCTCGAGTCCTTCTTGCTGTACGCGCCAGGGCTCCAGAGCGGCTGAAATTCTTTCCAGCAGGGCCGTATTTCCACCAAAGTTCGCCGGTCCGATACCAAGTCCTTCGAGCGCCATGCTCAGGCTGGTGACGTTGCAGGTGCGCCTCCAAGCCCGATGGCCTTCTCCCTGGAGGATATTGAGGTTGCCCATCTGCGTGTAATAAGGAGCGAGGTCGTTGATGCGATGGTATAGAAAGAGTTTGAGGGCGGCGAACTGCTCTGCGGTAATTTGCAGTTCGTCCGGAGAGAGGCTTTTAACGGTTTCCCGTAAATTGGACATGGCAGCCACGGATTGGCTGTGGTTGTCCATGTGCTCCGAGTAGGCTGCGCGGTTATCAGCGTCGTGGATGCGTTCCGGAGCGGAGACTTTCCCGCCAAAAGAGGCATCGTGCGACTCGCTGTGAATCTGGTCGAGAACCGACAGATTTCGAGCAAGAACGCAGACTTTGTTCCCGGTGGAAGTTGGGAAACACCCCTGCGTGATGCGCGACCAAAGCCATTCCGGCGAGGGCGAAAACGATAGACCGGCCGAAGAATTGACGGCAGAGCGGTCGCGCGCAGATGTGCCTGGATCCGAGTGAAGCGGATTCGACTCGGCACAGACCGGGCGCACACTTTTGACGCTCATCGAGCCTTCCTTCTGCGGGCGCTAAGCATAGGCAAAGGCGCCGTTTTCGCCTACAGAAACGTGGATGGACGCCGGCTTCTGGCGTTCGGCCATGCGGCTCAGTAGATAACGTGAAACATCCGGGAGCATGGTATTGGTCAGGATGTTGTCAACATTGCGCGCGCCCGATTCTACTTCGGTGCAGCGTTTAGCGACTTCGGCGACGACGGCCGGATCATAGGTCAGCTCGATCTTGTGGTTGTCGCGAATCCGGCGCTGGATCTTGGCAAGTTTCAGCGTGACGATTTGCTTCATGGCTTCGTCGCGCAGCGGGAAATACGGAACGGTCACCAGGCGCCCCATAAAGGCAGGCTTGAAGATTTTGTTGAGTTCCGGCTTCAGGGCTTTGGCCAGACCATCGGCGCTGGGGGTGGTTTCGGGATCGGCGGTCAGCTTCATTAGAAGATCGGTGCAGGCATTGGAGGTGAGAATGATGATGGTGTTTTTGAAATCGATCTCGCGGCCTTCGCCGTCTTCCATGTTGCCCTTGTCGAAGACCTGATAGAAGAGTTCAAGAACATCGGGATGGGCCTTTTCGCATTCGTCGAGGAGAACGACAGAATACGGGCGCCGCCGCACGGCTTCTGTCAAAACGCCACCTTCGCCGTAGCCCACATAGCCTGGAGGCGCGCCCTTAAGGCTGGAGACGGTGTGGGCTTCCTGGAATTCGGACATGTTGATGGTAATGAGATTGCGCTCGCCGCCGTAGAGAAAATCGGCCAAGGCTAGAGCGGTTTCGGTTTTGCCGACGCCGCTTGGACCGACGAGCATGAAGACGCCGACAGGTTTGACGGGATCGTCCATGCCCGCGCGGTTCGTCGAAATGCGCTGGGCGATGGCTTCGAGGGCGTGGTTCTGGCCGATGACGCGCACCGCCATCAGATCCTTGAGATGGAGGACGGTATTGATTTCGTCTTGTTGCATTTTGCCGACGGGAATGCCCGTCCAGGCGGAGATGACTTCGCCGACGATTTGCGTATCCACGCAGACGCGCATCAGCGGTGAATCGCCCTGGAGAGCGTCGAGCTGGGCATTGAGTTTTTCTAGCTCGGCGCGCAGGGCGGATGCATCGGTGGCGGGTTGCGCCGCCGTGCCCGAAGCGGCGGCCATGGAAGCGGGAGGACCGGCCGGCGAAACAGCCGATTCCAGTTGCGTGCGGATATCGCGAATACGGGAAACCAGAGACAACTCCTTGCCGCGGCGCTCTTCAAGAGTCTTGAGGCGCCCGGCGACCTCTGTTTTCTGTTTGGCGATGTTGGCAAGGCGTTCAGAATGATCGACGCCCACGGCGGTTTCGCGCTCGAGGACGCGCTGCTGAACGTCGAGGTCGTCGACTTGGCGCATGGCATCTTCGATCAGGGGAGGAGTGGCGTTTTGTCCGAGGGAGAGACGAGCACAAGCCGTATCCATGACGCTGACGGCTTTGTCCGGAAGCTGGCGGCCTGCCAGATAACGATGCGAAAACTTGGTGGCGGAGCGCACGGCTTCGTCGAGAATGCGGACGTTGTGGTGTTTCTCGAGAGAGCCGACGATGCCGCGCAGCATGACCATACATTGTTCTTCGGTGGGCTCTTCAACTTTAACGACCTGGAATCGGCGGGCCAGCGCGGCATCTTTCTCGAAGAATTTTTTGTACTCGGACCAGGTGGTGGCGGCGATGGTGCGCAGCTCGCCGCGGGCCAGAGCCGGCTTGAGGAGATTGGCGGCATCGCCCTGCCCTGCCTGACCACCGGCTCCGATCAGGGTGTGCGCTTCGTCGATGAACAAGATGATGGGAGACGGGGAGGATTTGACTTCTTCGATGAGGCCCTTGAGGCGATTCTCAAATTCGCCCTTGACGCCGGCGCCCGCCTGCAAAAGCGCGAGATCGAGCGTGCGGATGGTGACGTTCTTCAGAACGGGCGGTACATCGCCAGCAGCGACGCGCAAAGCAAAACCCTCGACCACGGCGGTTTTGCCGACTCCCGCTTCGCCGGTGAGGATGGGATTGTTCTGACGGCGCCGCGTGAGGATGTCGATGATTTGCCGGATTTCATGATCGCGGCCGAGGACAGCGTCAATTTTTCCGGCTCTGGCGTTGGCGGTGAGATCGATTGTAAATTGATTGAGATTCTGCTGTTTCCCGGCTGCCGGAATGCCGCCGGCTTGCGGCAGACCTTCGACGCCAATAGGAACGGCTTGCGCGGTTTCCTGGTCCTCGGGCGAACCGGCTACGATGTTCCAGAAATCCTTGTGAAGGGCTTCGGCGCTGATTTTTTGAAACTCGCGTGTGACTTCGCGCATGAGGCGCGATAGATCGCCGGAGCTGGCAATCGCGAGGATCGAGAAGCCGGTGCGCACTTGCGCCGAACCAAAATCGATGGAGCCGATGGTCCAGGCTTCCGACAGCATGTCCGTGAGCGTGGGGCTGAAGGCGGGAGTGCGGGCGTTTCCCGATTTCAATTTATCGAGACTGCGCGTGAGATCGCCGGTGAGCCGGGATTTGTCGACGCCAAACTGCTTAAGGATACGGGGGAGATCGCTATCGGTGACGTCCAGCAGCTTGAGTAGGAAATGTTCGACCTCGATGTCATAGTGCGTGCGCGCCAGGCAAAAGCCTGCCGCTGCCTCGAGAGCGTTCCGAGTGGTATCGTTGAGCTTTCCGATCAGACCTTTTAGATTTGCCGTCATAATGACCTCGTTTCGCTAAACGTTGAAAATAGTTTCTTCCGGATGACGTTCCATGGGCTTTGATTTCATCCAAGTGACCCAGCCAAGCTGCGGGGCGCTGTCGCCTTCGCCGCCCAGCTGGCAGCGGGGAACTTCCTCGCGTTCGAGGACGAGTTGCACTTCGAAATCAATTTCTTCGTTGGTCCAAAAACGCAAGAGAGAGCGGAGCGGCTGGTAAGCGGAGCCGTTGGGCAGAAAATCGAGATAGTTTTCAAGCTCGAGGGGGCCG
>Ga0210407_10003525_pt1 | contig 12656 bp, 12 predicted proteins | sample IncBWC27MmetaG_FD_150860 | JGI IMG/M metagenome (GOLD analysis project Ga0210407, IMG submission 150860) | Forest soil microbial communities from Barre Woods Harvard Forest LTER site, Petersham, Massachusetts, United States - Inc-BW-C-27-M | ecosystem: Environmental > Terrestrial > Soil >... | reverse complement strand
ACTTCGTTGGGGCTCGTCGGGCCGGTGTGACTGACAAGTTAAAGAAGTAGTCGCATAAGAAAGTTAATACAAATGGATTTGCGTTAGTAAAAGAAAGTAATAGATAAATCGTGCCCGGAGTAACTCAATAGAGGTGAAATTGGTTACAACTCGAAATTCGCGCGCGCTCGCCGATCGCCTGAAAAGTGCGGCGGCAAAACATCGAGTAAAGTCTCGCTTGATTCGCGACGCGAGTAATCGTTAAGTAGGCGAATGGCTGCCAACAAAATCGCGATCTTCGGCGCAGGATGCTTCTGGGGTATCGAGTCGGCCTTCCGCCAGCTCGAAGGCGTGATCGAAGCGACCTCAGGTTATGCGGGCGGCACCGTGGAACAACCTACATATCGCGCGGTCTGTAGCGGCAAGACCGGCCACGCCGAAGTCGTGCAGGTGCAATACGATCCGTCACGCGTGTCGTACGAACAACTGCTGGATCTGTTCTGGCAGATTCACGACCCGACCACCCTCAATCGCCAGGGCCCCGATATCGGCACGCAGTACCGCTCGGTGATTTTCTATTCCGACGACAACGAGCGCGCAGCTGCCGAGAAATCAAAACAGCGCCTCGATGCTTCCGGCAAATTCCGGCGCCCGATCGTCACACAGATCGTCCCGGCCACAAAATTTTACCCCGCCGAGGACTACCATCAGCGCTACTACGAAAAGATGGGCATAGCCCCAACCTGCGGAATCCGCGAACCAGTCGACTGAATCTGGCGGACTGAGTCCCCACATCGCTCGCGCATCGCGTCTACACGCGTTCCCGGCGTGCGTCTTAATTCCGACTCGGCCACCTCTGCCTGCGCGCCTTAGCTGTACTCATAGTAGTTAAAGACCCGATCTGGTATGTTGCCTCCACCAATGCGGGAGGGGTGACATGAAGAACACTCATTCAATGAGCTGTATTCGTTTGGGCGGGTTGCTGGCGTTCGGTCTTTGTTTTCTGATGTCGGTCGAATCGGCGCGAGCGACCGCACCCACGCCTATCAGCGCGTGCGGAACGATCAACGTCCCGGGGAACTACGCCGTCACCAAGAATCTGACTGCCAGCGGCGACTGCTTAACGCTGACGGTCAGTAACGTCGCGATTGACTTGCAAGGGCATAAAATCACTGGCGACGGCACTGGCGATGGCATCACCGACGGCGGCAATAATATCGCCTTCATCGTCGTTGCGAATGGCGCAATCACGAATTTCGACACCGGCATCGAACTTACTACCTTCGATAGCCAAACCTCCGACCTGATTCTGAATGTGAGCGCTTCCGGTAACGCCGCAGACGGCATCGACATCGCGGGCCGAGACAACAATCTCTCCGGCGTAATCGCCAGCCTTAACGGCGGTGACGGAATCGTGTTGGGCGATTGTTGCGACAGCCTCTTCAATGTCATCACCAACGGAAACCACCTCGACGGGGTGAACTTCGCTGACGAAGACTATCTTCTGAACGTCATCTCGAACGGAAACAGCGGCAACGGAGTGACCGGTTTTTCTGACAGTTTTGTCGTAAATTCGGTGGCAAATAAAAATCATGGGAATGGTCTCGATTTGCAAGAGGGCGACGACTTTGTGGTTTCGAGCCTCGCAAACCACAATCAGGGAGACGGCATGCATTTCAGCGCCTTTAACCAGGCGACGGACAGCAAGGCTTCCGGTAACCAGGGCAATGGGATACTCGCGGGCGAATTCAGCCTCGTTACCAGCGTCGTCACGAACAAGAACGCCGGCGATGGCGTGGATCTAACCTGCCCGGGCAACGCGGTACGCGTCTCCGCGAAGGGCAACACCGGCACCAATCTCGACGACCCTACTACCGGCAACGGACCCTGCACCAACGTGCGCAACAAAGCGCAGTGAGGTCCAGCCAATGAAAACGCGCAGGTGTTCGACAACTATCGTTGCTTCTTCGTTGTTGTGCGGGAGGGAGACTCACATGTTCAGGAACTCAATCCGTAATTTGAAACTGGCGGCGATGCTGACTCTGGTCTTCTGCGCGCTCGCGGCGAGCACCCCGGCGCGTGCCACCTCCCCGACCACGATCAGCGCGTGTGGGACGATCAGCACCGCTGGAAATTTCGTTCTGACCAAGAACCTGTCAGGTGTTGGCGATTGCCTGACGCTGACCGCGAGCAACATCAATATAGATCTAAAGGGTCACACCATAAGCGGCAACGGCACCGGCAGCGGAATCACCGGGAACAACATCGTAAACATCGTGATCAACGACGGTTCGATCCAAGGGTTCACAACCGGTATCAGATTGACGTTGTCCAACAGCACCAATACTGGCAACCACACGATCCAGAACATGAACGTATCGAGCAACGCCGGGGACGGGATCCTGATCGATGGATGCTGCGACACCTATTCGAACATCATCGCGAGCAACAACGGCGGAGATGGCCTGGATACTGGCGGCTGTTGCAGCACGGTGAACAACGTTGTGACTAACAGCAATAGCGGCGACGGAATGGACCTCATCAGTTGCTGCTATGTGGTCGAAAATTCCATCTCGAGCCTCAACTCAGGCGACGGAATCTTCGCTGACGATTGCTGCAGCGCCGTCTATGACACGGTCGCGAGCCACAATAAGGGCGACGGGATGGATCTTGAAGGCTGCTGCAGTACGGTCGTCAATGACGCGTCCAACGGCAACAAGGGCGATGGAGTGTTTTTCAACGGATGCTGCGGCGACAACCGCGGCAACAACATCGCGGTCAACAGCAAGGCCAACAAGAACGGCGGCAATGGATTCTCATTCACGAATCTCCGCAACTCGATAGCGAACGTGATCGCAAACAAAAACACCGACCACGGGGTCTTCATGACGTGCCCGGCCACGGAGGTCGGAATCGCGGCCAAGGGCAACGGCAGCTCGAACCTCGACGAAGACACGTCGGGCGGAGTCTGCACCGACCTCAACAACAAAGCACCGTAAGCGACAAGCCGCTAGCCGCTGGATTTCAAACCGAAGAGTTTCTTTGTCTTGATCGCCTCGGCCACGACGGCAGGGACCATCGCTTCCCAGGTTGGGTCTTGTCGCTGGATCCGTTCCAGAACTTCCGGCGTGTGAATCGACAGCAGAGATTCGTCGTAATCGTTAATCGGCACGACGCGCCCGATTTCCAGCAGCAAGTCGCGCAAGTGATTCCACGGTGCTGGAATCGGTCCGCGCTGCGCCGTATGGATCTCGTTAGAAACGGGGTCGCGAGTCGGATAGACGTACATCTTCACCGAACGCTTGAATAGGCGTCCCGCGGATTCAAGCACACCGCCCGGCAGGTCCGTGAAATACTTCTCGTCCGCCAATTGTCGAACCGCGGGCAACCCAACCGCGAGCCCGATCAGGCCGTCGGTGTAGCCGGCCAGGTACTCGGCCAATTGGTAGTAGGGCTCGAACCGCGAGATGAGAACGTCGAAACCAAGCGCCCCAAGGATTTCTGCCCGGGCGAGAAAATCCTCGTGACCAGGGCTCTCGCTCGCGCTCAGGCTCCGCAGAGTCATCTCGGCCAGCACCACTGGCTTTTGTCCTTCAACGCCTGGCTCCCGCAAAAACTGATCGAGCGCCTTGGTGAGGAGGTCGAGCGTGAGCTTCGTCGCCGGCCTGAAGCTGCCTCGCTCGACGAGGACCGGTTTCTTGTAAAGGACCTCTGACGGCTGCACGACCTCACCATCCGCCCTGAACATTGCGGCGTCGGTCAGTCCGCGCTCCACCAGTTGGAGGCTGAGCAAGCGATTGTCCACCCTCGCGAAGGTTGGTCCCGTGACCTTGATCATGTCGATGTCGATCCGCGCGCGAGACAGTTCGTCCATCAGCGAATCGACCAAGTCCGAAATACTCGCGCGTCGCAAGAGCGCGCCGTGGATCAGGTTGACGCCAAGCACGCCGAGCGCGTCCTGTTGGTCGTCGGTGGTTGAGTCCAGCAGGTGAGCGTGGATGATGATGCTGGACGGTTCTTCGCCAGGACGGGACTGAAATCGGACCCCGAGCCAGCCGTGCCCTTTGCCGGATTCCCCGTAGCGGCTGGTGGCCACGGTGTCGGCGAAGGCGAAGAACCTCTTCGTATCGCCACGGGTAGGACCGAGGCGTTCGAGCAATTGGGCGAACTCATGTTTCAGCATCGCCTCCAGGCGTTCCCGGCTCACGTAATGCTTTGCCGGACCATAGAGGGAATCACTGACCGACATGTCGTAAGCCGAGATCGTCTTCGCCACCGTTCCTGCCGCGCCGCCGACCACAAAGAACCATCGCGCGACCTCCTGCCCACCGCCAATCTCGGCGAATGTTCCATACGTCGTGGCGTCGAGATTAATCGCCAACGCCTTTTGATGCGTGGTCGAGTCGCTCTTGTCCATGATCGGTTGCCTCCGCGGAGAGAACCGTTAAGGAGGCCTACGCGGCCGCGCTCGGGCGCGATGAAACCGACTGATGCCAGCGGGCGAGATTCTTCTGATCCGGCTGAATCGAGATATTGTTGAACTTCGCGAAGTCGACCACGATCAGCAAACTGATATCCGCGATCGAATACTTCTCGCCGGCGAGAAATGGACTGTTCGCAAGTTCCTCGTCGAGCCATCGATAACGCGCCTCGACAGCTTTGCGCGACTGCTCGCCGACTTCGGGAATCTGCTTGATTCGAGTGCGAGTCAATTCGTGCAGATGCGCCCACACCATCCCGACCGGCACGAATAGCGCGAGTTCGATTCGCCGGTTCCACATTTCGACCGTGGCCATCTCGAACGCGCCGGTGCCGAACAGCGCCGGCTCTGGATGGAGCACTTCGAAGTAGCGGCAGATCGCAACGCTCTCCGCGATTAGCCGGCCGTCGTCGAGCTCGAGCACCGGGATGCCGCCGAGCGAATTCTTGGCGAGGAATGGCGGCTGTCGATTCACACCCTTCATGATATCGACTTCCTCGAGCGGCACCTTGAGTCCCTTCTCGGCGAGGAACACGCGGACGCGGCGCGGATTGGGCGCCAGCTTGTAGTCGTAAATCTTCATCGCAAATCTCCGTGTCTTGAAAAGTAGATCGAACTAGCGGAGGAGCGATTCTGAATGATTTCGCGCGTCACGCCAAGGGACTGCGCTCGCAGCGCAGTCTCTGGCGATCGAACTAAATCAACTAAATCGAAGGCGCGCGGTTTCGTGCGCGGAGAATCGAGCCCGATCGACTAAAGAAGATCCATCGGCTCGCGTTCTTGCAGCTCGCGGTCGATCGCCCGCCGCGGCCTCTGGAGACCGTTGTCTCCATTCAGAAGCGGGCGAAATTTAAGGAGGAGGCGGCTCAGCTTTCCAGGGTGCGAGGATCTTGCCTGGTTAATCTCGTGTTCCGAGGAACGGATTCCATTCGATGTCGTTGGCAGCATCCTCGCGCCCTCCCAGTGCGTTGATACCTTTTCATCCCGCCCAACAGAACCGCCCCCGCTTTGGAGTGGAGCAATCGGCGTGCCACGACGCTCTGATCAATAGCGCCGAGAATAGGCGACGCTCTCCCGCCGTCAGTCAACAAATAGCTACAATCTGTAGAGTCGATGCTACAGTTTGGCGCTGAGGCTAATTTGTTCCTGAGCCGTCATTGATGCGCATCCAGTGAGTCAGCGGGTTCTGCGATCGGCGAGCGTCAAGATCGTTCAAATCGATTGGCGGCGCGGTTCCCATTTTACATCGCAGCCGCGCGAGCGACGGGATTTTGTCATGACGCCAAAAGTTCGCCGATTTTCGGGCGCCCTCAGATCAAATCGGTGCTGGCAGGCTCGGCGATTACCTTGCTCTCGATATGCCCGATGCCGTCGATTTCGATCCGGACCACGTCGCCGGCTTTCATCCACTTTGGCGGATTCATCGCGGCGGCCACGCCGCCCGGCGTGCCGGTCGAGACGACCGTCCCGGGCAGCAGGGTGAACACGGTCGAGAGGGTTTCGACTTGCGCGTAGCAATCGAAAATCAGATGGCGGGTGTTGGAATGCTGGCGCTGCTCGCCGTTCACGAATGTGCGCAGTTCGAGCTTGTGCGGATCGCCGAGCTCGTCGGGGGTGACGATCCACGGGCCGAACGGAGCGTGGGTGTCGAACGACTTGCCGAGCGTCATCGTCGGCGCCTTTCGCTGCCAGTCGCGGACGCTGACGTCGTTGACGATCGTGTATCCGGCGATCACTTCGTGCGCGCGATCGCGCGGCACATGGCGGCATCGGCGGCCGATCACAAATCCGAGTTCGCCCTCATAGTCGAGCGCCGACGACACTCGCGGGAGATGGATCGGATCGTAGGGGCCGGTCACCGAGCTCGATTGCTTGTTGAAGAACATCGGAAACTCGGGCCGCTTCATTTTGGTTTCGTCGATGTGATCAGAGTAGTTGAGACCGATCGCAAGAAACTCGGGCGGGCGGCGAATCGGCGCCTCGAGCTTGACCTCCGCGAGCGGAATCCGATGCTTCGAATCTTTCGCGGCGTTGCGCGCGCGCTCGAGCGCCTGCGGCCCGGCGACCAGGAACGAGGTCATCTCGCGCGGCAGTTCGGGTATCGCGGCCGCAAGATCGACGATCGAGTTATCGACCACGACGCCAATCCTCGTCGTGCCGCCCTGGGTGAAAGTCGCGAGTTTCATGCATGCTCCAAACTATTGAGTGACGCCTGCCAGGCGGCGCATCGTGTCGGGATCGAGCCCCTTCTCAGCGTGGTACTTCTTGAGCTCGGCTTCGGAGACTCCGGCGTGGAAGTCGCGCGCGAGTTCGTCGGCGTTGAAGTTCACCCCGATCGGATTTTTCGCCATCGCCTCGCTCTTGAAAAATCCATTGAGCTCCTCGACCGTGTCGAAGTTGTCGATTTGCAATTCGACCTTGTTGCCGTCCGGATCGCGATAGTACATCGAGGTGGTCGGCCCGTGATTGATCGTCACCACCGGTAAAATGCCGGCCTGCTTAAGCCGCTCGTAAGTGAAAACTAGATCGCCGAGATTGGCGTAAGTGTACGCGAGATGATCGAGCCCGACGCTGTGCCGCGCCTTGTCCGCAAGCCCGGGCAACGCTGCGATCGCAATCCGATGATGCTCGTCGTCGTAGGTGAGAAACGCGAGCATCCCGTTTTCATGCACAACTTCCGCCGACAGCACAGTGCAATACCAATCGACCATCGGCCGAAACTGCTTGGTAGCCAGCACCGCATGCGCGAACCTCGCCGGCGCCACGCGCCGCCCACCATTAGAATCAGTACGATTTTGAGACGACATCGTGGAAATCTCCTGGGCCGGGCTGAAGTCTGAATTCCGCCGGCAGTTGCCATCTTCGTTTTTTTCAGTTGACGCGCATTCGCGCGCGATGCGCGCTCTATTTTCACTTTTCACTGTTATCGCAATGATTTGAGCGTACGACAATGGCTGAGAAAGGGCGAACCGATTTCCTTCTACCTCGCCCGTTACTTTACGGGAGAGGAGGCCGACCGCCCCGCGGTCGGTAGGTGAGGGTGCTGCGGCCCAAGCACAATCCGGGAGAAGTCGAGAGCGCGCCACGAGTGTTCTCGCAACTCCGCCGGCAGTTGCCATCTTGGGGACTTGGTGGGAGCCGCGAATTTGGGTTTTGGTTTCTGTAGCTGAGGAATTCAATTGAGGATGGTGGGAGATGTCGTCCGGGTCCACATGCAGAATCAGATTACACTACTATAGTGGTAAAGTCTATAGGGTGCGAGAGGGAGGGGGAGAGCAGACCGCTGCGCGCGGGGCGGCAGGGGTAACCCCTGCACCTACCGTCCATTCCATTCAAGCGCAAAATGCCGAGGACGGCATTTTGCTCTAAATCGGGGTAACAGTGGGGTGCGGGCGTCGTGATGTTAGAATGGGTTGGTGGTTGAGTTGTTCCGAATTGACGCGATTTGCCGGGGTTCTGTTCAGGTTGATGTCACGATATTTGTTGTCCTGGGCGTGGCGCAGCGATATTACGGGGGGAGCGCTGGCCGAGACGCTATGACCGTTTCGCCCAAAAGCTCATTACGCAAAGAGCGACGACCTCCATATCGCCTACTCGGTCAGCGGAGAGGGACCTGAGCCCTGAACTAGTATGGCAGTCTGGCCGGTCCAGATTTGGGCAGTAGGGGCGTAACCAGTTCGACTACCGCCTCCCCTTCGAAGGCGGATCGCCGAAGCGGACCGGCCGAATCCGTCCGCATCGGAAGATGACTAATAGTCTAGAGAGTCCTCGACTCACGGTCCAATGAATGTGGTCTTCCCTTCTTGACATATCCCTGGCGCATTCCTAGTATCCGCGCCGTTGTCGGTTAGGGGGCGCTTTTCCGTGAAATAGCAGAAGTCCGCCGAGCGTCGACGACGAAAAGCGGTTCCTTTGACGCTGTAGTCTTTGGATCTGTCTACCGAAGCGGGGGGACTCATGGCAGAGCAGAACTCTCCTGGTCAGAACCTACAGATCTTTCTGGACTGGATCTTATGGATTTCTGGAATTGCTATTGGGGGACTACTGGCTTGCTCGTTTGCGGCGGTTTCACAACTTGGATGGCAAGGATGGCAAACCGGAATTCGAGTGTTCGGTTTGGGAGTGCTCCTGTCTCTCGCCGCGGCAGCATCCGGCGCGTTGCTCGGTTTTTTGTTCGGTATTCCCAAGGCGGCGCCTACGTCGGACGAAACAGGGAAGTCAGGCGACGCCCAGACCAACGCCGCGAAGGCACAGTCAACTTCGAAGACCAGTCAGTCGCGTCCAAACACTAATCTTGAACAGATTTCTGATTGGCTGACGAAGATCATCGTCGGAATCACCCTGGTTGAATTCAACTCGATACGAGATTCACTTGTGAAGCTCGTTCATTTTCTTAATAGAGAGGGTTTCGATTGGGCGAACGGGGGACAACTCTTAGGTTTCGCAATTATCATTTTGTTCGCACCGTTGGGCTTCATGTGCGGATACGTCGTCACGCGCACATTTTTGACGGGCCTATTCGACGCGGCCCAGACCGCACTTAGAGATGCCGTAGAGGCCGTCAACGCCGCCGAATTAGGACCACAACCATCGAAGATTACAGTACTTACAGCTAATGAAAAACAAAGCATGAGCGCAATGCTTGGTACTGATCCCAAGACCCTTTCTGGAAGTGACGAGTTGGCGGCATTTGCCACCGCGAAATTCGTGGCCGGCGATTTGAATACAGCCAAAACCTACTATGAGCAAGCTTTAGTGGTTGATCCCAAGAATTTAGACGTGCAGAGACGCCTCGGCATGGTTCATTGGGCGCTCGGAGACAGGAGCCAAGCTCGAGACTTGGTCAACGAGGCCAGGCGCAATGCGCTGGCAGCGGGCGACTCTGTAGCTGCCGGGAAAGCGTCGGAGTACCTCGTATTCACCTATCTCTATGATCACCCCAAAGGCTTCGAGAAGGCGATTGACGCAGGCACCGCTCTCGAAGCAAGTTCCTCGGAGCAACCTACGCCCTGGCTGAACGTTCTTCTTGCCGCCGCCTACGGGCAACAACATGCAGACCTTCAGAAGAGCGACTCACCGAACCCGGAATTGATTAAGAAGGCCCGCGAAAATGCACTTTCCCGGGTTCGAAGTGCGGCAAGAAACCCTGACTTCAAGCGGGTGCTACAAGAGATATGGAATCCGGCTCTTTACCACAGCGATCCTGCTGAAAATGACCTCGAGTCGTTCAAAGACGATCCCGACTTCAAAGCGTTGCTTGGAAATTAGAGAGGGCGGATGAAATACACACGCTTCCAGAACCTACCAGCTTTAGAGGAGATTATGCGCACATCTCATCCCTCGTTTTGCGGGTCTAGCCGCATGTTTAGACTACTACTCGTCATTGGGTTTGCGGGCATGGTCGCTTCCTGCAGCGCGATTCAGGGATATCCTCCCGATCCAGAAAACACTAGCGCCGTTCTCGCGAGTTTGCAGCCATATTTTCAGCCGTCTCAGGCAGACACTTACATCAAGGAGACAGATCCGACTCGGAGACAACAACTCCGAGACCTTATAGTGCTGAACCAAGTTCGGGCCTACGACATTGAATTCAATAATTATGAGAAGTCTCTGTATCTTTCTGGGAACGGTATATCTACGGGAAGTGATCTTGTACTGCTCGTTCTCAATGGACTCGGCGCGACGTTGGGGGGTGCCGCAACCAAAGCTGCGCTGGCGGCGGCTTCAACGGGAATAGTCGGAGCGCAAACCGCGATAACCAAGGATCTCTACTACCAAAAGACTTTGCCTGCCCTCTTGGCGCAAATGGAGGCCAATCGATCAGCAGTAGAGCTGAGGATATTTACTGGTCTGAATCAAGAAGATGCGAAATATTCACTGCTCCAAGCCTATCTTGATCTACAAGCGTTGAAGCAGGCAGGAGGCATCCCTCCGGCCATCACCAGCATCGCGCAGCAGGCCGCCGATGCAAACGATGCTTCCCAGGCTAAGATACAAGAATTGAGATCATTGCCGATCAGCCATACGGAAAGCAGCGCACGAATTCAAAGCTGGCTTTTCCCCAAAGACGCTCAGGGCAAGCCGGTGCTAAATCAAGATCATTGGGATGCCCTGCAGAAATGGATGAGTAGCGACACGACCGACACAACACTTCGGAGCATTCCTGTCCAACAACTTGTGCGCGGAGGAGATAGTCAGAGCTTAGAGGCGGATCGACAAAGGGCATTGGCTGACTTGAAAATACCTTAGCCTAAGGAGGCTCTCATGGTTTGCGGAACCTTTACTTTAACGAAGATCGCAACAAGCGAGGTTGATGGCGTGGTGGCAGGTTACAATGCGAATAATCCACGTCCGATCAGCGTAACGAAAACGAAGGCAGCAGACGGGACCTGGACGGTGACGGCTACTTTTCCTCCTTGCCCTGCGAATACGAGCCACAGTACGGGGAACTAGCGGACCGGACCTACACTAGCTCAAACACCACGCTGGCCGGCCGGCGTGATGCAGCGACTGAGAGGCGAGACTCGTGTCGCGTTGCTGAGATCCACGTCGGCGTCGCGATGATGAAACGAAAGAAAGTCGCTTCGCTCTTTGGGGATACTCAGTCTGGCGCCGGTCCCTTCGGCGAAGCTCAGGGCAAGCTTTTTTCGACTGCGGCGGCTCCCCTCAAGATGACGGAAAATATCAAGCACCTGTGAAAAGATGCGATGTGGAAATTTCGGTTTCCGGCAGGCCGAGAGCAAAATACCGTTCGCGGGATTTTGCGATTGAGTGGAATGGACGGTGGGTGCAGGGGTCAGCCCCTGCCGCCCCGCGCGTAGCGGTCCGAAGTATTAGGGCTGCATTGACACCGGAGGGGGTGGGATTCGAGACTGGGCGTCGGGAGGTGCTGAGTATGGATCCACATTTGTCGGAGCGGGCGCGTAGCTATTTTGAGAAGGTCGAGGAGATCGCGCCCATCATTCGGGAGCATGCGGATCGGGCGGAGCGGGAGGCGCAGATGGCGCGGGAGGTTGCTGATGCCTTTCGGGAGGCTGGGTTGTTTCGGGTGCTTTTGCCGCGCGACATGGATGGCGGCGAGCTCACCATCCCGGATTTGCTGCGGGTGTGCGAGGAGGTTGCGCGGGTCGATGGGTCGGCGGGATGGAATCTCGCGATTTGTTCGGGTGGGCCGCTGTTTGGATATAACCTTTCCCGGAACGCATTTGAAAAGATTTTTGGCGATCCGCGCGGGGTGAGCGCCGGATCGTTGAATCCGATGACTACCCGGGTCGTCGCGGCGGAGGGTGGATGGCGGTTCAGCGGGAAGGCGACCTATGCGAGCGCCTCCGCTCATGCGACCTACCTGATGGCGGCGGGAGTCGTGCTCCGCGACGGTGCGCCGCAAATCGTCGATGGGTTTCCGGTGCTGCGTGCGGGGATGTTTCCGATTCGAAATGCGAAAATCCTCAATACCTGGTCGACCGCGGGGATGCGCGGGACCGGCAGCAACGATTGCGTGTTCGAAGACGTTATCGTCCCCGATGAATTCACCTTCGATTGGCTGAACGCGACTTCGCCGTGGTATCGCGGGGCCCTCGCGAATATCCCCCTGCAACTCCAATTCGTGGGCGGCCTGGTATCGGTCGTGCTCGGGACCGCGCGGCATGCTCTCGACGAGTTGAAGAATATCGCACAGGCGAAAGTTCCGGCCGCCACTCGGGCACCGTTGCGCGAGCGCTCGATCGCGCAGGTACAGTTCGCGCAGGCGGAAGGACTGCTGAACGCTGCGCGCGCATACTTCTACAATTGCAACGATGAGATCTGGCGCAAAGGCGTCGCGGGCGAAAGTTTCAGTATCGAGGACCGCGCGTATGCGCGGCTCGCAGTCGTCACGGCGGCGAAGCTGGCAGTGCAGGCAGTGGACCTGGTCGCGGATGCGGCCGGGATGAACTCGGCGCAGACCTCGTGTCCAATCGAACGATGCTGGCGCGACGTGCATACCGCATCGCAACACGTGCTGATGAATACGGCGCGGTTCGAGGTGGTGGGGCGAGTGCTGTTCGGGCTGGATCCGGGGTCGCCGGTGATTTGAGAGAGAGGGGAGATAGGGAAGGGGAGATCACTTTATTTGATGTGGAACCCGCCGTGGGTTCCACACCTCCTTGGGCAGGGCACCGCCCTGCACCTTCCGTCCATTCCATGCCAGCGCAAAATG
>Ga0210407_10003523_pt1 | contig 12658 bp, 9 predicted proteins | sample IncBWC27MmetaG_FD_150860 | JGI IMG/M metagenome (GOLD analysis project Ga0210407, IMG submission 150860) | Forest soil microbial communities from Barre Woods Harvard Forest LTER site, Petersham, Massachusetts, United States - Inc-BW-C-27-M | ecosystem: Environmental > Terrestrial > Soil >... | reverse complement strand
GGCCCAAGCGAACTTGGAGCTGCGGACACTATATCAATCTGTTGTGGGTGGCACGAACGGTCGTTGTACGTCTATTGACCGTCAGCACAATTAGCCCAAGCCGACCACCAGATACCGCGAAGCTGCGGCCGGCAACTCGATCGCGGTAACGGGAGCAGGGTGATCGGCATGTGCTCAACGCCTTCACGATCATGGGCGTCAACACCGAGGTACAGAACATCAAAGGGCGCGGTGCTGCCGGCGGCCATCGTCGAACCCGTGATGCGCCGCGTTCGCGTCGAATCAACACGCTGAGCGTGCGCGTGGAGGTGATCACTACAGTAGCCAGGCGAATCCCTCCGCAACCGCTTGCAGGTCTGCCTCGCAAGCGTTTTGGATGCCGCGCAACATCTTGGGTAACGTCATCGCCGAATCGCATGGACAGCGCTCGCCTTGGCGAGCAGCGCAAATCTGGAAGCAGCGGTTACGGGCCGGTCACCCTCAGATGCAGGGGCACCCGCCCCTTGTCCGAGTCGATGATATAGAGCTGGAGCTTGGGCAAGATCTTCTCCATGGCCTCGAGATAAAGTCGTGCCCTGGTGACATCCGGACCCTTTTCATACTCCTTCTGCAGCGCCAAAAAGCGGCTCGTCTCGCCGACGGCATCGGCAACGCGCTGTTGCTTGTAGGCCTCCGCCTCGCTTAGCCGCGTGCGCGCCTCGCCCCTTGCCTTGGGAATGAGGTTGCTTGCGTAAGCGCGGGCCTCGTTGATCACCTTCTCGCGGTCGGCCATGGCATCCGCCACGTCTTGGAAAGCCTGGACGACCGATCTGTCGAGGGTGATCGTCATGATGCTTGCAGATACGATGCGAATGCCGCTGTGCCTGCCGTCAAGGAGTTCCTGCGTCTTGGCCTTGACCCGTTCTTGCACCGCGACCCGCCCCCTGGTCAGCACCTCGTCAATCGGCATGCCGACGACGGTCTCCGTCAGCACTCCCTCGGCGAGGGCTTCGACGAAGGCCTGCGGCTCGTCGACCTGAAAAAGGAATTCCACGGGATCGCGGATAGTATATTGTAGAACGAGAGCCGCATTGACGATGTTGGTGTCCCCGGTCAGCAACTCCATACCGGACGGCGCGCCCGATTCCCCGATGGGTATCGCAAATCCCACGCCAACTTTCATGACACTCGTGGTCTTGACGACATCCAGCCGATCAACCGGCCAGGGGAGGCGGTAGTGCATGCCGGGACCGACGTCGGCGTTGACGGCACCGAGCCGGCGCACCACTGCGCGCTCGTCAGCGCCCACGACATAGAATCCCGAGGCCAGATAGACTGCGAGAAAAAGGACAGGGATGCCAAGAAGCCAGCGATAGCCAAGCCGGAGACGCGCTAGCCCCAGACGTGACCGCAGGTCGATTGCGTGCGTTGGATCTGTCGCGGGCCGGTCTGCGTTTTGCGCATCGCAACCCATGTCTTGGCCAACTGAGAATGTCACCGAACCTGTTCCTCCGGTTTTTTGTTCAGGAGTAGATCGGCGCCGATCGAAATTGCTCCGGGCGCCGAAGGAGATGGTCCGCGTTCTACTGCTTGCGCGTCGAAATGAAGCATCCGCAGAACGTCGGCATCCACGGGAAGAAAGAGAGTCGTCTTCTCGTCGAGAACCTTGTCGTAGGCTCGCAAGGTCCGCAGGAACTCGTAGAACCTTGGATCCCGCCCGAAAGCCGCAGCGTAGGTGCGCGAGGCCTCAGCGTCAGCCTCGGCCTTGATCCGCTCGGCCTGTCCGGCCGCCTGCGAGTCGATGCGGATTTTCTCGTGATCGGCCTCGGCGATGATCCTCCTCGCCTCCAACTCGCCCGCCGAGCGGTTCTCCTTGGCGATCTTGGCGCGCTCGGCCTTCATGCGTTCGAAGACATGCTCCCGGTTCACTTCCGGCAAATGGAGGCGGCGAATGTCGACGCTGAGGACATCGATGCCATAAGCAGTTCGGGCGAAATTCGCGACGCGGCGAACGACCTCCGACGCGATGGCCTGAAAGTTGTTCTTTGCCGGATCGGTGGAGATGAGAACCGAGGCCGGGTACTGCCCCGTGACGGCGCCGATCTCAGCCAGGATGATGTCGGAGAGACGCTGCTCGCCCGCAGAAGGCGTCGCGACCGCGGCGAGAAAGCGTACCGGGTCGGCGATCCGCCACGTCACCAGGCTGTCGACGCCGAGATTCTTCTTGTCGATCGTCAGGTACTCGGACGGCGCGGGCCGAAAGAACAGAATGCGCTTGTCCAAACGCACAATCCGATCGAACGGCGCAATGACGTGGAGACCCGGCTCGGCGAGAACACGGACCACCCGTCCGAAGCGGGTGACTATTCCAAATTCGGTGACGTCCAGAACAAGGAGCGAGGAAACAAGCGCCCAGACCGCGAACGCTGCCGTCACTGCCGGCAGGGTACGCCGGAGCACGATGTTCGATCGTCTCTTGGCGGTCGTCAATTCTTGCACCATTCTCGCCTACCGCCCTCTCAGATCTTGTCGAACAGCTACCTGCCTTGGGCAGCGCCCGGAGGCTGCACCAGCCACAGGTCGAAATCCTTGACGTCACCGGCGCCGGGCCGCACAAATTTCCGCATGCCGGGCAGCACGTCTTCGAGCGTCTCAAGCTGCAATCGGAATTTTGTAAGCGAAGGGGCTTGCTGATAGCCTTCGAGCCGCAGCGCGAAGGCGTCCGCGTCGGCCTGAGCACCCGCGATCCGTTGGTCCTTGAAGGCCAGCGCCCCTTCGGTCATCGCCGCGGCTTCGCCCGTTGCCTGATTGATCTTCTCTACCGCGAAGACGTTCGCCAAATTGATCGTGCGCAGCCTGTCCTCGAGCGCGCTGGCAACGTCTCGGAAGGCGTCATGGACCTCGTCCGGCGGGTGATCGTAAAGCAGGTCGACGGAAAGGATCTCGATTCCGGCCCGATAGCGGTCCAGCATCGATTGGGCGGCCGCACGCGTCTGATGTTCGATCTCGTCGCGCGCCGTCGTGTAGACCGCGTCGATTGCGCGGGTCGCGACTGCACCGCGCAGCGCGGCAAGGATCGTGCTGCGCACCAGCGCCTCTGGTTCGGCGATCTGGTAAGCGTAGGCGGCCGCATCGTTGACCCGATACTGGGCCGTAGCTCTGAGGTCGATGAGGTTGCCGTCGCCGGTGAGCAGGAAGGAGTCGCCCGGCGCCGTCTCCTTCTGGAACCAGACCCCGCTCGCCGCCTGCTGCGGCGCGGGGTTCGATCCGAAGGCCATCCTGCCGCGAAGCTGCGCCCGCGTGGCCTCCTCCCGCGACTGTTCCGGTGGAAGGCCGAACTCGAGCCGTCGCGCCAGATCCTGTTCGACGACGCGGTGGCTCTCGAACGGCCACGGCCATCTGAAGTGCAGCCCAGGCTCGAGATCCGACGCCACGATCCGGCCGAACCGCAGCCTCATGCCGACCTCGCCGGGCGTGATCGTGAAGAGGCCGCTCCCGAACCAGAGCAGCGCCGCGCCGACGCAGCCCGCGTAGCCCAGGCCACGTGCGGTCACGACAATCCCGGTCAGGCGGGCCGCTCTATCGCGGAGCCAGACCCACTCCTCCGGAACGCGCGTCCGATACATGCTGAGGATCAGCAGGCAGACCAGCAGGACGGCGCCCGCGTCCTTGACGAGGTCCGGTACGAAGACGGCCGCAGTTCCGAACGTCGCACGGGGATCGAGACCCCACGCGCGATATATCGTGTTGAGAGCGAAACCGGCGGCAAGCGTCATGATGATGACCGCAAGGAGATAGGCAGCCACTGCTCGGCGGCCTAGAACCTTCAGTAGCACGACGAGGCTGCCGATATTTGTGGCCGGTCCGGCAAGCAGGAAAACGAGCACGGCGCCAGGGCTCAATCCTTTGAGCGCGAATGCCGCGGCGATCGGCGTCGAGGACGACGCGCAGGTATAGAGCGGGATGCTCAGCACGAGCATCAGCAGCATCGAGGCAATTCCGCTACCCCCACGCGCCGTCAAAAAGGTGCGCTGGAATTGCGACGACGGCGATGGCGGATAGAACGATACCCAAAGTGAGCCACCAGCTGATGTCGTCGAGCAACTCGACGAATCCATAGCGGATGATGCGCCTCGTCACGTCGAGTGCCGCGCTGAGGCGTGGGGCGTCGGTGTCGGGCCGCGGCTGCGCCTCGCCGTCATGATCGTGGCGGTGGTGATCGTGCCCGTGTTCATGTACATGATCATGGACGTGAGCGGCCGCGCCGTGATGCTGGCATTGCTCGGCGCCGCACCCTGCGGCGAGATTGTCCATGGGTTGCGGAGACGGTGCCTCGGCCGCTCTCGAACGCGGGGCACCGAAGAGATTCGTGGCGACGCCGGCGGCAATTGCCGTTGCTATCCCGGCGATGGGTCGGAACACGGTCATCAGCGGGTCGGTCAGCGCGTAGGTAAGGCTGATGCTGTCGGCTCCGGTTTCCGGCGTCGCGACGAGGAAAGCCACGGTGGCGCCTGGCGTCGCGCCTTGCTTGCGCAACCCGAGCGCGGTTGGCAACACGCCGCAGGAGCATAAGGGCAATGGCGCACCGAGAACCGATCCCCAGAGCACGGACTTGACCTTGCCGGTCCCGATCAGCCGGGTCAGCAGCCGGCCGGGCACCAGGACCGCGAGGACGCCGGCAAGCAGAAAGCCGAAGAGGAGGAAGACGGAAGCGTCTTCCAATATTTCCCAGGTTTCGCGACAGACGCTGAATAGAAAGTCGAGCATCATGGTTCCGCTGTTTTGCGGTGGTCTGGACCCTGCCGCTTTGCACCGCGGCGACGCCTTCGCAGACGCCGCCGCGGCTTGAGTTACTTCGGCAGATATTTCTTGTTCAATGCGCAAGCCACGGAGAACTGCGGGTCGACGACGTTGGCGATGTAAAGGTGAGCCGTCTGACCAAGTAATTCGACAGCTTCGTACCGCTCGAAGCCATAGTCCTTCATCAGCCAGTCGACCATGTCGGCGCAGGCGAGCCGCAGAGCGTCGATTAGAGGCCGCGTGCTGCCGATCGACATGATCTCATTGTCGTTGATCAGGCGCGGCCAATTGATCTTCTTACCCTTGATCAGGTTCACGGTGAACTTGACCGCGAACGGCGTCTCGATCGCCGCTCCGTCGATCTCACCATCGCCCTGAGCGGAGTGCCCGTCGCCCAGCATGAACAATGCGCCCGGTTCGAACACCGGAAACTGCATGGTGACCCCGGCGACGACCTCATTGAAGTCCATGTTCGCGCCGTGGGGCCCCGGAATAAGCGAGCTGATGCACTCCTTGCCGGCTGGAGCCGTGCCGATGGTGCCGAAGAACGGCCTGATCGGAACCTCGACCTTGCCGATCTTGCTGTTGGGCATGTCGAGAGTGGCGACCTTGCGGTTCTTGTCGAGACGCCAGACGAACAAGTGGTCGGGGGCAGCCGGCGTCACCATCGCGGTCTTGTACTCCGGCGCAAGCAGTCCGAAGTAGGGGATCGAGGCGCCCCATCCCCAGTCGCGGTTGAGATCGATGCTGTCGATATGGACCTCCAGCGTGTCACCGGGCTCGGCACCCTCGATGTAGAACGGACCCGTCTGCGGATTGACCTTGGTAAGGTCCAGCTTTGCCGCGACGGTGTTGTCGGAGACCGAGAAGACATCGTTGGATGCGTCACGCGTCGTGGTGATCACCGAGTCCCCCGACTTGATCCGCATGGCCGGTGGATGGGAGTGGCAGTAGGTGAAATAGACCTTGTCGCCCGGATCATACCTGACTTCGGCCGCCACGGCCGGCCGGATGACCGGAAGCCCTGCAATCGACACAAGCAACGCGGCCGACAACAACCTTAATGTCTCTCTCGGTGCCCGATAAGTCTGAAACATGCTCGTACCTCCCTCGGAACATTTGGTTTTCATTTTCGTACGCACTCTTACCGATCGTACCGCGCTGTCTCGTGTCTGATCCCTTCCTCGGAAATCTCTTTATTTTTCCGGCTGATCCCCGTCGCGGGCGCTGTCGCTCGCCGGAGCGTCCTTGTTGAAATATTTGCTGTCGAAGAGCACACCGAACAGCGGGGAATCCGCAGGCAGCACCATGGTGGTGCTCTTGCGCGCGAACGTCCGCGACGCTTCCATGGCGCGCAAGAACGCGTAGAATTCGGGCGCCTGGCGCAGCGCGTTCGCATAGATGCGCGCCGCCTCTCCGTCCCCCTCGCCGCGGCGCTGCTGCGAGAGCTCGATCGCCCTTGCGAGGATCCGCGCCTTCTGCTCCTCCGCCGCGGCTCGCACCTTCAGTCCTTCCTCTTCCCCCTCCGAGCGGTACAGCATGCTGAGGCGGCCGCGTTCCGACTTCATTCTGGCGTAGAGGCGGAGTCGATTCTGCTTGGGAAAATCAAAGCCCCGCAGTTGGACGTCTACGACCTCGATGCCGTAATCCCTCAGGGCCACAGTGCCGGAGCGGCGTGCAATCTCGCCGACAATGGCATCCGCTCGGAAGGCTGCAGCATCGGTCGAGACAAACGCAGCCAGACTGTTGCTTCCGATGGCGGCCCCAAGCTCCGCTGAAAGGATATCGCCGAGTCTCGATTCGGCACCCTTTCTGTCGATAACGGTTTCAAAATAGCGCTTTGGGTCGGCCACGCGCCACAAGATGGTGCCAGATGCCAAGACCGGCGTCTTTTCGACTGTCAGGAATTCGCTCGGCGGTGCAGCATAGACGAACAGGCGACGGTCGAACCTCCAGACGCTCTGTAATGGATGCTTGAACCCAAGGCCGGGGGCCGTCACCACTTGCGTGGGTTTACCGAAATCGGTGACGATCGCGTAGTCCGCACTGTCGACGGTGAAGACGCAAAGGCTGGCAACCGCAGTGATCAAGCCGATCGCTGCTGCGACCAAGAGGGCGCCGCGATAGGGCCACCTGTCGGATACGTTGTCGCGGGATAGAGCCATGGCCCGTTCGCCCCGCCGGCTCGATTTGAGCGTCGGCTAGTCGCCGCGGCACCGCGGCGGCGCCTCAACACGTCATCAGGATCTCGAAAAAGTGTACAGCCCTGCCGCATCAAGGGCAAGAGACACTGATCCGTGTCTTGCGCAATGTCGCTGGCTGGGAATTCGGCGCGCACCCGACGAGGTCCAACTGACCGTTATGCAAGAACCCAAAGTTCGCGCGACGAGCTTCCCAGCAGAAAGTCCGAGTGGTTTGACGTCGCTTAGCGAACCTTTCTGACTAGATCGCCGCAAGCTCGCCCTTGGCCCAGGCTTCTCGAAGCTTGTACTTCTGGATCTTCCCAGATCCCGTCAGCGGGAACGAGTCCACAACGAACCAATGCTTTGGCGTCTTGTGCGGAGCGAGTGAAGCGCGCATGTAAGCCGTCATTTCGTCCTTGTCGATGACCGCGCCGGCCACCGGGCGAATGAAGGCCGCGACCTCTTCGCCCCATTTTTCATGGGGAACGCCGATAACGGCAACTTCGCCGACCTTGGGATGCCGGAATAACAGCTCTTCCAGCTCGCGCGGGTAGATATTTTCGCCGCCGCGGATGATCATGTCCTTCAGGCGACCTTCGACCGTGCAGTATCCGCGCGCATCCATGGCGCAAAGATCGCCGGTATGCAGCCAGCCATCGGCATCGATCGCAGCCGCGGTGGCTTCCGGCATTTCGAAATAACCCAGCATCACATGATAGCCGCGGGTGCAGAATTCGCCGATCGCACCGATTGGCACCGTTTCGCCGGTATTCGGATCGACGATCTTGGTTTCCATGTTGGGAAGTGGCAGCCCGATCGTATTGGCCTTGTCCTCAACGCTATCATAGGTGCGGGTTTGCGCGGCGACCGGAGAGCATTCGGTTTGACCGAACACGATGGTGAACTGCGCACCAAGTTTTTCCTCGAACCTCTTGACCAGCTCCGCTGGCACCGTGGAGCCGCCCGAACAGATCGCCTTGACCGACGAGAGATCAGTCGTCGGAAACGTCGGGTGCTCCAGCATCGCGATTAGCATCGTGGGAACGCCAACCATCGCATTGCCGCGATAAGTCTCGAACATCTCAAGCACGAGTGCGGGGTCGAACGCCTCGATCAGCACCTGTGTCGCCGCTTTGGAGACCGACCCAAGCACGCAGCAGACGCAGCCGCCGGTGTGAAACAGAGGCATGGTGATGACGAACACGTCCCCAGGATCGACCCCCATCCGGTCGGCCGTATCGGACCCGTTATTTAAAAGTCCACGATGACGAAGCAGCGCTCCTTTCGGAAAGCCCGTCGTACCAGAGGTGTACTGAATCATCACTGGATCATTGGGGCTGACGACTGGAAGCTTGATACTCTCGTCATCGCCTGCGGCGATGAAAGCATTCCAATCGTCGAAGCAGATGATCTCGCGGAGTTCGGGGCAGTTTTGTGCCACCGCCTCCACAGTCTCAAGCATCGGATTTCCACGGAAGCCATCCACCACAAAAACGCCAGCCGAACGCGACTGCTTCAGCACATACTCAACCTCCTTGGCGCGAAAGGCGGGGTTCAAAGTGACAAGGATCATGCCCGCGACGCCGGCGCCGAACTCGAGCATCACCCATTCCGGGATGTTTTGGGCCCAGACCGCGATGCGCTCTCCTGGCTTGAAGCGAGTGAGAAGCGCGCGGGCGGTGCGTTGCGCTTCCCTAAATAATTCCGCGTAGGTCCATTGGCGCCGCAGCGCCGGATCCGCAACGCCCGCGATCAAGGCGAGGCGGTCGGGCGCAGCTTCGGCTGCCTTTCGCAACAATTCGCCAAATGTTATCTCCTGGACTTCAGGCGAAGTCGGTCCGGCGACATAGGATTCAGCAAGAACCATATTTTCCTCCAGCCTCCCGGCGCATAGAAATATGGCGTCGCTCTTCTCTTTGGCGGTTCGCCAGCAGTTGCTCTCTTAAAGCAGCATCACCGCTTCCCTTCGACAGCAATCTCGATGAGATAGGGCCGGGCGGTGGCGACCGCGCGCGCCAAGGCCGGTGCGATGGCGTCTGCCTTCTCGACCCTGATGCCTTCGACGCCCATGCCGGCCGCCAGATGCACGAAATCAAGCTCCGGTCCCGTCAGATCCATGTGCTGATAAGGATGCTGCGTCCCGGCAACGAAGTTCTGACGCCAGACGTCGACATTGTGTTTGAGGATGCGGTATTCCCGGTTTGACAGGATAACAAAGACGACCGCAAGCTTGTGGTGAGCCGCAGTCCATAGCGCTTGGATGCTGTACATCGCCGAGCCGTCGCCAGAGACGGCGACGACCGGGCGATCCGGCATCGCGATCTTGACCCCAATCGCACCGGCGAGACCTTGGCCTATGCCGCCACCGCGGCCGCCGAAATAATCACCGAAACCCCGATAGTCGAACGCCCGCGCGAGGTCGAGGCTCGCCGTGATGCTTTCGTCGACGATCACAGCGTCGTCAGGCAGACCACGCCGAAGTTCGGCCATCACGCGAGGCATGGACGTCGGCTCGCGGCTCCAGCTCTTTTCCAATCGCACGCGATACGCCTCGTTCTCCCGTGCACGCAGCCCGGCGAGTGCCTGGTTGCGTCGTTGCGCGGCCAACCTGAACTCCGAGGGCGCGTGCGAACGCACTGCATGCGCCAGCGAGACGAGGCTCGCCACCATATCGCCGACAATGCCGGCATCGAGATGATGATTGAACGCCAGGCGCTCGGGCGATTCCTCGATCTGCACGACGGCCGCACCTGCTGGGAAATGACTGCCGCCCGCGTACCAGATGTCCTCGAAGAACGGCCCACCAAGCAGCAGGACGAGATCAGCGTCGCCAAGCGCCTTGCGAATCTGTGCCGCGTCAGATGGGAGCGACTGGCGAAAATTGGGATGGCTCGTCGGAAAGGGCACGTGGTGCCGCAGCCCTTCGAACCACACCGATGCACCAATCGTCTCGGCAAGCGCTACGAGCTCCTCACGGGCTTTCGATCGCGCAACGTCGTCACCGGCAACGATCGCTGGATTTTCCGACTTCAGGAGCAGCAAAGTGATCTGCTCAAGGCCTCGAGGATCCGGTTGCGGAGATCGCCACAATTCGTCTGGCCCGATGGCGTCCACCGAGGTCTCCTGCTCCATGACGTCGATCGGCAGTGATACGAAGACGGGGCCTTTCAGCTGGTCGGTTGCCACCTTGAAAGCGCGGCGAAGGATGGGGGCGATCTCGTCCGCCCGTTCGACCTGCACGCTCCACTTGGTGACCGGCGCGGCCATCGAGACGAGATCGTGGCTGAGCAGCGGATTCGTGAGCCGCATGCGCGTATCCTGCTGGCCTGCGGTCACCACTAGCGGCGAGTTGGCCTTGAGTGCGCCATACAGCGAGCCGATCGCATTGCCCAGCCCAGGGGCGACATGGAGATTGACGACGGGGATGCGGCCCGAAGCCTGCGCATAGAAGGAGGCGGCCCCGACCGCGACGCCCTCGTGCAGGGTCATCACATAGTTGATCTTCGGATAGGCCGGCAGACTGTCCAGGAGTGGCGTCTCGGTGGTGCCGGGATTGCCGAAGATATGGCGCACGCCGTGCGACACAAGAGATTCCATCAGAACACGACGTCCGCGCATTCCCTCCCCTCCTCTTCCGCCCTGAGCGGGGCAGCCTGCTTTCCCGGACGATAGCATGGGGGCATCATCGGCCAAGGGCTCAGTTCGGTTTTGGGCCGTCAGTTGGCGGCTTCAGCCCAACTGCTGTTCCTCGCAGGTCAGATCTCATGGAAGAACCAGGCCAGTGGCCAACCAAAGCAGGCTATGAAAACGCCGGTAGGAGGTGGTTCTCATTCCAAATCGTCAGAGGCCGCTCCAGACTGAAATCGGCTTGGTTGGAACTCTTTGCCTGGTCTGCGTGGTCCACTTGCTGACATCGGCTGCTCTGCGTAGTCATGTACCAGAGCAATCTGTCCTTCTCTGGCAAATGCGACAGTATTCGTAGCCAACAAAAGTCTGTTGATCGGGAGGTGGCCATGACCAGAGCCTTGCTTGCCCTGTTCGCCGCAATTCTAGGCATCAGCACGGCAGCGGCAGAGCAGCCGCTGTCCACCCAGGATGATCTCATTGCTCGCGCAAGATCGCTTGAGCTGAACACGCCCTATGTGCCGCCTCCTGGGAACCCGCTGGAGCATCATACGGCGGGGTTTGCCAAGGTCATGTGCTCGGCGGTTTTTATTACCGGACTTGATCCCGATTTCGCGGCTGAAAATCTCGGATATTTCACGGGCCCCTACGCGGAACGGGCAAAGGTCGGCAAACCTGTGATCGATCGTGCCAATCAGGCGGTTCACATCACGCTTCCCAATGGGATTACACGCACCGCAAAATATCTCGGTTCTCAGGGCTGCGTCACACTGCCGGTCGGCGAAACGACCGTGAAGTTCAAGCCGGTTGCCGTGAAGAGCGGGTTGCCGGACCCAACCACGCAGCGATGGCCGATGGGAGACGTGCTGCCTGATGAGCCATTGCCGCGGAAGATCGATGCGACGAAACTTCAGCAGGCCGTGGATGCAGCCTTCGAGCCGGCCGAAGCGATGACCGCCGCTTTCGTGGTCACGTGGAAAGGCAAGCTTATTGCCGAGCGTTACGGTCCGGGCGTAACTGCGCGCACGCCGTTGGAATCCTGGTCAATGGGCAAGAGCATGATCGCTGCCCTGTTTGGGATTCTGGTGAAACAGGGCGACTACGACCTCTCGCAGCCGGCACCGATTCCGGAGTGGCAAACGCCGGGTGATCCCCGTGCAAAAATACGAATTGCCGACCTTCTTCACATGTCGAGCGGACTCCGGATCAAAGCGCCGCAGGATCCCGATTACGATCCTTCGGGTCCGTATCCTGATCACGTTTACCTCTACACCGGAGGCATCGACTCATGTCACTACGCGGCAACGCGGCCGTTACAATGGCCTCCCAACACGATCGGCCGCTACCACAACACCGATCCGGTGCTTATCAATTGTCTGATCCGGCTGGCAGTCGAGAAACGTGGTGAGGATTATCTATCGTTCCCGCAGCGTGCGCTGTTCGACAAGATCGGCATCCGCTCGATGGTGATCGAAACCGATCCGTTTGGAAACTTTCTCGGACAAGGTTACGATTTGGGGTCTGGACGCGACTGGGCGCGTCTTGGAAATCTGTATCTTCACGATGGTGTTTGCAACGGCGAACGGATACTTCCGGAGGGCTATGCCAAATTCGTAAGCACGGTTGCGCCTGCCTGGAAAGCTGACGGACGGCCGATCTATGGCGCCTTCTTCTGGATCAACGGTGACAGCACGTTTCCGGTACCGAAGGACGCCTACTACATGGCAGGCGCAGGTGAGCAGACCACGCTCATTATTCCGTCGCACGATCTCGTCGTCGTGCGCATGGGACACTACAAGGGTGCCGTGCCTGGAGCCACGAGCTTCAGGAGAGCGCTTGCGCTTCTGATGCAGGCAATACCAAAGAGCGATTAACTTGTGCGAAGGCCACCGCCACTCACGTCGCGCGTCGAAATCCAAGCCGTTCCACGTCTCCGACGACGTCGCAGTCGAGGACAGCGGCGTTTTTGAAATCCAGTCGCTAGAGCATGATGTGATTAGGTGGAATCACGATCATGCTCTATGATAGTGACCTGGCGTTCGACCACGTCGCGGTGTCTAAAGCAGTTTTCG
>Ga0210407_10003522_pt1 | contig 12658 bp, 11 predicted proteins | sample IncBWC27MmetaG_FD_150860 | JGI IMG/M metagenome (GOLD analysis project Ga0210407, IMG submission 150860) | Forest soil microbial communities from Barre Woods Harvard Forest LTER site, Petersham, Massachusetts, United States - Inc-BW-C-27-M | ecosystem: Environmental > Terrestrial > Soil >... | reverse complement strand
GGTGCACAATCCGCTGAACCGTAGCCAGCCCTATACCGGTGCCTTCAAACGCCTCAGGCGCGTGAAGACGCTGGAATACGCCGAATAGTTTATTTACATACTTCATATCAAATCCTACTCCATTGTCTCGGATAAACATTACTATCTGATCTTGTTTGTGGTTCGTCGATGCTATTTCGATCTCGGCCTGCGGGCGCGTCCGCGTGAATTTAACAGCATTCGAGATCAGATTGACGAGCGCAAGTCGGAGCATGGAACGATCTCCGTAGCAGGCGGGCAACTTGCCAACTCGCCAAACAATATTCCGCCCTTCCGTTTCCTGCGCAATTTCGCTAAGCGATTCCTGCACAAGCTGCTGTAGGCTGACCATTGTCATGTGCGTCTCAGCGCGGCCTATTCTGGAAAAGGCCAGAAGATCGTCGATCAGGTTGCCCATCCGCTTTGCTGATTCAAGGATCATCACCATATGTCGCTGACTTTTGTCATTCAGGGATGAAGCAGCATTTTTTTGCAGGAGCTCCGTGAACCCGGCGATATGGCGGATCGGCGCGCGGAGATCGTGCGATACGGAATATGCGAATGCCTCCAACTCCTTATTAATGGCCTGAAGCTCGCCGGATCGTTTTCCAAGTTCTTCGTTCAGTGCGCGAATTTCCTGTTCCCGACGGTTGCGCTCGGTAATGTCATTGTTCGTTTCAAGAATCGCGGCGGGCCGTCCCTGCTGGTCTCGACGCAGAGACCAGCGACTCGCCACTACCACCCGGGTTCCGTCGGCCTTCGTCTTCTGGAGTTCCCCGTCCCAGCGGCCGGCGCGCAGCAGCTCTGCGCGAACTTCATCAATCGGCACCGGAAAGTCTGTCTTCAGGAGTTGGTGAGTGTGCTTCCCGATCGCTTCCTCTGCCGTCCATCCGTACAACTCTCGAGCGCCCCGATTCCAGTACGTGATGATGTCGTTCATATCACGGACAAAAATGGTGTCATGTGTGAGATTGAGCAGGCTGGCCTGCTGGGTTCGCTCCGCCACTTCCCTCTCGAGTTCGTCGCGGGATTGCAGAAGGTCCCGCTCGACGCGGCGCCGAACGGCGCTGAACCAGGCAAGAAGCAACGCGAATAGCACGAAGATGACAAAGTGCGGGACTTCAGCGCGTGTAATGTAGAAACTGTAAAGCGGCGGGATGAAAAAGTAGGCGACGGCCAGGCTCGAGAGAACAAGGGCGAGAATTGCTGGCCCGAGTCCTCCATACCAGACGGCTATGGCAATGGCGAACAAGAACAGCGGATCCGCCACGCCGTGGAAGCTGAAGCGCTCGAGGGGAAGCGCCACGCCGAGCGCCACGGAGACGGAAAGAACTGCAAGGCCATAGCGTTGAATTGCAGAGAGTAGCTTCGACATTTTGGGTTTCCACTGCACCGTGGTCTGCCTTGCTTCGATACTTGCGTGATTCATTCGGCGCCGAATTCGGCTTTACTTGGGAAGCTCACTTTAAAGACCGCCAACACGCAGGTTCGCAGATTAATTTGCTCTTGTCAGCAAAAGATCCGAGAGAACGCGGGCGCTCGTAAATCGGAACTGCTGCGGATGTGAATAACTCATAGAAGTTGTTCGATCGCCTGGGTCGGATGCTCTTCGATCTGAGAAAAGTCCAGTGGTGTTGGCATGTTCTCACGCCTATAGAAGAGCGGTCCCAGTCCAACCTGCGCCATATGCGCTTCCACCAAGTCAGGTAAAAACAAATGCGGAGACAAGGATGATAAAGCCCACGCGTTCGCCTCTTCCGCGTCGATGACCTACCGGATAATATCGCTGAGGTCGGGATACGCCCGCTCGTATTGTTGTTGCAGTTGGTTTTTGAGCTGGGAAATCACGCTGGTCACCGTCGCAGGAAAAATAGGAACTTCTTCGAGTCGCTCTGCGGCCACCGGCTTTGTTCCCTCCTTCGGAGTGAAAGAATTTCGATCGACCACAACAGGAGGCTAAACCCTCCGATCGCTTATCAGCTATTGGGCATTGGATGGAATTATTTCCAATGCCTCAGAATGAGAATCGTCTCGTCCTTTTGAAGGAAGCGAGCGAGGCGAGTTTCTAACGAGTGGATGATCAGGCGACGCGCCGCAAAATTGCACTTCGCGGTTAATCGAGATGGCAAAGATCGAGTTATAAACGATCCGGACCGGCTCGTTTCACAAATTCGTCGGCTCGAAATGATGTCGTCTCATTCTGAGATAAGAAGCGTTGGTAATCGGCAGGCGTGTCGATATCGATCGCTGCCGCGGGAAAATTGAAGGGCGCGACTTCGTTTTGCCGCGAGAGAATGATCCCTTTGGCTCCGCTATCTCCTTTGAGCTGCAATAGATCGGGAAAGCAAGATCGATCAAAGAGGGCGGGAATCCCAAGGGTGGCTGCGTACGCGGACGCGACGATCGGCTTGCCACTCGTTAGGCGCAATTGGATAAGCTGCCTAACCGTCGTAGCGCTCGCGAACGGCTGATCGCACGCCAGGAGGATCGCCGCGTCAGGTTCCGCAGCGGAGTCGATCACATGCTGTACGCCGGCACCGATGGAAGAGCCCAACCCGTCCGACCACTGCGGGTGGATCACAACCGAGGCCGCAACCCCGGTCAGCTCCAAGGTGATTTGTGCTCCATCCTCGCCAACGACGACTACGACTGGCGTGCAGCCAGCCTGTACCGTGGCTGCGACAATGTGCCTGACGAATGTTTCGCCTCGAAAAGCAGCCAGCTGCTTTGGCCCTCCGAAGCGAGTTGAGCCTCCAGCGGCGAGCACAACAGCTGCGACTCTCATCGGAAGACTACGCGGCTTCTCCTTCGGCCGTCGCCGTGGCCGGATGAATGTCACTCCTGCGTTCTCGTAGGAAACCGCCACGACGCCCGGAAAGTACCGCCGCCACTTCGGACATAATGGAAAGCGCTATTTCCTCCGGTGCTTCACTGCCGATGTCGAGTCCGGCTGGCGCGAACAGGGTTCGGCCATCCGCGTTGAAGTCGAGCGTTCGATATTCGCTGAGCCGCGCCAGCAACTCGGCATGGCGCTTTCTTGGCCCGAGCAATCCAACGTAGCGGAGTTGGAGTGGCAGAAGGCGATCGAGCGCGAGAAGATCGCGACCGAAATTATGAGTCATGACTATTGCCGCGGCCTGCGCGTCCGGACGAAAATCTTCGGCCAATTCTGACGGGTGGCCGAAATGTTCTACCACCCAGCCGAGATTTCCACAGAGCTGAGTGATCGGCTCGATCTCGGGCCCAGTACCGAAGAGTAACAATCGGACAGGAAGAGCCATGGTATCAATGAAGACACCGCGTCGTTCGGCCAGAAGGACGTCAGAGGCCAGCAGCTCTGAGCCGAGCGCTTCACCTTCAAAACATGTGCGGATTCGGCAAACCTCCCGGTTCATGAGCAATCGACCAATCTTGGTGATAAGATTGCCGCTCTGTCCCGCCGCAGGAATCGGCTCCACAAGAATTTTCAACTGACCATCGCACCCATAGAGGCGCTTCGTATCAAACGACAGCAACACGGGCGAAGCGTTGTCGATCACCATTTGTCCGTGACGGCCAATCTCCTCCTCCAAACAGCCGCCACTCAGAATACCTAAAGTACTACCATCCGAATCGACCAGGAGGCGAGCGCCCGGCTTTCGATAGGTGGAACCTTCAGCCTGAACGAGGGTGGCGAGCGCCCATTCGCGAGATGGATTTTCCTCGACACGCCGGATGATCTGCTGCAGCGCTTTCACGCGTTAACTCAAGATAGTAGAGGTCAGCAGATCCTCAATCTTGACCGGCAATTCGCGCACGCGAACGCCTGTCGCATGATGGACCGCCGCAGTGATGGCGGCAGCGACGCCGGCCAGACCGATCTCGCCAATCCCGCGGGCGCCAAGTTCGTTGATCTCTTTGTCGGGGAAGTCGACGAAATGCACGTCGATCGGCGGCACGTCGGCGTTTACCGCCACCATGTAGTCGGCGAGATTACTGTTGATCGGCGCGCCATTTTGCGGGTCGTAAGATGTGTGCTCCAACAACGCCATGCCGATTCCCATCACGACCGCGCCTTCGATTTGGTTGCGCCCCGCGAGTGGATTGATAATCCTGCCCGCATCGATAACAGTCACGACGCGGCTGACGCGCAACCGAGCGATCTCTGGTTGCCATGTGACTTCGACGAAGTGACAACCGAACGAGTGCGTCGAGAACTTCGGCTTTGGAGCACCGAACGTTCCTTCCGCCTTGCCGCTGCCCGTGACGAGGCGGACATTCGCGCGCCGCAGCAGATCCGCGAATGACACGCCCTTCGCAGCACCGTCAGCTTTCACAAAAACCCGGCCGCCTTCGAAGGCCAGGTCATCGGGCTTGCGCGTCTCGAAGGGCGATCCCGCCGTTGTTGTCGCAACCGTCAGTAGCGACGCAATCGCCTGGTCAGCCGCGGCAAAGACGGCTGGCACTACCGATCCGGTTACCGTCGAACCGCCGGAGAGCGGGCCTTCCGGAAGCGACGTGTCGCCGAGCGCCACTTCGACTTTCTCGAGCGGCACACCGGTCTTCTCCGCAGCAAGCTGCGCGAGGATCGTATAGGTGCCGGTGCCGATGTCCTGCGTTCCAGACGCGACGCGGACCGTGCCATCATCGCGAAGCTCGACATTGGCCGCGGCAGGAAATCGCGCCGCGACCCACGCACACCCGGCCATTCCCGAGCCGAGGATCAACCCGCCGCGCTTCATCGAGCCGACCTCTGCGTTGCGCTTCGACCAACCGAACTTCTCCGCGCCAAGCTCGAGGCACTCAAGAAAATGTCGTGATGAAAACGGAATGCCCAATCCCTCGTCGATCGTCGGCTCGTTGAGGATGCGGAGCTGAACGGGATCCATCTTGAGCTGATCGGCCAGCTCGTTCATCGCCGACTCGGTTGCGTAGAGTCCGGGTACGGCACCAGGGCCGCGCATGGGCGTCGGCGAACCGACATTTCGCCGGGCGCGGCCGAACTTTACTCGAAGGTTCGGCACACCGTAGTGGAACGGCGTCGCCTCACCGCAGTCTTCGTGATAATTATCGAGGATTGCATGGTGGTTGACGTAGTCGTGCTGGAGCGAGACGAGCTTTCCGTCGCCGGTGGCGCCGAGGCGCACACGTTGCTGGGTACGAGGCCGATGACCCACCGACTGGAACATCATCTTGCGGCTGAGGACGAGTTTGACCGGCTTGCCCAGCTGCCGCGCCGCAGCGACGGCAAGCGGACAATGCGTCCACGGCCATAGCTTGCTGCCGAAACCCGAGCCAACAAACTTGGTGATGACGCGGACGTTCTCCTTGGGCAGGCCGAACATCTGCGCGAGGACTCCCTGAAGATTGAAGATCCCCTGAGACTCCTCGTAGATCGTCAACATTGAGCCATCCCAAATCGCGGTCGTCGCCTGGAGTTCAATCGGGTTGTGCGTTTCGGTCGGCGTGACATAAGTCTGGTCGAGCTTGACCGGTGCGCTTGCGAAAGCGCCCTCGGGATCGCCGCGTTCGCTTTGCACGCGCTTGGTTGGGGCGAATGAGGTCGCGACCACGTCAGGCTCGTCGTCGGCTATGAGGTTGGTGTCGACGTTCGGTTTTTCCTTCGCGTACGTTGCGCCAACCGCATCGGCCGCAGCTTTGGCGCTTTCAAATGTGTGGGCCACAGCGAGCGCGATGTACTGGCCGTAGTAGCGAACAACATCATCTTCGAACGGTGGGCGACGCTCGTCGACGATACCGTCGAGCCCCGATCCTAGCACCGAGCGGAAGATCTTTCCGATGTTTTCGCGATGAAATATCGCACGCACGCCCGGCATTTTCTCGGCTGCAGCCGTGTCAAGTTTGACCACACGGCCGTTGGCGATTGTCGCTTCGACCGGAACGGCATATAACATCCCGGGAAAGTGGAAATCCGAGGCATACTGCGCCACTCCGCTTACCTTCCACGGGCCATCTATACGCGGCGTCTTGCGACCGATTGGTGACGTCGTCGGGGTTTCTTGTGTCGTTGGCATGTTCGGCTAGTCGTTAGGCAGTTTGGGTCGCGAGCTTCAGCGCATGGACGAGGCAGCGCTTCGCCAACTCCACCTTGAAGCCATTTTGACTCTGAGGCTTGGCGCCACGCAGCGCCGCGTCCGCCGCTTTCTGGAAAACGGCTTGCGCCACCGGTTGACCTGTGAGTTCACTTTCGGCCTCGGTCGACCTCCAAGGCTTCGTGCCGACGCCACCCAACGCAATGCGAGCGCGCGTTATTTTTCCGTCGGCAACTGTGACTACTACCGCGGCGGAAGCGAGCGCAAATTCGTAGGAGGCGCGGTCGCGCAGTTTTAAATAAAGAGAGCGGCTGCCGGGCGCGGGCGGCGGAAGCGTGACATGCGTAATCAAGTCGCCCGGCTCCAACACTGTCTCACGTTGCGGCGTGTTCCCGGGCAAAACGTGGAAGTCCACAATCGGAATGCTTCGCTCGCCCTTCGTCCCACGCACATGAATGGTCGCTTCGAGTGCAGCCATCGCCACATTCATGTCCGACGGGTTCGTCGCAATGCAGTGTTCGCTCGTTCCGAGAATGGCCAAACTGCGGTTTGCTCCAGTAATCGCCGCGCAACCCGAGCCCGGCTCGCGTTTGTTGCACGGCATATCGGTAGCGCGAAAATACATGCAGCGTGTCCGCTGAAGCAGGTTGCCGGCGGTGGTCGCCATGTTCCGAAGCTGCGCCGTCGCGCCGCTCAAAATCGCTTCGGATAGAACCGCGTAGTTTTTACGGACGAGCGGGTGGTAAGCCAGATCCGAGTTACGAACGACAGCGCCAATCGTTAGGCCGCCGTCGGGAAGCGCTTCAATCTTATCGAGCGGCAGCCGGTTAATGTCGATCACCGTTTTTGGCTGCTCGACATTCAACTTCATCAAATCGATTAACGTCGTGCCGCCGCCGATGAAGCGAATTTCCGCTCCCTGCTGGGCCGTGGTTGCCTTCGCCGCGGTCGCAATAGCTTGCGCGTTATCCTTCGCTCGTGTGAGTGCGAAAGCTTTCATCCCGTTTTCTGCGGCTTGGCGTTTTGCCGCACACTTTGAATAGCGGCGACAATGTTGGGATAGGCACCGCAGCGGCAAATATTGCCGCTCATCAATTCCTTCACGTCCGCGTCCTCCGGCCCGCACGGTTCCTTCAAGAGCGCCACCGCCGACATGATTTGCCCGGATGTGCAGTAGCCGCATTGATAGGCGTCACAGGCGACGAACGCAGCCTGGACCGAGTGCAGATTTTCCGGCTGGCCGATCCCCTCCAGCGTCGTGATCTCTTCGCCCTCGTGCATGGCGGCGAAGCAAAGACACGAATTCACGCGGCGGCCATTGATGTGCACCGTGCATGCACCACACTGGCCGTGATCGCATCCCTTCTTGGATCCGGTCAGATGCAGATGCTCGCGGAGACAATCGAGAAGAGTCGTGCGCGGATCGATCCGAAGATCGTGCTTCTTGCCGTTAACAGTAAGCGTTACTGGAACTGCGTCCTTCGAGGCGGATGACGGTAGCGGCTCTTTCACGGAACGTTGCGCGAATACTGTACTAACAGATCTTGCCTGGGCCAACAAGCCGGCCATTCCTAAACGAGAGATAAAGGTGCGGCGGTAGACTGCCCAAAGGCAAGGTGGTTGTCCCGGTCATGGTTTTCGTTGGACGCGTCTTCATCGGGGCATACATACCTCCTCGGGATCCTCAGCGAAAGCTACGATTAATGCGCAAACCATTGGGCAGAAGGAGGAATTATTTTCCCCATTTTGGTCGGGGGAGCAGTCTCCTACTTTCGGAGAGCTTTATTCACGCGGCGCGGTTTGAGCTCGTCGACAAAAACTCTTCCGTCGTCCCAAGGGCGAGCGCTTTACGCACGAGTGGAGCAACGCGCGTCCCAAGCAACTCGATCGCGCGCATCAGTTTCGCATGTGGCAATGCCGCGACGCTCATTTGGAAAGTAAGACGCGAGATGCCGCCTAACGACTCGTTCACGCGCAGAATCTTTTCAGCCACCTTTTCCGGATCGCCGACGAGCAGCGCTCCGGTAGGTCCGAGCAGGGCGTCGAAGTGTGCCCGGGTGACGGGGGGCCAGCCGCGTTCTTTGCCGATCTCAGAAAAGCTTTGCGCATAGCCGGGAAAGAAGTCGTCTGCAGCTCTGGCTGAACTCTCCGCCACGTAGCCTAACGAATGGATGCCCACCTTGAGCTGGTCTGAGGAATGGCCGGCGCGCAGACCAGCCTGACGGTAGCGATCGATCAGCGGCCGAAACCGGTGCGGCTCGCCGCCGATAATCGCGATCATCAGCGGCAGCCCGAGTGTACCGGCGCGAATAAACGAGGCCGGTGTGCCTCCGACACCGAGCCAAACCGGCAGCGGGTTTTGCAATGGGCGCGGGTAAACTCCCTGCCCGGTGAGTGCCGCGCGGTGCTTACCCGACCAGTGAACATGCGTGTTCTCACGAATGTTCAGAAGCAGATCGAGTTTTTCGGCGAAGAGAGAATCGTAGTCCTCGAGCTCCAGGCCGAAGAGCGGGAATGCTTCGATGAAAGAGCCGCGCCCGGCGACTATCTCCGCCCTGCCCTTCGAAAGCAGATCGAGAGTGGCGAACTCTTGGAAAACGCGCACCGGGTCGGCCGCGCTGAGCACGGTGACAGCGCTCGTGAGTCGGATATTGCGGGTTCGGGCCGCGGCCGCCGCGAGGATCACCGTCGGCGCGGAGTCGAGGAACTCACGCCGATGGTGTTCCCCGATGCCAAACACGTCGAGGCCAACCTCGTCAGCGAGCGTGATTGCTTCGAGCAACTCGCTCAGACGTAACGCGGGATCGACTGCCCGGCCCGCCGCGTCAACGGTTGCTGCTACGAAACTATCTACGCCAATTTCCATCACTGGCCTCATTGAAAGTCGGGTGGCCTGCTCAGTCATCCGAGTCCTATGCCGGTTTTCCCCCCAGCGTCTTCAAAGCGCCACCCCACGCGATGACCTGATCGAGCATGTCGTTAACCGACTGTTCCTTTGTTGGACCGGGCTTGAAGACGCTGAAGTTTTCAAAGTCGGTAAACAAGGAGAGCATGACTTGATTCCGCACGGTGGCGATTTGCACCTCGGCCATCACCAGGCGTAGCTGCTCAACTGCACGTGCCCCGCCGGCGCTACCGTAGCTGACGAAGCCAGCCGCCTTGTTGTTCCACTCGGCGAACAGAAAATCGATCGCGTTCTTGAGCGCGCCGGGGATGCCATGATTGTACTCGGGCGTGACGAAGACGTAGCCATCGAAAGAGCCGATCTTGGCGGCCCACGTTTTGGTGTGAGGCTTACTGTATTGTCCCATTATTGGTGGCACCGACTCGTCGAGAAGCGGCAGGTTGAAATCTTTGATGTCGACGAGTTCGAATTCAGCGTCGGTACGTTTTTGTGTGGTTTCGTAAACCCATTTGGCCACGGCCTCGCCGTTGCGACCGGGCCGCGTGCTTCCAATGATGATTGCAATTCTAATCATAAATTCCTCCTTGGTGACCTTCCTTATCGCAGCCCATGAGCCGGAACGCGCGGCTGCAAGAGCCCATCGAAAGCGGAACGGACGCTCAGGAACACAACGATCCACAGCACCGTCACGACGAGAGCCAAAGGCAGACCGCTCGGAAGCATCAATATGTGAATGAGCAGAATGTTGACGATGATCGGAGCGAGTAGCGTCAGCGCGAGTGGGACGTAGCGATTACCCAGGAGCAGGACCGCCGAAATGAGCTGGAGCAGAAATATCGGGACCAGATAATGGGAGACAAAGAGCGCCCCGACGAACTGGCCGGCCGTTCCGGACGGCGGAGACGCGGGAATGAAGTGGAGGAAGCCGTTCAGTCCGAAGACGAGAAAGATGAATCCAAGCAGGAAACGAGCGATGACAGTAATAATTTTCATGTTAGTTTCGTTTGTTTGATATATAGTATATTGACATCAATACAATCGGTGTCAATATAAAATTTAAATGAAGCGGAAAAGAACAACTCCAAGGCGGGACTCTACCGGCGTGCATGTCTGGCTCGTTTTCATGAAAGCCTTTCAAGCGCTGATCCCCCACGCCGCCGGCAGCATCAAGCGGACAAAGCTGGGCGACTCCGATTTCCGCGTGCTCGAAGCGCTCCTGCATAAAGGACCGCTGCCGGTCAACACAATCGGCCCAAAGGTCTGGCTCACTCCCGGATCGATCAGTGTGGCCGTCGATCGCCTGGTTAAAAAAAAGCTTGTTTCGCGCAAGGATGATCCGGACGACCGCCGAGTGCGGCGGGTTGAACTGACACCCAAAGGACGGGCGCTAATTACCCGGGGGTTTGGCGAGCACGCAGCCGCGATGGAAGATGTGGCCGACATCCTTTCAAAAAACGAACGGCTGACATTGCTGCGGCTTTTGAAAAAATTGGGTAAGCACGCAGCAGAAACTCGCGAATAAACGACGGCCGCGCGTCGGCCATGTGCTTAGGAGTTGAAAGGCGCCGAGTTGCTGGACGAGCGAAAACAGAACGAGATCCCGAATTCCCGCCTAACGAACCTCGGATAACTAAAGCTGAATCAGACCGCGTTTGTTAGCGGCCGCGATCGCTTCAGTTCGGCTCATGACGTTCAGCTTGCTGAAAATGCTTCGCATGTGGCTCTTCACCGTAGTTTCACTGATGAACAATTCCGTCCCGATCTCCTTATTGCTTCGGCCGCGAGCGAGCAACTTAAGGACGTCGACTTCACGGTCCGTTAACGCTTCGCCGCTCATGCGCGAGGCCAGCTTGGCTCCCAGAGCCGGAGGAATGCAGGTTTCGCCTGCATGCACTTTACGAATCGAATCTAGCAGTTCTTCCAGCGGCGCATCCTTTAGTAAATAGCCCTTCGCACCGGCTCTGATCGCCTGGTAAATTTCTTCGTCAGTGTCGTATGTCGTGTGCACGATCACCCGCGCGGAGGCATCCAGCTCGCGAAGCTCCCTGATCACTCCAACTCCATTCAATGTCGGCATTCGCAAATCGAGCAGCAACACGTCGGGACGATGCATCTTCCATAATTCCACTGCTTCGCGACCATTGCTCGCCTTGGCCACGACCGCCATATCGTCCTGCCGGCCGATTGTCGCCGCTAAGCCCTCAAGGATGAGCGCGTGATCGTCGGCAATCAGAAGGCGAATCTTCTTGGCGCGAGACGCTTTGCCGATTCCGCGACGAGTCTCAGTTCGATTTCGTGACGAGGCAGCAGAACTTTTTTTCGCTTTAGGCTTCTTCTTCATCCCATCGGCGTTGCGGACATTGCCGACGCGCCATTTCGACGGCTTCTCCGGTTCTCGGCTTTCTCTAAGCGATTATTCATGTCCATTCGTCGTTTTGCACAGCTACGATAGATTTTACAAATTATTGTGCCGGGCGCGAATGTTCCCTTCTCCAGATAGAATCATCCTCAACTCGCCCCTTGATCGATCTTGTGCAAATTATTGATGCCATGTACAGCTCATCTGAAATTTTAAGGAGCGCGGTCGCCGCGGCAAAAGAGACATTGCAATCGCTTGTCGATCTCGAGCCCCAAGTCGCAAAAGCAGCCGATATAATTGAGCAATGTTTGCGCGGCGGAAATAAATTGCTCGTCTGCGGAAACGGCGGCAGTGCTTCCGACGCTGCGCATTTCGTGACCGAGTTGGTCGTGCGCTTCACCAAAGATCGGCCCGCGTATCCGGCGATCGCGCTCGCGGGCGACGGCGGATTGCTCACCGCCGCGGGAAACGATTACGGCTTCGACGAGATTTTTGCGCGGCAGGTTGCGGCCTACGGGAAGGAAAACGATTTGCTTATTTGCCTAACGACTTCCGGCAAATCGAAAAACGTTGTCCGCGCGCTCGAGGAAGCGAAAACGCGAAAATTGAAAACGGTCGCGCTGCTTGGGCGCGACGGCGGATCGACCGTCGGCCTGGCCGAGGTCGATCTTCTGGTGCGGAGCGATTCCACCGCCCGGATCCAGGAAGCCCACAAACTTCTTCTCCACGTCCTCTGCGAAGCGCTGGAGTCGCGTCTCGCGAAAAAATAGATAATTTCCGGCGGCGCGCGCCTCTTTGCGTCTCCCTCGGAGAACCGAGCGTTGGCTTCGTCCGTTTACTGCGACTCCTTCAAGAGACGATTGCGCGCTCGATCGAGCTGCCGCCTTTCGTTCGCGGTCAAACTGCCAATGCCGGATTTCGAGATCTTGTCGAGAATCGGATCGACCGAAGCATAGACATCGTCCGGTTCGACCACGCGTCGCGCACTCGTCTTCTGAACGACGTGGAATTTCGGCCTCGGTTGCAGCCGCGATTTCAGATTACTCAGCCAAACCAGTTCTGGTCCAGCGCCGCGCCATTCGACGAAGAGGAACGCTACGGCCATGCTCGTCCAGACGACGGCCAGATCAGCCCATGCGTGATAGGCGAGGAGCTGCAAAGTGTAAATGGCGGCGAGAATCAGCGCGAACCATTTCGCCGTAATGCGCAGAAACAATTCGACCCGCGGATAGATTGTCGCGAAGGCCACAAAAATTCCAAAGTGCAACGCAGGCGAGCCGGCGAATGCGGAGCGCTGCCAAAAGCCCCAGGCTGTCAGCACTGCGGTTGGCGCGAGCAGCAGCG
>Ga0210407_10003520_pt1 | contig 12662 bp, 7 predicted proteins | sample IncBWC27MmetaG_FD_150860 | JGI IMG/M metagenome (GOLD analysis project Ga0210407, IMG submission 150860) | Forest soil microbial communities from Barre Woods Harvard Forest LTER site, Petersham, Massachusetts, United States - Inc-BW-C-27-M | ecosystem: Environmental > Terrestrial > Soil >... | reverse complement strand
TTCCGGGGCCGGGTTGGCTGGCAAAGAACTGTTCGATATCGCGCGCGTCGATCCGCTTCGGGTTTATGTCAGTGTTCCGCAGGCGTATGCCCCGAACATGAAAGTTGGGATGAGGGCGACCGTTACGCTCCAGGAATTTCCCGGCCAGAAATTTACGGGAACCGTGGCGCGCACTGCCGATGCCATTGATCCCTCGACGCGCACGCTGAATACCGAAGTGGATGTTCCCAACAAGGATGGCAAGCTGCTCCCTGGTTCCTTCGGCCAGGTGCATTTTGCGACTGGGACTTCTATTCCGAGGATTACGATCCCGGTGAACGCAATGCTGTTTCGCGCCGAGGGGCCTCGGGTCGCGGTCGTCGATAAGGACAACACGGTACATATGCACCCGATCAACATTGGGCGCGACTTCGGAGCTACGCTTGAGATTCTTGGCGGCCTCGAGGTCAGCGATCGCATCATCATTAACCCGTCCGACTCACTCGAGGAAGGACAGAAAGTGCACGTCGCCGCCAACCAAGGAGCTGCTCACTCGTGAAGGGATTGACTGCACGCTGTAGAGACGCGGCTAGCTCGGTCTTCGGAGACGCGGCGAGACGCGGCAAGCCGCGTCTCTACGGGAATTCGGTGCTTCGGCTGTGTGCATTGCTCTGTGCGTTGGTCTGCACGCTCGGTTGCACCGTGGGGCCGGGATATAAGCGCCCCACCGCACAGGTTCCCGACGCGTGGAAAGGTGCAGGCCCGTGGCAGACGGCTGCTCCAAAGGACGCAATTCCGAAGGGCGCATGGTGGCAGATATTTCATGATGCCGAACTCGACCGGCTGGAGCAGGAACTGCTTCAGGCAAACCAGTCGCTGGTGGCGGCGCAGGATCGCCTCTCCCAGGCTCGGGCGCTGGCACGGGTCGCGTCGGCGGCGTATTTTCCGACGCTCAGCGCCGATCCAAACGCGCAGCGCCAGCGCATTTCCGGCAATCGTCCGGTTTTGGGCAGCACGACTGCAACTGCGCCCGTTACTCAGAACGTCTTCACCATCCCGTTTTCCGTCAGCTACGAGCTTGATTTATTCGGACGCGTGCGACGCAATCTTGAAGCGGCCAACGCTTCGTTGCAGGGGAGCGCGGCCGACCTGGAAAATGTTCGCCTGGTGTTGAGCGCCGAACTCGCCGCCGACTATTTCAATCTGCGCGAACTTGACCGCGAAGCGGGAGTGGTGCGGGAGTCGGTCGAAATCCAGCAGAAGGGATTGGACCTGGTCAATCATCGTCACGAAGGCGGAGTCGCGAATGGGCTGGAAGTTGCGCAGCAGGCGGCATTGCTGGATTCGACGGCAACGCAGCTGTCGCTCGTGCTGCAGCAGCGGGCACAATTCGAACACGCCATCGCAGTGCTGACAGGGAAGTCCGCCTCGGTTTTCAATGTTGTTGAGGTGCCGTTCGACGCCGCCCCTCCGGCGATTCCCACCGGAGTTCCATCTGAGATTCTGGAGCGCCGTCCTGACGTTGCGACCAGCGAGCGTCAGATGGCGTTCGAAAATGCGCAGGTCGGTTTAGCGACGGCTGCGTTTTATCCGCATATTACTTTGAGTGGCAGTGGTGGATGGGAAAGCCGCGACATCGCCACCCTGGTGAGCGCTCCAAGCGCTTTCTGGTCGCTGGGAGGTGATATCGTGCAGCCGATTCTTAATGGCGGCCGCAATCGCGCCAACCTGGCGGCCAGCCGCGCCGCCTATGACGAGTCGGTAGCCAATTATCGCGAATCTGTGCTGGTTGCATTTCAGCAGGTCGAGGACGGGCTTTCCGGTCTGGCGCTGCTTGACCAGGCTGCGAAAACTCAGCAGACGGCGGTCGCCGACTCGCGCCGCGCGCTGGACATCGCCAACAGCCGCTATGTCGGCGGAGTCACTACATACCTCGATGTGATCACCGCGCAATCCACGCTGCTGAGCAACGAACGCCTGGCCACACAGTTGCTCGGCCAGCAAATGGTCACTTCCGTTTTCCTGGTTAAGGCTCTGGGGGGTGCATGGGACGCCTCCGAAATTCAACACGAACAGGTGAAGCCGGCGCTGGTTCAGGCCGTGCAGCAGTAACTCAACGGTGAAAGTGCTGCGCGCGCGTTTCTTGCGCAGAATCTACAATTTACAAACCTTTACCATCTTTTGCTTTCCGGAACCATCATCTTAGAAGAACATGGTCACCTACTGGTTCCTGCGGTGGCGCCAGAGAATTCTCGAGCGGCGGCAAAAGGCGGCAAATGATCGAATCGATTCGGCAACGAACTTACTTACTGTTTGTACGGCTCTTCAATTGTGCAGATCTTAATCGGCCAGAAAATGAATAAGAATCTGAATTGGCACTGGATGCAGTTCGGCGCGATCTTACTCCTGCTGCTTGCCTTTGGCGGTTGCCAGAGCGCCAGTTCAACGAAGGACCAAAAAGCCCTGGCAGCTACAACCCGCGCCACACCGGTTGCGGTTGCGTCCGCGGTCTCCGAGGACATGCCGGTGTATTTGACCGGCTTAGGCTCGGTCACCGCCTACAACACGGTGAGTGTCAAGAGCCGGGTGGATGGCGAGCTTATCCAGGTGAATTTCCGCGAAGGACAGCAGGTCAACAAGGGCGACCTGCTGGTGTTGATCGATCCCCGCCCTTTCGAGGTGCAACTCGCGCAGGCGCAGGCGCAGTTATTTAAGGATCAGGCCTCCCTCCGCGACGCGCAACTGAATTATCAGCGCTTCAAGGACCTGCTACAACAATCCGGCGCGATGTCGCAGCAGCAGGTGGACACGCAAAAATCGACGGCGGACCAATTCGAAGGCGCGGTTCGGGCCGACCAGGCATCGATCGAGAACGCGAAACTTCAGATCGCATATTGCCACATCACGGCGCCGGTGAATGGACGTATCGGATTGCGGTTAGTCGACGTCGGCAACATCGTCCACGCCACCGATGCGAATCCTATGCTGGTCATCACGCAATTGCAGCCGATCTCGGTCATCTTCACTTTGCCGGAAGACAGTCTGCCTGTTGTCGTGCAACGAATGAAACAGGGGACTCTGAAGGTTGACGCCTTCAGTCGCGACGACAGAACCAAGCTGGCTACGGGCACACTGCTGACCATCGACAACCAGATTGATCAGACAACCGGCACAGACCGTCTGAAGGCCACGTTCGACAACAAGGATGGCGTGCTCTTTCCGAATCAGTTCGTCAACATCCGCCTGCTGCTCGATGTGCGCAAGAACAGTACGATCGTTCCCAGTGTGGCCGTGCAGAAAGGGCCACAGGGAAATTTTGTTTATGTGGTAAAAGCCGACAAGACGGTTGAGGCGCGGACCGTGACCGTCGCGCTTACGCAAGGCAATCAAAGCGCGATTGGCAGCGGCCTGCAAGTCGGGGAGGTCGTGGTCATCGACGGGCAGGACAAATTGCAGAACGGCGCGAAAGTTGAAACTCGCAGCGGCACAGGAAGCCCCAGCGCTTCACAATCGACTACACAGCCAGTAAAAACAGCTCCGACGTCATGAACCCCTCTCGCCTTTTCATTTTGCGGCCGGTCGCCACCTCTTTATTGATGGCGGCCGTGATGCTGGTGGGATTCGTCGCCTACCGGCAACTGCCGGTTTCCGCTCTACCCGAGGTGGATTACCCGACCATCCAGGTCATGACTTTCTACCCCGGCGCCGCTCCCGACGTAATGGCGTCTTCGGTTACCGCTCCATTAGAGCGTCAGTTCGGCCAAGTCCCCGGACTGAACCAGATGACCTCGACTAGTTCATTCGGCAGTTCGCTGATCACTCTGCAGTTCGCTCTCGATCAGAACATCGACGTCGAGGAGCAGCAGGTGCAGGCCGCGATCAACGCCGCAACGACGTACCTGCCGCAGAATCTTCCCAATCCTCCGATTTACAACAAAGTCAACCCGGCCGACGCGCCCATCTTGACCCTGGCGCTGACCTCCGATTCGCTGCCCTTGTCGCGCATCGAAGATATGGCCGAGACGGCGCTGGCGCAGAAAATCTCGCAGCTTCCGGGAGTCGGCCTCGTTTCGATCAGCGGAGGGCAGAAGCCGGCAGTTCGCATCCAGGCCAATCCCACGGCTCTGGCTTCCTATCAGTTGGGCCTCGAAGATGTGCGCGCGGCGCTGGCCGCCGCCAACGTGGACCAGGCCAAGGGAGTGATTGACGGTCCGCGGCAATCGTTCACTATTGGCGACAACGATCAACTCCTCTCGAGCCAGCAATATAACGGCGTGATCATCGCCTACCGGAACGGCGCAGCGGTACGTTTGTCGGACATAGCCACCGCCATCGACAGCGCTGAAAACGTGAAGCAGGCAGCCTGGGTTAATACCACGCCCGCGGTTTTGCTCAATATTCAGCGGCAGCCCGGCGCCAACATCATCAGCGTGGCCGATCGCATCAAGGCAGTCCTACCGCAGTTGCAGGCTTCTATGCCGGCAGCCGTCAAGGCTCAAATCCTCATCGACCGTACGCAAACCATTCGCGCATCAGTCAATGATGTGCAGTTCGAATTGATGCTGACGGTGGCCCTGGTCGTGATGGTCATCTTCCTCTTTCTGCGCAATCTTGCCGCGACCGTCATCCCGAGCATTGCGGTGCCACTCTCCCTCGTGGGCACTTTCGGAGTGATGTACCTCCTCGGCTACAGCCTGAACAACCTGACGCTGATGGCGCTTACCATCTCGACCGGGTTTGTGGTGGACGACGCGATCGTGATGATCGAGAACATCGATCGCTACCTGGAGGAAGGTGAGTCCCCGCTGGAAGCCGCGCTCAAAGGAGCGGGACAGATTGGATTCACCATCGTATCGCTGACCGTTTCGTTGATCGCAGTGCTGATCCCGTTGCTGTTCATGGGAGACATCGTCGGCAGACTCTTCCGCGAGTTTGCCGTCACTCTGGCGGTGACCATTCTGGTCTCCGCCGCTGTCTCGCTGACCCTGACGCCGATGATGTGCGCAAAACTCCTGAAACAGAAACAGCCGGGAAAGGAAACCTGGTTCTACCGCGTCACCGAAGATTTCTACAACCGCGTGATCGCGTTCTACGGCCGGACGCTGAAGTGGGTCCTGAAATATCAGACCATCACTCTTCTGGTCACGGTAGGAACCCTGATCGCCACGCTGCTTCTTTATGTCTACGTGCCAAAGGGCTTTTTCCCGGTGCAGGATACCGGCGTGATCATGGGGGTCTCCGAAGCCGCCGAGAATACGTCGTTTACAGCCATGGTGGAGAAGCAGCAGGCCCTGGCAAAGGTGATTCTGAAGAATGGGAACGTCGACAACCTGGCGTCGTTCATCGGCGTCGATGGAACCAACGTTACGCCCAACAGCGGCCGCATCCAGATCAATCTCAAGCCGCGCAATCAGCGCAAGGAGACTGCTTCCGAGATCATTCGCGATCTGCAACCGGAGCTTGCCAAAGTCGAAGGCATCACGCTCTACATGCAGCCGGTGCAGGATCTGACCGTGGAAAGCCGTGTTAGCCGCACGCAATACCAGTATTCGATGGAAGACGCCGACGCCGCCGAGTTGGCCACCTGGTCGCAACAACTTCTGCAAAAGCTGCAAACCGTGCCGCAGTTGCGCGACGTGGCCAGCGACCAGCAGAACAATGGACTGCAAGCGAACCTGGTCATCGATCGCGACACAGCTTCGCGATTGGGCATCCTTCCGCAGGCCATCGACGACACGCTTTACGACGCCTTCGGTCAGCGCCAGGTATCCACCATGTTTACGCAGCTCAACCAGTATCACGTGGTGCTGGAAGTGGGTCCGCAATTCAAGGTGACCCCGGACGACTTGAAGGATATCTATGTCAAGTCAACGAACGGCGCATCGAGCGCGGGCACAACGGCGAACGGCACTTCTAGCACCAGCGCGTCGGCGACCAACACGACGACTGCCAACGCAACTGCCAACGCGACCGCCGGCGCATCCGCCAACACCACGCAGGTTCCGCTTTCCGCGTTCACTCGCATCGAGATGCGCAATGCGCCGCTTGCGATCAACCACCTGGGTCAGTTTCCCGTGGTCAACCTGTCGTTCAACCTTGCTCCGGGTGTTTCCCTGGGCGAAGCTACCACGGCGATCGAACAAGCAGAACAGCAAATCAACCTGCCGCGAAGCATCAACACCAGTTTCCAGGGAACCGCGGCTGCCTTTCACAATTCGCTTTCGAGCGAGCCTTGGCTCATTCTGGCCGCAATCATCACCGTTTACATTGTGCTGGGAGTGCTCTACGAAAGCTACATTCATCCGCTCACGATTCTTTCCACACTGCCCTCAGCCGGTGTCGGCGCAATTCTCGCGCTGCTGATTACCCGCAACGATCTCGGCGTGGTGGCCCTGATCGGCATCATCCTGCTGATCGGCATCGTGAAGAAGAACGCCATCATGATGATCGACTTCGCGCTCGAAGCCGAACGGGTGGAGCACAAGCCGCCGGAAGAAGCCATCTACCAGGCGTGCTTGCTTCGTTTCCGCCCGATCATGATGACCACCATGGCCGCATTGCTCGGCGGATTGCCCTTGGCGCTCGGCGGTGGCACAGGTTCGGAATTGCGTCATCCGCTCGGAATCACGATTGTCGGCGGATTGCTCCTCAGCCAGTTGCTCACTCTGTATACAACTCCGGTCGTGTATTTGTGGTTCGACCGGCTGGCGCAAAGATTCGCGCGCTACAAGATCGGCAATCCGATGGTGGAACCGGCTCCCGAGGCCACAGGAGATTAACGCATGAATATCTCCGCTCCCTTCATCAAGCGGCCGGTTGGGACCTCGTTGCTAGCGGCGGCGCTGCTGCTTTCGGGAGCGTTGGCATTCAATTTTCTGCCCGTAGCTCCGCTGCCGCAGGTGGAGTTTCCCGTCATTTCGGTATCGGCTGGTTTGCCGGGAGCAAGTCCGGAGACGATGGCGTCGGCGGTGGCGACCCCACTGGAGCGGCAGTTCGGACGCATCGCCGGTGTGAACCAGATGACCTCGACCAGCCAACTGGGTTCCACCAACATCGTTCTCCAGTTCGATCTCAGCCGAAACATCGATGGCGCCGCACGCGACGTGCAAGCGGCCATTAATGCGGCGCGCAGCCAACTGCCTTCCTACCTTCCCGGCAATCCAACCTATCGCAAGGTCAACCCGGCGGATGCGCCCATTATGATCCTGGCGCTCACCTCCGACACGATCCCGCTGCCCAAGATTTACGATGCCGCCGACTCAATCCTGGCCCAGAAACTGGCACAGGTGGATGGCGTAGGGCAAGTCTTTGTCGGCGGCGGCGCAAAACCGGCTGTTCGCGCCGAAGTCAATCCCATGTTATTGAACAAGCTGGGCGTGGGCCTCGACTCGGTTCGCACCGCGCTCAACCAGGCAAACGCCAACACTCCCAAGGGCGAATTCAGCGACAGCGCGAATGCATGGGCCATTCATAACAACGACCAGATTTTCCTCTCGGATCAATATCGCAACCTGATCGTCGCCTACAAGAACGGCGCGCCGGTCCGGCTGGCCGATGTCGCCGACGTGCAGGACGCAGTCGAAGATATTCATGTCGTTGGACTGGCGAATGGCAAGCCCGGAGTGCTGATGATCATCTCGCGCCAGCCGGGCGCGAACATTATCGCGACCGTCGATCGCGTGTACGCGGCGCTGCCGCAGTTGCAGGCTTCGATCTCTCCCGCCATCGCAATGAGTGTGGTTCTCGACCGGACGAGCACGGTGCGAGCCTCGGTGCACGATATTGAGGTGACGCTCGTCATCTCGGTCATACTCGTCATCCTCGTCGTCTTCGCTTTCCTGCGTACGGCACGAGCGACCCTGATTCCCAGCATAGCGGTGCCGCTCTCGCTCATTGGCACGTTCGGAGTGATGTACCTGCTGGGCTACAGTCTGGACAATCTGTCGCTGATGGCACTGGCGATCTCGACCGGCTTTGTGGTGGATGATGCGATCGTAGTGCTCGAGAACATCACGCGCTTCATCGAGCAGGGGATGACCCCGGTGCAGGCGGCATTTCGCGGAGCCCGCGAAATCGGATTCACCGTGCTCTCGATGAGCGTTTCGCTGGTGGCCGTTTTCATTCCCATTTTGCTGATGGGTGGTATCGTCGGGCGGCTCTTCCGCGAATTCGCCGTCGTGCTCAGCATCGCCATCTGCGTGTCACTGGCGATTTCACTGACCTTGACGCCCATGATGTGCGCCAAGTTTCTGCGGCCCGAGGGTGAGAAAAAACATGGGCGCTTCTATCGCGCCAACGAATGGGCCTTCGACCGCCTGCTGGGCGGATACAAACGCGGTCTCGATTGGGTCTTACACCATCAGCCGCTAACCTTTGCGGTGACGATCGCGACTGCCTTCTTCAGCGTGTATCTCTACTTTCTGGTTCCGAAGGGTTTCTTCCCGCAGCAGGATACGGGCCGGATCAGCGGATCGGTGCAGGCGGCGCAGGACATTTCCTTCTCGGCCATGAAGGGGAAGATGACCCAGTTCATGAACATCGTTATAAAGGACCCCGCGGTGGCCACGAGCGTGGGCTTTGCCGGCGGCAATACCACGTACAACACCGGACGCATGTTCATCACGCTCAAACCGCTTGCCGAACGCAAGATGACCGCGGATCAAGTGATTGGACGTCTGCGATCGAAATTGGCGGTGGTCCCAGGTGCGACCCTATACATGCAGTCCGCGCAGGATCTGACCATTGGCGGACGGATGGGTCAGGCTCAATTCCAATACACGCTGCAGGGTGAGGATCTGGCCGAGATGAACGACTGGGCGCCGCGGCTGCTTCAGAAGCTCCGCTCTCTGCCGCAGTTGCGTGACGTTAACACTGACCAGCAAGATAAGGGTTTGCAAGCGAGCGTTGTGATTGACCGCGACACAGCCGCGCGGCTTGGAGTCGCCGCCTCGGATATCGATGCCGCTCTCTACGATGCCTTTGGCCAGCGCCAGGTCTCGATCATGTACCGGGCCTTGAACCAGTATCACGTGGTCATGGAAGTGGCTCCGGAATTTGCCAACAGCACGGACGCTCTCCAGAGCATCTATGTGCGCGCGAAAAACGGCACGCCGGTGCCGCTGGCATCAATCGCGCGCTTCGGGCCGTCGAACACCTCGCTCGGGGTCAACCACCAGGGACAGTATCCGTCGGTGACGCTCTCTTTCAATTTAGCCCCCGGAATTGCGCTCGGCGATGCAACCAAAGTAATTGAGGACGCCGAGCGCAGCATCGGTTTTCCGTCCACCATCCATGGAAGTTTTCAGGGCACGGCCGCCGCGTTCCAGGATTCGCTGGCCAGCGAACCGGTGCTCCTCCTGCTTGCGGTGCTGACCGTTTACATCGTGCTGGGCATTCTTTATGAGAGCTTCGCGCACCCGTTCACGATCCTGTCCACGCTTCCTTCCGCCGGCGTTGGCGCGCTGCTCGCTTTATTGATTTCGAAGAACGAGCTCAATGTGATAGGACTGATTGGGATCGTTCTGCTGATCGGCATCGTCAAGAAGAATGCCATCATGATGATTGACTTTGCTCTATACACCGAGCGCGAACACGGAAAGTCTCCGACGGACGCGATTCACGAGGCATGCCTGCTGCGTTTTCGCCCGATCATGATGACAACCATGGCGGCACTCCTCGGCGGATTGCCGCTGGCTTTGGGCACGGGCACGGGATCGGAGCTGCGACGCCCGCTCGGCATCACCATTGTGGGCGGGCTCATCGTGAGCCAGATGCTGACGCTGTTCACTACTCCCGTGGTCTATATCTACATCGACCGCCTGCGACTGTGGCTGCGACTATGGCTCGCAAGCTTGCGCACTAAGGCTCCCGTCCCGGCTCGACCGCCGGTGGTATCGGGTCCGGGGCAAAGCCAGTAGGCAGAGCGGAGCGCTCGGCAAAATCGCAGCGCGGATCTCGCCGGAAGCTACGCCGTGTGGCGTTCCTGACTGTGGCGCGAACGGATCTCGCGTTCCGCAATCAGCCAATCCTGATTCTCATCGCCATTGCCGTTCTCGCCGCCCGCAGTCGCCCTGCGCTCCAGGTAAAGTTCGTAGGCGCGGCGGCGAATCTCTTCTTCGAGATTGATGGGAACAACGTTGGACGGTTTCCCGTCCTTGCGAACTTCGATCGGACCCTGCACAGCGGCAGCCGGAGCGGTGACTTCAGTTTTCCTGCTGCGATTGGTGGTGGCGGTTTCTGTTGTTTTGCGAGCCATACTGTACTCCTTACAGATTCCCAATTCCAGGAATGGTCTTATGTAATGAACAAGCGACATACCCACACCCCGATAGCCGCTACCCGGCTATTTTGCGACGAAGGGTTTATCTAAATATAACGCGAACGCCTGTGGAAGTGCGTGTTAAAGACAATCAAAAAATCGTTGCTCCGTATAAGAAAAGACACTCTTTGGGACAGCGACAGGCGTGGGTTGTCCGAGGCGGCAAAAGTACTCTGGTAACTTGTGGAAAAGTTCCTCGCGACCGCAGGATAGGATGCGTAAGGCCTAAAGGCCACAACTATGTCATCGTCTGGCAATCAAGGTTCCGCCGCTAAGGCTGCCAAGGCCGCCAAGGCCGGCGTCAGCGAATTGGAGAGCATGATTGCGGAATCTCCGAGTTCAGATAGAGTTTGCCTGAAGCTCGCCCAGATCCTGCAGGTGCGCCGCAGCGAAGTTGCACTGCTCAGGTTAGAAAAGGGTAGTCTGCGATTTATCTTTCCGCCGGAGCTACGATCGGCAGGCGTACTGCCGCTGACTGGATCGGCGGTTGCAGCGCGGACGGCAGCGACTCGCACTCCTCTTCTTTCGAATGCTTTCATGCGCGTAAAGCACGTGAGCCTATTTGAAGCGGTCAAGCTCGGAGCCGCAGAAGAAGACCGAAGCCAGGAGCAACTGCCGATTCAGAAAATCATGTCCGTTCCCGTGGCGTCCTCCGGGGGCAACGTGATGGGAGTGGTGCAGGTTTCGCGCAAAGGGCTGGATGCTTCGCTCGCGGGCGCAGACTTCACCGGCGAAGACTTGAAGCACCTGGAGCAGGCTGCGGAGATCCTCTCCCGCATGCCGTTCATGCAGGAAGGCGCGGAGATTTAGAATTTGTGATTGGCAATTTGTAATTGGCAATTGAAGATCATTTGGCAATTGTTTGAGATTGCAAATTACCGATCACCAGTTCTTCACATCGCCTGTCCGGCGCAAAATCCTGAAGCCCACGCCCACTGGAAGTTGAAGCCGCCCAGCTGACCGGTGACGTCGACCACTTCTCCGATGAAAAAGAGGCCGGGCACTTTCTTTGATTCCATGGTCTTGGCGGAGAGTTCACCGGTATCAACACCGCCGGCAGTGACTTCCGCTTTGCCGTAACCCTCGTCCCCCTTCGGTTTGACTTCCCACGCATGCAGGTGATGTTCGGCTTCCGCAAGGGCGTGATCGGAGTTGCCGGCCAAAGGATACGTCTCGAGCCATCGATCCGCGAATCGCCGAGGCAGAACTTCTCTCAGCAATAATCTCCAACTTGATTCGTCGCGGTGGCCAAGCCCTCGCAATTCAGCGGTGAGATCGCGGTCTGGCGCAAGATCGAGTTGAATCGGCTGCTCGCCGTCCCAGTAAGAAGAGATCTGGAGAATCGCGGGCCCGCTGATGCCGCGATGGGTGAAAAGCATGTTTTCGCGAAACGTCGGTTTAGCGTTGCGCTTCGTGCTGCGAACAAAAGCAATCACCTCGGTTGACACTCCTGCCAGATCGCACCAGCGCTTGCGGTCCGGTTCGCTGAAGACAAGAGGGACCAGGGCGGCGCGTGGGGGCTCAACCTTCAGTCCGAATTGCCGGGCCAGATCGTAACCAAATGAGGTGGCGCCGATTTTCGCGATGGACAAGCCTCCGGTGGCGACTACCAGGCGGGGCGCGCCGAAGCTGGCGTCCTCGGTTTGAACGGTGAACTGGCCATTCTTGAGCAAGCCGTCCTTGACCGGCTTGTTGTTGCGCACCTCGGTCACTCTCGTGTTGCACCGGATCTCTACTCCGGCGTCGTGGCATTCCTGCTCGAGCATGGCAGTGATGTCGTTCGCCGCTCGATCGCAGAACAGCTGCCCGAGCTTTTTCTCGTGATAGGGGATACGATGTTTTTCGACGAGGCGCACGAAGTCCGCGGGAGTATAGCGGGCAAGCGCCGACTTGGCGAAGTGTCGATTGGCTGAAAAAAAGTTCTCCGGGCTGCTGTGCAGGTTAGTGAAGTTGCAACGGCCGCCGCCGGAGATCAGGATTTTTTTGCCGATTCGATCCGCGCGTTCGAGTACCAGGACACGCCGGCCTCGCTTCCCCGCTTCAATGGCGCACATCAGGCCAGCAGCACCGGCTCCGAGAATGATGACGTCGTATTTCTGATTCACACAGCCTTTTCGCACTGGAATGATTCACGCAGAAAAGAGCTTAGCAGGGCCGGCGAGACGCCGGCGCTACGGAATCGGATTCCCCCACTTTTCGGCGAACACTGTGCGCTGCATGGCGAAGCGTCCCGCGAAACGCTTGTCTTCGCCTTTGCGATGGCCGATGGCAAGCAGTGCGACAACCCGAACGTGGGCGGGAATGCCAAGCGTCGTTTTGACCTGGTCTTCGTAAAAGCCTTCCATGGGCGCGGTATCGTAGCCGA
>Ga0210407_10003519_pt1 | contig 12667 bp, 14 predicted proteins | sample IncBWC27MmetaG_FD_150860 | JGI IMG/M metagenome (GOLD analysis project Ga0210407, IMG submission 150860) | Forest soil microbial communities from Barre Woods Harvard Forest LTER site, Petersham, Massachusetts, United States - Inc-BW-C-27-M | ecosystem: Environmental > Terrestrial > Soil >... | reverse complement strand
GCTTGACGTTGGTGTGATTACTTACAAGGCGAGTGGCGCAACGCACACCCTCTCGGTGGCGTGGGGCTTTGCTGAAGTACTGCCAGACAAGGTGACGATCCTGGCGGAAGCGGCGGAGCGGCCCCAGGAAATTGATGGAGCTCGCGCGCAGGAGGCCAAAAACCGGGCGGAAGCGCTCCTGAAGAGCAACGATCCAAAGGTTGACTACGCGCGCGCCGAAGATGCTCTGCAACGCGCGGAAACTCGGCTGAGTGTTGCGAAAGAAAAGTAGAATTGTTCTCCTTGCATCGCCGGATATGTTCCGCTCGCCTGTGCACTTCGCATAATGATTTATGTGATCGCTTCTAACTTATCCGCCTGAGATGCGGGCGATCCGCTTCGGAAGTCTATTTCGCAGCCTTGACTTCCCCGGACATTTCCAATTCCACGCTTACCACGGGCTTCACTTTCAACAGGAAATTGCTGGGGTTCTTGATGCCCCACTTCACATACGGCACTTCAAATTTGCTGGTTCCCCTCCAGCGATCTCCGGTTAACTCGGCGTGAACCAGCGCGGTCAGGTCATGGTCCGCGCCATGAATAGAAAAAATACCGTTTAGCTTCACGTCCGATGCCCCAGTCTGGTCTACTTTGCCCTCCACCTGAGTCGGACGGAAGATCACCTCGGGATATCTTGGCGTCTCCAAAATCTCTTTGTGCATGCGCGCGTCACGGGATTTACTGCCGCTTTCACCGCTGGTGGCATCGACGACAATCTCTCCGCCAGCCTTCCCGGTTTCCGGATCGAAATGTAGAGTTCCGCTCTTCAGGGCGAACGTGCCGTGTACCATGTGCAACGAACTGTCCACTGCCCAATGCACGGTTGATTGTGCCGGGTCGAGGGTCAGGACAGTTTCGGAGGCAGGCGCGGGAGTGGCTTGGGGCTGAGGCAGAGGCGCAGCGGCCAAGGGACACAGGGCCACGCCGAGGACTGCCAACGCTGCAACGCTCATAGGTCTCGCCCGAAAAGCCCGCATCTTTGTTTCTTCTTTCCTGGGAGCCCGTGGTGGAACTCCAATCTCCAGCCTCGGCGCCTGAAGGCGCTCTCGTAACGCAGCACTTACGGTATCGCTAAAGCGATACCCTGATACGAAACCGGATTGTTTCCGCCGTGTGTGATCGCATGCCATGGTACAGCCCTTACGCCACGGGTAGCTAGATGGTGGCGGCGCGACGGACCATTGCCAGCGCTTCGGTCCAGAAGGTTAGAGACGTCTGCGCCATTTCAACAACGTCGCGAATCGCCTCTACGAATTCGTCCAGTTGCTCCGAAGTTACCATCAGGGGTGGCGCGGCTTTCAAGACCATGAAGTTGTTTCCGCAGATTTGAGTGAGAATGCCCTTCTCACGGAACATCCGCATAACGACAATCTGCCCGAACATGGCAGGATGGATTTTGTGAAACGCTTCGTACAATACTCGGAATGCGAGTTTCTTCGGCGGAACAAATTCGATTCCGCTGAGGAGTCCCATACCACGCACGTCGTTCACCATGTCGAAGCCCTCCAGTTCCCGGCGCAGTTTTGCGCGAAACGATTCGCCAAGATGCAGCGCGCGCGGACCCAGTTGTTCATCTTGCAGAACATCCAGCGCGGCGAGGCCAGCTCTCATCGAGAGACTGTTTTCGCTGAAGGTGGAGGTGTGGACGATGGCTCGCTTCAGCGAAGAATAAACCGCGTGGTAAATCTTGTTGGTCATCAGAACCGCGCTTACGGGGATTAAGCCGCCGCTGAGCGCCTTGGCCAGCACCACCATGTCGGGTTGCACATCGAATTGGTGCGCTGCCAGGAAAGTTCCGGTGCGATACATTCCGGTTTGTACTTCATCCAGGACGAAAAGCGTGCCCGTCCGCCGGCACAGCTCTTGCGCTTGTTGCAAGTAGGCACGCGTGGGCACATGAATGCCGCCTTCTGCTTGAAGGGGCTCTACGATAAACGCGGCATGGTGTTTGCTCGCAATGGCGGCCTCTAACGCGGCGATATCGCCGAAAGGTATTCCGTGAGTATCCGGCAACAGCGGACCGAATCCCTCTCGCCAAAATGCGTCGTTCATCAGCGAGAGCGCGCCGGCGGTCAGTCCATGGAAACTGCTTTTCGCGTAAACAATTCCAGCGCGGCCAGTGGTGGCTCGTGCAAACTTGATTGCCGCCTCCACGCTCTCGCTGCCGCTGCTGCCGAAGCAGACTTTTTCCAATTCCCGGCCAGCCAACTCACACAAGCGCCGCGCCAGGTCGCCGGCGATCTCGGATACATGGCTTTGCAGCATCGCTGGACCACACCGATCCATCTCGTCCTTCAACGCCTGAATGATGTATGGATGGTTGTGCCCGGTGTTGTGAACGCAGTAGCCGGACAAAAAGTCGAGGATGCGGCGGCCGTCTTTTGTGAACAACTCGCAACCGAAACAGCGCTCATACTCGACATTCATGCCCAGCAGGCTGAGCAGGGTGACCCATTGCGGGTTCACGTAATCTTTATAGTTAGAGGTGTTGTTGGAGGAGTTGTCCGAGATGGCAGTCGACACGCCGGGTGAAACGACGGTGGCGGTGTCGATTGGCATATTTCTAGGATGGGATGCACCCTGCTACGGATGGGATGCTCTGGGATGGACTTTCCGCTGTAATTACGGGCGAAGCGCGAACAAATCAGAGGTAATTCGAGCCAAAGTCCAGTCTGTTAAACTTTGCAGTCCTTCTTTGGTGAAGCGAGGCGATCATGCCGATTCGGCGCGTGGGGGTGATTGGGGCGGGCACGATGGGCAACGGGATTGCCCATGTGTTTGCGCGGTGCGGTTTCGACGTCGCGCTCTGCGATGTGGAGCAGCGCTTTCTGGATCGGGGGCTCGATACGATTGCGAAGAATCTGGATCGCGAAGTCGCCAAGAACAAGATTACGGCGGGCGACAAAGAGTCCACGCTGCGGCGGATTACGGCGGTGGTGGATCGGGCGAAGCTGGCGGATTGCGATCTGGCGATCGAGGCGGCGACGGAGAAGTTTGCGATCAAGGCGGAGATTTTCCGCGAACTGGATCGCATGATGAGGGCGGAAGCGATTCTGGCTTCGAATACGTCTTCGATTTCGATCACGAAGATCGGGGCTCTGACCGGGCGCGCCGACAAAGTCATTGGGATGCACTTCTTTAATCCGGTGCCGGTGATGAAGCTGGTCGAAGTGATTCGGGGGCTCGCGACTTCACAGGCTACGTTTGAGACGGTGCGTGAACTGGCGGTGAAACTGGAGAAGACGCCCGTAGAGGTGAATGACGCTCCGGGATTTGTGTCGAACCGGGTGCTGATGCCGTTGCTGAATGAAGCGATGTACGCGGTGATGGAGGGTGTGGCAACGGCGCAGGCGGTGGATGAAGTGTTCAAGCTGGGGATGGCGCATCCGATGGGCCCCCTGACGCTGGCGGACTTTATTGGTCTCGACGTGTGCCTGGACATCATGCGGGTGTTGCAGGAGGGGTTGGGCGATCCGAAGTACCGGCCTTGTCCGCTGCTGATCAAGATGGTGGATGCGGGTTGGCTGGGAAGGAAGAGCGGACGCGGGTTTTACACTTACTCGTAAAATAGGAGATATGACGACAGCTTGGGGCCAGATTTTTCCAGAAAAGAAATCGGACGGTGACGGGTTTTACTATTTGCTGGCCGTGATGTTGGGAGCGTTGGCGGGGTGGGTAAACATCAAAGTAGGTGATTTACTGCTGACTGCGATGGTAGTGCTGGCGGCGTGCATGCTGCTTGGAATTTTGAGTCCGCGAAAGCCCTGGCGCTGGGTGCTCATGGTCGGAATATTTGTGCCAGTGGTGGAGTGGCTGGCGTATTTCTTTCTTGCGCAGAAACCTGCGCGAGCGCAGATCTACGAATCGTTTCTCGCATTCCTGCCAGGAATTGCGGGCGCGTTCGGTGGAGCGATGGGGCGGGGCCTGGTGGACAACCTGTTCGCGGGGAAGTGAAGCGGGCCTAGCTTCTATCGTCTATCGTCCACTGGCGTGCCAGATCGATCCCGGCGACTGATAGTTCAGTCCTTCGCCCCAAACCACTTGCGTATCCCCGTGGTTGTCGATGGCGAGTCCGAAATAGTCACCGAAAGGAAAACGGAAACCTTCCTTACCGATGTAACGATAGCCCGGCACGTAGCCTGAGAGCCGGATCTCTTCCCCCCAGGTCGCGCCGCCGTTGCTCGAACTCCGATAGTAAGTGTTCCAATAGGGAGAGTTGCGGGACGAGTTGCGAGAAATGTCACGTTTGTCCATCCACGCCACGCGGACGTCGCCCGTATTCCCCGCCACGATCGCCGGAAAAGCATGTTCCACTCCCGGCTCGGCATAGGAAACGCTGACCCGCGGCAGCCAGTTTTCGCCACCGTTGGTCGACGACGAGAAATAAATGCGCTGTGGGCCCATGGGCGCGCTGCCCGCACTCCAGAGAGCGTACAGAGTTCCGTCGGCATCAGACGTCAGCGCGATCTGCGCGCCGAGAAATCCCTCGCCACATTCCTCACCCTTGCAGCCGGGCGCCGCCGCCGAAACGTCGAGCTGAGTTGTACTCCAGGCCTTGCCCGCATCCACCGACTTCGCAACATACAGGTTCACCGCGCCCCGCGCCCCGCCCGCCTTTGAGTAGGAGGCCCAGGCCAGATACGCGTTGCCTGCGGGATCGACCGTGGCCGCGCCGAGCAGAGACCATCCCGGACGGCTTTCGGCATTGACGCGCGCTGGTATAAAGCTGCGCCCTCCATCCTGCGAGGCCGCTACCCACACCTCTTCTTCATGATTGAAAGCCACGTAGACGCTCTGGCCGCGCACCGCCAGCGCCGGTTTATCCAGTTGGACGTCGCTGCGAACGGCCATCGTAAAAGCCCACGTCGCGCCGAAGTCCACTGACTTGGCTAGCATGACCGCGCGTTTCCCGTTCTGCAGCCACGCTGCATACACGGTGCGCCGGTCGGCCGGGTCTACGGCAATCTGCGCGTCAAACTGGCCCGAACCCGATTCGAGCATGACGTGCGGAGTCTGCCAGGTCTTGCCGTTGTCGTTGCTCGCGACCAGCAACATGGTGGGCACGCGGCAGCTCTTGCAATCGGCCACCCGCCCATAGTGCGGATAAAGAACGTAGATCCGGCCCGAACCATCTGCCGCTACGGCTGGTTCCCACTGGTCGCCGCTGGTCAGGCCGACTCTCTTCTGTCTGGAAAATTGCGGTGGCGCCGCCCAGGCCACGCTGGCCAGGGCAAACAGCAGGATCACGAGTTTCGAATAGACGGGGCGCATGTAAACCATCGAACGTAAACCAGGGGGCGGCGGGAAGGAAACTGTAACCCTTAGTCTCGAACTTTATCCCGAAGTCGGTCGCCGGTCAACCAATTCTGCCCTAATATGTCTGCCTTAGCCAGCGGTCAGCAAGACGGGCGAGCCGGAAGTAATCACCAGAGTATGCTCAAAATGGGCTGAAAGCGCGTGATCGCCCGTCCGCAGTGTCCAGCCATCTTTATCCTTAAACACCCGCCCCGAGCCACTGGAGATGATGGGTTCGACTGTAATGACCAGGCCCTCGTTCATGATCTGGCGCGCCTGCGGGTCTAGGTAGTTGGGGATATGCGGCAACTCGTGGATGGTGCGCCCGATGCCGTGTCCACCTAATTCACGGATGACTGAGAACCCGGACTTGCGCACTTCGCGTTCCACCATCTTTCCGATTTCAAACACGCGGAATCCGGCCCGCGCAACCAGCATCGCCTGGTGAAAGGCTCGCTCCGCGCAGGCCATCAATTGCTCAGCCTGCGAACTCACGCGGCCCACCGGCACGGTGATGGCGGCGTCGGCCATGTAGCCGTCCTTTTCTACCGTGACGTCAAGTTTCACCAGGTCGCCTTCCTCAAGTTTCCGCTCTCCTGGAACTCCGTGGACCGCCTCATCGTTCAAGCTGATGCAACTGGCGCCAGGAAACTGGTAGACCATCGACGGAGCGGAACGCGCACCGTTCTCCTGCATAACGCGCGCGCCGATTTCATCCAGATATCGGGTCGTGACGCCCGCCCGCACCTCAGCTTTCATCGCATCCAGCACCATGCGGACGATGTGGCCGACCGCTCTTAAGGAAATGAGTTCCTGCTCATCCTGAATGCTCAACGCGCGACTCCCTTCATGACTTGCACCTGAATAGAAGCTATCGCATAAAGGGGCATTCAGGATAGTAGGAGTAATGTTTTGGAGAGAATTGCGAGTTGCTGAACGCGGCACGAAGCGCTAGAATGCGGCGCGGTAAATCACTCTGACAGTTTGATGTTTCCTAAATGGAGGGGACATGAAAACAAGAACAATTGTATTGACTCTGACGCTGTGCTTTGTCGCGGCGGCAGTGTGCTTCGCCAGCGACGTACAGGCGGGGACCTGGAAGCTGAACGAGGCTAAATCGAAGCTGGCCCCTGGACTGCCGAAGAACAGCACAGTCGTCTATGAGGCCACGGGTGACGACGTGAAAGTCACGGTGGATGGTACCGACAAAGACGGTAAGGCCACGCACAACGAGTGGGCGGGCAAGGTCGACGGCAAAGACCACCCCGTTACCGGCGATCCCAACTCCGACACACGGTCGTTGAAGAAGGTTGATGACCACACGTTGCAGTTGACCGCAAAGAAAGGGGGAAAGGTTACGCTCAGCGGCCAAATCGTCGTGTCGGCCGATGGCAAAACCCGCACAGTCACTACGAGCGGGACCGATCCGGAGGGCAAGAAGTTCAAGAATATTTCGGTGTACGACAGGCAATAGACGGGACATCTTTCCAAGGCTGACAGTAACAGTGATGCCCTTCCGCTCGGATCCGAGACGGGAGGGCATTTGTCGATTGTCCAACGCGGAAACCGACTTTTTCGCGTGCGGGAGAGTTTCCAGGAGGGGGAGTTCCCACCAAAGGTACCGGCCAGCGAAAAACTGTTCCCGTTTCCACAGCCAGTAGGGGTAAGCTACAGGTATGTGCGTGTCGGTATCGGTGCTTGCCAGCGGCAGTCGCGGAAACTGCGCGCTGGTGGCGACGAGTTCAACTCGGATACTGGTGGATGCCGGACTGTCGGGCCGCGAGACTTTCAAGCGGCTGCGAGCGATTGGTGAGCGCACCGAAGGAATTTCCGCGATCCTGATCACGCACGAACACTCCGACCATGTTGCGGGCTTGCAGCGGTTGGCCACAAAACTGAACGTGCCTATCTTCCTGACGGCGCCGACCCATCATGCCTGGAGCCGGGCGGTGCGCGACGAACAGGGTGCGCTTCCGGAATTGCCGAAATCAGAACATTTTTCCGCCGGCCGGGGGTTTCGGATCGGCGATATTGAGGTGATGCCCTTCACCATCCCTCATGATGCTGTCGATCCGGTGGGCTTCACATTTCGCGCCGAAGGCATCAAGGTTGGTCTGGCCACCGACCTGGGTTACATGCCGGTAAGCGTGCGGGACCATCTGCGAGGTTGCAGCGTGCTGGTGATTGAATCGAACCACGATCTGGAGATGCTGCGTTCAGGGCCATATCCGTGGTCGGTGAAGCAACGGGTGATGAGCCGCGTAGGGCATCTCTCGAACGAGGCGCTCGCGGAATTCTTCTCCAACGACTATGATGGAGGAGCCGAGTATTTAGTCTTGGCGCATCTGTCTGAACAGAATAACCATCCCGAAAGAGCGCGAGCAGCGGCGGAACAGGCGCTCGGCGGCAGTCTGGGGCTGTGGCACAACCGTGTGCGGCTGGCGACCCAGGCGGAAGTACTTGAACCCATCCGGCTGTAACCTCTTATGAGCGAGTGTGTGGAACCGATCGTAGGGAAAATCCTTGCGGGATGGCGCTACGACATTTCCGGGCTGGCTCCGGAGATGCGCGGGGACTACGAGTTGCATTTTGCCGATTGCGAGCGCTGTCGAGGGCGCCAGAAGCTACACCGCATCATTGATATTTCGCTGATTGCGCTGGCTTCGGCATCGGCGGCGGTGTTTCTGCTGGCCTTTGCCGTGATCCGTCATTTTGGGCCGCGGCATGCCTTCTGGCTGGAGGTGGGCGCGCTGGCTGGATTCGCGCTGTCGGCGCTGATCTGGTTGATCGTGGCCGTGGCCACTCCCGCGCCCATGGCGGTGGTGGATGCGGCGAAACTCGGAGCGCGGCACGTGCACGACCGGCTGCCGGCGGAGATTCGCGAACGGCTGCCGGAGGAAATACGGGTGAAGCTCACGGGATCGTGACGAGTCAGCGATAGAGTTCGGGTTCAAAGTGATAATAAATGAAGTTCGGATCGAAAATTCTGGGGCTTTTGCAGATCGTGGCGCTCGCGATGGCGACGTTGGCGACAGGGTCCTTAATTAGCAGTGGCACTGGCAGATCACGCGCCGTCTGCAGCGCTTGCTGAACGCACGGCAGGTTGCCACGCACACGGCGGCCAGAGTCTTCCGCTTTCGCCGCTGCCTCATCCCCCGCTGCCCGCGCCAGTGGGCTACCAGTGTTGCCTGACTGGTCATGACGCGGCGGTGGTGCCGGCTTCTACATCTCCGCAGTTTCCGGCTCAGTGCCAGGACACACAAGTTACACCACAGATCGAGTCTGCGCTGGCCAGATACTTCTTGGGCGAATTGGAAGTTTTCGATCGTTCTCGTCGCCGACCCGCCTGGTACGATTCCGCTGCGGATCTAATCCCCCTCCTTAATTGCAGCCATTCCCGATTTTCATTTTTTCCTTTATCCATGTATCCATGAGGAGTGTCACGTGCGGTTATTGCAGCTGGCGCTGGGTGCGGACGTTACGTTTTACACGAAGCCCTCAACCTTGGACTCCTTCTACGGGAAAAACCCAAAGTCGTTCCAGATTCTTCTGAGGGTTCGCCCGGCTTTGAGCCATCACGAGCCGCTAGCCCCCGAGGCGACGCTCAGCCCCAAAGGGTACCTGATTTCGAGGAACTTACTGTATTGCTAAAGCGATACCCTGATACGAAACTCTAATGTTTTGCACCATGATACGAAGCCAGAATGTTTTTACGACTTGCCAGGGGACGTCCTGGCGGCATGCACTTTCCGATTGATGGGTTTGCGCCATTATCAAAAGGTGTTCTTAGGGAAGATACGACATGACGATGCTCGTGTTTAGGCGCAGAATCTCTTAGGCGCAGAATTTATGGGAACGGGATCCGCACTACGACTGGTGCGCCAGGTTCAAATCGCCATGCTGGTGACCATCGCGCTGTACGCGGTGGCGGGAGAAAGGCTCGAGGGAAAACTTGCGCACGATCCGGCGAATGCTTTGTTCCACGCCCTCTCTTTTATTTCGATCAGTCTTGTGGGCGCGACGGTGGTGGTCCGCCGGACGCTGATCCTGCCGTCCGAAGGATTGCTCAAGGAAAGGTCCGACGACACCGTAGCGGTGGCGCGCTGGAGAACGGGGTACCTTTTCTTGTACGCCTTGTGCGAGGTGTTGGGCGTGTTTGGACTCATTCTGCGGATGTCCGGCTTTACGCTCGGCAATGTCTGGGGATTCTATCTGGGCGGGTTTCTGCTGCTGTTGCTGTATTCTCCGCGAGCGGCCGCGCGCTGAATTCGGGTGAGCTCACACCTGAGAAAAATAGTGCCAGCATTCCGTACCTCCACAACCGCGCGATCCCGGGAAGATTGGTAACAGTGTTCGACATCGAACATACCGAGCATATCGGGAGTTGTAATACTGCCGCTTCACAATGAACAAAGCCGATAGTGACCGGATTCACGAACTCTGCTCGCTTATCGCGGTGGAACAGGACCGGCAGAAATTTCTCCAGCTCTGTGAAGAGTTAAACCGCATCTTGACCGTCAAACGCGAGCGGCTCGAGAACAATAAGCTGAGCGATGAGATGAGTGATTAGGTTTCGTGTGCATGCCTACGTTCCTCACGGGCATCTGTTTGTAAGAAATCAGGTGGCGTGGCGCGCCATATAGTTCGAAGTGGAGAACTGGCAGGGGAGACGGGAGACGGGAGACGTTCTCTGTACCTTCTACCCTGATATTTCTTCGAACATCCGTAAGATTTTGGCGGTAACTACAGGTTCCCTGAAATGACGCGAAGAGGTCCGTCGCATCAAAACGGACATGGGCATCCTGGCGAAGGGAAACATAATCGCTCAACGACCGACACGGCCGATAAAGCCAGCTCCGCTGCATCCTGGCGCACGTTCGGACGCGGCGGGAAAGGCAGTGAACAATGTAATTCTGTTGTCGCTTCCGGATGAGGAGTACAGCCTGCTTCGATCTCATCTGGAGCCAGCCGACCTTCCGCAGTACGAAATCCTGCACGAGCCCGGGGAGAAGATCGATTTCGCTTATTTTCTGAATGAAGGCATGACCTCTCTTGTGGCTCTTAGCCATGATGGGAGAAGCGTCGAGGTCGGCATCGTCGGCAGGGAAGGGATGGTGGGAATGTCCCTGATGATGGGACTGCGACGAGGAATTTTTCGCGCCATCATGCAAATGTCGGGATCTGGAATGCGTATACGATCGGAAGTTTTTCAAGATGTCCTGCCGAGCGCTTCGACGCTCCGGTCAGAACTCAGCCGCTTCGCGTTGATGCACGGGATGCAGGTCGCCCAGCTTGCCGCCTGCAACCGACTGCATGAGGTTGATCAGCGCCTGGTCCGCTGGCTGCTGATGTGCCAGGATCGCGTTGATTCAGAGTTGCTGCCCTTAACTCACGAATTCCTCGCGCAGATGCTCGGTACCGGACGTCCCAGCGTGAGTTTGGCCGTGGCCGACCTGGAAAATGCCGGACTGATCGAAAACATGCGCGGCACCATACGGGTGTTGAACCGTAAGAGCCTTGAAGAAGCCGCCTGTGAGTGCTATGGAGTCATCCAGCACTTTAACGGCGGGCTGGGCCTGAAATAGCTATCACCCATTCCTTCGTGTAGGGACGGCCGCCGCCGGCCGTCCAGGCCGTGCGAAGCACGGCAGCTGCCCGTGGCACCACAACCCTGAACTCGCTAAAGATTCTTGCCCACCCGGGCCGATTCGCGCGACTATTTCAAGTCGCTGCTGACATCGAGGTTGTAAAAATAATAGAAACGCAGCCCGAGGATTTGGCCGGGAAATTCTTTCGGCAAGGGTGGGAACGGGGTGGACGCGGTGATGCTCCCCCACGCGGCCCGGTCAAGCGCCACGTCGCCGGACGAGGTGTGAACCACCATACCGGTCGTTTTGCCATCCTTCAGGATGACGAATTCAATCGAAAGCTTGCCCTGTTTCAAGATCGGCGGATACACCGACGGCGGCATCAGGTTGTACCAGTTCTGGCGCACGATTTGGGTGATCCGCGTCAAGTAAGGGCCAAAATCCACGCCCATAGTGTCGGTCAGGATTTCCGCCTGATCCAGCGCCTTCGCTCCGCTCCGGCCCTGGCTTAAACCGTAGTCGCCCGCTTGTCCACTGCCGTAGTGCCCGCGGCTCTCGGCTGCCGCCCGGGCCGCTTGTTCGATCGCCGAGCCCGCCGTCATGGAAGTATTAAAACTCGGCTTTGGCTTGCTTGCTTGCAGAGGGGTCTGCAATTGCGCCGTCTGATTGCTCGGCGGCTGTTGCGGGAACGCCTGCTGCGCATTCTCCTGCGGCGTCGGGGCCGGTTGCTGGTTCTGTGCGCTTTGCGCCGGCTGGCCCTGCGCCGGTGGCTGCTGTACGTTCGCGCCCGGCCGGCCCGGATGCGAGCTTTGCAGTATCTTCTTCAAGTCCTCTCGATTGATTTGCGGCGCTTTGCTGGTCGCGATGCGGTCCTTATCCGAAATCACTTTCGCGTCGGGACGCCGCGTCAGCTTCTGCGCGTCCGGCGGCAACTCCAAAAATGTCGCGTCTTTCGACTTATCTGCATTCGTCGAAATCGCCAGATCCACCGTCTTGTGCGGAAGCATCATCATCAACTTTTCGCTGTTCCACAATAGAATGATCACGAACAAATGGAGAATGACGGACAGCCACAACGCTTCGCGCTTGCGCGCCCGCGAGAGATCGTCCTGCAGCTGGATGAGAAGATGCGGAACATCGTCAGGATTGAAGCTGCGATAAGCCGTCTCCCAGTGCTGGGCTTCGAATAAATCGCGCTGCTCGGCTTGGTCGGCAAGCGGAGTTAAGGGATCGCGAGGCGGAATTTGAGTGACTGGCATCGGGCAGAGACTATAAAGCTTAGAGCCACGGGCAGCCTCCTGGGTTGCGTAAGATTACGAGCAAAGTTTCCGCGTAAAGTTACGTAAAGTATGGAGTTGCGACCGTCAAATCTATTGTCGCATTTTTTGCGCCAGCCGAGTGAGTACCTGAGTAATCACGATTGCAAAGGTGAGCAAACCTCTGCAATCTGACCTCTGACCTCTAACTTCTCCCGATCCCGATCCGTCCCGCGTGCCGCCGAATCTCGTCGAGAATCGCCAGCCCGAGCTCCAGCGCTTTCCTCCCGTCCTCCAGCGTAACCACCGGGCGCGACCGATCCCGCACCGACTGCAGGAACGCTTTGATCTCGGCCAGCAGCGGCTCCTCCGCCGTAACCGGCGGCTTCGCCATCGAAATCTGCGGATTCACACTAGGCTGGGTGCCCCACTCATTCGCGCCTTTTGCGAATGAGGGGGAGGCTGCGGCCGCACCTCCCACCGAGAACA
>Ga0210407_10003517_pt1 | contig 12670 bp, 8 predicted proteins | sample IncBWC27MmetaG_FD_150860 | JGI IMG/M metagenome (GOLD analysis project Ga0210407, IMG submission 150860) | Forest soil microbial communities from Barre Woods Harvard Forest LTER site, Petersham, Massachusetts, United States - Inc-BW-C-27-M | ecosystem: Environmental > Terrestrial > Soil >... | reverse complement strand
GCCCTCGCCCGCTTTATATGCAGGATCGATAAAGGCTCGCGGGCGAGGGCGCCCGCGCTACATGAGTGGTAGGGAGTGAGAGAATGCCCCGAGAGATTGTTACGTTGCAGTGCGGTGATTGCAAAGAGCGGAATTATTCGACGACCAAGAACCGGAAGACGACGACGGAACGGTTGGAATTCAAGAAATTCTGCAACCGATGCCGCAAGCACACGCCGCATAAAGAAGTGAAATAGCAGTGTCCAGTGGTCAGTGACTAGTGGCCAGAGAAACTGACCCCTGATCACTGGCCACTGACCACTGATTTTAGGGGCGTAAGCTCAACGGTTAAACTGTCGGTCTCCAAAACCGAACTTGGGGGTTCGAATCCCTCCGCCCCTGCCAGATTTTGGAAGGACCCGGTTGGAAGGACGACGAAAGGGCCGAAGCAGTATGGGAGTCGAGACGAAGAAGATGGCAAACTCAATTACAGCCGCCGGAGATTTCGGAGACCGGCTCAAGGCCTGGCCGGAGCGGGCAAAGTCGTTTTATAACGACGTGCGCACCGAAATGCGCAAAGTCACAGCGCCGTCGTGGAAGGAAGTGCAGGCCACAACTGCCGTGGTGGTCATCACGGTATTCATTTTTGGCGTGTACTTTTTCATTATCGACAACGTGATTCAGAAGGCCGTTACATTCTTGTACAGCTATTTCGGCCATCACTAAGTCCGCGCGCGAACGGAGCAAAACTTGATCATGCAGGACGAAGAAAAGAACGAAGCTGGCGCAGGCGCTGGGGATGGATCGGGCGCAGATGGCGCCGCGGTTACGGCCGAAGCTCCTCGCAATCCGAATATGAAGTGGTACATCATCCACTCGTATTCCGGTTTTGAGCGCAAGGTGAAGGAGTCGCTGGAGTCACGGGTAGCGGCTTTTGGTTTACAAGAAAAGATCGGCAAGGTTTTGATCCCGACCGAGTCGGTCACCGAAGTGCGCGGCGGCAAAAAGTACACATCCGAGCGGATGTTCTATCCCGGCTACGTGCTGGTGGAAATGGACATGGACGATCACGTCTGGCACGTGGTGAAATCCACGCCGCGCGTGACGGGATTTGTCGGCACCGGCCAGCAACCGACGCCCCTTTCCGACGAAGAAGTTCAGCACATCGTTTACAAGGTGGCCGACAGCCGCGAGAAGCCCAAGTTGAAGGTCAAGTTCGAGAAGAACGAGACCGTGCGCATTTCGGAAGGTCCGTTCGCAACCTTTACGGGATTGGTGGACGAAGTGAACGAAGATCGCGAAACGCTGAAGGTGATGGTGACGATTTTCGGCCGCTCAACTCCAGTGGAGTTGGAGTTCAACCAGGTGGAGAAGGTAGCGTAGATCAGATTGTGGTGATGTATGGGTATCTTCACGACAAAATTACGGGTTTGGAATCCGGCGAGTTCAGCGCAAGCCGAAGAGCTGGAAGTAATGGTCGACACAGGCGCATCTTACAGCTGGATTTTGCGAACTCGGCTTGAGTTGTTGGGTGTACGGTCGGTTCGGAAAATGCAGTTCCGTACGATCGAAGGACACACGATTGAGCGGGAATTGGCGCCAGTGTTCGTAGCAACGGACGGTTTTACCGGCGGAGACAACGTTGTCATGGCGGAACCTGGGGATATGGAAGTAATGGGCGCGCACACGCTGGAGAGTCTTGGCATTACGGTGGATCCAGTTGCCAAGAAGCTGGTTCCGACGGTCGGACTGGCTTTAACCGCGACATAGATTCGGCAGGGATCAAAGGATAGGGTCATACAGAGAAATTATGGCAAAGAAAGTTACAGGTTTCGTAAAACTACAGATTGCGGCGGGCAAGGCTACGCCGGCGCCTCCGGTTGGTCCGGCACTCGGCCAGGCGCAGATCAATATCATGGAGTTCTGCAAGCAATTCAACGCTCGCACCAACCAGAAGGAAATGGAGGGACTGATCATCCCGGTCGTCGTATCGGTTTACAACGACCGATCCTTTACCTTCATCACCAAGACACCGCCGGCGTCGATTCTTCTGAAGCGCGCCGCCGGCATCGCGAAGGGCTCCGGCACGCCCAACAAAGATAAGGTGGGCAAGGTCACGCTGAAGCAGGTCGAGGACATCGCCAAGCAAAAGATGCCAGATTTAAATGCAGCGTCGGTTGAGACTGCGATCAAAAGCGTCCGCGGGACCGCTCGTTCGATGGGAATTGAAGTGGTTGGTTAGGTTCAGTGGCTGGGCAGGGCACGGCTTTAGCCTTGCCACTGAGACAACTTTAGATATTGGGGCTTTAGCCCTGAGTCAACGAAGTTCGAGTCAACATGACCACGGCTTATCAAATTAACGATCGGCGGTGGGAGACGAGGAAAGCAAAATGAAAAAAGAAGGAAAGAATATCGCCAAGGCGCACGCCGCAGTTGAAAAGCGTCCTTACGTTTTGCAGGATGCAGTCACTCTGCTGCAGAAGGTTAAATTTGCCAAGTTCGACGAAACGGTAGAGATCACTTTGCGCCTGGGCGTCGATCCCAAACACGCCGATCAAATGGTTCGCGGCACGGTTGTGCTGCCCCACGGGCTCGGCAAATCGAAAAAAGTCCTCGTGATCGCTTCCGGAGACAAGATTCGCGAAGCCGAGGCGGCGGGCGCAGATTTCTTCGGCGGCGAAGAGATGGTCGAGAAGATCACGAAAGAAAACTGGACCGACTTCGACGCCCTCATCGCTACTCCCGACGTCATGAAATCCGTAGGACGGCTGGGTAAGATTCTGGGGCCGAAAGGTCTGATGCCGAACCCGAAGACCGGAACGGTTACCGTCGATGTCGGCAAGGCGGTGCAGGAAGTCAAGGCCGGTAAGGTTGAGTTCCGTACCGATAAGACGGCGCTGGTGCACGTGCCCGTGGGCAAGATTTCGTTTCCTCCGAACAAGTTGGTGGAGAACGCTACCGTGCTGATCACCAGCGTGATCAAAGCCAAGCCGTCGGTGGCAAAAGGCAAGTACATCAAAGGCTGCACGCTGAGTTCGACCATGGGGCCGGGGATTTCGCTGGATGTGGCTCCGATCGAAACTGCGGCTAAAGCATAGCCCCGGCGCTGAAGCGCCAGGACGGACGAATGCGTCCGTCCCCACATGAACACACAAGATCATAAGAGGAACTGACTATGGCGGTTACCAGGGCAAGGAAAAAGGAACAGGTCGAGAAGCTGAGCGCGGACCTGAAGAATGTTTCGAACGCGGTCGTGGCCACCTACACCAAGATGACTGTGTCTCAGGACTACGAGCTGCGCAAGGCTCTCCGTGGCGCGGGGGCAAAGTATCAGGTCGTGAAAAACACGCTGGCGGAGCTGGCGGCGAAGGGCACGAAGATCGAAGAGGGGCTGAAGAACCTCACGGGCGTCACGTCGATTGCCTATACGACAGGTGATCCCGTGGCCATGGCCAAGGCGCTCACGAAATACGCCAAAGATACGCCCGAGTTCACCTTCAAGATCGGCGTGGTCGAAGGGCGCGTGATCTCGATCAAGGAGATCGAAGCGCTGGCTAGCATGCCGTCGAAGGAAGAGATTTATTCCAAGCTGATGTTCCTGATCAATGCTCCGGCCCAGCGTCTGGTGACGGTGATGAACGCCGTCGGGCGCGACGTAGCGGTAGTGATCAGCCAGGGCGTGGAAAAAGGCAAGTTCGCGGGCGGCGCTCCGGCGGAAGCGCCAACTGGAGCATAGTTCAAGTTGGGGATGGTGTAAGCCGTCCAAAGAGATTTGGTTATCCGAAGCCAGGGGTTGCGCGGTTCAGATTCAGGCGTTGTCTGGCGCCAGAAAACGAACTTGCCGCACTGGAAACCCGGCGCAGGATAACGAAAGCAAGAAAACTCATAACTAGAAAAGTGGAGAAACGAACATGGCAGACTTGCAGCAGTTGGAAGATTCAATCGTAGGCTTGTCGCTGCTGGATGCGGCACAGCTGGTGAAGAAGCTCGAAGAGCGCCTCGGCGTATCCGCGGCGGCGGCGGCCCCCGTGATGATGGCGGGCGGCGGCGGCGCGGCGGCAGGCGCGGCTCCGGCGGAGGAGAAGACGGAGTTCACCGTCCTTCTCAAGGAAGTTGGCGCCAACAAGATCAACGTGATCAAGGCCGTCCGCGAAGTGACCAGCCTGGGCTTGAAGGAAGCCAAGGAACTGGTCGACGGAGCGCCTAAGAACATTAAGGAAGGCGTTTCCAAGGAAGAAGCCGAGACCATCAAGAAGAAGTTCACTGAGGCTGGCGCAGTCGTAGAGGTGAAATAGTCGGACTGTGTGGAGCGGGCACTCTTGCCCGCTTGCCGGCAGAATTCCCAAAGGCTTCGCGGGCAGGAGTGCCCGCGCCACACCAGCCAGAAATTATTCACGTTCTAGTTGTGAAGCCTGGGAAGTGGTGTTAGCATCTAACTTAACACCGCTTCCCCTGGCCTCACTCAATCGCGGGCGAGACCCGCAGGGAAGCTTGGGCACTGTTCCGTGGGCAGGCGGAACGGAAACGGCCGAAGGAAACTGGCGCGAAAGACACAAATTAACATTGGCGAAACGCCTTGCATGGCGTCTGCGGGAACACTCGTCCCTGCGGGCGCCTAGTCGTGTTTTCATGTTTGCAAAGATAGAAATTAAGGTTCCACACTCGGTTTAACCAGGTTCGCAACAGCAGGTTCGCAACAGCAGCTAAGCAGCGCGGCGCGATGGGCGCCCCACATTCCGCGGGTTATTCGCAGCGCACGGCTGCGCCTGACATTGGGAGTTTCTTGACGATGAAGAATAATGCCTTCCGTAAACGTTTTGATTTTTCAAAAATTCCAGCAACCATCCAGATCCCGAACCTGATCGAGGTCCAGAAGCGCTCCTACGACCGCTTTCTGCAGATGGACAAGCTGCCCAGCGAGCGCGAAGACGGCGGATTGCAGGCGGTGTTCCAGTCCGTCTTCCCGATCACCGACTTCCGAAACGTATCACAACTTGAGTTTGTGGATTATGCCATTGGTAACTGGGAGTGCAAGTGTGGTCACCTCAAAGGTCTGCACCACCTGCGCACCACTTGTAAGAACTGCGGCAATACGGTCATTACTGACCCGTTTCATCCCGGCGACGTGCTCTGCCAGAAGTGCGGCACTTATAACGCGAATACTCCGGATTTCTGCAACAAGTGCGGCGACCCGGTCGGATTGCAGCTGAAATACGACGTGGCGGAATGCGAAGAGCGCGGCATGACTTACTCCGCCCCGCTCAAGGTCACGATGCGCCTTACGATTTTCGACAAGGACGCCGAGACCGGCAACCGCTCCATCCGCGACATTAAGGAGCAGGAAGTATTCTTCGGCGACGTGCCGCTGATGACGCAGAACGGCACCTTCATCATCAATGGTACCGAGCGCGTCATCGTCAGCCAATTGCACCGCTCTCCGGGCGTGTTCTTTGAGACCGCGAACAACCGCACCTACTTCCTCGGCAAGATCATTCCCTACCGCGGATCGTGGGTTGAGTTTGAATACGACCAGAAGAACGTGCTCTACGTCCGCATCGACCGCAAGCGCAAGTTCCTGGGAACCATCTTCCTGCGCGCGCTCGGTCTGCGTTCCGGCGAAGATATTCTGCGAGCCTTTTACACCGTGGACCGGATTGCGGTGAAAGACAAAAAGCTTTACTGGACGCTCGACCCGGCCAGCGAAAAGCCCACCAACCTGCTGGGCATGAAGCTGGCGCACAGCATCAAGAACAAATCCGGGGACGAAATCGCCCACTCGGGCCGCAAGCTGAACGCGCAGACGCTCAAGGAAATTCAGAAGGCGAAAATCTCCGAGATCGAAGTCGACGTTACCGATCTCGAAGGCGCATGGGCCGCCGCTGACGTGGTTGACACCACGACCGGCGAAGTGCTGCTCGAGGCCAACACCGAAATAACTCCGGACAAAGTCTCGAAGATCATGGATTCCGGCGTGGTCGAGATGAGCTTGTTCTTCCCGGAGCGCGACGACGTTGGTACGGTGATCAGCCAGACCTTGAAACGCGACTCGGTGAAAACCCCGCAGGAGGCGCTGATCGAAATCTATCGCAAGCTGCGCCCCGGCGATCCGCCGACCTTGGACACTGCCACGGCTCTGTTCCACGGCATGTTCTTCGATCCGCGGAAATACGACTTCTCGAAGGTCGGCCGCCTGAAGTTCAATATCAAGCTGTTCGAGAACCAGGACGCTACCAGCCTCGACAAGCGCACGCTCGATCCCGACGACTTCTACGCCACCATCGGCTACCTGCTGAAGTTGCGCAAGAACATCGGCGCGGTGGACGACATCGATCACCTCGGGAATCGCCGCGTCCGCGCAGTCGGCGAATTGATGGAAAACCAGTTCCGCATCGGTCTGGTTCGCATGGAGCGGGCGATTAAAGAAAAAATGTCTGTCTATCAGGAAATGTCGACGGCGATGCCGCACGACTTGGTCAACGCCAAGCCGGTGATGGCCGCGATCCGCGAATTTTTCGGATCGTCGCAGCTCTCGCAGTTCATGGACCAGACCAACCCGCTCTCCGAGATCACGCACAAGCGGCGTCTCTCGGCGCTTGGGCCCGGCGGGCTCTCCCGCGAACGCGCCGGATTCGAAGTGCGCGACGTTCACCCCACGCACTACGGTCGCATCTGTCCCATTGAAACGCCGGAAGGCCCGAACATCGGGCTGATTTCCTCGTTGAGCTGCTACGCGCGCATCAACGACTACGGCTTCATTGAGTCGCCCTACCGCAAAATCAAGGGCGGCCGCGTCATCGACTATGTCACCGTCGTGAATACAGGCGACGGCGAATATAAAGTCGGCGATCACATGGAGAAACACGAGATCGAGAAGGTTAACTCCGATCTGAAAGAAAAGCGCAAGAAACCGGTGCAGGTCGATCCGTTCTCGTTCTATCTTTCCGCATGGGAGGAAGACCGGCACACGATTGCCCAGGCCAACGTCGAACTCGACGACAAGGGACGCATCGTCGCCGATCTGGTCAATGCCCGCAAGGCCGGCAACTTCGTGCTGGTTGGCCGCGATGAAGTCGATTACGTGGACGTCAGCCCCAAGCAGTTGGTCTCCGTCGCCGCCTCGCTGGTTCCGTTCCTCGAGCACGACGACGCCAACCGCGCATTGATGGGCGCGAACATGCAACGTCAGTCCGTACCTCTGCTGCGCGCGCAAGCGCCGATCGTGGGCACCGGAATGGAAGGCGTCACCGCGCGCGATTCGGGTGCGGTGGTTCTCGCGCGCCGCAACGGCATCATCGATTCGGTCGACTCCGACCGCATCATCGTGCGCGTCGAAGGCGAGCACCATCCCACGCAGCTTTCGCGTGAAGTGGGCTCGGACATTTACCAGCTCACGAAATTCAAGCGCTCCAACCAGAACACCTGCATCAACCAGAAGCCGGTGGTCAAGAAGGGGCAGCGCGTGATCAAGGGCGAGGTCATTGCCGACGGTCCTTGTACCGATCACGGCGAGCTGGCGCTCGGGCGCAATGTTCTCGTGGCCTTCATGCCCTGGCGCGGCTACAACTTCGAAGATGCGATCCTTGTCTCCGAGAAGATGGTGAAGGAGGATTACTACACTTCGCTCCACATCGAGGAGTACGAGATCGAAGCCCGCGACACCAAGCTCGGTCCGGAAGAGGTCACACGCGACATTCCCAACGTCAGCGAAACCATGTTGCGCAATCTGGACGAAGCGGGCGTGATCCGCATCGGCGCCAGCATCAAGCAGGGCGACATTCTAGTGGGCAAGGTGACCCCGAAAGGCGAAACCCAGCTCACGCCGGAAGAAAAATTGCTCCGTGCCATCTTTGGCGAAAAAGCCGGCGACGTGCGCGACGCTTCGCTCTACTGCCCACCGGGCATTGAGGGCGTCATTGTCGACGTGAAGATTTTCTCTCGCAAGGGCCAGGAAAAGGACGAGCGGGCGAAATCGATCGAAGCAACGCAGATCGGCAAGCTGGAGAAAAACCTTTCGGACGAAATCCGCATTCTCACCGATGAGCGGCTCAAGCGTCTGGAAAACATTCTCGGCGGCAAGGAAGTGCAGGCCGACTTGCACGACGAGCGCACTAACAAGCGGCTCCTGACCAAAGGGAACGTACTTACTCGCGATGAGATTGAGCGCATTTCCACGCGAAACCTGAAGCGCATTAAGTATGCCGACAAGGATCCGCGAGTGAACGAGCAGATCGACGAGATCGAAGAAATGACGTCTCGCCAGATCGATGTGCTCAAGAAAATTGTCAACGAGAAAAAAGAAAAACTCACCAAGGGTGACGAACTGCCGCCGGGCGTGATCAAGCTGGTCAAGGTTTACATCGCCATGAAGCGCAAGCTGAGTGTCGGTGACAAGATGGCCGGCCGTCACGGCAACAAGGGCGTCATTGCGCGCATTCTGCCGGAAGAGGATATGCCGTACCTCGAAGACGGAACGCCGGTCGAGATCGTTCTCAATCCTCTCGGTGTACCCAGCCGTATGAACGTGGGGCAGATTCTCGAGACCCACCTCGGATGGGCTGGTTATGTTCTGGGCGAGAAGATTGGCAACCTGCTCAAGGAAAACAACCGCACGGAATCGGTTCGTCGCGAGTTGAAGGCCCTGTTCAAAGATTCGCAGCTCGCCGACATCATCGCGGAAACGAGCGACGAGGAACTGGATGCTCTTGCGCCCACGCTGGCTCGCGGGGTGTACATGGGCTCGCCGGTATTCGACGGCGCCAAAGAAGGCGAGATCAAGGCTCTGCTCGAGCATGCGGGCCTGCCGACTTCTGGCAAGACGACGCTGCATGACGGCATGACCGGCGACCAGTTCGAACAGCCAGTCTGCGTGGGCTACATCTACATGCTGAAGCTCTCGCACCTGGTGGACGATAAGATTCACGCGCGCTCCATCGGACCTTATTCACTTATCACCCAACAACCCTTGGGCGGCAAGGCGCAGTTCGGCGGCCAGCGCTTCGGAGAAATGGAAGTCTGGGCGCTCGAAGCTTACGGCGCAGCCTTCATTCTGCAGGAGCTGCTGACGGCGAAGTCCGACGACGTATACGGCCGCACCAAGATTTACGAGGCCATCGTCAAGGGCGAAGCTGCCATGGAGCCGGGCGTGCCGGAATCGTTCAACGTGCTGATCCGCGAATTGCAATCGCTCTGCCTCGACGTGGAGCTGATCAAGACCGGGGAGAAGCGGCCGGCGGCCAGCGCGGCAGCCGACTAAAAACAGTGGCCAGTGGCCAGTTGATCAGCGGCCAGTACGGCGCTGACAGGTCCCGGCTCTGGAATTTGATCTCTTGAAATAATGGCCGGCTGCGAAGCACCTGCGCAGTTTGGCCCATCAGGAATGCTGGCCACTGGTCACTGACCACTGGCCACTTTCTCCCGGGTGCCGTAAGCGGCAACGACACTGCCGAGGAAAGCGGAGGAACACCTTGTTTCGTTCGAGCCCGTTCGAAATGCAAAACACGATTGCTGACTTCGATGCCATCCGCATCAGTCTGGCGTCTCCAGAGAAAATCCGGAGCTGGTCGCATGGCGAAGTCACCAAGCCTGAGACCATCAACTACCGCACCTTCAAGCCGGAGCGGGACGGCCTGTTCTGCGCCCGCATCTTCGGCCCGGTAACCGATTGGGAGTGCCTCTGCGGCAAGTACAAGCGCATGAAGCACCGCGGAGTTATCTGCGACAAGTGCGGCGTGGAAGTTACGCTTTCCAAAGTGCGCCGCGAACGCCTCGGCCACATCGAGCTGGCTTCGCCCTGCTCGCACGTGTGGTTCTTCAAGGGCCTGCCCAGCCGCATCGGGCACCTGCTCGACATTTCGCTGCGCGACCTTGAGTCCGTGCTGTACTTCGAGGCCTACGTAGTAGTCGAGCCCGGTGACGCTCCCGTAAAAGAGCGCGAAGTCATCAAGGACGAGGCCAAGTTCCGCGAACTCGATCAGCAATACCGTCCCGCCGGTTTCAAGGCCATGATGGGCGCCGAGGCGATCAAGGAACTGCTCAAGCGCATCGACACCGACGGCTTGTCGATCGAACTGCGCGAGAAGATGAAGAACGAGAGCTCGCTGCAGAAGCGGCTCAAGTATACAAAGCGCCTGAAAGTGGTTGAGGCCTTTCGCCGCAGCGGTAACAAGCCCAGCTGGATGATCCTCGATGTGATCCCGGTCATTCCGCCGGAGCTGCGCCCGCTGGTCCCACTCGACGGCGGCCGCTTTGCCACCTCCGATTTGAACGATCTTTACCGCCGCGTCATCAACCGCAACAACCGGTTGAAGAAGCTGATGGACCTGCACGCGCCGGAAGTCATCGTCCGAAACGAAAAGCGCATGTTGCAGGAAGCGGTCGACGCGCTATTCGACAATGGCCGCCGCGGGCGGGTACTGCGCGGCGCCAACAATCGTCCGCTGAAGTCTCTGTCCGATACGCTGAAAGGCAAGCAGGGACGGTTCCGTCAGAACCTGCTGGGCAAGCGCGTCGACTACTCCGGACGTTCCGTCATCGTGGTCGGCCCCGAACTCAAGCTGCACCAGTGCGGTCTGCCTAAAAAGATGGCGCTCGAACTGTTCAAGCCCTTCATCTATCACCGGCTAGAGCAGACCGGCAATGTCACCACTATCAAGCAGGCCAAAGAAATGGTGGAGCAGCAGGAGCCCATCGTCTGGGACATTCTTGAAGAAGTCATCAAGGATCACCCGGTGCTGCTGAACCGCGCTCCCACGCTGCATCGCCTGGGCATCCAGGCGTTCGAGCCGGTGCTCGTGGAAGGCAAGGCCATCAAGATCCATCCGCTGGTCTGCACTGCCTTCAACGCCGACTTCGACGGCGATCAGATGGCGGTGCACATTCCGCTGTCGCCCGAAGCACAGGTCGAAGCCAGCGTGCTGATGCTGGCCTCGCACAACATTCTTTCGCCCGCGTCAGGCCAGCCGATCACCGTTCCTACACAGGACATGGTGCTCGGTCTCTACTACCTGACCAAAGGCAAGCCCGGCGCCAAGGGCGAAGGCCGCGTGTTCGCCAATATCGAAGAAGTTTTGATGGCGCTGGAGGCCGGCGAAGTGGAAACGCTCACGCCGATTCGCTTGCGCTATAGCGGCGAACTTATCGACCTGACCACCGCCTATGACGATCAGGACATCATTCACACCGAGCCCGTCCAGGTGGATCGTGCCTTCGTCAATACCACCGTGGGCCGCGCCATTCTGAACGATCACCTCCCCGAAGGCATGCCTTACATCAACGGCTTGCTGAAGAAGAAGGGTATCGGCGCATTGGTCAACTACGGCTACCTGCGCTTTGGCCTCGAGACCACGGTCAAGATGCTCGATGAAGTAAAAGAGTTCGGCTTCAAATACGCAACCCGCGCCGGCCTCTCCATCGGCATTGATGACATGGTCATCCCCGACAGCAAGAAAACGCTGGTCAAGGATGCCGAAAAACAGGTCGTCGCCGTGCAACAGCAGTATCTCGACGGCGCCATCACCAACGGCGAACGCTACAACAAGGTCATCGAAATCTGGTCGGCGATTACCGAAAAGGTTGCCGACGAGATGTTCGGGCAGATGCAGCGGCGCGACAAGGAAGGCTTCATCAATCCGATTTACGTCATGGCCGATTCCGGCGCTCGCGGATCGAAACAGCAGATTCGCCAGCTCTCCGGCATGCGCGGACTGATGGCCAAGCCTTCCGGCGAAATCATCGAGTCTCCCATCACGGCGAACTTCCGTGAAGGCTTGACGGTGCTCGAATATTTCGTGTCAACCCATGGCGCCCGCAAGGGATTGGCCGACACCGCGCTCAAGACCGCAGATTCCGGCTACCTCACGCGGCGTCTGGTCGACGTGGCGCAGGACGTCATCATCAGCGAATACGATTGCGGCACCGTGGATGGCATCTACGTCCAGGGTATCGTCGAAGCCGGCGAGATTATCGAGCCGTTGCGCGACCGCATTGTGGGCCGCGTATCGCTTGAGAAGATCAAAGACTACGACGGCAACGTAATCGTCGACATCAACAACGAGATTACCGAAGATCTCGCGGTTTCGATTCAAGCGGCTGGAATTGAGCGGGTGAAAATCCGCTCGGTGCTGACCTGCGAATCGAAGCGCGGTGTCTGCGTGATGTGTTACGGCCGTAACCTCTCGTCTGGACGGTTGGTGGAACTCGGCGAAGCCACCGGAGTCATCGCCGCGCAGTCGATCGGAGAGCCCGGAACGCAGCTCACCATGCGTACGTTCCACATCGGCGGTACGGCATCCCGAGTCTCCGAGCAGTCACGGCTCGACGCCAAGAACGCCGGCGTAGTTCGCTTCATCGGATTGCAGACGGTCAAGTCGAAGTCTGGCGATCTGGTGGTCATGAATCGCCAGGGTTCGATTGCGGTCGTCGACGAAAAGAACCGCGAGCGTGAGCGCTACTCCGTAATCTACGGCGCCAAGCTCAAGGTCAACGAAGGCGATCGGGTCGAGCAAGGCAAGGTCATGGTCGAGTGGGATCCTTACACTTTCGCCATCCTTACTGAAATAGGCGGCACGGCGCAGTTCAAGGACTTGCAGGAAGGCGTGACTTTACATGAAGAGGTAGACGAAGTCACCGGCTTGTCTCGTCATGTGGTCGGCGATTCTCCCGATGAGAAGCGCCAGCCCGCGGTCGTGATCAA
>Ga0210407_10003516_pt1 | contig 12674 bp, 9 predicted proteins | sample IncBWC27MmetaG_FD_150860 | JGI IMG/M metagenome (GOLD analysis project Ga0210407, IMG submission 150860) | Forest soil microbial communities from Barre Woods Harvard Forest LTER site, Petersham, Massachusetts, United States - Inc-BW-C-27-M | ecosystem: Environmental > Terrestrial > Soil >... | reverse complement strand
GCGCGGTCGGCAAACGGAGCGAAGGCACGGAGCGAACGGGTTGTCCCTTCGGGCGGCAGCTTCCCGCAATTGATGGATCTTTATTTATTGCGGCGTTTTTTCTTTTATTTCGGGCTGTTGATGGGCGCCTTTGTCTTTCTATTCGAGGCTTTCACGTTTTTCGAGTTACTGGATGACATCGCGCGGCATCGCGTTCCGTTTTTGATCGTGATGGATTACTTTAGATATCTGACCCCGTACTTGCTCTACCAGTTGGCGCCGCTGGGCGCACTGGTGGCCACCCTGGTGACCATCGGCGTGATGAGCAAGAACAATGAGATCGTCGCCTGCAAGGCCAGCGGAATCAGCCTGTACCGGCTCGCTTTTCCCCTGCTGTTGGCCGGAATCGCGCTGGCCGCTACGATGATCATCTTGGACGACACCTACCTTCCCTACGCGAACCAGCGCCAGGACGCTTTGCGCAACCAGATCAAAGGGCGCCCGGCGCAAACCTACCGGCAACCGCAGCGCTGGATCTTCGGGGAAAACGCGAAGGTCTACAACTATGACCTGTTCGACTCGACGCAGAAGCTGTTCGGCGGGTTGAGCATCCTGGAGATCGATCCCACTACCTTTCAGATACGCCGGCGGGTATTTGCCTCGCGCGCGCAGTGGTCCGAGACGCAAAACCTTTGGGTCTTGGAGTCCGGGTGGGTCCGCGACTTCTCGGACGGCACCATCGTGCACTATGCGCGCTTCAATGTTAAAGATTTACCTGAACTCACGGAGCCGCCCTCGTATTTCATTCGCGAAGTGCGCCAGGCCTTTCAGATGAACTCGAGCGAACTGCGCCGGTATATCGACAGTCTTCGGCGGGCGGGCTTTGACGTTTCGGCGCTTACGGTGCAGTGGCACCGCAAGTTTGCGTATCCGCTGATCGCTCCGGTCAGCATGTTGTTGGCGTTCCCGTTTGCTTTCCTGGTCGGGACCCGGGGTGCGATTGGCGGGATTGCCATCGGCGTGGGCATCGGCATCCTCTATTATCTGGGTGCAGAGCTGCTCACGGCCATGGGTGGCGTGGGCCAACTGCCGCCGCTGCTGGCCGGGTGGATACCGGACATTGTGTTCTTCTTCCTAGGGCTATACTTCTTTTTCAAGATGCCTACGTAAGTTTTGTTTACGGCGACGCACCCGTCCTATGCGCCCCGCAAGCCGGCGCCGAAGCAACAGCGTCTTTGGAGTGCGGAGCTTTGGCGCCGCCTTCTACGGTTGCCCGCCAGCACGAATGCAACGTCGCAGCTCGGTCTTGCGCATAAGTACTAGGGATCACGCGACAAAATGCCTACCGACGTTTCTTTACGGCGGCGCAACTATCTGTGCGCGCCCAGCGCGCTTGTGCAAGACTGAGCTGCTACTTTGAGTTCGGGTGGGCGGGGCAACCGTAGAAGGCGGCGTCAAGCCGCCGCACTCCAAAGAACGCTCGTCGACGACGCAGATTTTGTCTGCATGCCGACGAGCGAGGTATTACTTTAGATTTTTCTAATGGTGATTTCGAGAACTACTTCCGCTTCTTCCCTTTTGCCTTTTCTTCAATTACGGCTTGCGCTGCGGCCAGGCGCGAAATGGGCACCCGGAACGGCGATGCGCTTACATAGTCCATCTCTACTTCATGGCAGAATTTGACGCTTTCGGCGTCCCCACCATGCTCGCCGCATATGCCGATCTTGAGCTTCGGCCTGGTGCTTCTTCCCCGCTCGATGCCCCAACGCATTAGTTGGCCGACGCCCTTGATGTCCAGGGTCTGGAAGGGGTCGGCGGCAAACACGCCCGCTTTCTTCTCGTCAACGTAGTCCGGCAGGAATCGCCCGGCGTCGTCGCGCGACAGGCCCATGGTGGTCTGGGTCAGGTCGTTGGTGCCGAAGGAAAAGAACTCGGCCACTTCGGCGATCTCCGCGGCGAGCAGCGCTGCGCGGGGCAGTTCGATCATCGTGCCGACCAGGTACGGCAGCTTGATGCCCGCCTTCTTGATCAGATCATCGGCGATGCGTCTGGTCGATTGCTCGAGGATGGACAACTCTTTACGGTCCAAAACAAGCGGATGCATGATCTCAGGTAGTACTTTCACTTTGTTTTTCTGGCATTCGATCGCTGCTTCAATGATCGCCCGCACTTGCATCTCGAGAATTTCTGGATAGGTGATGCATAACCGGCATCCGCGATGGCCGAGCATGGGATTGGCTTCATGTAATTGTTCAACTCTTCGGGCCACTTTCTCAACATCCACATGAAGTTCCTTGGCGAGTTCTTGCTGCTTGGCACGCTCGTGCGGAACGAATTCATGTAACGGTGGATCGATCAAGCGAATGGTCACCGGGAAGCCGTCCATGGCCTTGAAGATCCCGATGAAGTCGCGGCGCTGGAACGGGAGCAGTTTGTCAAGGGCCGCGACGCGGGCTTCCTTGGTATCCGCCAGAATCATTTCCTGGATGGCGCGCTGTCTTTCGTGGCTTCGCTCTGGTTGCTCGAAATCGGTGAAGAACATGTGCTCCGTGCGGCATAGACCGATGCCTTCGGCGCCGAGCGTCCTGCGGGGTGTCCGCGTTGGTGCGCACGCGCAGGCGGCGGATTTCGTCCGCCCACTTCATCAATTCTGCGTAAGCTGTGGGAAACGCGGGGGTTATGAGCGGCGTCTCGCCGCTATAGACCACGCCCTCGCTGCCGTCTAACGTGAGCCAATCCCCTTCTTTGATGGTCTTTCCGGAGGCGATCATGGATAGCGATTTGTAGTCGATGTCCAGAGACTCGGCGCCCACCACGCAACACTTGCCCCAGCCGCGAGCGACAACCGCGGCGTGACTGGTCTTGCCGCCTGTGGCCGTAAGAATTCCCTGCGCTACGGCCATGCCTCCGACATCCTCGGGACTGGTCTCGCGCCGGACGAGGATTACTTTTTCTCCGCGAGCGGCCCACTCTTCGGCCTTGGGCGCTGAAAAGACGACTTTGCCAACGGCTGAGCCGGGGACGGCGTTGATGCCTTTGGCTAGAATTCTGGACTCGAGTGACTTCTTGTCCACTTTGGAATCGATCACCGGATAGAAGAGGCGCTCGATATCTTCGGGCTTGATGCGTTCGATGGCCTGCTCTTTGGTGACGAGTTTTTCGTTGGCCATGTCCACGGCGATGCGAAATGCGGCAGCCGGGGTACGCTTTCCGGTTCGCGTCTGCAACATATAGAGGGTGCCGTCTTCGACGGTGAACTCCATGTCCTGCATGTCGCGATAGTGTTTCTCAAGTTTCACTCGAACCTTTTCAAGCTGTCCGTAAACCTTGGGCATGACCTTGGCCATTTCGCTGAGGTGCATCGGCGTGCGGATGCCGGCGACGACGTCTTCTCCCTGGGCGTTGACCAAGTAGTCTCCGTAGAAGAGCTTTTCGCCGGAGCTGGGGTCGCGCGTGAAACAGACGCCGGTGCCCGAGGTGTCGCCGGTGTTTCCGAAGACCATCTGCACCACGTTGACTGCGGTGCCGAGGAGCCCGGTGATCTTCTCGACGCGGCGGTAGGTCACGGCTTTCTCTGCCATCCAAGACCCGAACACGGCACCGATGGCTCCCCAGAGCTGATCGATTGGATCGTCGGGAAAGTCATGGCCGGTCTTCTCGCGGAAATTCTTCTTGTATTCGGCGACGAGTTCTTTCCAGCCGTTGGCGGAGACTGCGGTGTCTTCCTTCACGCCCAGTTTGTCTTTCAGCGCGCGCAACCGGTGTTCGAGGTCTTCCTTAGGAAGCTCCATCACCACGGTGGAGTACATTTGCACGAAGCGGCGGTAAGCGTCGTAGGCGAAACGCTCGTTCTTCGTGGCACCCGCGAGGCCTTGCACGGAGCGGTCATTCAGTCCTAAGTTGAGGATGGTCTCCATCATTCCGGGCATGGAGCGCGCGGAGCCGGACCGCACGCTGACCAGCAGCGGATTCTTCGGATCACCGAGCTTCTTGCGGGTGACCTTTTCCAACTGGGCGACATTCTGAGTGACCTGTTTCTTCAATTCGGCGGGATACTTCTTTCCGTTCTTGTAGAAATAGTCGCAGGCCTCAGTGGAAATGGTGAAGCCCGCGGGTACCGGGAGGCCAATCCTGGTCATCTCGGCCAATCCCGCGCCCTTTCCACCCAGGAGATCCCGCCAGGTTCCGTCGCCTTCTGCCTTGCCCGCGCCAAAGAAATAAACCCATTTAGTCACTGTTGTCCTCGCCTTCGGTTTAGTATTGCGAAACAAATCTCTTCCAGATCGCAAACGCTCTTAGTCTCTAGACGGATCCGACTGTTGCCGACGTCGGGCGTTGGTGTGTGTCGACACGCCGACTTCTAAACAACCACTTTAGTTGTTCAGACGCGTTCTTCTGCGCCTATCTCCGAAAAATCCGCCACGGTAGTGAACTCGCGAAGCAGTTCCGCCAGAAGCGCCAGACGATTCTTGCGCACCGCTTCGTTCTCGGCCATCACCATCACTTCCTCGAAAAAGCGATCGACCGCTTTCCGCAGGCCGGCGATGCGCTCCAGCGCTTGTTCGTAGTGCCCGGCGCGCTTCTCGGCCTGGACCTTGGAGGCCGCTTCGCGTCCGACGGCGAACAACTCGCGCTCGGCGTCGCTCTCAAAGAGGTCTACCTGAACACTGACCGCTTCGCCCTTGCTATCGGACTTCTCGATGATCTTGCGGATGCGTTTGAAGGAGACGGCCAGCGGCTCGAAATTCTTAGACTTGCGTATAGAGCGCAAGGCGGTCAGCCGTTTTTGGGCGTCGACTAGATCGTCGGCTCCAGCACGGAAGATGGCGTTGACCTCGTCATAGGCGAATCCCGAGCGTTCGCGGAAGACGTAGCGGGCACGGTCCAGGATGAAGTCGAGAATTTGAGATTCCTGAGCCGGAGTGACGCTGCGTTTCGGGGCATGCGCATGAAGAGCTTTAGCGGCTGCTCCCACGGCCAGTGAAAGTGATACTGGAAGTTTCTTCTCCAGGATGATCTTCACCAAGCCGAGGGCCGCGCGGCGCAAAGCGTAAGGATCACTTGAACCCGTGGGGACTACCCCGACGGCGAAGCAGCCGACGATAGAGTCCAGTTTGTCGGCCATAGCCACCGCGCAGCCGATCAGGTTGCGCGGGATCGGATCGTCCAGGCCAACGGGGCGGTAGTGATCGTAGACGGCGTCGGACACGTCGTCGGGTTCGCCTTGAGCCCGGGCGTACAGGCCGCCCACGATTCCCTGCAACTCTGGAAACTCGCGAACCATTTCCGTGGCCAGATCGCACTTGGCGAGTTCGGCGGCGCGGTCAGCGTCGGCGACGTGGGCGTTGGCCATGCCCAGGTTGAACCACTGCTCGGTGAACCAGCGGGCGATGGCGCGTACGCGCTCGACCTTATCGCGATAGCTGCCGAGGCGGGACTCGTAGGTGACCTTGGCGAGCTTGGGGAGATAGTCGGCGAGCCGACATTTCTGATCGGAGGCCCAGAAGAATTGGGCGTCCGCGAAGCGGGCCCGCAGAACGCTCTCGTGCCCGGCGCGCACCAGGCCCTTGGAGTCCTTCGCCAAATTGATGACCGCCAGGAAGTGCGGGGCCAGGTCGCCGTTGCGCTTCTCTACAGCGAAATATTTCTGGTGATCCCGCATCACTGTAACCAGGATCTCGTCCGGCAGGCTGAGAAAAGCGGGATCGAATGCGCCTTCGATAACCGTGGGGTACTCATTGAGATAAGCCACCAACTTCAGAAGCGCAGCATCTTCGTGGAGGTGGAAGCCGCCGCTCTTGGTATGCGCGGCGAGTTCGCGAGCGATTTTCTCGGCGCGCAGCGCAGGGCGGACGATGACGCCATTGGAGTTGAGGCGTTTTTCGTAGTCCGCGAAGCTGCGCACCCGTATTGCCGCCGCGCCAAGAAAGCGATGGCCACGGGTTACATCTCCCGCAAAAACGCCCCCGAACGACAGCTTGAGGGGCTTGCCGTCAAACACCGCCACGATCCAGCGAATGGGCCGGATAAAACGGGCGCCTCCGAGGCCGGTCCAAGTCATGGAGCGCGGCCAGGAGAGATCGTGAATGGCGCGGGGCAAGATCTCGTTGAGGATTTGCTCGGAGGTGCGGCCGCGCTTGACCTGTTTTGCGGCCAGGTACTCACCCTTGGGGGTCTTGACCAGATAGATCTCGCTCAGACGCAGGCCCTGCTTTTCGGCGAAACTAACCGCAGCGCGGGTCGGCTCGCCGACCGCGTCGTAGGCGACCGACTTTGGCGGGCCGGTGACTTCGTGCACCACGTCGGCTTGTTTGACAGGCAAGCCCTGGATCCAGGCCGTGAGCCGCCTTGGTGCGCTGAAGGTTTGCACGCTTACCCCGGCAACCAGATTCTCGGCCGTCAGTAATTTCTCAAGACTTGCTTTAAGTTCTTCTTCCGCTTTGGGTAGCATGCCGGCGGGAATCTCTTCGCAGCCAATCTCGAAAAGCAACTCCGCTCGCTTTTCTTCGAGGGGCGCAGTAGCCGTCTTTTTGGGGGTAGTCTTCATGGGCGCGCCACCTCACGACGAACTGTGGCGCCGCCGATCTGCTCCAGGTAGGCGGCGGCGGTCCGGCAGGCTGCGGACCGCACGCGAGCCATCAGCGCGGCGCGCTCGGTTGTGGAGATCACGCCACGGGCGTCCATAAGGTTGAAAAGGTGCGAGCACTTCAAGCAATGGTCGTAGGCGGCCAGCACGGGGTATCGCGCTCGCCCCTTCCCTTCCGTCGCCGCAAAACCCTCAAGTAACTCTTTAGCTTGCTTCTCGTGCAACTCGAACTCCGACCGAATCGCTGCGGCATCACTTCGATCGAAACTGTATTCAGAGAGTTGCTGCTCTTCCGCCAGCCGGATGTCGCCGTAGGTCTTGTCCGGAGACCAGCGCATATCGTAGACGCTGTCGACTCCCTGGAGGAAAGCGCAGATGCGCTCCAGTCCGTAGGTCAGTTCGACGGAGATGGGATCAAGGTCGATGCCCCCGCTCTGCTGGAAGTAGGTGAACTGGGTAATCTCCAGACCGTCGAGCAGTATTTGCCAACCGATTCCCCAGGCGCCCAGCGTGGGCGATTCCCAGTTGTCTTCCTCAAAGCGAATGTCGTGTTCCTTGAGTTCGATGCCGATGGCGGCCAGACTCTTCAGGTAGAGTTCTTGAACGTCCACGGGCGAAGGTTTAAGTATCACTTGAAATTGCAAATGCTTATAAAGGCGTTTGGGATTCTCCCCGTAGCGGCCGTCGGCGGGCCGACGGCTGGGTTGCACGTAAGCTACGCGGTATGGAGCGGGACCCAGCACGCGAAGGAACGTCTCCGGGTGCATGGTGCCAGCGCCGACTTCCACGTCATAAGGCTGCTGCAGCACGCAGCCTTGGCGCACCCAGAATTGCGAGAGCTTCAGGATTAAATCTTGAAATGCCAGGCCGCGGATCTTCTTCTCAGGTTTTACTTTAACTTTCAAGTCGTCTCCAACAGGACCCGGGCGCCCAGTTTCCGCTCGGTGTGGTGCTCAATCCAATTCAGCGCGGCCTCGCGAAGTTCTTGAACCGCCGCCTTTTGTGCTGCGAGATCGGTAATGCGATCCAACCGCTCTCCGGTAAAGCGCTCCGCAATCTGGCGCGCGGCCAGATGCAAAGGTCTCATCCCTGGGCGGCGGCACTTCTCGCAAAACAGCCCCTCGTCCCAAGGAGCGTGGTAGGCCGCCTCCGATCCGAAAGGCGTCCCGCACTGCGAGCACTGATCGAACCGGGGCAGCCAACCGCCTAAGCGAACCGTCCAGAAGGCGAAATACGCCAACGGGAGCGTCCAGTTCCCTGTTCGTTCGATCTCGCGAGCCGCCAGCAGGATCAGGCGAAACATGGGCTCGGCCGCTTCGTGCTCCGGCAGCACCAACTCCGAAATCTCGCTGATTACCGCCAGGCCAGTGCTCAAACCATAGTCGCTCTGCGCCTTGTGAAACGATTCCAGCAGCTCGCACTGCTGAATGCGCACCAAGTCTCGCGTTTCCTTCTCCACATACCAGAGCTGCACGTGAGAAAGAATCTCCAGCGTGGAGCCGTAGCGATTCTTGAGGCGCCGCGCGCCGCCGGCCACGCCGCGCATGCGCCCGGACGAACGCCCGAGAAAACTCACTAGGCGGTCGGCCTCGCCCAGAGGAAAAGTCTTCAGGATAATGGCTTCCGTTTCCCGGGCGGGCATTCGTTGTCGGCGCGCCGACGCTGCGTCGAACACCTTGCAAGGTTAGTTCGGAACGCACGCTCACGCAGAGGTAATTTATTTATCATACGCGGTGGCGTCGCGCAATCTTTCCGTCGCAAAAAAGCCCAAGTTCTTCGACGAAAGATCGGCGCTCGGAAGGTTCCGATCGGAGATCTTCTCGCTTTAAAGTTCCACCACCGTGTGCTTCTTCTCGCGTCGGCCATCGAGATAGCAGCGATTTCAGCCCTGTCCGCGCGCAAAACGCGAGGCTGCAGCGTTCTGTTAACCAGCCCACCCACCGGCGCGTAATTATCGGACCCAGCGTGGCGCGGAAGCCGCTTTGCAAAGCCAACGCTTTTCGCCTACTCTGTCCCGTCCTTACTCATGTTCATCCCGCTCAAAGACCTGAATCCCCGGCGAACCTATCCTTTCGTCAACACCGGCTTGATTCTATTGAACGTCTTCGTCTTTATTTATCAGCTCACGCTCCCCGTGCCGGCGTTCAAAGCATTCGTCACCGCGAACGCCACCATCCCGGCGCGCTTCCCTGCCTGGATCGGCGGCCATGCCCCGTTTGAGCTGGCATTTCTGCCGCTGCTGACCAGCATGTTCCTGCATTCCGGCATTGCGCACATCCTGGGCAACATGCTCTTCCTGTGGATCTTCGGAGACAACGTGGAGGACTTCTACGGCCACGTCCCGTACTTGTTCTTTTACCTAACCTGCGGAATTACTTCAGGTATTGCTCATGTGCTCTTCAATTTTCACTCGACGCTCCCGGCGGTTGGCGCCAGTGGAGCTATTTCGGGGGTCATGGGAGCGTACCTTCTCCTGTATCCGAGGGCGCGCATCCTCACGTTGGTGTTCATATTTCTGGTTCCGATCCCGGCGGTGTTTATTTTGGTCTACTGGTTCGTGTTGCAATTCATCTCCGGGGTCACGTCTCTGAGCATGGCCGCTTCGGGTGGTGTGGCCTGGTGGGCTCACGTGGGAGGATTTCTTACGGGGATGCTGATCACCGCGCTCGCCAGACGGCGTTGAGGAGATTTTCGTCCAAGGCAGCCGAACGTGAAGTGTTAGTTTAGATTATCCGGAGTGCTTCGCTGCGAAGTCCGCGAGCCACTCTCCGACCTCAACCGTTTTCTTATCGCCTCCCAGATCCGATGTTAAGTAATTCTTGAGCAATGCAGCCCTCACCCCCTCGCGAAGCGTTGCTGCCTCGCGCGACCATCCGAGGAAGTCTAGAAGCATACCTGAAGTAAGAATTGAACCCAGGGGATTGGCGATCCCTCTGCCGGCGATGTTCGGCGCAGATCCATGGACGGGCTCGAAGAGCGAGGTTCTCCCGGGATGGATGTTGCCGGAAGGCGCCAACCCGAGCCCCCCTGCCAACTGCGCGCCCAGATCGCTGATGATGTCTCCGAACAGGTTGCAGGTAACAATCACGTCGAACTGGCCGGGATCGCGCACAATCTCCATGGCGAGGGTATCAATATAAAGGTGCCGGGAGTCCACGTCGGAGTATTCCTTCCGCACTTCTTTAAAGACCCTCTGCCAGAGATCATGGGCGAACGTCATGGCGTTGGACTTGTCGCTCATGCACAGACGCGTGAGCTTGTTCTGGCGGGCGTACTCGAAGGCGTAACGGATAATCCGCTCGACCCCTTTGCGGGAGTTCACATCTTCTTGGACAGCGATCTCGTCGGGAGTGCCCTTCTTGAAGAATCCGCCCACGCCGACATAGAGCCCTTCGGTGTTCTCTCGAAAGACGATCAAGCGGATATCGCGTTGGGTGCGATCACGCAAAGGAGTCAGCCGATCGTGCAACAGTTCCACAGGGCGGGCATTCACGTAGAGATCCAGCTTAAAGCGCAGGCCTAGCAGGATATCCGCGGCGTGCTGGTTGGTAGGAACCCGGGGATCGCCGAGCGCGCCGAAAAGAATCGCGTCGAATTCATCACGAAGCACCTCCACCGCGCCATCCGGAAGCGTAACGCCTTCGCGCAAATATTTATCCGCGCCCCAATCAAATTCCACAAACTCCAACTGTCGGCGAGCCGACTTGGTGACCGCACGCAACACCTTGACGGCTTCCGGCGTAACTTCTTTTCCGATGCCGTCACCGGGAATTACGGCGATGCGGGCCGCCGGGCCGCCATCACGCAGTGGAATCTTCGCCACTGAAGTCTCCTTCTATAAAGCAAAACTTGAAAGATGCCGCAAATCTAAAGAACCGCTTGAATCAGGCCAGGCGCTCCGTGCGCACTGTGAGCTTCTCGATGCGATCGAGTCTCAGTGCGTAGCCGATTCCCGGTCCGGTCGGAACACGAATGGTGCCCTGCGACGACACGGTCACTTCCGGCTCGATAATGTCTTCGTGCCAATAGCGGCGGCTCGCGGTGACATCCCCGGGCAGCGTGAAATTGGGCAGCGTCGAGAGCGCAATGTTGTGCGCGCGGCCGATGCCGGACTCCAGCATGCCGCCGCACCAGACCGGTATCCCATTCTTCTGGCAAAGATCGTGGATCTGCCGCGCGACCGTGAACCCGCCCACGCGCCCCAACTTAATATTTATGATCTTGCAGGCCCCCAGCGCTATCGCGGCGTCGGCCTGCTCCAACGTGTGGATGCATTCATCGAGGCAGATCGGCGTCTGCAGTTGTTTCTGCACGTTCACGTGGCCGAACAGGTCGTCCCAGCCCAGCGGCTGCTCGATCATCATCAGATAAAATGCGTCGAGCTCCTTCAAAAGGGGCAAGTCTGCAGGGCGGTAGGCGGAATTGGCGTCGACCATCAACTTGATTCGCGGAAACTCCTGGCGCAGGCGCTTCACCAGGTCCAAATCTTTCCCCGGCTTGATTTTGATCTTGATGCGCTGGTACCCGGCAGCCAGCTCTTTTTTGACGGCGGCCACCAATTCGTCGAGCGAACCCTGGAGCCCCACGGAAACCCCGCAGGCGATCTCCTGGCGCGTTCCTCCCAGCAATTTCCACAGCGGAACGCCCTTTTGCTTGGCTTCCGCGTCCCACAGGGCGGCCTCCAGCGCGCCTTTGGCCATCGTGTGTCCGCGGACCGGCTCGAGCATGGCCCACACATCCGCGGCCGCCGCGAAGTCCTTCCCTTTCATCAGCGGCCACAGATGATCCCGCAGGATGTGCCAGGCGGTTTCCGTCGTTTCCGGACTGTAACCAGGATTTTCTCCAGCGACACACTCAGCCCAACCACTCACACCATCCACGTTGGCTTCGACCAACAAGACCCGACGAACGTCGGACTTGCCGAAGCTGGTCTCGAACGGAGCGACCAGCTGCATCCGCAGTTCCCGCAGAGTGACTTCCCGTATGCGCATCGCTAGGATTCTCTCCTTGAGCCCGAATTCTCTGTTTCCACGCGGCCGTTAAAAATCACTCCAAGGCCCCAGAAGATACGCGCTACCCGTCTTGGCCTGCCGCAAGCCGATCGCGGCGTACCCGCGTGCGAACCATTTCCCGAACTCTTCGCGCACTCGCGACTGCACGCTGGCCACCTGATCCGGGCTTTTTTGTTTCCATTGCTCCAGTTCGCTGGGCAATTCAATCGTAGCGGGAACGTCTTTGAGTTCCACGGCGAGGTCCTCGATTGCGGCCACCACGCGCGCGGAATCCAAATGCCATTCGGCCACCAGCCGGTCCGTGGGGAGTCCGTGGTGCAGCGGGCTGCTGGTCACCCCGTAAAAATTGGGCAAGTAGCGGCGGCAAATCGCGCCCAGGCGGTCCAGGTTGAAATGGGCGTTGCGCAATTCGAGCGGATCGAAGGTCCACTCAATCAAACGAATTTCACGGCTCAAAGCCTCTTCGCGCTGGAACAATTTCAGTCTGCGGCCGACGCCGCGGTCGCGATAGCTGGCGTGAACGCCGGTGTGGTGGGAGTGCAGAAACGGCCGGCCGTCGCGCCATCCGACCACCGCCAAGGTGTAGCCGATGAGTTCGCCGCCGGCGAAGGCGCCCAAGACCTGGCCACCGATATTCGCGGCCACGACGAACAAGGTCACCGGCTCGACCTCCAGATCCTCTTCGCCCCAGACCTGGCGTTGCAGCGCCACACAGGCTTGAAACTCCGCCAGGCGTTCGCACTTGCGCACCACGATGTCTTCGCTCATGGATTTTGCGCCGCGGGCGCCGCGGAAAGAATTTCCTCGCCGCGCTTGGCCGAGTCCCACAGCGCTTCCATCTCCGCACGCGGGACGTCCGCGAAGCTCCGTCCGGTTTCGGAAGCCAGCCGTTCCATTTCCCGGAAGCGCCGGAGAAATTTCGCATTGGCGTTTTTCAACGCGATCTCCGGATCCACCTTCAGAAACCGAGCCAGATTCACCGAGGCAAACAGCAAATCCCCAAGCTCTTCTTCGATCTTGGGCCGGTCGCTCGCTTCCAAGGCGCGCTGGAGTTCGCCGCTCTCCTCCCGCATCTTGTCAAAAATTCCTTCGACGGC